>Ga0136611_10000072_pt1 | contig 52720 bp, 52 predicted proteins | sample AntDrymUQ2232306_2_FD_106645 | JGI IMG/M metagenome (GOLD analysis project Ga0136611, IMG submission 106645) | Polar desert sand microbial communities from Dry Valleys, Antarctica - metaG UQ223 (23.06) | ecosystem: Environmental > Terrestrial > Soil > Desert | place: Antarctica: Dry Valley... | reverse complement strand
GCCGCCGGCGGCTGCGCCACCGCCCTTGCCTTCGACATCACCGACGGCGCCGCCACCGCCGCCGCCCTCGAAGCCGTGCTGTCCGCAGGTCCGGTCCAGGTGCTGGTCAACAACGCCGGCATTCACGACGACGCCGTCTTTCCCGGCATGCGGCCAGGCCAGTGGCAGAGCGTCATCGACGTTTCGCTGAACGGTTTTTTCAACGTTACCCAGCCCTTGATGATGCCGATGATCCGAACCCGCTGGGGCCGCATCGTCAACATCACGTCCGTCGCCGCCGTCGCCGGCAACCGCGGCCAGGTGAATTACTCGGCCGCCAAAGGCGCGCTGCATGCCGCGACCAAGTCGCTCGCGCTCGAAGTCGCCAGCCGGGGCATCACCGTCAACGCAGTGGCTCCAGGCATCATCGCAACGCCGATGAGCCAGGATGCCTTCGACGCGCCCGCCATCGCCCGGCTGGTGCCGATGAAGCGCGCCGGCCGGCCCGAGGAAGTTGCGGACCTGGTGAGTTTTCTGGCATCGGACCGCGCGGCCTATATCAGCGGTCAGGTTATTTCCATCAACGGCGGCATGATCTAGCAATCCATGAAAACAAACGAATCCACGCCGGTGCAGGCGCCCCACGTTCCACTCACCGATTACTACCAGACCGAGCAGGACCGGCAGGCCTACCTGCGGAAAATCTTCGACGACACCGCCGTCGACTACGACCGCATCGAGGCGATGCTGGCATGGGGTACCGGCTCGCGCTACCGGCGGCAGGCACTCGTTCGCGCTGGCCTAAAGCTCGGCATGAAGGTGCTCGACGTGGGCGTCGGAACCGGGCTGGTCGCGGCGCAGGCCTGCCTGCTGACCGGCAATCCGGCGCTGGTCACCGGCGTCGACCCGAGCACCGGCATGATGGCCGCAAGCAAGCTGCCGGCGGCCATGACGCTCAAGGAGGGCCGCGCCGAATCGCTGCCCTTCCCCGACAACCATTTCGATTTTCTGAGCATGGGCTACGCCTTGCGCCATATCAGCGACCTGCGCGTCGCGTTTGCCGAATTCAAGCGCGTCCTGAAACCCGGCGGGCGGCTGTGCATTCTTGAAATCACCCAGGCGCAAGGCCCTGTCGGCCGCTGGCTGCTCAAAAACTATATGCGCGGCGTCATCCCGCTGCTGACGCGCTTCGTCTCGCGGCAACACGACACCGCGACGATCTGGCGCTACTACTGGGACAGCATCGAAGCGTGCGTTCCGCCGCCGCAGGTCCTGGCCATCCTGAGCGCCGCCGGGCTGTCGCAGGTCGGACGTCATGTGGAAATCGGCGTTTTTTCCGAGTACCACGCGGTAAAGGAAAGCCTGCCCCGAGCTGGCTGATCTGGCTGATCTGGCTGATCAGCGCGCCCTGCGCGCCCGCGCCGCCTGTGCCACACGCCGGGCCAGCAGCAGCGGCAGGCGCAGCAAAAACCCGATGACAAGCCGGCTGTGCATCCAGGTCAGCAGCAGGTTGTCGCGCAGATAGTTGAAATGCGAGACGCCGCCTTCGTCAGAACGGAAATAGCGCACCGCCGCCGGCAGATTGACCGGCTCGACGCCGCGCCAGCACATGCGCACCACCGCCTCCGGATCGAAGTCGAAGCGGCGCATCCAGCGCTGGCCCTGCATCACGCGCCGCAGCGGCCCGATCGGGTAGACGCGAAAGCCGAACAGCGAATCGCCGATGCCGGCCCAGAGCGTTTCAAGATCGGCCCAGGCGTTCGACACCTTGCGGCCATTGACGCGCAGTCGCGGCGCGTCGGCGGCAAAGACCGGCACGCCCAGCACCATCGCGGCCGGCCGGGCGGCCGAAGCGGCCATGAATTCCGAAATTAATTCGGCCGGATGCTGGCCATCCGAATCCATCGTCAGCGCATGGGTGTAGCCCTGCGCCGCCGCCCTGTCGAGCCCGTAAAGAACGGCGGCGCCTTTGCCGGCGTTGGCCGGCAGCACCAGCACCCGCAGGCCGCCATCGGCTGCCGCCATGGCTTCGAGGCCCTGCGCGGTGCCGTCGGTGCTGCCGTCCACGACGACCCACACCGGGGTCCAATGGGCGCGCGCCGCACGGACGGTTTCATACACCTTGGAGCCGGGGTTGTAGCTTGGAATCAGCACCAGATGCGTGCCGGACGCAGCAAAAGGCGCGTCATTCATCCCGGGAGTTCCGGCAACCGAACGTCAGCCACGCGGCGCTGAAGCCGGGAAGTCGAGCAGCTGGGCATGCGCGAGTTCGGACAGGAAGTACGCCTCCAGTTCGCCGGCGAAACTTGCCGCATGGCGGGGCGCATCGAAGCGCTTTCCCAGCCTTAGCCGGTAGGTGATCGGCATCTTCGGCGTCCAGAACACCGACCAGCCTTTGCCGAGAAAAGCCGAGTTGGTCTCGATCAACACGGTTTGCACCGGAACGCCCGAATGCTTGGCGATCAGCCCCGCCGTTCCTTGAATCGCACCGACCGGAAAGCGTCTGGTTCGCGTTCCCTCGGGGAAGAGCAGCAAATGTCTGCCCTGGCGCAGCTCGGCGACGGCCCGCTCGATCATGGTGCGCAGCGGCATGTTGCTGATGTAGCCCGCCAGCCGCGCGCCGGCGCCGAAGAAAAGGCTGTTGACGATGTCGGCCTTCATGACGCAGGCCGCGTCGGGCAGTCGCGACAGGATCATGACCGCGTCGAGCAGGCCCGGATGATTGGGCGCGATGATCATCGGCGGTCCGAAGCGCAACGCATCGAGGTCGTCCAGGTCGAAGCGGCAGGCGCCCATCGACTCCAGTGCGCGCAGGTAAAAATGGAAAGCGCCGGAAATCGCCCGGCGACAGGCCCGTCTGCCGTTCTCGCGCGAAAGAAACACGTACATCGCCAGTGCGAGCGGCAGGAAAGCGACGCAAAGCAATCCCAGCAGTGCGAAACCAAGGTGCATCCGGAGCCGGTCGAACGCGATCCGGCGAAGGCCGGAAAGCCCGACGTGCCGCCTCAAGACCGTGTCCGACTTGCTCTGCATGGTGTCGGACCGGCCAGGTGGCTAGCCACCAGCGAGCTTCGCATCGTCGACAACGCGGATGTTCGCCTTGCGCTGGCGCATGGCGCGCCAGGAGCGCTTGAAATTAAGCGCCGACGCGATGTAGAAGATGCCTTTGAGCACGGCAATCGAACGCCAGATCGGGGTCTTGCCGAAGATGTCGCCAGCCAGCATCGACAGTAGCGCTTCCTTGACGCGCCAGACATTGCTCGGCGCCATGAACAGGTCGCGCATGGTCGGGCTCGTCACCCGGTAGATGAACCAGGAGAACTCCTTCGGGCCCTTGCGCACCTGCCGGTCGAACCGCGCCAGCGCCGCTGCGCTTTTGGCCGGTTCGCGCAGGCAGACATCGACCGCCTCGGCGCCGTCGAAGCCACCCTGCATCGCCAGCATGACGCCCGACGAGAACACCGGGTCGATGAAGGTGAAGGCGTCGCCGATGAGCAGGTGGTTCGGCCCGTGCGTGCGGCCGCAGGCGTAGGAAAAATTGCCGGTCGCGTCAACTTCGCTGGCGAGCGTCGCGCCGGCAAGGCGCTCGGCCAGCGCCGGGCACAAAGCGATCGTGTCCAGGAAAAACTCCGTGAGCGGCTTGCTCCGGCCCTTCAGGTAATGCGGCCAGACGACCGCGCCAATGCTGGTCGCGCCGTCAGCCAGCGGAATCAGCCAGAACCAGCCGTGGTCGAACCAGAAGATGCTGATGTTTCCTTCGTCCTGGCCGGGATGCCGCTTCGCCCCGCTGAAATGGGCATAGAGCGCCGAGCTGTTGTGTCTCGGGTTGCGGCGCTTGATGTCGAATTGCCGGCCCAGCAGGGTGTCGCGACCGGAGGCATCGACGACAAAGCGGGCTTGCCAGGTCAGCGCGCGACCGTCTTCGTGCTGCGCATGCACCGTCGCATCGCCGCCGCCCGGCGCGAAAGTCACGTGTTTCACCCGGCAGCCTTCGATCACTTCAGCGCCGAGCCTGCCGGCGTTGCGAATCAGGATTTCATCGAATTCGGCGCGCCGAACCTGGTAGGAAAACGGCATCGACTTGTCCCAGGCATCGCCGAACCTGAAGGTCTCGCTTTTGCCGTCGTGCCAGGGCGAGACGAATTCGGCGCCCCACTTTTCCATGCCGATCGCCTTGACGGCGTCGGCGACACCGAGTTTTTCAAGCAGCGGCAGGTTCGCCGGCAACAGCGACTCGCCGATGTGAAACCTCGGGTGGTGGTCTTTTTCAAGAACGACAACCTTGTGGCCGCGCTGCGCCAACAGCGCCCCAGCGGTGGCGCCCGCCGGGCCGCCGCCGATCACCAGCACGTCGCATTCGCTCACGGCCGCTGAAGGCAAGGGGTTGGAGAAAAACGGCTCGATCATTTAAGGTCTGGTTTCTTGAGTTGAAACAATTTTACCGGCGCCGCACCGCCGGGGCACAACGACCGCACATTCATAATTTTTAGAGAAAAATCAGCCTGCTTCGCAATACCAGCCTACATATTCCGCTATTTATAAAATAGCATGCTGCTTCAGCTCGAATGTGATGCGCTACGGTGTCTGTGCGCTGTACTTCAGTCCTATTTCCCGGCATTCGGAAAAAACATCTGTTCGCCGCCAATGCGGTAGCCGGCGATCAGCGCCTGACCCGCCGGCGAAGTGAGCCAATCGGCGAACTTTTGCCCATCGGCCGCACGCGCATGCGGATGCCTTGCAGGGTTGACTACCAGCACGCCGTACTGGTTGAACAGCCGCTCGTCGCCTTCGACCAGCACCACCAGCCCGGCGCGGTTTTTAAAGGACAGCCAGCTGGCGCGATCGGCCAGCGTGTAGGCGCCCAAGCTGGCCGCCATGTTCAGCGCCGGCCCCATGCCGCAGCCGCAGGCCTTGTAGCCGGAAAACGCCGGCGCCTCGACGCCGGCGGTTTTCCAGTAGCGCAACTCGGCCGCGTGCGTGCCGCTCTTGTCGCCGCGCGAGATAAAGCCAGCGTTGGCGGCGCTGACTTGTTTCAACGCGAGGGCGATGTCCCTTCCCCTGGCCTGGGCCGGATCGGCAGCCGGGCCGACCAGCACGAAGTCGTTGTACATCACCGGATAGCGCCTGAGCGCGTAGCCTTCGGCGACGACTTTTTCCTCGGCCGCCTGGTCGTGCACGAACAGCACGTCGGCGTCGCCACGGCGGCCCATGTCGATCGCCTGGCCGGTGCCGACGGCGACCACTTTGACCTCGACGCCGCTGGCTTTGGTGAACGCGGGCAACAGGTGGGCGAACAGCCCGGACTGCTCCGTGGAAGTGGTCGACGCCACCACGATGCTGGCGGCGGTTGCTACAGAAATAGTAGCTGCCTGCGCAACAGCCATCAGCGCCAGAGCACCAAAAAGCTTGAATTTCTTGGTGAAATGCAGCAGTGGGTTCACACCAGCTCCCCTTTTAAAAATGATGCGGCCGCGGCCGGCAACGGTCCGCCAAAGAACGCGCCGACCGGCAGATCGGCAATGAGCCGGCCCTGCTCGAGATAGACCACGCGACTGGCCAGTCGTTTGACCTGGCCCAGATTGTGGCTGCTGAAAACCAGCGTCATGCCGGCGCCGGCGAATTCGGCCATCAGTTGCTCGACGTCGCGCTTGGCCGCCGGGTCCAGGCTCGACGTCGGCTCGTCGAGCAGCAGCACTTGCGGCCGCAAGGCCCAGGCCCGCGCCAGCGCGACACGTTGCTGCTGACCGCTTGACAGAGCCTTGGCGTTCCGCCCCGCCTGCCGCGCCAGGCCGACCCGCTCCAGCGCTCGCAACGCGTCCACTTTTGCCGTCCGCCAGGGCGTTCCCTTGAGCCACAGGCCGAGCGCGACATTGTTCAGCGCGCTCGCGCGCAGCATGTAGGGCCGCTGGAACAGCATCGCCTGGCGAGCGCCCGCGTCCAGCCGCACCGTTCCCGCCGCCGGCTCAACCAGGCCGTGTAGCGTTCGCAGCAGCGTGCTCTTGCCGCTGCCGTTGGATCCCACCAGCGCCAGCCGTTCGCCGCTGGCAACGCTCAGCGTGCAGTCGTCGAGCGCGCGCAGCCGGCCGTAGCGCACGCTGACGGCATCGAGACTCAAGAGCGACGTCATGGCACGGCGCTCCCGGCGGCCCGCGCCGGCGGCACCGGCAACACGTCGGGCAGCGGGTCGTCGAGCCGCTCGCGCCAGCGCCGCAGCAGCGCGATCAGCAAGTTGAGCAGCAGCACCACGCCAAGCAGCACGATGCCGAGCGCCAGCGCGAGCGGCAGATCTCCCTTGCTAGTTTCCAGCGCGATCGACGTCGTCATGACGCGCGTGAAGCCCTCGATATTGCCGCCGACGATCATCACCGCGCCGACCTCTGAAATCGCGCGTCCGAAGGCGGCGATCAGCACCGTCAGGAGCGCATAGCGCTCGTCCCACAGCAGGATCAAGCTGCGCAGAAAGGCGTTCGCGCCGAGCGATCGGAACTGCTCGCCATGGCTGCGGTCGGCGTCGTCGATGGTTTGCCGCACCAGCGCCGTAACTACCGGCAGCACCAGCACGCTTTGCGCCAGCACCATCGCCTGGAAGGAAAACAACCAGCCGAGGAAACCGAGCGGCCCGCTGCGCGACAGCAGGAGGTAGACGACCAGCCCGACGACCACCGACGGCAGCGCCAGCGCGGTGTTGAGCAGCGCCAGCACCGCGCCGCGCCCCCGAAAGCGCGCCACGCCCAGCCAGGCGCCCAGCAGCAAGCCGGCACCGCAGGCGATAACGCAGGCAGCGGCACTGACCGCCAGCGACCGGCCGACGATGGCGGCGAAGCGCGGATCCAGCGAGGTGATCAGTGAAAAAGCCGTGACGGCGCTGTCTGAAAAGGTGTTCATGGCGTGCGTTTTGCCGCGACTGTAGCGCAGTGCATCGCTGAACGCAGGGTGCCTCATATTGGCCGGCGTAGTTTGGCCCACCCCTACTTTCGGCGTCGCATCGCGGCCGAGCGGCAGTCAGTCTATGCACCCTGACTTTTACGATAAAATCGGCGTCCAGCGCAATAGCTACGTACGCAAGCAGCTATATTTTTCATAGCGCACAAGACCTGAATCCGCAAAAAACATCGTCCCGCCCAGGCAGATAAAAATTCCTGAACTTCGGATGCTTGAGGCGCGCCCGGGTCGCGAACGAGCCGCCGCGCAACACCTTGTGCGTTCCGAACCAGGGCTGCGAATAGTCGGCATGCGGGCCGGGCGCAAAACCGGGATAAGCCCGGAATGTCGTCGCCGTCCATTCCCACACCTCGCCCCAGCGAAAACCCCGGCGCGACGCCGTCTGCGCCGCCAGCTCCCACTCGACCTCTGCCGGCAGCCTGCGCCCGGCCCAGCGGCACCAGGCGTCGGCTTCCCACCAGCTCATATGAACCGCCGGCTGGTTGCCGAGCATGCGCATAGGCTTGCCGAAGCGGGTCTGCACCACGGCGCCGCTGGCAACGCCAATCTGTTCGACGTAACGGGGACTGCGCCGGCCCTCCGGCTGATCCTGTAGCCATTGCCAGCCAGCGGGGTCCCAGAATGCCTCGCGGTCATAGCCGCCGTCGCCGACGAACTCTACATACTGCGCCCAGGTGACGGGCTGGGCGTCAATCTCGAATTCCGGAACGCTGACCGGATTCCGCGTCAATTCGTTGTCGAAAACAAAACCGGCGCCAACAGCGTCGCTGCCGGCTTGCCACACCGTCGCCGAAACGAGCAGCGGCTCGCGCAGCGCAATCGGCGGCGGTGTGAAGGCGTGCCGCAGCGGCTTGTCCAAAGCCAGGCCAAGCGCTTGGGCGCCATGAACCAGCGCTTCGGATTGCATGTCTTCGTAAAACAGGCACAGGCGATAGAAATACAGCGCGTCGTCGTCATCACCGGCTTTGTCCAGCAGTTCCAGCGTGCTTTCCAGCGTATCGAGCAGATAGGCGCGGCACCTTTGCATGTCGGGCAGCGCCAGTTCCCAGCGGCGTTCATGAGGAGCGTTTTGCGGATTCCACCAGCGGTCGGCGTCCGGCTCGATCGACGCGAGGCGGGTCGGTTGAGGGCCGCAGCGCGCGCCCAGGCCACGCTGGAGGTTGCGGCTTAGCCACCATTCCTGAAACCAGCCGACATGGCCCAGCGTCCAGAGCGGCGGGTTGAGCACGGTCATCCTGGGCACCTTGAAATTCACCGCTTCCAGCGAGTTCTGGTACTGGCCGAACAGGTGCAGTGTGTGGTTGCGCGCATCCATCAGCGCGAGCGATAGCAGGTCGCGCCCGGCGCTGCGCATCAGCGGCGAGTCGATTTGCACCAAGCCGGCTGCCGCCGACGAAAAAGAGGAAGATTCGGAAGCCACGTCGATTGCCTTCTCAAGCCGCATAGCGAAAAGCCAAGCATAGCAAGCCGCCCGGGCGACGTGCCCTAAACTTGGCGCATGAACGCTCTCGACACGCTGGCCACACCTTCGCGGCACCCGGCCCCATCCGCACCCCGTCTGACCAGCCAGTCACACGCAGGCGGCGGCTGCAAGATAGCACCCGGCGTTTTGGCGCTTGCCGGCCAAGCCATCGTCACAAGGGCGTCGCAGCGCAACTGGGAAAGCTACGGCGCGGAGGTGACGCTGCCTGCCGGCATCAGCCCGGCGCAACAGGCGCTGCTTTGCGACCCGCAACCCAGTGGCGGCCTGCTGGTGTCACGCGCGCCCGAGGCGGTTGGCGCCGTGATCGCATGTTTTGAAAGCCAGAGATTTGATGCTGCGCGCCGCGTCGGGGGCATGGTGCCGGGCTCAGGCGCCGAAGTCTTTTGACAGGCTGATTTTTCCGGAGACAAACCTTGAATGCATTGCTGAAATTTTCCAGGGGCGTGGACTGGCTCAACACCCAAGTCGGACGGTACGCCATCTGGCTGATCCTGGCGTCCACCATCGTCAGCGGCGTCAATGCCGTCGTTCGCAAAATGTTCAACATGAGCTCGAACGCCTACCTGGAAGTGCAGTGGTATTTTTTTGCCGCCTCGTTCTTGATTGCGGCGGGCTACACGCTGCTGAACAATGAACACGTCCGCATCGACGTGGTGTCGAGCCGACTTTCCGCGCGCGGGCGGGCCTGGATCGACATCATCGGCTTCGTCTTATTCTTGACGCCAATCTGCTTGCTCATCCTCTGGTACGGCATTCCCTTTTTCCTGCAAGCACTGCGGTCAGGCGAAACGTCGTCGAACGCGGGCGGCCTGATCCGCTGGCCCGTGTACGCGATGATTCCGCTGGGCTTCACGCTGCTGCTGCTGCAGGGCTGGTCTGAGCTGATCAAGCGCATCGCATTCCTGCGCGGCCTCATTGACGATCCGACAGCCAAACGGATCGAAAAGTCGGCCGAGGAAGAACTTGCCGAGGCGATCCGCCGCCTCGCCGATTCGAAGGCCACCGCCGGCGACGCCAGCCGCGCCGTCTGACAGCGGGAGCAACACACATGGCATTCCTGGCTCAAAACTTCGCCCCGATCATGTTCGCGGGCCTGGTGGTCTTTCTGCTCATGGGTTTTCCGGTAGCCTTCAGCCTGGGCGCCTGTGGCTTGTTTTTCGGCTTTGTCGGCATCGAGCTCGGCCTGCTGCCCGAGGCGCTGATGCAGGCGCTGCCGCTGCGCCTGTTCGGCATCATGCAAAACGACACGCTGCTGGCGATTCCCTTTTTCACACTGATGGGGCTGATCCTGGAGCGCAGCGGCATGGCCGAGGATCTGCTGGACACCATCGGCCAGCTCTTCGGTCCGATCAGGGGCGGCCTGGCGCTGGCGGTGATCTTCGTCGGCGCGCTGCTCGCCGCCACGACCGGCGTCGTCGCGGCATCGGTCATCTCGATGGGGTTGATCTCGCTGCCGATCATGTTGCGCTACGGCTACGACCGGCGCCTCGCCTCGGGCGTGATCGCGGCCTCTGGCACGCTGGCGCAGATCATTCCGCCGTCGCTGGTACTGATCATCCTGGCCGACCAGCTTGGCCGCAGCGTCGGCGACATGTACAAGGGCGCTTTTCTGCCGGGCTTCATGCTGACCGGTTTTTACGCCGCTTATGTGATCCTGCTGGCCATCTTCAAGCCGGCCTGGGTGCCGGCGCTGCCGCTGGAGGCGCGCACTTTCCGCGAGCCCAGCGGCTCCAGCGGAACGCCTTCGCTCTTGCTGCTGACAATCGTGTCAGCCGGCGCGGCGATTTTTTTCGGACAGCACATCGCCGATGTCTATGCCTGGTGGAACGGCCAGCCGGTCGCCAGCGTGCCGAAGGACGAAACCATCGTCGTTTCGCTCTGCGCCGGCGTGATGCTGGCATTCTTGATCGCCATGGTCAACAAGATCACGCGTCTCGGCCTGTTGTCGCGCATGGCCGAGCGGGTCACGTTCGTGCTCATTCCACCGCTGCTGTTGATCTTTCTGGTGCTCGGAACGATTTTTCTCGGCGTGGCAACGCCAACCGAGGGCGGCGCGATGGGTGCGCTGGGCGCCATTGTCATGGCGCTGGCGCGCGGCCGACTGAGCGTCTCACTGCTGCGGCAGGCGCTCAACACCACCACCAAGCTTTCGTGCTTTGTCGTCTTCATCCTGATCGGCTCGACCATTTTCAGCCTGGTTTTCCAGGGCGTCGACGGCCCGCGCTGGGTCGAACACCTGCTGACCAGCCTGCCGGGCGGCCAGACCGGCTTTCTGATCACGGTCAACGTCCTGATCTTTTTGCTGGCTTTCTTCCTCGACTTTTTCGAGCTTTCGTTCATCGTCGTTCCGCTGCTCGCGCCGGTGGCGCAGAAGCTGGGAATCGACCTCATCTGGTTCGGCGTGCTGCTGGGTGTGAACATGCAAACCTCGTTCATGCACCCACCCTTCGGCTTCGCGCTTTTTTACCTCCGTAGCGTCGCGCCGAACGAGCCTTATACCGACAAGCTCACCAAAAAACGTATAGAGCCGGTCACGACGATGCAGATCTACTGGGGCGCGGTGCCCTTCGTGCTGATCCAGATCATCATGGTGGCCATCATCATCGCGTTTCCGGCGATTGTCTCGGGCGACTTTGAGAAGGTCGAGGCGGTCGACATGGAAAAGATTCGCCTGCAGATGGAAGCCGACGTCACCAAATCGGATTCGACCGAAGCGCCCGCGCCTGCGTCTGCCGGCGGCCAGGTGCCGGAACCCGCCGCGCTGGAGGCGCCGGCCGTCAGCGACGCCGACCTGTTCAAGCTTGACGCGCCTGCCGGCACGGCATCGGGCGTCAAAAAGTAAAATGCCGGTGGACGGACCAAGCCGCCAGAGTCGCCCCCAAGCGCATGACCCAGCCACCGGCCTGATGCCGGCGAAGTCGCTGATTTACAGTTTGACCGTGGTCATGTAGCTGTCGAAACGGAATTCCGAGAAGCGCGCCCAGAGGAGTTGGTCGCGCTGGAAGGCGCGCATGTCCTGGTGAATTTTCTTGAATTCGGCCGATTTGGCTTCATGCTCGGCAAACACTTCCATCGATGCCTTGAAGCCCGCGTCCATGAGTTCCTTGGAAAAGGGTTTGAGTTGGGTTTTGGCGCCCACCAGCCGCTTCAGGGCGATCGGGTTGACCGCGTCGTACTTGGCCGTCATGTCGCGCGCCGCGACCGCCGTAGCCGCGTCGACAATCGCCTGGAACTCTGGCGTCAGCGCGGCATAGGCTTTGGTGTTGATGAAAAATTCGAGTTCGGCATTGCCTTCCCACCAGCCGGGGTAGTAGTAGAAGGGCGCAACCTTGTTGAAACCGAGCTTTTCATCGTCGTAGGGGCCGACGAACTCGACCGCGTCAAGCGTTCCCTTTTCCAGCGCCTGGTAGACCTCGCCGGCGGGCATGTTCTGGGCCACGACGCCGAGCTTTTGCATCGCCTCGCCGAACAGGCCGCCGCCGAGGCGCATTTTCAGGCCCTTCAGGTCCGCGACAGTCTTGATTTCTTTCCGGTACCAGCCGCCCATCTGGGTGCCGGTATTGCCGGCGCTGCGGCTCTTGATGTTGTAGTTGGCGTAGAACGCGTCGAGCATCTTGCGGCCGTTGCCGTGCTCCATCCATGAGTCCATCTGGCGCGCTGTCAGGCCAAAGGGAACAGCGCAGCCGAAGGCGAAAATCGGGTCCTTGCCGGTGAAATAGTAGGACGCGGTCTGTGCCATCTCGACCGTGCCGTTCTGAATCGCATCGACGACGCCGAAAGCCGGCATCAACTCGCCCGCCGCATGCACCGAGACTTCGAACTTGCCGCCCGACAGGGCTTTGACCGTTCTGGAAAACATTTCGGCGCTGCCGAAAATCGTGTCGAGCGACTTCGGAAAGCTCGACGCGAGCCGCCAGCGGACCGCCGCCTGCGCATGCACGGCCGGCGCGACACCGGCGGCCAGGACGCCGGCAATTCCGGCATTTTTGATGAGTGAACGACGGTCCATGGAGATCTGCTTTCTATGAAGGGTTGACGATTGTCGCTGGAGCGGAAAAGCCGTTATTTTCTCATCTCCGGTTGGCCCGATCACCCGTTGTTACCCGTAGCCGGCGAAACCGCATGGACTTCCAAGCGGTGCCGGATCGCCGCCTCGATGCCGGCGGCGTCCAGCCCCTGCAGCGCCAGCAGATGCGCCGGATCGCCATGCTCGATGAATTCATCCCTCAGGCCGAGCTGCAGCACCGGCTTGAGCACGCCGGCGGCGTGCAGCGCTTCGCCGACAGCGCTGCCAGCGCCACCCATCACGGCGCCCTCCTCGACCGTCACCAGCGCGTCGTGGCTGGCCGCCACCCGCAGCAGCAGTTCGAGGTCCAGTGGCTTGACCCAGCGCATGTTGACGACGGTCGCGCCCAGTTTTTCGGCGGCCGCCAGCGCCGGGTAGAGCAGCGTGCCGAAAGCCAGGATCGCAACTGCGCTTCCTTCACGCCGGATTTCACCCTTACCGTACGGCAGCGAATTGAGGCCGGCCTCGGTTTCGATGCCCGCGCCGGCACCGCGCGGGTAGCGCACCGCGACCGGATGGTTACGCTCGAACGCAGTTGTCAGCAGCTTGCGACACTCGTTTTCGTCGGCCGGACAGGCGATGCCGATGTTGGGAATGCAGCGCAAAAACGCAATGTCGTAGGCACCGGCATGCGTCGCGCCATCGGCTCCGACCAGGCCGGCGCGGTCCAGGGCAAACACCACCGGCAGGTTTTGCAGGGCAACGTCATGGATCAGCTGGTCGTAAGCGCGCTGCAGGAAAGTCGAATAAATGGCCACCACCGGCTTCAAGCCCTCGCAGGCCAGGCCGGCGGCGAAGGTCACCGCATGCTGCTCGGCGATGCCGACGTCGTGGTAGCGCGCCGGAAACCGCTGGTGAAATTCGACCATGCCCGAGCCTTCGCGCATCGCCGGCGTGATGCCGACAAGCCGGCTGTCCTGCTCGGCCATATCGCATAGCCAGCGGCCGAAGACCTGGGTGAAAGTCTGCTTGGCCGGGACGCTCGATTTCTGCAGGCCCATCGACGGGTCGAACTTGCCGGGGCCGTGGTAGGCAATCGGGTCGGCCTCGGCGAGCTTGTAGCCCTGGCCCTTCCTGGTTACGACGTGCAAGAACTGCGGACCCGCGCCGGTCGCCATAAGGTGCTTGATGTTTTCCAGCGTCGGAATCAGCGAATCGAGGTCATGGCCGTCGATCGGGCCGATGTAGTTGAAGCCGAAGTTCTCGAAAAGCGTCGCCGGAACGACCATGCCCTTGGCATGCACCTCGAGCCGCTTGGCCAGCTCCAGCAACGGCGGCGCAACGCGAAGCACCTGCCTGCCGACGCTCTTGGCCGACGCGTAAAAGCGCCCGCTCATCAGCTGCGCCAGGTAGCGGTTGAGCGCGCCGACCGGCGGGCTGATGCTCATGTCGTTGTCGTTGAGCACCACGAGCAGCCTGCAATGGTCGTGTACGCCCGCGTTGTTGAGCGCCTCGAACGCCATGCCGGCGCTCATCGAGCCGTCGCCGATCACCGCCACCGCATTGAGGCTTTCCCCCTTTATCTGGGCGCCCAGCGCCATGCCGAGCGCGGCGGAAATCGAGGTTGACGAATGCGCCGTGCCGAAGGTGTCGTAGTCGCTTTCGTCGCGGCGCGGAAAGCCTGACAAGCCGCCGAACTGGCGCAGGCTGGCCATGCGTTCGCGTCGGCCGGTGAGAATCTTGTGCGGATAGGTCTGGTGGCCGACATCCCAAACCAGCCGGTCGTCCGGCGTGTCGAAGACATAGTGCAGCGCCACTGTCAGCTCGACCGTCCCGAGGTTGGAGCTGAGGTGCCCGCCGGTTTTGGAGACGCTGTCGAGCACGTAGGCGCGCAGCTCGTCGGCCAGCGCCTTCAGCCGGTTGCGGGGCAGGCGCCGCAGGTCGGCGGGGCTGTGGATGGTTTCGAGCAATGAATACATTCGTGCAAGTCAAGGTGGACGGGGCGCCGCCGGCGCCCCGGAATCAGTGGTGGCGGTTGACCAGCATGCCGGCCAGCGTCCGCAGCGCGTCGGTGTTCACAAGGCCGCTGGCCTGAAGGCAGGCCAGCGCCTGCGCCAACAGTTGACGGGCGTATTTTTCGGACGCGTCGAGCCCCAGGAGCGACACGAAGGTCGGCTTGTCCTGCGCGGCGTCCTGGCCGGCGGTCTTGCCCAGCGTCGCCGCCTCGGCGGTCACATCCAGAATGTCGTCAACGACCTGGAACGCCAGCCCGACGGCGGCGCCGTAATCGATCAGCGCGCTTTGCGCCGTCGGCGACGCGGCGCCGCAGGCCGAACCCATCGTGACGCTGGCCTGCAACAGCGCGCCGGTTTTCAGGCGATGCATCTCGTGCAGCTGCGCCGATGTCAGCGACAGGCCGACGCTGGCGAGATCGATCGCCTGGCCGCCGGCCATCCCCCGCAAGCCCGCCGCCTGCGCCAGCATGCGGCAAAGACGCGCCTGGGTTCGGGCGTCAACCGAGCCATCGACCGGCGTGAGTAGCTCGAAAGCCAGCGCCTGCAGGGCATCGCCGGCAAGCAGCGCGCTGGCCTCACCGAACTTGACATGCACCGTCGGCTTGCCGCGGCGCAATACGTCGTTGTCCATGCATGGCAGGTCGTCGTGCACCAGTGAATAGGCGTGGATCAGCTCGACCGCGCAGGCCGCGCGCAACGCCGCGTTGGTGTCACCGCCAACGGCGTCGCAGGCGGCCATGACCAACAGCGGCCGCAGCCGCTTGCCGCCATCGAGGACGGCGTAACGCATCGCGTCGCCCAGACCGGCGGGGGCCGGCGTTTCGTCGGGACCGGCAACCCACCGGGACAAAGCGTTTTCGATGGTTTGACGCTGGCGTTCGCTCCAGGCGGCCAGGTCAAAAAGGGGGACGTGCCGCAGCGCCATCGATGCACGCTTTATCGGCGCCTTTGCGCCCGTCGCTCGATCGGAAAGACCGGTCACGCGGGCATCCACGGCTTAAGCTCGGTCCCTTCGAGGACGCTGATCTGGTTTTCCACGGCTTCGAGCCGGTCGCGGCAGAACTTGAGCAGGTGTGCGCCGCGCTGGTAACCGCTAAGCAACTGGTCGAGCGGCAACTGCCCGGATTCCAATCGCCCGACCAGCGCTTCGAGTTCCTGCAGCGCGGCTTCGTAGTTCTCGGGCGGTTCTGGCACTGTCGCCGCAAGCGCAACGGCATTCGCAAGCGACACGGGTGACGGGGTGGAAACAGAACTTTTAGCCATGCGATTTTTCGGGAAAAGTTGATTTTAGGCGGTTTGCCGGAGTCCATGGCGCCGGTCCGACACGCCCACATTGCCTGGCCGGTACCCGAGCCGCCTGGTACAAAGCCCCGCATACAATCCGACAGCGTCCCCGCCGCCCGGCGGCCTGACTTTTCCACCCGCTTTTTTCCACCCGCTTTAGCACCGGCCTTGGCTGCCTTATCCGACTTATCCGCCCGGCCGCGCCGCTTTGCCAAGAAAAATCGATGCCTGATCAAAGCCTACGCCTGCTGCACGCCACCAGCCAGCTTCCAGTTTCCAGCTACTTCGACCCCGGCCTTTTCCAGCGGGAGCAGCAAAAGCTTTTCGCCAGCGGGCCGCGCTACCTGGGGCATGAGCTGGCGGTTCCCGATCTCGGCGACTACTACGCGCTGCCGCATGAAGGCGAAGGCCGGGCCCTGATCCGCAACGGTTCGGGTATCGAGTTGGTGTCCAATGTCTGCCGGCACCGCCAGTCGATCATGCTCAGGGGCCGCGGCAACACCGGCAGCAACATCGTCTGCCCGCTGCATCGCTGGACCTACAACACTTCGGGCGAGCTGCTGGGCGCGCCGCATTTCGAGGTCGATCCGTGCCTGAACCTGACGCGCTACCCGACCCGTAGCTGGAACGGCCTGGTGTTCGAGGCCAACGGCCGCGACATCGCGTCGGAGTTGGCAACGCTAGGCGCCACGGCCGATCTCGATTTTTCCGGCCATCAGCTCGACCGGGTGCACCTTCACGAGTGCGACTACAACTGGAAAACCTTCATCGAGGTCTACCTGGAGGACTACCACGTCGGCCCATTTCACCCGGGTCTTGGCGGCTTCGTCACCACCGACGACCTGCGCTGGGAACTCGGCCCGGCCTATTCGGCGCAAACCGTCGGCGTGTCCGACAAGCTCGGCAAGCCCGGCACCGAAACCTACCGAAAATGGCACGACGTCGTCCTTCAGTACCGCCGGGGGGCGCCTCCGAAATACGGCGCCATCTGGCTGACCTGCTATCCGCATGTGATGGTCGAGTGGTATCCGCACACCTTGGTCGTCAGCACGCTGCATCCGCGCGGACCTGACAAGACGCTTAATGTGGTGGAGTTTTTCTATCCCGAGGAAATCTGCGCCTTCGAGCGCGAATTCATCGAGGCGCAGCAGGCCGCCTATATGGAAACCTGCGTCGAGGACGACGAAATCGCGCTGCGCATGGACGCCGGCCGCAAGGCGCTGCTGCTGCGCGGCGACAACGAGTTCGGCCCCTACCAAAGCCCGATGGAAGACGGCATGCAGCATTTTCACGAGTGGTACCGGCGCGAGATGGGCGCGAGCAAGACCACACAGATGATTTGAAGGCTGCGCCACGGGTGGCGTTTTGCTATGCTTTTTGTAGCTATAAAGGCATGCTGGACGAGCGCAACAGCCTGTTTTTATCCTTCAAATCGCAAAATTCCGACGCTGGCCGGCGATGACAACATCCCGTTCGATGCCGCAAAATAATGGCCTGCCCGGCGTCACGGCCGAACAACGTTTAATCATTGACTGGACCGCTCATGAACCACACCACGCTGATTTCGGCTGAAGCGCTGAAGGCCTTGATGGCCGACACGCAGGCGTCAACCCGGCTGCGGATTTTCGATTGCAGCTTCGACATTTCGCATCCGCACGCAGGTCGCCAGCAGTACCTTGACGCTCATATTGCGGGGGCTATTTATGCCGACCTGGACGAGTCGCTCAGCGCCAGGCATGGCGTTCCGGGCGCGCATGGCGTGCTTACGGCCAGCGGTGCGGATGCGCCCGCGTCTGGCGGCCGCCATCCGCTGCCCAACCGCGAGCGCTTCGCCACCTGGCTGTCCAGCGTTGGCATGGGCAACGAGATGCAGGCGGTCGTTTACGACCGCAATGGCTGCAACTACTGCGGACGACTCTGGTGGATGCTGAAATGGTCCGGCCATGAAAACGTTGCAGTGCTCGACGGCGGGCTTAACGCCTGGCAGGCTGCCGCCGGCGCGACCGGCCAGGGTGAAGAGCCAGCTCATTTCCAGGCGAATTTCCTGCTCGGCCCGGAGCTGGCGTCGCTGGTCGACACGCAAACCGTCGCAGCGCAACTCGGCCGGCCGGCGCAGACGCTAATCGACGCCCGTTCTCCCGCGCGCTTTCGCGGCGAGGTCGAACCGCTCGATCCGGTGGCCGGGCATATTCCAGGCGCGCTCAACCGGCCTTTCGGCCTCAACCTCGACGCAGATGGAAGATTCAAGCCAGCCTCGCAACTCAGGTCGGAGTTTGACGCGCTGCTGGGCTATCGCGAGCCCGCAACCGTCGTTCACCACTGCGGCAGCGGCGTGAGCGCATTGCCTAATCTCATCGCCATGGAGGTCGCCGGCCTGGGGCGCACCCGGCTGTATGCCGGCAGTTGGAGCGAATGGTGCGCCGATCCGGCACGGCCAGTTGCCCAGGGCTGATGAAGGCGGGTCTTCAACCCGGTCGATTCACAGGCTTTTCAAGGCCTGCTGCCGCTCGTTCCGCCCATCGGCGCTGTACCAGTGCCGCTGCTGCCACCTGAAGAATTGGTGGTCGATGACGTACCTGGCGCTCTGACCGTGTCGTCGGTCTTACGGTTGCAGGCGCCCAGGCTTAGCGCTGCCGCCAGCGTGAATGCGACAGTCATCGCAGACCTCAAATTACGGTTGTACATTTCAGCTCCTTTGTCAAGAAAATCGGACTGGTTCAATGCCAGCCCGACGTCATGGTCGCCGCATAACGCACCATGTTCGATGAGCCGGAGCCCCCTGAACATGTAAGACTTTTTCGCGCCCGCCGGGGCAACGTACCGGACAGCAATTCACTTCTCTATTTTTTTCGTGTCACTTTTAAATGTGCCCTTTGTAGTTGTCCTACACGGCATGCCTATGCAAGGCTGACAAAGTGCTGTTCCAGGCGGCCTTAGATTGTTTTTATGTCCGGTCTCGTTTATGCCGGCCTCGGCAAGATGCCCGGACATTGTTAGTAAAAGCAATTTGAACCGTCTTTGAAGGAGAGCGTCACATGAACTCAGGCAACCAGGGAACCGCTACATCGGCCGGCCGCGCTGGCAACAAAATCCGTCCTGCGCAAACCAAGGCAAAGGGGGAACGAGGATTTGCCGCCATGGATCCAAAGCGTCAACGCGAAATCGCCAGCGAAGGCGGGAAAGCTGCGCACCTAAGTGGCAATGCGCACCAATTCACTTCCGAGGAAGCGCGCGAAGCTGGGCGAAAGGGCGGTCAAGCCGGCGGCAGCATCGACGCGCGTACCCGCAAGGGCGCAAGGACGATGGCTAAAGCGTAGTTCGTCACCCGGACTTCCGGTCCTTCAGCCAGAAAACTTCGCAACTTCCTGGCCACCCCGATTAAAAGTCTGCGTGACGGGCCAGCTTGAGTCGAGTGTGAGGATTGTCTTTTCGCGCGTTGGAACTCGGCCCGCGCTTGCTGGAGTTCCCAGCTCCATCGCCGGGATGCTCATTTCGGGATTGAATTGGACTGCGCCGATGGCCGCCATCTGGTTTCAACTCCTTCATAAAGCCAGTCCTTTCAAAGTTGATGTCGAAAGGCATCGCTGAATGCCTTCAATTTGCTTAACCCCTCAGCGGGTACCGGACGAATCACCGCTGGGTCTAGAACTCGCCGCGCCGGTCATGCCTCCCGAATTGGAGCTGAGACCGCCTGGGTATCGGCGGTCGGCACTGTCGCCTAAGGCCACTGCTACCACCGCCCCGGGCGTCGGCGGCCGCTGGCGTGCGCACCTCAATGCCACTGGACGGGCCAGAAGACGCCGCACCGGTGGCTGCGGCATCGCCGCTTTTATTGCAGCCATTGACTCCTACGCTCTACGTAAATGCGGCCAGCGACGCAGAACAACTCGACCATCGATCGAAATCATTTCAGCAACGATGTTTCAAAGGCCTGGCGCTGGCGGGGGCTCGGAAAGTTTTGACCGCTCGGGCAAGTCACGAATCATGGCCTCGCCCTCGATGTCCCGACCATCGGAGGGCAAATCGGGCTCGAGCGCCAGATCGGGCTCTTCATTGCCATCGCCGTTGCCGACAGGCAAGGACCGGCTCACATTCCCCCCAGGATCAATGGCAGGTCACCGCCGGCAATGGTTGCCGCCGCGGCCATGGTCGCAAAGATCGACCAGAAAATGAACATGAACGCAGCAAAACGGGAATGCGATTGCGGCCGCGATGGCTTACGTTTGGAGCTGCGGCGGCTGTTCGGAGAAATATTTGGAAATCCCAGGGTAGGCTTCATGACTGACCCTCCTTTTCACTTTAAAAAAGCGCGATAAAACTTGCTACCGCTTTATTTTCCAACGCCTAGCCATGATGGCGTATAGGTCGTTAAGCCCTGTCTGTGTAAGGTGTTGGCTGACAAGGAATTCCGTCTGCCCGAACATTGTCCTGGAGCGGAACATGAAATTTAAAAGAAATACGGCTTTCACGCACTTCAGGCGTACGCCACCAGCTACTGAAACGATAGCAAACGACGCTAACCGTGCATCAGCCCGCCGATCAGCGTGACCAAGCCGATGCCAATGGCGAGCCAGACGATCTGCGCCATCGTTTCGCCGGGACCGACGCGTTTTTGCAGCTGAGGAATCAAATCGGCAAGCGCGACGTAAACGAAGCTGCTCGACGCGACGATCAAAAAGTACGGCAAATAGTCGATCAGCTGGTCGACCAGGGCATAGCCGACGATACCTCCCAGCGCGGTGACCGCGCCTGCCATCGAAACTTTGACAAGCGCGACGCGCCGGTTGTTCGAGCTTTGCCGCAGCACGATCAGGTCGCCCATGTGGTGCGGCACTTCATGCACCAGCACCGCCAGCGTCGCGACCAGGCCCAGCCGCAAATCGGCGATAAAGGCCGATGCGATCAGGATGCCGTCGCCGAAGGCATGAACACTGTCGCCGGCCAGCACCGTCCAGCCGCCCGAGCGGTGGGCGTGGTGGTCGTTCACGTGTCCATGGCCGTGCGCCGAGTCGTGCGCGTCGCCGGCGCTCTGCGTGGCATGGTGTTCATGGCCGTGATGCCACAACTCTGCCTTGTCGAGCAAAAAGAAAAAGACCAGCCCGACCAGCAAGGTGGCGAACAGGCTGTCGGCGCCGACCCGGCTTTCGAACGCCTCGGGCAGCAGATGCATGAAGGCGGTCGCCAGCAAGGCCCCCGCCGCCAGGCTGAGCATGTGCTGCGTGTAGCGGGCCAGCATGCCGAAGCTGAGCAGCGCCGCCAGCCAGACGCTGCCGATGCCGGCGGTCATCGTCCCAATCAAGATTGCTACTAAAGTCATAGCTGCCTGCGCCCGTATTGATTGGGTCAGAGCCCAAAATTATCAGCAAAAACCTGCGAGGCAAGCAATCAAGCAGGCCGCAAATTACGAAACCCCGCACGCGGCATGGTTGCCTTGAACCAGGGGTGGCACCAGCGCGCATGCCGTTGACGCCGGGAGAATCAGACGATCTTGACGCGGAGCTCAGGCAGCCCGTCGATGTGGCATTCGATCACGTCGCCCTTGACGACGGGGCTGACGTTTTCCGGCGTTCCCGAGTAGATGATGTCGCCGGGAAACAGCTCGAACGCCTCCGACAGTTTGGAGATCTGCTCGGCCACGGACCAGATCATGCGATTCAAGGTGGCCTGCTGCTTGATTTCGCCATTGACCTTGAGCCAGATCGCGCCTTTGGTGTAGTGGCCCGTTTGCGCCACCTTGTGCACCGGGCCGATCGGCGCCGAGCGGTCGAAGCTCTTGCCTATTTCCCAGGGCTTTTTCTGATCGCCCATACCGCGCTGCAGGTCGCGCCGCGTCATGTCCAGGCCCAGCGCGTAGCCATAGACCAGCTCCAGCGCCCGGTCGATGGGAATGTTGCGGCCGCCCCTGGACAAGGCCGCCACCAGTTCGACCTCGTAGTGGTAGTTTTTGGTCATGGTCGGATACGAGTGGTCGGCCACCTGGCCGGGCAGCACAACCTGAATCGCGTCGGTGGGTTTCTGTAAGAAGAAGGGCAATTCGCGCGTCGGGTCCGAGCCCATTTCGATGGCGTGGGCGGCGTAGTTGCGGCCAATGCAGTAAATGCGGCGCACCGGGAACATCTCGCTGCTGCCTGCGATGGGCAAGTAGGTGTCTGCCACCGTGAAGGGCGTGGCCGGCGCATTGGCTGCGCTGCCGGGCGTGACGCAGCCGACGACGGCGCCTGCCGTCATCAAGGCGCCTGATTTCAAAAGTCCGCGTTTGCCGATTTCAGTCATGGTGTCTCCTTCGTGGGGGTTGGCGGTTAAAGGATTTTATGGGCGCCCTCAAAACCGGCTCGCCTGCGAAGTTCAATGCGCTTTTTCCCAGTTCGGCCCGAAGCCGATTTCGGCCAGCAACGGCACCTTGAGGTCTGCCACCCCGGCCATGAGGCGCGGAATCTCGCCTCTGACCCATTCGACTTCGGCCTCTGGCACCTCGAACACTAATTCGTCGTGCACCTGCATGATCATCTTCGTGCCACGCCCTTCATTGTCGAGCGCCTGCTGCACGGCGTTCATGCTGAGCTTGATCAGGTCGGCGGCGGTGCCCTGCATCGGGGCGTTGATGGCGGCGCGTTCGGCGCCTGAGCGGCGCGGGCCGTTGGGCGAGTTGATCTCGGCCAGGTACAGGCGCCGGCCGAACACGGTTTCGACATAACCCTTGGCTTTAGCCGAGAGCCGGGTTTCATCCATGTAGTTCTTCACGCCGGGGTAGCGCTGGAAATAGCGGTCGATGTAGGCGGCGGCGGCCTTGGTTTCAATGCCCAGGTTGCGCGCCAGGCCGAAACTGCTCATGCCATAGATGAGGCCGAAATTGATGACCTTGGCATAGCGCCGCTGCTCGCTGCTGACCTGGTCGAGCGCTACACCGAACACTTCGGCGGCGGTTGCGCGGTGTACGTCCAGGCCGGCGGTGAAGGCATGCAGCAGCGCCTCGTCGCCGCTGATGTGCGCCATGATGCGAAGCTCGATCTGCGAATAGTCGGCGCTGGCGATCACGCTGCCGGCGGGAGCGACAAAGGCCTCGCGAACGCGCCGGCCTTCGGCGCTCTTCACTGGAATGTTCTGCAGATTCGGGTCGTTGCTCGACAGACGGCCGGTGATGGCGACGGCCTGCGCATAGTGGGTGTGCACCCTGCCCGTTCGCGGATTGGCCAGCTGCGCCAGCTTGTCGGTATAGGTGCCCTTGAGTTTGGACAGGCCGCGGTGCTCCAGGATCCTCGCCGGCAGCGGATAGTCCTCGGCCAGCTTTTCGAGCACTTCCTCATCGGTACTGGGCGCGCCGCTCGGCGTTTTCTTGACGATCGGCAGGCCCAGCTTCTTGAAAAAAATCTCGCCGATCTGCTTGGGGCTGCCGAGGTTGAAGGGCTGGCCGGCAAGTTCGTGCGCCTCGCGTTCGAGCTGCGCGATGCGCACGCCGAGTTCGGCGCTCTGCCCGGCCAGCATCGGCGCGTCGATCAGCACGCCGTTGCGCTCGATCCGAAAGAGTGATTCGCTGCTGCGCATTTCCAGCTCGTAGATGAAGCGCAGCCGGGCGTCGGCTTCGAGCCGGGGCCAGAGCACGCGGTGCACGTCGAGCGTCTGGTCCGAGTCTTCGCACGAGTATTCGGCGGCGCGGACGATATCGACTTGGCTGAACTTGATTTGGTTGGCGCCCTTGCCGCACAGGTCTTCGTAGTTGATGCCGCTGCGCCCCGCATGCCGCTCGGCCAGGCTGGCCAGCCCGTGCGGCTTGCTCGCTTCGAGCACATAGCTTTGCAGCATGGTGTCGTGCCGGTAGCCGCGCACTTCAATGCCGTGGTTGGCGAAGACGTGGCGGTCGTACTTCACGTGCTGGCCGAGCTTGACCTTGTCCGGGTTTTCGAGCCACGGCTTGAGCCGCGCCAGCACCGCGTCCTGCGGCAGTTGCGCCGGCGCACCCGGGTAGTCGTGCGCCAGCGGAATGTAGGCCGCCTCGCCGGGCGTGACGCTGAAGCTCACGCCGACGATCCGCGCCAGCATTTCATCGAGCGACGTGGTTTCGGTGTCCACCGCCACGAGCTCGGCCGCGTCGATTTTCGCCAGCCAGCGGTCGAGCGCGTCCCACGTCACGATGGCGTCGTACAGCAGGTTGCTGGCCCGCGGCGCAATCGGTTTTTCGAGAGGTGGCAGTGCTTCGTCGAACAGGCCGGGCGCGTGGTCTGATGCGGCGCCAGGCCGGGGATGCCGGCGTTCCGCGCCGCCGATGAGCTCGGGCGGCGTGCTTTCAATGTCGATCTGGCTGACCAGCCCCTTGAAGCCATATTTCAGATAAAAAACCCTCAACGCGTCCGTCCGATGTGCGCCAATAGCTATCGAATCCATAGCAGGCAGGCCGTCGATGTACGCCGCAAGGTCGCAGTCTTTCTTGATCGTCAGCAACTCGCGGCCCTTGGGCAGCCAGTCGAGCGAAGCGCGCAGGTTGTCGCCGACGGCGCCCTTGATCTCGCCGGCGCGGGCCACCAGCGCATCGAGCGAGCCGTATTCGAGCAGCCACTTCACCGCCGTTTTCGGGCCGACCTTGGGAACGCCAGGCACGTTGTCGACCGCGTCGCCGACCAGCGTCTGGTAGTCAACCATCAGGCGCGGCGGAACGCCGAACTCGGCCTCGACGCCGACCAGGTCGCGGCGGCGGTCGTTCATCGTGTCGATGACGGTGATGTGCTCGTCGACCAGCTGGCTCAGGTCCTTGTCGCCGCTGGAGATGATGACCTCGATGCGCTGGCTAGAGGCCATGCAGGCCAGCGTGCCGATCACGTCGTCGGCCTCGACGCCGGGAACGGCAAGCACCTTCCAGCCCAGCAGCTTCACCACTTCATGGATCGGCTCGACCTGGCTGCGAAGGTCGTCGGGCATGGCGCTGCGCTGGGCCTTGTAGTCGGCGTAGAGCGCATCGCGAAAGGTCGGTCCCTGGGCGTCGAAGACGCAGACCGCATAGTCGGCGCGAACGTCCTTGCGCAGCTTCTGCATCATGTTGACCATGCCGCGGATCGCCCCCGTCGCCGGGCTGGACGCGTCACCCGGCGTGACGCGCAAGTCGGGCATGGCGTGAAAAGCGCGGTACAGGTAGCTCGAACCATCGACCAGCAACAGGGTTTTTTTCTCAGGGCTCATGGGCGGATTGTCAGGGAAATGTATTTGGCGCCTCGACAAGCGTTCCGCGTCCTGACAAGGCGAGCGCGTCAGCCCTGTGGACGGCACGTCGTACTACATCGGCTTCGCGATGCGCAACGGTTTTGTGTCGCGCCGGAGGCGCTGGCCGGGTCGGAACTCCCGTCGCCGATCGCTCGTTCGACACGCCTCATGCCAGCGGTCCACGCGGCCTCGCCAGCCTACAATGCAGCCATGAAAACCGCCCTTCGCTGCCTTTCCGTCGCTCTGGCCTTGGTGCTGCCGCCGGCCGCTTCGATCGCGCAGTTGCCGCCCGGCGCCGGTTCGGCGCGCCCGGACAAGAAAATGGAGCGCATTCGCACCGAAGACGGCGCAACCCGCATCGACGAACTGCGGGTCGGCGGCGAAACCCAGCAAATCACTGTGCAACCCAAGACCGGCGGCGCCTCCTACGAAGTCAAGCCGCCTTCGAGCGCGCGGGGAAGCGCGGCGACTGGCACCGACACCAACGGCTCTCGCGTCTGGAACGTGCTGAAGTTCTAGTTTTTCCTCGTATCCAGCCAAGGTTTTAGTTCAGGCATGGCCGTATTCACCGAAGTCTCGTTCGACGAGGCTGCCGACTTTGTGCGCCGGCTTGGCCTCGGGCCGTTGCTGGTCTTGAAGGGTGCCGCCGGCGGCATTGAAAACACCAATTATTTTGTCGATACTGATCGCGGTGAGTATGTGCTGACGCTGTTCGAACGCCTCACCTTTGAGCAATTGCCGTTTTATCTGCACCTGATGAAGCATCTGGCCACGCGCGGCGTTCCCGTGCCCGACCCGGTGGCCGACGCCGACGGGCACATCCTCCATGCCTTGAAAGGCAAGCCGGCCGCTGTGGTGAACAAGCTGCGCGGCCGCAGCGAACTCGCGCCGGGGCCGGCGCACTGCCGGGGGGTCGGTGACGTGCTTGCGCGCCTGCACCTGGCTGGCCGCGACTATCCGCGCCATCAGCCCAATCTGCGCGGCCTGGCCTGGTGGAACGAGACGGCGCCGCTGGTGCTGCCGCACTTGCCACCGGCGCAGCGCAGCCTGATTCTGGACGAGCTGGCGCGCCAGAACCGGCTTGCCGCGTCGGACGCTTACCAGAACCTGCCGCGGGGCGTCATCCATGCCGACCTGTTCCGTGACAATGTCATGTTCGAGCAGGGCCGGCTGAGCGGTGTCTTCGATTTCTACTTCGCCGGCTGCGACACGTTCCTGTTTGACATCGGCATCTGCCTCAACGACTGGTGCATCGACCTTGAAACGGGCGAGCCCGACCCGCGCCGCGCCCAGGCGCTGATCGACGCTTACCAGATGGTGCGGCCTTTGACCGAGCACGAGCGAATCCTGCTGCCCGCCCTTCGGCGCGCCGGCGCCCTGCGGTTCTGGATTTCGCGACTGTGGGACTTTTACCTTCCACGCGAGGCGGCGGTACTCACAGCCCACGACCCGCGCCATTTCGAGCGGGTGCTTCGGCAACTGCCAGCACAGCCCGATACTTTGTAAATCCTTCCGCCGGGGCGCTTGCCGGACCGGCCACACGCCATGAAACTCAACATCGTTCCCGCCCGCGCCGGCCTGACCTGGGTCAAACTGGGCATCAAGACTTTCTTCAGACAGCCACTGGCGATGTCCGGCCTTTTTTTCATGTTCATGGCGATGCTGTCGGTGGCCACCCTGCTTCCATTCATCGGCAGTGCGCTGGCGCTGGCGCTCTTACCCGCGGCGACGCTTGGCCTGATGGCGGCGACGCAGGAAGCGACGCGGGGAAAGTTTCCGATGCCGTCGATCCTGATCAGTGCCTTTCGCGCCGGCCGGCAACGCCTGCGGGCAATGGCGGTTCTCGGGGCGCTCTACGCCGCCGGTTTTCTCGCCATCATGGCCGTGTCGGCGCTGATTGACGGCGGGCAGTTCGCAAGGCTTTACCTGGTCGGGGGCAAGATCACGGAAGCGCAGGTGTTGCAGGGCGACTTCCAGTGGGCGATGTGGGCCGCGATGGCGCTTTATCTGCCGCTGTCGCTGCTGTTCTGGCATGCGCCGGCGCTGGTGCACTGGCACGGCGTGTCGCCTGTCAAAAGCCTGTTTTTCAGTTTGATGGCGTGCTACAAAAATTTTGGCGCCATGACGCTGTTTGGCCTGGCCTGGAGCGGTGTTTTCGTGCTGGCGTTTGTCGTGGTCGCACTCATCGCCGGCCTTTTCGGCAACCCGATGCTGGCCACCGTGGCGATATTTCCGCTGGCGCTGGTGATCGTCGCCATGTTTTTTACCTCGATCTACTTCAGCTTTGCGGACAGTTTCGATGTGACGCCTGATGAACCGAAGGGTGACTGAAAAGCGCGCCGTGCGGACGTTCGTGATTTACCACATATTGTAAAAATTTTCTTACAAAATTGTTCGTCTATGTAAAATAAGCGATCAATTACTTCATAGCCAGCCTGTGTCAGAAATCCGATTGTTCCGCAAACAGGCAAGTCCCTCCCACCTAAGGAATTCACCTTGACATATAAATTGCTCAAACCCGCAGTCCTTTGCTGCGTTGTGGCTGCCTTGACGGGTTGCGCCTATTCGCCGGTGCCGCTGGTGGAAAACCTTCCGACCACTTCACAGCAAAAGCTCCGCGCCGCCGGCCACTGGAGCCAGGTTTCGCAAGAGGTTGTGGATCAGACGGCGGCCACGCTGCTGAAATCCGGCGCCACTGTAGAAAGCACGGTTCACATTCCCCTTCCGGCCAACGCCAGTGATTTCGACAGGGCCTTCCATCAGTTTCTGATTACCGGACTGGTGCAAAAGGGCTGGCATGTCCTGGTGCCCGCCAACAATATCAATCCGGTGCTGACGCTCAATTACCAGACGCAGGTCGTCAGGCACTATTACGGCTTCGGTGTCAACGCCAGCGAGCCGGGCTTGACCGAGATGGTGCTGACGACCACTGTTACCAACGCGGGGCGCTATATCAGCCGCAAAACGAATGTGTACTACGTCGAGGGAAGCGACAAGCAGCTTTTCGCCGGGCCTTACTCAAATCCCGCCATGCTGACGATGAAATCGATGAAGGTGGTGTCGCAATGAACTACGCCAGCTTCACCACCGCGCTTGTCTGCGCCATCGCACTGTCAGGCTGCTCATGGACGTCGTCCAATACCGGACGGCTTGGTCCCTCTTACGAGGACGCCGCGGTCAACAAGTTCGTGGCCGTCAACCAGAGCGCCGTCGGCCGGCTGGTCGCAGGCGTGGACCTGGTTACGCTGGCGGGCGCTCCAGTGCTTGTTGCCACTGTGGTCAACATCAACGACCTGCGCCGTGCCGCGCCGCTTGGGCGCACCCTGTCGGAACAATACGCGTCCTCCATGGTCGCCAGCGGCTTCAATGTCAAGGAACTCAAGCTGCGCGGCGACGTGTTCGTGCGCGAGGACACCGGCGAGATGATGCTGTCGCGCGAAATCAAGGACATCGCCAAAATTCACAGTGCCGCCCTTGTGTTGGTGGGTACCTACTCGGCGGCGGCGCAGATGACGTATATCAGCCTGAAACTGGTTCGCACCGACACCGGCCAGATCGTTCGCGGCTACGACTACGCCTTGCCCAACGACGCCGACGTGGCCAAGCTGCTGCAGGTGCCGCGCCTTTAAGAGAGAGCCTGGCCGGCAGCGGTCAGCGCTTTTGCTTCACAGCCCGGCGTTGCCGGGCTTTTTTCATATCACAGTCAGTTTCGCGACGCCGAGCGCCAGCCATTTCACGCCGTGACGGGTGAAATTGATTCGCGCCCTGGCGTCATCGCCGCTGCCTTCAAGCATTTCCACCGTGCCCTCGCCGAACTTGCCGTGAAAAACATTCATTCCGCTCTTCAGGCCATGCGGCGCCGCGCTTTTTTGCTCAGGCGGCAATGGCGCGGCAAAGCGGCCGGCGCCGCTGTATTCAGAAGAAAAACCGCCCCCCGCGCTTGCCCCACGAGCGCCATGCGCTCCTGAATTCATAGCAGATCCCCAGCCCATCCCAGACGCGAAGCCCTGGTGCTTCGGCGTGATCCATTTCAATGCCGACTCGGGCAGTTCCTCAAAAAACCGGCTTTTGAGGTTGTAGCGCGTCTGACCGTGCAGCATGCGCGTCTGCGAGTGGCTGAGGTACAGGCGTTTGCGGGCACGGGTAATGGCGACGTACATCAGGCGCCGCTCTTCCTCCAGGCCGTCATGGTCGCTCATCGAATTTTCGTGCGGAAACAGGCCCTCTTCCAGCCCGGTGATGAAGACGCAGTCGAACTCAAGCCCTTTGGACGAATGCACCGTCATCAGTTGCACCGCGTCCTGGCCGGCCTGCGCCTGGTTGTCGCCGGATTCCAGCGCCGCGTGCGTCAAAAAAGCCGCCAGCGGCGACAGCGTTTCGCCGGTGTCGGTGTCCGGCGCCAGCAGTTCAGGCGACGGCGCCGCCGACACATCAAGGCCCTGGCTCGCTGGCGACTGGCTCAGGCGCGCGCCCAGTTCATCGACCGGCAGCGCCACCGCGTCGCGGCCGAAGCCCTCCTGGCTAACGAAGGACTCGGCCGCGTTGACGAGCTCGGCCAGGTTTTCCAGCCGGTCCTGGCCGTCCTTGTCGGTCTTGTAGTGGTCCTCCAGGCCGCTGTGCCGCAGCACCAGTTCGATGATTTCCCGCAGCGTCAAGCCGGTGGTTTCCTCGCGCATCACGTCGAGCCGGGCGACGAAAGCGCCCAGGTTGGCGCCGGCCTTGCCCGGCACGGCGCTGACGCCGTCGTGCAGCGAGCAGCCCGACGCCCTGGCGATGTCCTGCAACTGTTCAATGCTGCGCGCCCCGATGCCGCGTGGCGGAAAATTCACGACCCGCATGAAGCTGGTGTCGTCATGAGGATTGTCCAGAAGCCGCAGGTAGGCCAGCGCGTGCTTGATCTCGGCGCGCTCGAAAAAGCGCAGACCGCCGTAAACACGATAAGGAACGCCGGCATTGAAGAGCGCGGTTTCCATCACCCGGCTTTGCGCATTGCTGCGGTAGAGCAGCGCGATCTCCTTAGCAGAGCTACCCTCGCGTACCAGCTGCTTCACCTCGTCGACGAACCACTGTGCTTCGGCGAAATCGCTGGTCGATTCATACACCCTGACCGGCTCGCCCGGACCGGCCTCGGTGCTCAGGTTCTTGCCCAGCCGTTTGCTGTTGTGGCTGATGAGTTCATTGGCCGCGTCGAGGATGTTGCCGAAGCTGCGGTAGTTGCGCTCCAGCTTGATCTGGTGCGTGACGTCGAATTCGCGAACGAAATCGGCCATGTTGCCGACGCGCGCCCCACGAAAGGCGTAGATGCTCTGGTCGTCGTCGCCGACCGCGATCACCGAGCCGCCCGGCATCGCGCCCGCGTCCTGCGCCGCGTCGGCGCCTTGCCCGGCGAGCATCTTGATCCACGCGTACTGCAGCTTGTTGGTGTCCTGGAATTCGTCGATCAGGATATGGCGAAAGCGGCGCTGGTAGTGCCCGCGCACCGCCAGGTTGTCCCGCAGCAGCTCGTAGCTGCGCAGCATCAGCTCGCCAAAATCGACCACGCCTTCGCGCTGGCACTGCGCCTCGTAGAGCGCATAGATTTCAACCTTTTTGCGGTCTTCCTCGCCGCGCACCGGAACGTCTTTGGCGCGCAGGCCGTCTTCCTTGCAGGCGGCGATGAACCAGGTCAGCTGTTTGGGCGGAAAGCGCTCGTCGTCGACATTGAACTGTTTGCACAGCCGCTTGACCGCCGACAGCTGATCCTGCGTGTCGAGGATCTGGAAGGTCGAGGGCAGATTCGCGATCTTGTAATGCGCCCGCAAAAACCGGTTGCACAGACCATGAAAAGTGCCGATCCACATGCCGCGCACGTTGACTGGCAGCATGCTGGACAGACGCGTCAGCATCTCCTTGGCGGCCTTGTTGGTGAAGGTCACCGCCAGTACGCCGCCAGGCGACACCTGGCCGGCTTGCAGCAGCCATGCGATGCGCGTCGTCAGCACGCGGGTCTTGCCCGAGCCGGCGCCAGCCAGAATCAGCGCATGCGTCGCCGGCAAGGTGACCGCAGCAAGCTGCTCGGGGTTAAGATTTTGCAGCAGCGGCGATGGCGAAATGACTTCTGGGAACATTCCTTATTGTAGAAAGCCCCGGCGAATTCCATGCCGGCTACCGCTTGATACTGGCACGCGTCGGTGGAATTGTGTCCAGTCCGGAGACAAGGACCCGCCGCTTGAAAATCAGCATAAAAACCGGTATTTGCGCACACAGGGCGCTCATCTTTAGCTATCAAAAGGTGAGCAAAACGGTTTTTCGCAACACCTTCATGAGGCAAACCCTCGTGTTTCAGGAATAGACACCATGGACATTTTCGACTACGACAACATCCTTCTTCTGCCACGCAAATGCCGCGTGGAAAGCCGCTCGGAATGCGATGCCGGCGTGACGCTGGGCGGTCGAAGTTTTCGCATTCCGGTGGTGCCGGACAACATGAAGACGGTGATCGATGAAAGCATCTGCGTCTGGATGGCGAACAACGGTTACTTCTATGTGATGCACCGGTTCGACTTTGACAATCTCAACTTCGTTCGCAATATGAAGGCTCAGGGCGTGTACGCGTCGATCTCGCTGGGCGTCAAGCAAGCCGATTACGACATGGTCGACAAACTGATCGCCGAGGGCCTGGCGCCCGAGTACATCACCATCGACATTGCCCACGGCCATGCCGACACGGTGCAAAAAATGATCCGCTATCTCAAGGCAAAATTGCCCGAATCCTTCGTGATCGCCGGCAATGTGGCCACGCCCGAAGCGGTGATCGACCTGGAAAATTGGGGTGCCGATGCGACCAAAGTCGGCATCGGTCCGGGCAAGGTCTGCATCACAAAAATGAAAACCGGTTTCGGAACCGGCGGCTGGCAGCTGTCGGCGCTCAAGTGGTGCGCCCGCGTGGCGACCAAGCCGATCATTGCCGACGGCGGCATTCGCGAGCATGGCGACATCGCCAAGTCGATTCGCTTCGGCGCGACGATGGTGATGATCGGCTCGTTGCTGGCGGGGCTTGAGGAAAGCCCCGGCAAGACGGTCGAGGTCGACGGAAAGCTGTTCAAAGAGTATTACGGCAGCGCCTCGGACTTCAACAAGGGCGAATACAAGCACGTCGAGGGCAAACGCATTCTGGAGCCTGTGAAAGGCACGCTGCAAGCGACGCTTCGGGAAATGGAAGAAGACATTCAAAGTGCGATCAGCTATGCCGGCGGCAAAAAACTGATGGATATCCGCAAGGTCAACTATGTCAAGCTCGGCGGCGACAACGCGGGTGAACACCTGCTGATGTAGACCGCTTCAGACGCCCGGATCATGGGGCGGTCTGGCCGATCAGCCGCAATGCCAGATCGTTCAGGCGGTCACCGGGCCGCACCAGCGCTTCGACGATGCTGAAGTGATTGAGCCCGACCAGGGCCTCGCGCACCGGAACCGTTTTTTCGCCCCACGCCTGTTCAATCAGCGCGTTGTGGCGAAGAAATTCTTCACTTTCATCGGCACCCGCCGCCGCGTATAACGTGCCCGCCGCGGGCGATGGCAACCACGCTGGGCTTGCCTTCAAAACCTGCGCCGGCGTCAGGCGCAGTGACGCTTTCAAGAACGGCGTGTGCATGATCGAGTCGAGCGCATACAGGCCCGAGATCGACATCGCGTTTTTCACCAGGTCGGCAGGCAGGTCATTCGCATGCTTCGGCCACAGGCACGCAAGCATCATTGCGGCGAGATGCCCGCCCGCCGAATGCCCGATCACCGTGATGCGGTTCGGGTCACCGCCAAAGCGTGCCGCGTGGCGGAAAGTCCAGGCCAGCGCATGGACCATCTGCAGGGCAATTTGCGGAATGGTCACGGCGGGGCACAAGTCGTAGTTGGGAATCACCACGCACGCACCTTCGCTGGTGAACGCCGGGGCGACGAAGGAATGGTCTGACTTGTCCAGCGAGCGCCAGTAACCACCATGAATGAACACCAGCACCGGCGCGCCCGGTTCGGCGGCAGGGAAAACATCCAGTGTTTCTCGCCGGCTGGTTCCATACGCCAGGTCGAGCGTGCAGCGCTGGGAAGCTCTGGCCTGCGCTGATGTTTCAGCCCAGCGGGCGAAGTGCGCGGCGTGCTCGGGTACCAGCGCACGGTTGTTGTACATCCGGTCCAGCCATTCAGGGTCAAGGCGATTCATGGAGGCTCCTGGAATTTTTGCAGTTGACTTCGGCATCTTGGCACAGTCGACGGCGCTGTTGATGCTTGGGGTAAACCCATGTTTGCAGTTTTTCAAACCAATGCATACTGTATACAGAGTACGAGCATGAGTCTGACGATAAATCCGCAGTTGATCAAAATCGAATCCTCCCCCGACCTGGTGGAGCAGGTTTATCGCAGCCTGCTCGACGCCATCAGCGACGGCTCGCTGGCGCCCGGAGCGCGCATCATGCAGGAAGTCATTGCCGAGCAGCTGGCGGTGTCGCGACAGCCGGTGCTGCAGGTTTTGCGTTTGTTAAAAAAAGACGGCTTTGTGATGGATGCGCCAGGCCGCGGCGTGCTGGTCGCGCCGCTTGATGTGACCTGGCTGGTGCGGATTTACCAGGTGCGCGGCGCACTCGATGGTCTGGCCGCCCGGCTGGCCGCGCGTGCACGCTTCCAAATCGATCCCGGGCTGATTAGCCGGGGCCGCGCCGCCGCACGGGGCTCGGAAGTCCAGCCCATGATGGCAGCTGACGCACAATTTCATGCTGCCATTTATGCCGCATCGGGCAATCCGCTGATTGCCCAGACCGCACAGCTGCATTGGCACCACATTCGCCGCGCCATGGGTGCGGTGCTGCAGGTGTCCACCATGCGCGAATCGATCTGGGATGAACACGAAGCCATTGCCCAGGCCATCGCGCAAGGCGATGAAGATTTGGCCGAAGCACTTATTCGCCAGCACGGCGAAGACGCAAGTCACAACCTCGCCAACCTGTTATCGAACGTATTGAACCCTAAAACCCTTACCACCCGAGGAGCGAAACCATGAAACTGACCCCCGAACAACTCGCCCAATTCGACCGCGATGGCTACCTGTTTTTCCCCGGTCTCTTCACACCCGAAGAGACGCGGACGCTGACCGATGCCGTGCCCGAGCTCTACAGCCGGCGCGAGGACTACAACATTCGCGAAAAAAGCGGGGACGCTGTGCGCACCAACTTCGCTGCGCACATGTACAGCGAGCCGTTTGCAAAGCTTGCACGGCACCCGCGCATGATCGAGCCCGTGGAAGAACTGCTGGGCGAAGAGCTGTATATGCACCAGTTCAAGATCAACGGCAAGATGGCTTTCGAAGGCGATGTCTGGCAGTGGCACCAGGATTACGGCACGTGGCTGAACGACGACCTGATGCCGACCGAACGCGCGATGAACGTGGCAATTTTTCTGGACGACGTCACCGAGCACAACGGCCCGCTGATGTTCATTCCGGGCAGCCACAAGAAAGGCGTGGTCGAGGCCAGGCACGACGTGACGACAACCAGCTACCCGCTGTGGACAGTAGACAACAACTTGATTCGCCAGCTGGTGCAGCGCGCGGGTGGCAAGGAGGGTGGGATTGTCAGCCCCAAAGGCCCTGCCGGTTCGATGATCCTGTTCCACTCCTGTCTGGTTCATGCGTCGGGCAGCAATTTGTCGCCATTCGACCGCGTCAGCGTCTACCTCAGCCTGTGCGCGGTCAGCAACCACATCCGCCGGTACAAGCGCCCCGAGTACATCGCACACCGCGATTTCACGCCCATCGATTGTTTGCCGGATGACTGCCTGCTCAAGCACTATCCCGTGGACCTGCCATGGAAAGACGGCGTACCGGCGTCGGCACTGCGAACCTCGATGGAAGCGATCGAGCCTGAACGCGAAGCGGCCTAAGACTCCACCAGCCAGTCACATAACCAACCGTCCAATGAACCTTTATTCCAAACTTCAGCAGCGCGCCGCTGACAAAAAACCGATCCGTATCGGCCTCATCGGCGCCGGCAAATTCGGCTCGATGTACCTGGCGCAGATTCCACGAACGCCCGGCGTCCATCTGGTCGCGATTGCCGACCTGTCACCCGACGCGGCCCGCGTCAACCTTGCCCGTGTAGGATGGAATCCGGCTCTAGCACAGGCGGAATCTGCGCAAGCAGCTATTAAAACAGGAGCAACCTGGATCACCGACGACTGGCAGGCGGTGGTTACGCATCCACAGATCGACATCATTGTGGAATGCACCGGCAATCCGGTGGCAGCGGTCGAGCATTGCCTGCGAGCGTTCGCGCATGGCAAGCATGTGGTCAACGTCACGGTCGAGGCCGACGCTTTCTGCGGCCCCCTGCTGGCGCGTAAAGCCGCCGAGGCGGGAGTCGTTTATTCCCTGGCCTTCGGTGACCAGCCCGCGCTGATTTGTGACCTGGTGGACTGGGCGCGCACCTGCGGATTTCCGGTGGTGGCGGCGGGCCGGGGCCACAAATGGTTGCCGCATTTTTCCGACTCCACACCGGACACGGTCTGGGGCAACTACGGCCTCACGCCGGAACAGGCGCTGCGCGGCGGACTGAATCCGAAAATGTTCAACAGTTTTCTCGACGGCTCCAAGCCTTCCATCGAATGCACGGCCGTGGCCAATGCGACCGGGCTCACAGTGCCCAGCAACGGCCTGCTTTACCCGCCCGCCAGCGTCGAGGACATTCCGTTTGTGACCCGGCCTGTTCAGGACGGCGGCGTGCTCGAACGCAAGGGCATGGTCGAAGTGATCTCGTCACTCGAAGCCGACGGCCGCAAGATTCCCTACGACATCCGCATGGGCGTGTGGGTCACGGTCGAGGCCGAGACCGACTACATCAAGAACTGCTTTGAAGAGTACAACGCGCACACCGACCCGAGCGGGCGCTACTTCACGCTCTACAAGCGCTGGCACCTGATCGGGCTGGAGGTCGGCGTTTCGGTAGCCAGCGTCGCGCTGCGCGGCGAGCCGACCGGCGTCGCCACGTGCTGGAATGCCGACGTCGTCGCCACCGCCAAGCGCGATTTGAAGCCAGGCGATATGCTCGACGGCGAAGGCGGCTATACGGTGTGGGGCAAATTGCTGCCGGCCCAGACCTCGATGAAGCTCGGCGGGGTGCCGCTGGGGCTGGCGCACAACGTCAAGGTGGTTCGAGCCGTCAAAAAAGGCCAGAGCCTGAGTTGGGCCGACGTGGCGATGGACACCGCTACCGATGCGTGGAAGGTGCGCAACGAGATGGAAACCCAGTTCGCGCCGGCGCTGAAAAAAGCCGCCTGAAGCAGGCAATCAATACACAAAAGGAGGATTCATGAACATGGTGAAATGGACCGGCGGCGTCGAACACTGGACGACCCGAAAAGTTGATTCGGGCGAGATCAAACTGTTTCTGTTTGAGAAGAAAGCCTCACCGAAGGTGCCGCATGCCGGCACCATTTTCTTTGTTCATGGCTCGTCGATGGCCTCGCAGCCGACGTTCGACCTGAGCGTTCCCGGACGCCCGTTTTCATCGGCGATGGACTGGTTTGCGGAGCGCGGTTTCGACACCTGGACGATGGACAACGAGGGTTACGGCCGCTCGGACAAGCATCGGAACATCAACTTCGACATCAGCAACGGAGCCGACGATCTGGCCGCCGGTAGCGACTACATCATCAAGGCGACGGGTGCGAAGTCGCTGCTGTTTTACGGGATTTCATCGGGCGCATTGAAGGCGGCGCTGTTTACCGAGCGTCATCCCGAGCGCGTCGCCCGACTCGCGCTTGACGCTTTCGTCTGGACCGGCGAAGGCAGTCCGACGCTGGCGGAGCGCAAAAAGAAACTGCCCGAGTTTCTGGCCAAAAACCGCCGGCCGATTGACCGCGCCTTTGTGCAGAGCATCTTCCAGCGAGACCACCCCGACACCGCTGACGCGGCCACCGTCAGCGCTTTTGCCGACGCGATTTTGACCCTCGACGACTCGATGCCGACCGGCACTTATGTCGATATGTGCTCGAAGCTGCCGCTGCTCGACCCAAAGAAAATCACCGTTCCGTCGATCATTTTGCGTGGCGAATACGACGGTATTGCGAGCCTTGACGACCTGATTGAATTTTTTCGTTTGCTTCCGAACATGAACAAGCAGTTCAGCGTGATGGCGGGTATTTCCCATGCCAGTTTCCAGCAGAAAAACTACATGATGGTCTATCAAATCCTGCACAGCTTCTTCACCATGCCGGAGCCAACTTACAAAGGGTCGACTTCATGAACATGATTGCGAAATCGGGGCTGTCGGCGCTGATGTCGGCCGTGCTGTTCGCAGCCGGTATGGGTGCGGCGCTGGCCCAGGGCAGCTACCCGAACAAGCCGGTCAAGTTGATTGTCCCGTTTGCGCCGGGCGGTTTCACCGACGTGGTGGCGCGCATCCTGGGGCAAAAGCTGTCGACCAATCTGGGTCAGCAATTTGTAGTCGAGAACAAGCCTGGCGCAGGCTCGATCATCGGCACTGACTTTGTCGCCAAGTCGGCGCCCGACGGCTATACGCTGGTGATGGTCTCGACGACGCACGTCATCAGCCCGTGGATTTATAAATCGGTACCTTACGACCCTATCAAGAGTTTCACAGTCGTCTCCAAGCTGGTTGATTCGCCGTACGTGCTGCTGGTCAATCCCAAGGTGCCGGCGAAAGACGTCAGGGAGTTCATCGCACTGGCCAAAGCCGCGCCCGACACCATTCACTACGCGTCGTCGGGCAATGGCAGCGCCCAGCACTTGATGGGCGGCCTGTTCGTGTCGATGACCGGGGCCAAATTAAAGCACGTGCCCTATAAGGGCAGCGGCGGCGCCGCGACCGATCTGGTCGCCGGCGTGGTCGAAAGCAGTTTTGCCGGCGTACCGAATGCGCTCGCGCAGGTGCCGCAGGGTCGGCTCAAGGCCTTGGCTGTCACCACTGCCAAACGCATTCCGCAGTTGCCCGATGTGCCAACGATGCAGGAAGCCGGCGTGCCCGGGTATGCGGCATCGGTCTGGCTGGCACTGCTGGCCCCGGCCGGAACACCTCCCGACGTCGTCAGCAAGCTCAATGTTGAGATCGGCAAGCTGATGAATTCGGAAGACACCAAAAAAGCGTTGTTCGACGCGGGCGTCGAGGTCTCGCACTCGACACCCGAAGCGATTTCGACGTACATGGTCCAGGAACTCGAACGCTGGGGCAAGGTTGTCAAGGAAACCGGCATCAAGCTCGAGTAGCACTTATTTGCGCCGCCGGATCTGACGGACAAAAAAAAGCCGCTGCACCCTTTTCGGGGCAGCGGCTTTTTCATGCGACACGAAGAACGGCCCTGCCGCCGTTTTCTTTATTCGCGGTCGGTCCTGGCAAACTTGCCCGGCTTTTTCGCTGCATCGCGCGGCACGAACACCTTGCCGGCCGGCTTGCCAAATGCGGGCTTGCGGTTGGCGGAGTCCGGGCGCGCGGCGAAGCCCTCGTTGCGCGGCGCAAAGCTGTCGTTGCGCGGCGCGAAGTTGTTGCTGCCAGCAAACCCACGGTCTTCCTGACGACGCGGGCCTGCGTCGTTGAAGCCGCTGCGGTTGGCGTAACCATTGCCCTGCGGCGCCGGGCGCCCCTGGAATGAGCCACCGCGATCGTCGCGCTGCGCGCCAAATCCGCCGCTGGCCGGCTTGCGCGCGGCAAAGCCGCCGCCGCCACCACCAAAGCTAGTTCGGCCACCACCACGGTCATCACGCCCACCGCCGAAATTGCCGCGCGGACGGTCCGACGTCGGCGCAAAGCGCTGCTGCGGCTCAAGACCGGCGATCACGCTGGGCTTGAGGTTTTGCTGGGTGTAGTGCTCGATGTCCTGGATCTTGCGGCGATCGCGGAACTCGGCAATGGTGATCGCCTGGCCTTCGCGTCCGGCGCGGCCGGTGCGGCCGATGCGGTGGACATAATCCTCGGCTTTCATCGGCAGGCCGTAGTTGATCACGTGGGTGATCGTCGGAACGTCCAGACCCCGCGCGGCGACGTCGGTAGCCACCAGAATCTGCACCCGGCCGTCGCGAAACGCCATCAGCCGGCGGTTGCGCAGGCCCTGGCCCAGCGCGCCGTGCAGCGCCACGGCGCTGAAGCCGTCCTGCACCAGGTCGTTCGCCAGGCCGTCGCATTCGACCTGCGTGCAAGCGAACACGATCGCCTGGTTGATCGTGGTGTCGCGCAACCAGTGATCCAGCAACTTGCGCTTGTGCGTCATGTTGTCGGCCCACAGCAGCGACTGCGTGATCAAGGCATGCTTTTCATGCGGCGAGTCGATCTCGACGCGCTGCGGCTGCCGCATGACGCGGGTCGCCAACTGCATGATGCGCGGCGCGAAGGTGGCGCTGAACATCATGGTCTGCTTGCGCTCGATGGTGAGCTGGTTGACTTCGGTCAGGTCGTCGGCAAAGCCGAGGTCGAGCATGCGGTCGGCTTCGTCAACTACCAGGAACTGCACCTGGTCGAGCTTGATCTGCATGCTGCGCTGCAAGTCCAGCAGGCGGCCGGGCGTTGCCACGACGAGGTCGGCATTTTGCAGCTTGGCGATTTGCAACTGATAAGGAATGCCGCCGACGACGTTGGCAATGCGCAGGCCGCGGCAATGGCGGACCAGATCGATCGCGTCGGCGCAAACTTGCTGGGCAAGCTCGCGCGTCGGGCACAAAATCAAGGCACCTGGGGTAGCAGCCTTGAAATTGCGCATATTGGTCGGATCCTTGCGCTTCGGCTTTTTCAAAGGCGCTTCGCCACGGGCAACCGCCTCAGCGCTGAAGCGTTCGAATTCGGCGCGTTCATGACGCTCGGCGTCTTCGCGCTGTTTGAGCAGCGTGTGCAGCACAGGCAACAGGAAGGCGGCGGTTTTGCCGCTGCCGGTCTGGCTCGACACCAGCAGGTCGGTGAACTTCGGCGCTTTCGGATCGGCATCGAGTGCCTGCATCGCCTTGGGGATGGTCGCCAGCTGTACGGCGGTCGGCTGGGTAAAACCCATGTCGGCGACGGCTTGCAGCAGTTCCTGCGCCAGGCCGAGTTTGACAAAACCGTTGGGCACGGCAACCACCGCATCCAGCGAGCTTGTCGCGGAAGCGGGCTCGTCGGACACAAAGTCGGGAATCACATGGATGTCCAGGTCGGTGGCGGTGTCCAGGGTGTTTTCAGGCGCAAAGTCGCCACGGGTCTCAAAAGAGTCAGACATGTTTTTTTCTCACTAATCCCCTGCCCGCTTCGTTTGTGGCGAAGAGACAGGAAAACGCGACCCACCGCGATGCGGAAGGCTTCGTTCATGGTTAATAAAACATCAACCATCAAACGAATATGCGGATCAAGAGCCAAGAATCGGCTTTGAAACGTGACTCGAGAATCGAGTCCAAAAGTGTGAGGTGGATGTACAACTGCAGCCTGCACGGTGTGCAACTGCAAGCCGATGATTATGCCACGCTTTACGGGTTTGTACTAATTTTTGTGAATCGGTTTTGTTCGACGCTGCAAAGCCACGCAAGCCGTCCCATCTTGCCGATTACTATCAAATCAATAGCTACCCGCGCCCGCCGTATCAGCGCAAACCTGCTAAAACACTCGAATTTATTTCAAGAAGTGAACCCGGTAATGCTCAAGCTCGTCGATCGACTCATGGACGTCGGCCAGCGCGGTATGCTTCTGGCGTTTTTTGAAGCCGCTGTACACCTCGGGCCGCCAGCGTTTGGCGAGCTCCTTGAAGGTGCTCACATCGACGTTCCGGTAGTGAAAAAACGCCTCAAGCCCCGGCATGTACCTGGCCAGAAAGCGCCGGTCCTGGCCAATGGAATTGCCGCACATCGGCGCCTTGCCCTTGGGAACGTATTTCGTCAGGAACGCCAGTACCTGCGCCTCGGCATCGGCCTCGGTCACGCCGCTCGCTTTCACCTTGTCGATCAGGCCGCTACGGCCGTGCGTGCCCTTGTTCCACTTGTCCATCTGGCCCAGCAGTTCGTCGCTTTGATGAATCGCCAGCACCGGGCCTTCGACGCGCGGCGTGAGGTGCGGGCCAGTCACGACCACGGCGATCTCGATGATGCGCTCCTTTTCGGGGTCCAGGCCGGTCATTTCGCAGTCCAGCCAGACCAGGTTCTGGTCCGATTTTTTGAGCGGCGCGTCGGTATCTAGCATCTTGCCATTCTCGCCGATGGCCTAAACTTCCCCGCATGACCGATCACTCCCTGGCGTTCACCGCCCTGTTCGCAGCGTTGCTGGTGCTCGGCCTGTCGATTCGCGGCTACCTTGCGTTGCGGCAAATCCGGCACGTCGCGCAACACCGGGTCCAGGTTCCGGCGGCGTTCGCCTCAACCATCACGCTGGCGTCGCACCAGAAGGCGGCCGACTACACCGTCGCCAAGGCGCGTTTCGGCCTGCTCGAGATGGCCTTCGGCGCTGCCTTGTTGCTTGGCTGGACGCTACTCGGCGGTATCGACGCGCTCAATCAGGCTTTGACGCAGTCGGGTCTGGCACGCTTCGGCGGTCTGGCGCCGCAACTCGCATTGCTGGCGATTTTCGGCTTGGTCAGCGGCCTGCTTGACCTGCCCTTCACGCTCTACAGCACGTTCCGGCTGGAGGAGCGATTCGGTTTCAACAAAATGACGCCCCGGCTGTGGCTGGCCGATCTTGCCAAATCCACGGCACTGGGCATCGTCATCGGCCTGCCGATCGCCGCGCTGATCCTTTGGCTGATGGGCAGCGCGGGCAAATTCTGGTGGCTTTGGGCCTGGGCCGTCTGGATGGGATTCAACCTGCTGGCGCTGGTGCTCTTTCCGACCGTGATCGCGCCGCTTTTCAACAAATTCAAGCCGCTCGACGACGAAGCGCTGACGGCGCGCGTCTCGGCATTGATGAAGCGCTGCGGCTTTGCCGCCAAAGGCCTGTTCGTGATGGACGGCAGCAAGCGCTCGGCGCATGCCAACGCTTACTTCACCGGCTTCGGCGCCGCCAAGCGCGTGGTGTTTTACGACACACTGCTCAGGCAACTTAACCCGGCCGAGGTCGATGCGGTGCTGGCGCACGAGCTCGGCCACTTCAAGCACAAGCACATCGTCAAGCGCATCGCGCTGCTGTTCGCCGTGAGCCTGGCCGGCTTCGCCGTGCTCGGTTTGCTGTCGTCGCAGGCCTGGTTCTACACCGGCCTTGGGGTGCGTCCGAACCTGGGCGGCGGCGCCAACGACGCCCTGGCGCTGCTGCTGTTCATGCTGGTGGCGCCGCTGTTCACGTTTTTTATTTCGCCGCTGATGGCGCAGCTTTCGCGCAGGCATGAATTCGAGGCCGACGCCTATGCCATGGCGCAGACCGACGGCCGCGATTTGCACAGCGCCTTGCTCAAGCTCTACCAGGACAACGCCAGCACCTTGACGCCGGATCCGGTCTACGTCAAGTTCTACTATTCGCATCCCCCCGCTTCCGAGCGGCTCGGGCGGATAACGCCGTCGATCGAAGCCGCGCCGGCATGAGCAGCCCCATCCATCTAAACCGCCGCGCCCTTGGTGCCACCGAGCTGGTCACCCAGTTGAGCAAACTCAACGGCGAACAGGTGCCGGGCTGGCGCCTGATCGACGGTGCGCTTGAAAAAACTTTCGACTTCAAGAATTTTTACGAAACCATGGCTTTCGTGAACGCCGTGGCTTTCATCGCCAACGTGGAAGACCACCATCCGGACCTGGCGCTGAGCTACGGCCGCTGCGCGGTGCGCTTCAACACCCACGACGTCGGCGGCGTGTCGGTCAGCGATTTTTTCTGCGCGTCCAGGGTGGACGCCCTGCTGGCTTGAGCAAAGCGTCGCGGTCGCCTCGCGCGGCGAGCACGCCTGTGGCGGGCACGTCTCCGGGCCTGGTGGTTGCGGGCTTCGGCCGCCATGTGCTGGTCGAAACCACCACTGGCGATCGGGTGATCTGCCATCCGCGTGGCAAGAAAAGCCAGGCCGTCGTCGGCGACCGCATCCGCTGGCTGCCGTCGCAGGACGAAGGCACCATCGAGAAAATCGAGCCGCGGGCCAACCTGTTTTATCGCCAGGACGAGATGCGGACAAAATCGTTCGCCGCCAACCTGGACCAGGTGCTGATCCTGATCGCGGCCGAGCCCGAATTCTCGGAAAGCCAGCTGACGCGGGCGCTGATCGCGGCCGAGGCCGAGCGCATCACGCCGCTTATCGCGCTCAACAAGAGCGACCTGGCCGAGCCCTTCGGCAGGGCCTGGAACAAGCTGGCGCCCTACCGCGCCATGGGCTACCGCGTGCTGCCGCTGGCGATCAAGCCGAAAACGGCGACGGTCGTCCTGAACGACGCGCAGACGGCCGAACTGCTGGCGCTGCTGGGCACGAAAAAAACATTGGTGCTCGGACCTTCGGGCGCCGGCAAGAGCAGCCTGACCAACCTCCTGGTGCCGCATGCGCGGGTGCTGACCGCCGAGATTTCGCAGGCGCTCAATTCGGGCAAGCACACCACCACCAGCACCACGCTGTACTGGGTCGATGCAGCGCGGACGACGGCACTGATCGACTCGCCCGGGTTTCAGGAATTCGGCCTGCACCACATCGAGCCGATGCGGCTGGCCGATCTCATGCCTGACGTCAAGGCGCATGCGCAGCACTGCAGGTTCTACAACTGCACCCATCTGCATGAACCCGGCTGCGGCGTGATTTCAAAGTTCAAATCGGTCTCTGGCGCAGGCGCCATCAGCGCAATACGCTATCGTTTGTATAGCGAACTGTTTGCTGAACTGTCGCAGCCGCGCTACTGAGCCGGCGCCGGCTTGTCAGCCCAGCAGCCGCGCCAGCGTCAACAGCGCAAGCAGCACCATCCAGAGCACGATCGAACGCCAGACCAGCCCGACGACGCTGCGCAGGTGCGCCGGCTCAGGCTCGCGGCCGGTCGCCGGCACGGCTCCGGCAACCTCCTGTGCGATCCGCGCATCGTATGCCTGCGGCAAGGCGCCCGAAACGAAGACCGGCCTGATCGCTTCGCCGCCCAGCCGGACATTGACGGCGCCCGATGTCGCGGCAAGGATGAGCCCGTTGTTCCGGCTGGCCGTCGCCAACGCGGCCTCGGGCGGAAAGCGTTGGCTGTAGCTGCGCCAGGCGTCGATGGCATCCTCGAAACTGCCGACGACCGCGAAACCGAGCGAGGTCGCGCGCGACGGCACGAAGTCGATCACGCCCCAGGCGCCGGTCGCGAAGCGTTGCAGCGCGGGACTGGCGCCTTCGCCGGGATTTTTGCCCGTGTGGCTCCAGTAGCGCGCGACGAATTCGCTCATTCGGTAAAGCACCGCCCCCGCCGGGCCGCAGCCCAGCGCAGCCAGCACTGAAAACCAGCCGAGCACGCCGAACACATGGCGGTGCGCGGCGAGTACCGAATGCTCGATGACGTGGCGGACAATTTCGCTGCGCGGCAGTTCGCTTGCGTCGATCTGGCGCCACCGGGCCAGCAAGGCGCGCGCCGCGGCTTCATCGCCATCGTCGAGCGCGTCGCGGATGTCGGTGAAGTGATGGCTGAACTGGCGAAACCCGAGCGTGACATAGAGAACCGCAACGCTCCAGGCAAAGGCCAGCAGGACGTTGACCTGCCACAGCAGCCAGTGCGTCAGCAGCGTCGCCAGCGTCGGCACGACGACAGCGAAAATCCAGACGATCCAGCCGTGACGGGGTCTGCCGGCATCCATGCTGCGATGGCACCAGCGCGCCCACGAAAGGAAACCGGTATAGATCCAGTTGCCACCGGCCAGCGGACGCGCCTGCTCCAGTATCAGCGCGAACAGGACGGCAAAAAAGCTCATGCCAAATGATAACGGCGCCGGTGCGGAGGACAGCACCGCGCGGCGGCGGGCGGAATTTTCAGGAGAGCATGCGCTGCGCAACATGGGTGTAGAGCGGTATGCCGACGAGGATATTGAAGGGAAATGTCAGCCCCAGCGACATGCCGAAGTACAGCGAAGGACTGGCTTCGGGAATGGCATGGCGGATGACCGCCGGCACCGCGATGTAAGAAGCGCTTGCGGCCAGCACCATCAGCAAGGCGGCGTTGCCAGCCGACATGCCGGTCAGTATGGCCAGCAGCAGCGCGAGCGCCGCATGGCTCAGCGGCCCGGCGATCGCATAGGCCAGCAGCCAGGGCGACTTACCCTTGAGCCCGCCCATGTTGCGCGCGGCCAGCAGGCCCATGTCGAGAAGGAAAAACGCCAGCATGCCCTTGAACAGGTCGCCGGTGAAGGGCTGCATGGCGGCCTGCCCCGCCTGCCCGGTCACGATGCCGATGACCATCGCCGCCAGCAACAGCAACTGAGTGCCGTCGGTCAGCGACTCGTGCAGCACCTTGCGCAGCGGCATGGCCGGCGCCGCCGACGCGCCCGCCGGTTGCAGCGCGGCGCTGCGCTGCCGCACCAGGTTGGCCAGTACCACGGCCATCACGATCGCCGGCGATTCCATCAGGGCCATCGCCGCCGCCATGTGGCCGCCGAAAGCCACTCCGCGCATGTCCAGGTATTGCACCGCCGTGATAAAGGTTACCGCGCTGACCGAGCCGTAGGTCGCGGCGAGGGCTGCCGCGTCGAAGCCGCCCAGAAACCGCCGCAGCAGCAAATAGCCGGCGAGCGGCACCACGGTAGCCAGCAGAACCGCGCAGCCCAGGCTGATGGCCACTTCGGCGGTCAGGCCGGACTTGGCCAACGCGAAGCCGCCCTTGAGCCCCAGCGCCATCAGCAGGTAGAGCGACAGAAAGCGCGATATCGGCGCCGGAATCTCGAGGTTGGATTTGACCGCGCCGGCAAAAATACCGAAAACGAAAAACAGGATGGCGGGGTCGAGGAAGCTTTGCATCGGTCGGCTTTCAATTTCGCAAGCGGTTGCGAAAGGGCCGAGTCTGGCGCGGCGTTGCATTGATGTCTAATAATGCTTTCGCATCTTTTACATTGATAAAGTCGTATGAATTTGGCCAAACCGCCACGCGCCAGCTTTGCGCAGCTGCGAAGTTTCGAGGCCGTCGCCCGACTGGGCGGCATCACCCGCGCCGCCGAAGCGCTTCATCTGACACAGCCGACGGTGTCGACCCAGCTGCGGGAGCTGCGCGAATCCACCGGCGTGGACCTCCTGGCGCCGGCCGGACGCGGCGTGCAGCTCACCGACGCGGGTCGCGCGCTGCTCGAAACCGTGACCCGCATGTTCGACCAGTGGAATGAATTCGAGGAAAGCCTGGCCGACATGCGGGGCCTGGTGCGCGGCTCGTTGCGCATCGCGGGCGTCACCACCACCGAATATTTTCTGGCGCAGTGGCTCAAGCCGTTCCTGCGGACCTATCCCGGCATCGAGGTGGATATGGTGATCGACAACCGCGACGCCGTCATACGCAGGCTCGAACGCGAGCAGGAGGACCTGGCGGTCATGATGATGCCGCCGGCCCACCTGGCGCTGCACAGCATCGCGGTGATGGACAACCCGCTGTGCCTGATCGGCGCGGCCGATCATCCGTGGGCGAATCGAAAGACGACCGCCCTCAAGCATCTGGGCGGCGTCGATCTGCTGATGCGCGAAGCCGGCTCGGGCACGCGCCAGGCGACGCTCGAATTTCTGGCGCAGCACCGCCTCGCGCCGCGCATACGGATGACCCTGGGCAGCAACGAAGCCATCAAGCACGCGGTGGCGGCGGGCCTTGGCCTTGCGGTGCTGTCGCGGCACGCCATCGCGAAAGATCCGGCGCTCGACGGCCTCAGCGTTCTGCGCATGGCGGGCCTGCCCATCCAGCGCCACTGGCGCGTCGTCTGGCGCCAGAACCGCCGCCTGCCAAGGGTGGCGACGGTGTTCATGGAGTTTTTGCAGCGCCAGTTGAGCCTTGCGCCCCCCGGCTGAAGCGGCGATTGCCCTGCCCGCGACCTGGGCTGGACTGGCACCGTGGTGTGCGCGTTTTAAGGCGTGTGGCTGGCGGCGGCGACCGCGCCCGGCACATGGCCGCCGCCCAGGAACAGCCGCTCGATGTTCGGGTCGGCCAGCAATTCGGACGCTTTTTTGTGCAGCACCAGCTGGCCCGACTCCAGCGCGATTGCGTCGTCGGCCATTTTCAGCGCGCGTTTGACGTTCTGCTCGACCATCAGCACCGTCGTTCCCTGAGCGGCAAGTTGCTTCAGCAGCTTGAAAACGTCCTGCACAACCAGCGGCGACAGGCCGATCGACGGTTCGTCGATCAGCAGCACCTTGGGCCGCAGCAGCAAGGCGCGGCCGACTTCGAGCTGCTTTTGCTCGCCGCCCGATAGCGCCGACGCCTGCGAATGCAGCCGCTCCTTGACCCGCGGAAAAAATTCCAGCACTTCCGGGATCCGTTCATGCGTGATTTTGGTGCCCAGCGTGATGCCGCCCAATTCCAGGTTCTGGAACACCGTCAGCTGGCCGAACAGGTTGCGGCCCTGCGGAACGAAGGCTATGCCCTTGGCCAACAGTTCTTTCTGGCTGGCGCCGGAGATGTCCTCCCCGTCGAGCAGGATGCGGCCCTGGCGCGGCTTGAGCAGGCCGAACAGGGTTTTCAGCACAGTCGATTTGCCAGCGCCGTTCGGCCCCAGCAGCAGCGTGATCGAGCCGCGCCTGACCTTGAACGACAGGTTGTTCAGGATCATGAAATCCTTGTAGCCGGCCACCACGTCGTCGAATTCGATGCAAATATCTTCTGCAGCCATGGTCAGTTCCCTAAATAGGCGTCGAGCACCTGTTTGTTCGCGCGGATTTCCGCCGGCGTGCCGATGGCCATCACCCGCCCTTCGACCATCACCATGATGCGGTGGCACAGGTCCATCACGAAGTCCATGTTGTGCTCGATCACCACAAAAGAGCTCTTGCGGCCGAATTTCGGATTCTGATTGAGTTCCTTGAGCAACGTCGAGATGCCGCCGACCAGGCTCGGATTGACGCCGGCGCACGGCTCGTCGAGCAGCACCAGGTCGGGCTCGGCCATGAAGGCCATGGCGATATCGACCAGCTTTTGCTGGCCGTAGCTCAGCGTGCCGGCCAGCGAATCGGCCACATGCCGGATGCGGAACTGGTCGATCAGCGCGTCGGCCTTGGCGCCCAGGCCCGAGTCGCCGGGCGAAAACATGCGGCTGAGCATGCTGCCCTTGTGCTCTTGCGCGGCGACGATCAGGTTGTCGCGCACCGTCATCTTGCCGAACACCTGCAGCGTCTGGAAGGTCCGGCCGACGCCGCGCCGGCTCAGCGCCAGCGGCGACAGGCCGGTGATGTTCTGGCCCTTGAGCTCGATCGAGCCTTCGTTGGGCGTGATCTGGCCGAGCACGCTGTTGAACATGGTCGTTTTGCCGGAACCGTTCGGGCCGATCACGCCAAAGATTTCGCCCGGCATGACTTCGAACGACACCCCGGCGACGGCCTGGATTGCGCCATAGGCCTTCTTCAGGTTCGTGACTTTAAGTAAAGAACCGGTCATGAAGTGGCTCCAATCCTGCCCGCAGCCGCTTTTCGCGATGCAGAAGCGACACGCGCGGCGCGCTTCGCCCGCGCGCGGTCGGGAATGCTGAGCAGGCCATCGGGCAGCCAGATCATCAGCAGCACCACGGCGGCGCCGAACATCGGCAGATACCAGTTGGCGACGCCCGGAACGTCGCGCAGCCATTCCGGCAGCACCACGCCCACCGCGGCGCCGACGATCGGCCCCAGAAAATAACCGGCGCCGCCGACCACCACCATCAGGTACATCATGATGGAAGCGCCGACGGTGAAAGGCGCCGGCTCGATAAACTGCACCAGCGACGCGAACAGCGCGCCCGCGATGCCCGCATACACCGCGCCGATGGCGAAGCTGAGCAGCGTGTAGTTGCGGATGTCGACGCCCAGGCTTTCGGCCCGGATCGGGTTGTCGCGCAGCGCCTTAAACGCCTTGCCCCAGGGCGAACGCAGCAGACCCCACAGCAGGCCGGCCATGATCAGCGCGACGGCCAACACGAAGTAGTAGTAAGGCCGGTTGGCTTCGAGCGAATAGCCGAACAGAGTGGGCCGCGCGATGTTGTTGATGCCGAAGGTGCCGCCGGTCAGCCATTCTTCATTGCGCATGACGAGCCAGATGGCGGTGTTGAACCCCAGCGTGGCGAAGGCCAGATAGATGGCCTGCACCCGCAGCGCCGGAAAGCCCAGGATCAGCCCGACGACGAAGCAGATCAGCGCCGCGGCCGGCAGGCCCAGCCAGAAGCTGATGCCGGCCTTCATCATGATCGCCACGGTGTAGGCGCCGATACCGAAGAAAGCGGCGTGGCCAAGCGACTTCTGCCCGGCATAGCCGACCGTCAGGTTCAGCCCCATGGTGGCGATGATGAAGATCAGCCAGTAGGTCAGCAGGTAGATGCCGTAGTTTTTCAGGTATTGCGGCGCGACCAGCACCAGCAGCGCGCCGAGCACGGTGAACAGCGTGGCGATCTTGTGGTTGAAGGGATTCATACCTTGCGCTCCTCTTTCTTGCCCAGCAGGCCTTGCGGCTTGAACAGGATCACGATCATGAAAATCACCAGCGCCACCGCGTCCTTGTAGGCCGGCGAAATATATGCCGCCGCCAGGTTTTCACAGACACCGACGATCAGCCCGCCCAGCAGCGCGCCGCGCGAGTTGTTGAAGCCGCCGATGATGGCCGCGAAAAAAGCCTTGTTGCCCAGGCCCTCGCCCATGTCGAACTTGGCGAGGTAGGTCGGTGTGACCAGCAGCGCCGCCGCCACCGCCAGCACGGCGTTGATGGCGAAGGTGTAGAAAATCATCCTCGGCACGTTGATGCCGAGCACCGACGCGCTTTCGGTGTTCTGCGCCACCGCCTGCATCGCGCGGCCAGTGACGGTCTTGGCCAGGAAAGCCTGCGTCGCCATTACGATGACCATCGCCAGCGCGAAGGTTCCGACATCCTGCAGCGTGATCGTCACGCCAGCGATGTTGAACAGCTTGTCGGCGAACAGGCTGGGGAAGGGCTGCGCTTCGGCGCTGTAGCCGGCGCGAACGCCGTTGCGCATGGCGATCGACAGGCCGATGGTCGCCACGACGATCGGCATCATTCCGTATTTGAACAGCGGATCGACCACGCCGCGCTTGAACACCCAGCCCAGCAGCAGGACGGCCAGCAGGATCGTCAGGACAAAGCTCACCAGCATCGGCGCGCCCAGCGAAATAAAGCCGAGCATCATGAAAGCCGGCAGCATGACGAACTCGCCCTGGGCGAAGTTGATCGTTCCCGACGCCTGCCACAGCAGCGTGAAGCCGAGCGCGGCGAGCGCGTAGATGCTGCCGGTGGCCAGGCCACTGAAGAAAAGCTGAAGGAAGTCTGTCATGGAGGTATCAGCGTTAAAAAAATGGGTGCTGAAAAGAAAGGGCGCACTTGCGATTGCTCCCGCATTCCCGCGCACAAGGAACAACGGAACGAGCGCCCAGGACCGGCCAATTATTTCCTTGCCGCGGCGGCGGCACCGGCAGCCGGCGCCGGCAGGATCGCAACGACTTCTTGCCTGCCGTATTTCACTTCGATCATAAAACTTCCGCGGTCCAGATCGCCCTCGCCGTCGGGCGAGACGTCCATCACTACACCCGCTTGAGTGGCGCACTGGCTGAATACCCGCGAGCTAAATGCTTACACGTCGTACAGCATCGTCAGCAAGGAATTGCTGCGCCGCGAATCGGCGCGCGTGCGCTCCCAGCGCCGGGCCTTGTCCGAGCAGCAGCTCGAACTCAATTACCGGGGCGTCGCCATTGCGCTGCGCGACCGGCACGGCGAAATGCTCGGGGCGCTCAGCGTCACCATGCCGATCCGTCAGAAGCTGGCGACGGACGCCGTCGCTCGGGAGCTGGCGGTGCTGGTCGACACGGCGCAGGCCATGCGGCATCTGATTTGACCGGCCGGTCAGCTGGTTTCCAGAACTATGATTTTCATAGCAGCTTGCGCCCGCCGGTCATGCGCAAAAGCCGTTTTTCATTCGTAAGCCGCTTGGTCATAGCCCGACGCTTGCTGTAACCTGCAGCACGATACAGGTCATGTAGCCGGCGTAGACCGGCGAGTCCAGAAACACATGGGCCGGCAAGAGTTCCTAGAGCTGGCCGTTCGTTTCATGTCGGTGTCGGCGCCGAATTTTTGTAGTTCTTTTGGCCGCTTGTCTGCGCGATTGGGTGGTGTACACACCCGCCCCGGCGTCCCGCGTTGACCGCCCCCGCCATGCGCGCCAGCATCCTGCATTTACCCAGCACGTCCATCACAACCGGTTCGGGCGCCTGAGAGAGTGGCGCAAACGACTCCGAACACATGCTCTGGTGGAAAAATCATGACAGAGATATTTCACGTTTCCAATTGTGTCAACGGGCTTGAACAGGCAAACGTTGACTGGTTTTAATTGGAGAACCCTTATGGCCGAATGTTTTACCTATTCCTCACGCATCGTTGCGCTGGCCCTGGCCTCGCTTTGCCTTGCGGGCGCCAGCGTTGCCAAAGACCACAAAGAGCATGGCAACGGCGGGCATGGCAATAGCAGACACGGCAATGACCACGGCAAGGGCAAACATTCTCAAGTGCGCGGCGCCGAGCCACGGGACGCTCAGGCGGAAGCAGGGCCGCGCCAGCGCCAGGAAGTTCGGCCGGGCGCCTACTTCAATGACGAGCAACGCACCCATGCGCGCCAGTATTACAGCCAAACCTATGCAAACGGCCGGAATTGCCCGCCCGGCCTCGCCAAGAAGCACAACGGCTGCATGCCACCGGGGCAAGCCAAAAAGTGGGCCGTCGGCCAGCCGGTGCCCCGCGGCGTGACTGTTTATTCCGTAGCCCAGCCGGTATTGCGCCAGCTTCCACCTGCGCCCTACGGCTACCGTTATGCGCGTATCGGTGGCGACATCGTTCTGGTGCAGCAGCGCAGCAACGTGATCGTGGACATCATTGCTGGCTTGCTCGGCTGATAGATAAAGACGCACGCCTGCCGCAAATAACCTCAACATCAACTGGTCACGTCATCAGTTTTACCGGAGACACCCATGAAATCTTTTCTAAAAACCACTTTGACCATCGCAGCGATGGCTGCGGCCAGCCAGACTTTCGCGCAGGTCAGTTTTTATCAAAACGACAACTACCAGGGCGCTAGTTTCACGACCGAGCGTCCAGTCGAGAACCTCAGGCAGTTCGGCTTCAATGACAAGGCCTCCTCCGTCATCGTGTCGGGCAGTCTGTGGGAAGTCTGTGACCGCGTGCGCTTTGGTGGGCGCTGCACCGTGCTGCGGCCGGGCCAGTACCCATCGCTGACGGCGCTCGGCCTTGACCAGCGCGTGGCTTCCGTGCGCGCTGTGGGCCGAGACGAACGGATCGATCAAAGCCGTTATGCGCCTGTTGCGGCCGTCGTGCCGTCGAACGCCCAGGTCGTTTTTTACGCGGACGAAAACTTTTCCGGCCAGTTCTTTACCGCACAGAGCCAGATCGATGATTTCACCCGCTATGGCTTTAACGACCGGGCCTCTTCGGCTGTGGTGCTGGGCGACCAGTGGGAGGTGTGCGAGAGCATCCGCTTCAGCGGCCGTTGTGTCGTGCTGCGTCCGGGCCGCTATGCGTCACTGGCGGCGATGGGCATGAATGACCGGGTATCGTCGATTCGTGGTGTAGCGGCCAGCACCCGGGTAAGTGACGAGCGATACGCGCCACCGCCCGCTTCCGTGTATGACAACTGATCTTGCCCCTGTTGTCCGCACTCCATAGGCTGCCCATTATGCGGACTTCCTGTCTTGCTGCTGGGCCGCAAACCAGCGTTGCTCAAACGTCATCGGGCTGACGTAACCCAGCGTCGAGTG
>Ga0136611_10000071_pt1 | contig 52738 bp, 58 predicted proteins | sample AntDrymUQ2232306_2_FD_106645 | JGI IMG/M metagenome (GOLD analysis project Ga0136611, IMG submission 106645) | Polar desert sand microbial communities from Dry Valleys, Antarctica - metaG UQ223 (23.06) | ecosystem: Environmental > Terrestrial > Soil > Desert | place: Antarctica: Dry Valley... | reverse complement strand
TCGCAGGGGCCAGCTTTGGTGCACCTCATAGCAATAGCCAATCGACTTTCTCTGCAGAAGCCGCCTACGCTATCGGCCCGCTCACGCTGCAAGGGGAATACGCAATATCAAGGTTGGATAACACCCATCAAGTCAGTGGAAACTTAAGAAATTCCACCATTCATGCCTACTATTTGCAGGCAAGCTGGTTTGTAACGGGAGAACGTGCGGTCTATAGAAAAGATCGTGGTGCTTTTGGCAAGCCCCAACCCATCGGTAAATGGGGTGCATTGGAATTTGCCGGACGGTATGACCTTGCTGAAAATATCAATCAAAATATCATTGCAAATCCTTGTGGAACCGGCACCTCAAAATGCCAGGTTCAGGTAATTACGTTGGGGGTAAATTGGTACCCTTATCAAAATATCCGCGTTATGCTCAACTATTATCTCTCCGCAGCCATGATGGGCAATACAGGTCCTGGCACACCGACACACAAAGATAACCTGTCTGTCGTTTCTTTACGTACTCAAATAAGTTTTTAGCCAAAATTCAATTTGTAAGAATATCTTTTGTTGCAGTGTCACACCTGCTAAGATTTAAAGTCAGGTTTAACAGACCGTTGAAAAACTATCTGCAGTAAAAAAGCTCTCAAATAAATAAGGTGGCAAATGGCTGAATTGATTGAACTTACTTTTTATTCAATAATTGCATTGGTGGTAGGATTTGTTGCGGCTCAAATCATCACCAATAAGTTTTTTAAATAAAACATTAAACTACCGAATCTTGCCATCTAAGCATCAATCGCGATCAGCATGCTCTGGTAGTGTAGAATTTACAATGAGTTATTCGATAATAACCCCGCCGCCCAAGCACACCCTGCTTTCATAAATAACGACGGATTGACCCGGTGTAACAGCCCATTGGTCCTGTGCAAAATCTACCTGACAATAATCCTGAGTAAGGTTTGCAATCGCACAAGGCGCATCGGCTTGACGATAACGGGTTTTAGCAGCATAGACCCAGTTGCAATGCGGTTGTTTTCCACTAATCCAGGTCAAATCAGCCGCTTTCAAGGATGGCCTCAGTAAATCGGGGTGATGATGACCTTGTACTGCTACCAATACATTTCTGCTCATATCCTTGGCGGATACAAACCACGGCTCATCACCGCCATCACGCGTACCGCCAATACCGAGTCCCTGCCGTTGCCCGATGGTGTAATACATCAGCCCGATATGCTGACCGATCACCTTTCCTTCAGGGGTTTGAATTTCTCCGGGTTCATGCGGGAGATAGCGATTGAGAAATTCCCGGAATGGGCGTTCCCCGATGAAACAAATACCTGTGCTGTCTTTCTTGGAAAAATTGGATAGCTTTAACTCTTTAGCGATCTTACGCACTTCACGCTTATAAAGATGCCCGATCGGAAACAGTGTATTGGCAAGTTGCGCTTGATTCAGCCGGTACAAGAAATAGCTCTGATCTTTAGTACCGTCTTCGCCTTTTAATAACTGAAATGTACTGCCGACTTTGCGCACCTGCGCATAATGACCTGTTGCAATATAGTCGGCACCCAGCTTATTGGCATGATCCAGAAACGCTTTGAACTTGATTTCAGCGTTGCACAACACATCAGGATTGGGTGTTCGTCCGACCTGATACTCTGCCAGAAAATGTGAAAAAACCCGATCCTTATACTCAGCCGAGAAGTTCACCACTTCGATAGGAATATCAATGACATCCGCAACTGATACCGCATCCAGAAAATCCTGACGGGAAGAGCAATATTCATCGGTATCATCATCCTCCCAGTTTTTCATAAACAGGCCAACAACATCGTATCCTTGCTGTTTCAGCAAATAAGCGGCCACCGACGAATCAACACCGCCTGACATACCAACCACCACACGCTGTTTTTTCATTGCTTCATGACTCATAATGCGTCAGCATCTCCAGCGGATAACGTTTACCGGCAATATGATCCTGGATACATTGCATAACCAACGGGCTGCGATGACGATGGATCTTTTGATGAATCTCATCCAGATCAAACCAGGCTGCACGCAAGATACCATGATCCAGCACACGCTCCGGATCATGATGCGTCACACGACCGCCAAATGCAAAACGAAGATATGTGGTGTTCACGCGATGCGAGTGCCATTGATAAATACCCAGTAAATATTCAGGTACAAAGGTATATGCCGTTTCTTCCAGCGTTTCCCGTATCGCACCCTGAATAATGGATTCTCCCGGATCCAAATGCCCCGCAGGCTGGTTTAAAAACAAACCAGAACCAGCATCCGGCTCTTCCTCCACCAGCAAGTATTTTCCATCCTGCTCAACAACAGTTGCAACCGTTACATTGGGTTTCCAAATCATAGTTTCTTGTACGATAAATATTAATAATGAAAGACCTATTACAAAGATATTCTACATCCCTGCTGTTAGCTCGAAATTTTCTTATTATCGCATCGGCACTATGAATTCGGTTGAGATTAATCAAATGATGATTGATCTGAGTTGATCGAATTGAGTGATTAATAAATGTGAAGAATGAATTCCTGCAAATACCATTTGAGAATATGACAGTGATAATATGGAGTAATCATATTTAGTGTGTAGCTATACATCAATACTTAGGTTAAATTAGATAGTTGACTAAATCAATCGGGTATTGTATAGTTGACTAAATCAATCGGGTATTATTAATTCAAGTATATATTTTTCCACAATCAACTCAACCCGATTTTCAAAAAGGAGCCATTATGCGATTAACAACGAAAGGTAGATTTGCGGTGACAGCATTACTTGATCTTGCTTTGCAACAAAGTAGTCATCCGGTAACATTGGCAGATATCAGCCAGCGGCAAAAAATTTCATTATCTTATTTAGAACAATTATTCGCAAAACTACGTCAATCCGAGCTTGTTGATAGTGTGCGTGGTCCTGGTGGTGGTTATTGTCTAGCCAAAGATTTAGATAAAGTATCTGTAGCTGACATTATTCTTGCTGTTGATGAACCAATTGATGCAACACAATGTGGCGGCAAAGAAAACTGCCATAATGATGGAAAGTGTATGACTCATGATCTATGGGCGAAATTAAACGATCTCATTTTTGAATATCTGGGTGCAGTAACACTTAAGGAGCTTATGGATAGTCAGATAAACCATCAACATAATGAGATTGTACCGCTCATTGATATGCGTGAAACCACTGCTGCATAAACTGAACGTCAGTTTATTAAAAAACAAGTTTTCAGTTTTTAAGAATATTATGATCACTTTATAGATAGTTGCCGCAGAACAATTTTACTAAGTTTATGTCTAACTGATTAGTGATGTAGGTATAATAAGTATTTGTTTATAATAAAAGAAATATATTGGATTAATGCTATGTCAATTACACTAACCGAGAATGCTGCAAAACATATCCAGCAACAAATTGCAAAACGGGGTAAAGGATTTGCATTCCGAATTGGGATTAAGAAATCAGGTTGCTCAGGATTTTCTTATACGTTTGACTATGCTGATGAAATCCAGCCCGATGATCAGTTGTTTGAGTCCCATAAAACTAAAATTGTTGTAGATACAAACAGCTTGCCTTACCTGGATGGATCTCAAGTTGATTTTACTAAGGAAGGTCTCAACAGCATTTTCAAGTTTGTCAATCCTAATATTGATAATACATGCGGCTGCGGTGATAGTTTCAGCGTAAAAGAATCTGCTAAGATTTAATCAATAGCAACTTCAATTACAAAATACAAAATAGCCTGATTATTAGGCAATCTAAGACTATAAGATATCTTATCTAAAGATACTAAAATAAAGGAATAAACCAAATGAGCGCAGTATTGCAAAGTCTGGTTAATCAACCGTATAAACATGGCTTCGTTACTGAAATTGAGTCCGACATCGCACCTAAAGGACTGAATGAAGAAACTATCCGATTAATTTCGACCAAAAAAAATGAACCCGAATGGCTTTTGTCATTTCGCCTAAAAGCCTATCAGAAATGGCTGACAATGACCGCGCCTGAATGGCAGAATGTTCATTATCCAAAAATTGATTTTCAGGCAATCAGTTATTATTCAGCGCCGAAACCAAAGAAAAAATTGGCCAGTATGGATGAAGTTGATCCTGAATTATTGCGCACATTTGAGAAGCTCGGCGTGCCCATGCATGAACGTGCAGCGCTTGCAGGTGTGGCTGTTGACGTCATCTTTGATAGTGTTTCAGTGGCCACCACTTATAAGGAAAAACTTGCTGAGGTCGGTATTATTTTCTGTTCCATTTCAGAAGCAGTACAAAATCACCCCGAACTCATTCAAAAATATTTAGGCTCTGTTGTACCCGTTGGTGATAACTACTTTGCAGCGTTAAATTCTGCCGTGTTTACTGATGGCTCCTTCTGTTTTATTCCCAAAGGGGTTAAATGCCCCATGGATTTATCTACTTATTTCCGCATTAACACAGAAGGATCCGGACAATTTGAGCGCACATTGATCATCGCTGAAGAAGGTGCCTCTGTTTCCTATTTGGAAGGTTGTACCGCGCCCAGATTTGATACTAATCAACTGCATGCAGCAGTCGTTGAACTGATCGCATTGGACAATGCTGACATTAAATATTCAACGGTACAGAATTGGTACGCCGGCGATGAGAATGGTGTGGGCGGCATATACAATTTTGTCACCAAACGAGGATTGGCCAAAGGTGTTAATTCCCGGATTTCCTGGACACAAGTGGAAACCGGTTCTGCAATTACCTGGAAATATCCATCGTGTATTTTGCGTGGTGATAATTCTGTCGGTGAATTTTATTCAGTGGCCGTCACAAACAACTATCAACAAGCGGATACCGGCACCAAAATGATTCATCTCGGGAAAAACACACGCAGCACCATTGTTAGTAAAGGCATTTCATCGGGACATTCGAACAGCAGTTATCGTGGTCTTGTACGCATTACTCCAACCGCAGAGAATGCACGAAACTATTCACAATGTGATTCCATGCTGATTGGTGATCAATGCGGCGCACATACCTTTCCATATATTCAGGTACATAACAACAGCGCAAAAGTTGAGCATGAAGCATCTACTTCCAAGATTGGTGAAGATCAGCTTTTTTATTTTTCTCAGCGTGGTATTGATGCAGAGGAAGCGGTTTCAATGATTATCAATGGTTTTTGTAAAGATGTGTTTCAACAATTGCCGATGGAATTTGCAGTTGAAGCCACAAAGTTGCTGAGTTTCAAGCTGGAGGGCAGTGTCGGATGAATGATAAACATAGTACAACCATTCTTTCTGTTCAAGGATTACGCGCCAGCATCAATGGCACCGCAATTCTAAAAGGTATTGATCTCACGGTTAAAAGTGGAGAAATACACGCTATTATGGGTCTAAATGGATCGGGTAAAAGTACTTTTGCAAAAGTACTAGCCGGACATTCAGCTTATGAAGTCACCGGAGGATCTATTCAATTTGAAGGTAAAAACCTATTGGAATTGCCTCCTGAAGAGCGTGCCCGTGCCGGATTATTTTTGGCTTTCCAATATCCCATAGAAATTCCTGGTGTAGCCAACACACAATTTCTCCGTCTCGCCTACAATACCGTACAAACACAACGTGGCAAAGAAGAACTGGATCCACTTGAATTTGATGACTTTGTACGCGAAAAAATGAAATTGCTGGATATGAAGCCCGATTTTCTGGATCGCAGTGTTAATGAAGGTTTCTCAGGCGGTGAGAAAAAACGAAATGAAATTTTGCAAATGGCATTACTGGAACCCAAACTCAGCATTCTGGATGAAACAGACTCAGGGTTGGATATTGATGCACTTAAAATTGTCGCTAATGGCGTCAATCAAATCGCCAATAAAAACAATGCAATGATTCTTGTGACTCATTATCAACGCTTGCTGGATTATATCGTGCCCGATTTTGTGCATGTCATGCAGGCAGGCAGCATTGTCATGACAGGTGGTAAAGAGTTGGCATTGGAGTTGGAAACGCGAGGCTATGACTGGATCAATGCAAACAAGCAATCCGTTGCCGGAGTCATCGCATGAATGAAACAGCCCATGCGGATTACCTTCAGTGCCTGCTTAAATCATGGTCGACAAAACCAACTGAATCGCTGTCCTGGTTGAATCAATTACGCGTTCAAGCCATTGATCATGTCAATACCCAAAAACTGCCAACCAAACGTGATGAGGAATGGCGATTTACGGACATTTCGTCATTAACCCGCCTGCCCTATCAACCGTCACAATCTGAGCACAACCTGCAAACGCAGGATATTGAACACTTATATTTAAGTGAAGCAAAGAATCGTTTGGTGTTTGTTGATGGTCATTATTCTCCGCGGCTATCGATTATTATCGACCCTACCGCACTTGTTATTGGCAACTTACCGGCATTCTTATCCACGCATACCTCAATGCTGGAATCTCACCTGGGGCAATACGCAAAATTTAACAGCAACATATTTGCCGCATTGAACACAGCATTCTTGCGAGATGGCGCACTAATAGTGGTTCCGAAGAACACCGCTATTGCTGACCCCATTCACCTGTTGTTTATTGCAACTCAAAATGAAGTCACCAGCTATCCGCGCTGCTTATTGATCGGTGAAATGGGAAGCAATATAACACTGGTTGAAGATTATGTAGCCCTTCAGCAAGCAACTTACATCACCAATTCAGTCACAGAAATCAGTCTGGCTGCTGATGCACACGCCAAACACATTCGCATTCAACGGGAAAGCACGCAAGCTTTCCATTTGGCAAACTGTGCAGTATCACTGGCCCATGCCAGCAATTATCAATCGGTCAGCATTTCACTGGGATCACAGATTTCCCGATATAACCTGGATGTCCGGTTAACTGCTGAAGCGGCAGAATGTACCATTGACGGATTGACTCTGATTTCAGATCGTCAATTGGCCGATACGCACACCTGCATCGACCATCTTAAGCCCAATGGTACCAGCCGTCAGCAGCATAAATGTATCGTCGATGACACAGCGCATGCCGTATTCAATGGAAAAGTCATCGTTCGTCCCCATGCGCAGCGTACCGACTCATCGCAATCCAGTCGCAACCTGCTACTCAGCAAAACAGCACAAGTGGATACTAAACCACAACTGGAAATTTTTGCCGATGATGTCAAATGTGCACATGGCGCAACGGTTGGTCAGTTGGATCAGGAAGAGATTTTTTATCTGGAAAGCCGTGGTTTATCAGAAGTGGCTGCACGCAATTTATTAACCTATGCATTTGGTGCGGAGATTATCAGCCATATCCCTGTTACCTCGCTTAAACAGCAATTGGAACAGGCAGTTCTTAATCAGACCCAGAGCCACTAATCATGAATCCAGCGAATGCCTCTCTGAAATCTGAAATTTCCTCTGATTTTGATTGGGAAAAAATCCGCGCTGATTTTCCCATCCTTAATCTTAAAATAGACGGCAAACCGCTCGTCTATCTTGACAATGCCGCGTCCAGTCAAATGCCGCAACCAGTCATTGATCGTCTGGTGCGGTATCAGACCACGCAACATGCCAACATCAATCGTGCTGTCCACTATCTATCCGAAGTTGCCACGATGGAATATCACAACGCGCGTTGCACACTGCAACAATTTATCAATGCACGTGAAGATCGGGAAATCATCTTTACCAGCGGCACAACCGATGCCATTAACTTGGTCATGCACGGTTATGGACGTAAATTTATTAAAGCTGGTGACGAAATCATTCTGACCACGCTGGAACATCATTCCAATATCGTACCCTGGCAAATGCTGGCCAATGAGAAAGGGGCAAAAATCCGTGTCGTTCCAATTAACGACAAAGGTGAATTGGAAATCGATGCATACGAAAAACTGTTTAACGAGCGCACCAAGTTTGTTGGTTTAATTCATGTATCCAATGCGCTCGGCACGATCAACCCCATCAAGCGCATGATTGATTTTGCTCACCAACATGGCGTTCCTGTTTTGATTGATGGCGCACAGGCAGCACCGCATATCACCATTGACGTGCAAGCGCTCGATTGCGATTTCTACACTTTTTCCGCCCATAAACTCTGCGGCCCAACTGGGATAGGCATCCTCTATGGCAAAGCTGCTTTACTTGAAGCCATGCAACCCTTTAAAGGCGGCGGCGACATGATTACCTCTGTCACTTTTGAAGAAACGATCTACAATACCATCCCGCATAAATTTGAGGCCGGTACACCGCCTATCGCCGCCGCCGTTGGTTTTGGCGCTGCCGTTGATTATTTGACGGCTATTGGCATTGAACACATTGCTGCGTATGAATCCACCTTACTGGATTATGCAACGGAATGTTTTAATGAAATTCCGGGTGTCAAGATCATTGGTACGGCTGCAGAAAAAACCGCTGTCATTTCCTTTGCGATCGATGGCATTCATCCGCATGATATCGGCACTATTCTGAATCAGGATGGTATTGCAGTGCGTACCGGACATCATTGTGCACAGCCTGTGATGCAGCGTTTTAATGTACCGGCCACTTCCCGTGCCTCATTTGCCTTTTACAATAAGAAAACAGAAGTTGATGCTTTGGTAGCCGGCATTAGAACTGTCCAAAAGGTTTTTTTATAATGCACACCAATTCACTGTATCAGGAAGTCATACTCGACCATAACCGGAAACCGCGTAATTATGGCAAATTAGATCATGCCAGTCATCAGGCAGTGGGACACAATCCCTTATGTGGCGATCATTTGGATATTACGCTGCAACTTGAGCATGATCAGATCAATAGCATCGCATTCCAAGGTGAATCCTGTGCAATCTGCAAGGCATCCGCTTCGATGATGACGGCAGCAGTGAAGGGAAAATCCCGTTTGAATGCAGAAATACTGATTCATGAATTTCGTGAATTAGCCACTGGAAAACTGGATCTCAATCATCCGCACCATCTCGGACGCCTTACAGTTTTCTCCGGTATACGTGATCTACCGACACGCGTTAAATGTGCAATCTTACCTTGGCATACTTTACATGCCGCACTCAATTCGATCGCCAGCACATCAACCGAAACAAATAATGACTCTGCGCAAGCGGTATCGAGTAATTTCTAGTTTGGCGAAGTAGATCTGCATATATGTTGATTTAATTCAATTCCGCCACAATCTACTTATATGTGCCGAACAATCTTCCTAAATGTTAATTGCAAAACTCAATATTGATAAAAACTAAAATGCCAAAAATTGCTGATATTGAAGGAACACCGAATAAAAATGCTTTGAAATTTATCCTCAAAGAACCTCTGACCTGGGGAATTGCGCGATCGTACGATAACGCGGAAGCCGCCAAGGATGATCCGCTGGCTTCTGCATTATTCGAGATCGATCATGTCACGAATGTTTTTTACATCGATCATTGGGTTACCGTTACCCAAGATGGAGAAGCTAACTGGCAAGATCTGGCACGTGAAATTGCCGATCCCATCCGCGCAGCACCCGCCGCTTCAGCGCAATCTGCTGAGACAGTTGCTGCCGCTAACAACACACTCTCCGATTTAAACCCGGGAGATCAATTACGTCTGGAAAGAATCAATGTTCTGCTGGATGAGGAAGTTCGCCCTTATCTGCAAAGCGATGGCGGTGATCTGCATGTCTTAGGACTCGAAGGCAACATCTTGCACATCCACTACCAGGGCGCATGCGGCACCTGTCCCAGCTCCATATCAGGCACCCTGAGAGGAATTGAGAACATGCTAAAAACCATTGAGCCCGATATCCAAGTCGTTGCTAGTTAATTAGTAAAATATTTACCTCTTCCCCGTAAGGTTTCAGAAATTTCTTTGAAATTAAAACCCAATCCGGTAAAGTGAACATGCTTTATTGATGTCTGTATGGGCCGCCATAACTTTACCGCTATGGATGGTTATTCGTAACTTTCTAGAAAAGGACTGTTTATGAATAGCGATTTTCACCAAGAAAGGCGGCTTGCACCAGCTCTATACACTTTATTAGAAACCTGTCTGGAAAGAAAAACCATCAATACCAAGATTCTCGCAGCAGCCCTGCATCGCTCCCCTGCAACCATTCGCACCCAGTTTCAGCGAATCCTTGCGTTGATAAATGCGCATTGCAGGTATGAAGCATTACGGATAGCCGAAGAAAAGGGATTAATCCGGCGCACGCCGAGATAAACCGGTATTACTGAAAAAGGTTCAACCCGGGCGGCCTGCACACCCGGCTTTCTAACCAGAACAAACACAACTGGATGGAGCTGGGTAGGCATTCAAGCAATGATGACATATACCGAATTTATTGACACTGCTTGGCAATTGTTCTTTCGATTCATTCGGTAAAGATCATTTACCTTCATGGCCTATGCGTTCCAGAAAGAAATAATCGACTATTTCAAAACGTTGAGGTCTGGCTGAACCCAATATATTTCCATGATTGTTGATACGCTGGACGTATAAAAAGAGACCGGGAGGCGCGCCCGTTACCTGATCTGCCAGATTTATCCGCATGCCCGGTTTGGGCACGAGATATGTGTTGCCTCTCTCATTCGGTGGATTCGATACATCAGTGATCGCGATCAGGTTATGGTCATTGAAACGTAGCGCATTGCTGATAGTGGGAAATTCAGGAATTCCTTGCACGAAGTAAGTTTGGAATTTTCCACTTTTATTCCACACGCCGATACGCTCAATGCCACCGAATTCAAACGAGTAGCCCAGCACGTCGCCGTGGTTGTTGATGCCCATTGGTCCAGGAATGTGTCTCAGTAGGAAGCGGCTCAAGAAGGATAGCCAAACCGGTATGAGGATTAAAACGAAAACCGCGATCGCCAATTCCGTCAATGGACGTGGTTCCAGAAATAACTCCTTTATTGTTCATGCTGAGTAAAAAAGGTGACGTAATACTCGGCCCTAAATTCAGTTGCGTCAATTTTCCCTTTTCGTAAAGCACCAACCTGCTATTGAAATTCTCATCAACAGAAGAGATTAACGCTACGCCATGATCGTTGACCTTTATCATTTCACTGTGAATCTCATTTGGGAGCCTAGGAATCAGCTGAATTTTATTCTTCTGAAACAGTGCAGCCTGAGAAAAAAAGTTCTCAAAATCAGTAATTACATTACCTCCGATCGTACCGCCTTTATTGGCTGTCGTAGCGATGATTCCTTTCGATCCTTTCAAGACAGTTAGGGCGTCGCTCTTGAACACCGCGGCAAAAGTGGTGAAGAATGGGGCCTCATCAAGGAATTCGGTATAGGCTGCGCCATAGATGCGATCATTGTCGGTTAACGTGATAGGGTCAAACAATAAAACTTCTGGCGGCACTGCTTCGAAGATTCCGGCATACTGATATTTCGGGGCTTTAGTCTTGCTGTATCTTTGCGCGAGCAAAGCATCATTTTGATTTTTACTTTCAAATGATTGGAATTTTTCGGGATGTTTTTCAGCCAAAGTAGCATAAACCGATGCCGGAATATTCCGGACTTGCCCGCTCAGGCACGGATCAACAATTTTTACTTCACGGGAGCGGGCATCGATGACAGCTTCTCTTATCGCTTTTTTATCCGGCTGATCGCCTCCGATGAACCTCAGTTTTGCAGTATCCGGATCTCTCGTGATACATCCCATCTCTTTCGTCTGATCCGCAAGCGCCACGTCGAATGGCAAAAGCAGTACAGCGAGCACTCCGACAACGGCGATAATAAATCGTCTCTGGATATTTTTCATGATATTTCCCCTCCCTGAAAATCAATTGACAGAAACGGCCAAACCCAGCCTCTACCCATTGAGTTGATTAACGATTATTCCTCTTCTACACTACAATCATGCTAAGAAATAACCAAAGGAGGGACAATACTGCAAATGCACACATTTTTATTCCGCAGATAACCGAAATATTCCTATCAATGCTCAGTTGCTGGCGGTATAAAAACTTCATTGATTTGACTAAAAGAGCCTCCCGGTGTTGGTCCACCGCTGATTACGTATAAGCGCCCATTAACGACGGCTGAGCCAAGTCCATGGCGTGCGGTAGGCATCGGAGCCATGGTACGCCACTGATCAGTCGCAGGATAATAGGCTTCATTCGTGGCGAACGTGCCCTCTTTCGCTTCGCCGCCAATGACATAAATCCAGTCATTGATGACCCCTGCGGTAATGCCGCTGCGAGGCGTTGGGAGATTCGCGCGTGGTCGCCATTGATTGGTATGCGGATCATATTCCTCAACGGTTCCCATATTACGGTGATAATCCAGATTAGGCCGGCCGCCGATGGCATAGATCCGGTTTCCAGCTGTTACGACTGCCAGATGATCCCGTGGCGTAAACATGGATGCGCCGGATGACCAGGTATTCGTTTGCGGATCAAAAATTTCCACAACACCGGAATTGTGTTTACCATCATACCCGCCTATTGCGTACAAACGGTTCTGATACACTGCAACGCCGAGTGCTCCGCGCGCGGTTGGCATCGGTGCCAGCTCGCGCCATTCTCGAGTCGCGGGATTGTATTGATAAACCGTGGCAACCAGCATGCCAGACCGACAAAAAAGATTTTGTAAAACCGCCCACTACATATAGCATACCGTTGAGCGAAGCAATTCCCGCATGATGCCGGCCTTCCGGCAGTGACGTGGTAAGCGACCAGGAATCAGCAGCCGTGTCGTATACTGTTACTTCATCACTGATGGCAAATTTCAAGGCATTGTTCAAATTGGGTTTATTAAACCCTCCCACCACATAAACTTTACCGTCAATAGCCGCTGCGGCCATCTCTGTTCGTTGTGTCGGCGCTGGAGCAGCCGTTGTCCATGTTCCTGTGGAAATATCAGCAAGTGCCAGGGTATGTATAAAAGTGAAAAAAAGAATGCCTGCGATACTGAATAATCTTGAGATCAACATGGAAGATTCCTCCAAAAAGTAATCAATTTTAGCGAACGCGAGCTCGTTAATTCTCAAGCATTGTGAATCTTCTTTCTCTGGATGGCAATCTATAACGCACGCAGATCGAGCTTTGGCAAATCCCCCAGCATCGCCGAGAGTTCATCACGTTGAGTCAGAAATGCACCTTACCGTTCTCGAACCAACCGGAAAGCTGCCTTAAATCTGTTTACTATTTTGGTTGCGTAGCGCACACTCACTTTAGCTCTCAATCCATCACCTCTGAAATTAGCTCTATAAAAAATGAACATACTTATTACTGGCGCAACAGGGTTCATTGGCCGGCATCTGATACAGCGCCTGCAACAAGGCCATCATACGATCAACGTGCTGAGCCGGAATGGTATACGCGCTAGTCAAAAGTTAGGCGTATCGGCGTACGACTGGGACTATGCGAAAGAAGAAGTGCCTGCCGAAGCACTGGAAAATATCCAAGTAATCATCCATTTGATGGGAGAAAATCTGGGTGGAGGCCGTTGGACAGAGGAGCGCAAACGCGAGATTTATGATTCGCGCATCTTGAGTACTCGCAAGCTGGTAGCAGCAGCTCCTCCCAGTCTGGAATGTTTTATCTGTGCTTCAGCGATCGGTATTTATCCAGGCCAAGGAGATGATGTTTATGATGAATCCTACGTAGTACCTGATCATGGAAATTTCATGCAAACCATCTGCCGTGATTGGGAAAAAGAAGCAGCGAACATTGAAAGCAGAGGAATACGCCGGATTAGCATTCGCACAGGTGTTGTATTGGGTGATGGCGGTGGCATGCTTGCAAAGCTCTTGCCCATATTCAAACTGGGATTAGGCGGCCCTGTCAATGATGGACATCAGTGGCTGCCGTGGATTCATATTCACGATCTGGTCTCAGTATACGTAGCTGCCGCCCTGGATACTCGTTATCATGGTCCGGTGAATGCCGTTTCACCCAACCCCGTACGATATCGAGACTTTGCGACCACTCTTGGCAAAACGCTCCATCGACCCGCATTTTTTCCTACCCCGGCTTTTATCTTGAAACTGGCATTAGGAGAAGCCGCTGCCTTAGCCCTCAATAGCTATCACATCGTACCCACAAAATTGGTGCAAACGTATGGCTTTGAATTCAAATTTACCCATCTATCAGCCGCGCTTGAGAATTTATTTGGGAAAGGCTGAATACCTGTAATGACTGGGAGCGCTTGAGAAGTGCTACCTCTTTTTGTTTTCTGATGATAATGCCAATTGATCCATCCGTGCGCTATCTTGTTTTATTTTCAGCGTTAATAGATAAAATCTGACCACACAGATTCCGTGATACCCGATTTCAAATCGGCATTGCAGATGATTGATAAAACGGCTGTAGCAACCATTGTTATTATTATCCAGCGATTCCCTCAGAAATACTTCCGTTCCTATTCCATCAGACTTACAAACATCTGACAAAGTATCGTTTATACATCCAGTCTGCATTCTCTATGCAAATTCTTTATCGTTTCAGCTAAGAATTCTTGATAGACTTGCTTTCCAGGCATAGAAGATCCTCTATGTTTTTATAACGCGGCTTCTTGATAAAAATCAGATCCTTGCCTGCCTTGGGAATAATTAAATTTACACTACCTACTGCACAAATATTTCGGATAAAGTAGATATACTTTAACTCTCCTGTGTTAATGAGGATTTTCAGGTTTGCTATCTGTTTAGTATTTATCAGCAAACTCCGCTTTCAAGAGCAGTTTATTCGCAATTTTCTTAAAAAAGATTGCTTATGAATATCAATATAAAAGCTGAGAATCACAGTCAAGGAAAGCGGCTTACGCCAGCGCTATACATACTGCTAGAAACATGCCTTGAAAGAAAAATAACAATTACTAAAGCTCTCGCAGCATACTTATGCCGCTTTCCCGCAACTCACCTTCACGTCATTTTTGATTTGGAAAATGATATGGTTTAGTGGTGGGTACAATTTTTCAAAACCCAGATATCTATCAGCTCGCACAGACGGTCAGGATGTGTAGCTGGGAGCCAGTGTTCGGAGTCAATGGTAATGAATTCCACCTGTGGCAATGCTGCAAGCAAGATTTGCGTGCGCTCCGCATCGGTGATGCTTTGTACGCGCGATTGAATCACCAAGCAAGGGCAATGCACATTAGCAACTGGCAGGGGGCGCATAAGCTCAATGAAATTACTGAGGTACTGTACTGTCGGCATTGTCTTGATGTCCTGCCAAGGCGAGCCATAGTCTGCCAATACTTCTTTTAGCTGAGTGCTGCTGTTAGCTTCATGAAGACGGCGGTCCAATACCTGAAGATTCACGGTTTCGAGCTGACGCCGATAGAGGCCGAGACGATTGAGCAATTTAACCAATCCCAAAGCGAAACGCAGTACCGGCAAGAGCAGACGTAGCCGGGATGGACGCCAGTTACCGTCTCACGAACTATTGGTTCGATAAGTACCAATCCGGCACACCTATCGGGAAAGCGCGATGCGAAGCCAAGCGCAATATTGGCGCCCAAACAATGGCCCACAACGAAAGCACGCGCCTGCTGCTCGTGCTGAAGCATTCCGGCAATGTCTTGACTCCAATCCTCGATGCGTGCTGGGCCGCGCCAAAGGGATTCTCCATGTCCGCGTAAATCCGGACGAAGCAAGAGCCGGTCGGCAGTCAAGCGGCTATGCTTGACGAAATGCCACCAACGAGTAGAGTTGCTTGCAGCACCATGCAGTAGCACGATTGGCGTATCTCGTTCACTTTGTATCGGCATCCATCGCCGGTATGCGAGCTCAATGCCGTCTTCACCCTGGAAATATAGCTTTTCGTCCATCTACAGGCGCCCGCTTTTTCTCAAACGCCGGTTGACCATCCGGTGATAGAGCGACGACAGTAATGGTCGAATTACTGGCAGACCGATCAGCCAAGCCAACGGTTTTAGTAGGGATACCCGGGACATCAGCACGATATAGGCATCCAATTCGGAAACTATCTGTTGGTGTTCATCGCGAACATGCAGCTCAGATAAGGCCTTGTGGGGATCAATACCAATGTTACGCAGATGGGCGTTCTGCTCGGTGATATCGAACCAGCATACATCTTCCCCATTTTTCCCTGCCAGCTTTTCATAGTTTTCTCGATCCTTGATACAACTAGGACATGCGCCATCGTAATAGACAGTGATCTTTTTCTTTTCTACATTCATTATTAACTCCCTTTGATCAAGTACCGAAACAGCAAAGCTGCTGTTCGGGACTTATCATAACAATTTCTGCCGCCCTGGAAGAATTGCACCAAGCGGGTGCTGATATGCTCGAACACAAAGCAGGGGCATACCAAATCTGCTACCCAAGTAGCATTCATCAAAAGCTTAAGATTCTTGCTCTCTATGTGCGATGGCGTACTGAGAACACGAGAATAGTTATTTATAGTTTGCTTTTATATTTCACAAAGAGCATTAAGTGCACTTCGGATTGCGACCCAGATTTTTTCATTAACAAATTGTTATATAAAGTTTTTTATTTATGATTAAGTAATTTATGACTTCTGCCACTATTCATTGCTTTGATTAACTTAGTATCAGAAGTCCTAGCGGACCGTCCTACAAGCAGAATATACGTAGGTCGATCCGATCATTCAAGACAAGTGGAGGAACTAAACCATGGCGTTTTCCAATCCGGTCACCAGCTCGTTTGCTGGCAACGCATACATTGATGGCTTGCTGTGGGGCATCCATTGGAATGACCCGGCTGCCGGGACGCGTTTAAAGGTATATATCGCCGGTCAGAACGGGAATGAGGTTTTCGATTTCGGCGGCACCGCTGCCACGGCCCATACAGATCCCCCGGAAAGTACAGCATTCCAGCATGCCATGCACTCATCGAAAATGTCTGCAATGTCGATTTTAAAACTGCAACTAGTCGGGCGGATGCCGACATTATTGTCGGCGCTGTGAGCAATTCCGATGCAAACGGTAGTCTTGACAGCTCAGTTCCTCCCGGCGAAGATACCGGTACGGTGGCCAATCGTCAGGGCGCAGAGATTGTCAATTTTGATAGCTATTACTCGACTGATTACTCAAGCCTCAAACAGGGCGGCTATGATTTTGTCACCGTCATCCATGAACTTGGTCACGCCGTTGGACTGAAACACCCTCATGATTCAGGTGGTGGCGGTTGACCAAACTTCCCAGGTGTTACGGCCTCATTCGGGGATTATGGGAATTTCAATCTCAATCAAGGCCTCTATACGATGATGTCATATAATGATGGCTGGCCGGCAGGTCCTAATGGTACGCTAGATCCTACCAGCATTCCAGGCTACGGGTATGAGGGTACGCCCATGGCTCTCGACATCGCCGCTCTGCAATTTCTCTACGGCGCCGACACGAGTTTCCGGACAGGAAACGACATTTACACGCTCAGTTCGGCTAACGCCTCGGGGACATTCTATTCGTGCATCTGGGATACGGGCGGTATTGACACTATTCGTAACCCATCAGCCACAGATTCGACAATAGATTTGCGTGCCGCCACGCTTTTGCATTCGGCGAATGGCGGCGGATATCTATCCGTCGTTGATGGCATCAACGGAGGCTTCACAATTGCCAAGGGCGCCGTCATTGAAAATGCGACAGGCGGCGCGGGCGTCGACGTTATCACGGGCAGTTCAGCGACAAACACGTTGACCGGCAATGCAGGCAACGACCTGATCAGTGGATTAGGCGGGACGGATAAAATTATTGGTGGAATTGGCGCTGACACATTAGCAGGAGGCGGCGGCGCTGATGATTTTGTCTATGTTGCTGCGAACAACAGCATCGGCCAACTCGATGTGATCAAGGATTTCGTACACGGGCTTGATGATATCAACATCGCTACGATCGATGCGAACGGCGCTGTCACTGGCAATCCCGCATTCGTTTTTCGTGGAAGTTCGGCTTTCACTGGCGCAGGCGCGGAAGTGCGATTTGTCCAAAACGTAACGAACAACGTTACCAACGTGCTTTTTGACATCGACGGTAATCAAATTTCCGATATGACAATTCGTTTAACAGGTTTGATTGATCTGGACGCAGTGATTTCATTTTGTAAATAAAATGGTATTGCAAAAGTAGACAAGGTTTAACTCAATGACTTGAGGTATCGAACCAATACATCTTCCCCACCCCTGCCGGTATTATTAATCGTCAGCAACCTGCTTTCCAAAGTGATCAGTTACAATTTCCTTAGATAATTACGGAATGTTCGATGCCGCACCAATATTTATAAGAATTTAGAAGAACATACAAGCACGCTGGAATTTTGCTAGTTTCTTAATGGATCTCGGAATCTTTGCTATTGTCGGCGTATTGGGGTTTTGTGAAATTGGAAACACGGCCAAATATGATCATTCGCATAGCAATGTAAAACCATAATTATTTTGGCGTTGTTATTTGCGTTTTGCTATCTAATAATGTTCAGGCGGCGTATGCAATTAAACCACAATGATCTCTTAAATTATTTGATGTTGTTTACTTACACAAGGAAGCAGTATGGAATCAACTTATCCGCTTATCAAGAATAACAAGCACTTAGAAAAAAACGTTTCTTTAAGTATTCCGTTGTATTTGCCCTAGTGACAACCTTTGCTATTGCTGGAACCGCTTCGGCAAGTTGGGCAGGACAGGAAGCTAACACTTCCGGCAATAGCGAACAGAAGCATCATGATAAAAATAAGCATTCTTCTACTTCCGATGATGATAAACACGGACACCAGGGTGGTAACCATAAGCACCGCGATGGGCAAGAAATTTTTCGCTTCGATACCTTTGGCGACGAGCAGTTGTGGACCGACGTACTACGGATGCATGAAGTGATTGCTACGGTCAATCCGGCAACCGCATTGGCCGTCGGCCTGAAGGTCGATGTTGAGGCCTTGCCGCAGGAAATTGTCAAGGCGTTGCGAGCAGGTCAGATTGATCTGAAAGATCCCGCAGTAACAGTGGAATTGCTACGCCTGAATGCGGTAGTCGGGGTGAAGGGCAGTGTCGACGATACCGGACAGCTCACCAAAGTTGGCATAACATGCGCGTTGTGCCACTCGTCCGTAGACAACTCGCTCGCACCGGGCATTGGCAAGCGGCTCGACGGATGGGCCAATACCGATTTGAACGTAGGCGCGATCGTTGCCCTATCGCCGGCGCTGGACGAGGTCACAAAAACGGAGTTCAGAAGCTGGGGTCCGGGGATGTACGATCCGCGGCACCACTACTTTGACGGTACCAACATCATTCCGCTCAATAGCCCGTCCCTGCCGATCGTCATTCCACCGATCTACGGCTTGAAAGGTGTCGGTTTCGAGACATACACGGCGGATGGCCCCATTTCCTATTGGAACAGTTATGTTGGCGTGGGTCAGATGGGCGGCCATGGAAGCTTCAAGGATCCACGTATTAACATCACCATTAAGCAAATCCCGGATCAGGTGACGCCAAAGCTAGAGGCCTTGCTCGATAATCAATTGAGCTTGCGACCTCCCAAGGCGCCAGAAGGAAGCTTCGATCGAGCAGCCGCTCATCGCGGCAAGCATCTGTTCCGCAAGGAGGCCGGCTGCGCCGCCTGCCATCAGTCGCCGAACTTCACTGACGTGAACCGCGGCCGGGATCGAGATGTGCCATTCTTGCATCATCCATCCGAAGTGGGCATGGATCCGGGATACGCTATGAGAACCGCGACGAAGAAATACCGCACGACGCCGTTGCGAGGTCTGTTGCAGCATCCGCCCTATTTTCATGATGGCAGTGCGCGAAACCTCCTTGCCGTGGTCAATCATTATGATAAGCACTTCGGGTTGAATCTGACGGCAGCACAGAAGACAGATCTCGTCGAATATCTCAAGTCGCTCTGACAACGTATTAAATTAAAATACTGGCACCGGAACGGCGGCTTTACCCGTCCTATCTGGACGCAGAATGTTCAAATAAAAAAGGCGGCTCAAGCCACCTTTTTTATTTAGTTCAATCAGACATCTACAGTCTGCTAAACGCGCTTTCTGAATTCATTATTATGTGGATCAATCTCAATCTTGTCGCCAATTTCTACAAAAGCAGCTACCGGGATTTCAAATCCTGTTCCTACAAGCCGTGCCGGTTTCATGATTTTGCCTGAGGTATCCCCTCTCACCGCCGGTTCGGTATATTCAACTTCGCGCACAATCGTGTTGGGTAATTCAACGGAAATGGCTTTACCTTCATAAAAAGTTACCTGACACACATCTTCCATGCCGTCTATCAAATAATTTAGAACATCTGACATATTGTCAGCTTCCACTTCAATCTGGTTATAGTCAGCATCCATAAAAACATAGAGGGGGTCGGCAAAATAGGTATACGTGCAATCTTTGCGATCCAGAACAACCAGATCAAATTTTTCATCGGCTTTATAAACGGTTTCCATTGTGGTGCTGGAAAACAGATTCTTCAGTTTCATCTTAACCACAGATGCATTACGGCCAGATTTGGTAAATTCAGCACGTTGTACAACCATAGGGTCAGTACCAACCATCACAACATTACCCGAGCGCAGTTCCATTGCGGTTTTCATAGTTCAATTCCAAAATTAAGTTGTAAGCAAAACTGATGTTGTTTTATATCAGCAAACATCAAATTCATAAGCGGCGGATTATAGCCGATTTTCAGCAAACCGCACCAGATTGGATGCTAAGTCCTCTTGCTTCAGTAATTGTTTGATCCAGTTTTCATGATACTGCGTCAAAGGCTCACGAAGGGCGAAGAAGTTCATCCAAACGGTACAATTTATTTCATCTCGGCCATTCCAGCACATCCACATCTCACGGACTACTGCTGCCATTTTTATCGACATACCCGCAGTATAGAGCGTAAGAAATGCATCCAGTTTTTTCCAATGCGCACCTTCCGATTGCGGATAAATATTCCAGACAAATGGACTACCTGCCCATTGGGCACGCACAAAGGAATCTTCACCGCGCACAAAATTAACATCACAGATCCAAAGTAGCCGGTCATAATCAGTCTGCTTCATAAACGGAATGATCTGAATGGTTAATTGTTTGTGCTGTATTAACAGCTCAGTTTGTGATGATACATGATTGAATAATGCCACGATGCGCTCAGCTACACTCCCTTGTGGCACGATTAACAAAACAGGTATTGAAGCTTCTGATAATACTTGGATCAGTTTCTTGACCGGTGCAGTGTCATAACAAAATAGTGAAATACGTATTTCGCCGGATTGACGCTCGGGTAAACCCTTGCGTTGCAAAAATACTTGTTCTGTTGCCGTGTTAAAAGCGTCTCTTTGCGCCATTACATTCTTTTCGCGCAATAGCCCGCCGGTGCCTTGCACAAAACCAGGGAAAAAAAATGTTTTGGTTAAAGGAAAACGTGGATGTGGTGAAGGCAGACCATGATATTGGGTCACCCAAGGCTCTGGACTGAGATATTCCAGATTGATCCAGACAGACTGCTTTTTCTGCTGCAACAGCGCCTGTACATAGCCATCCGGTAACTCACAAGCAAACGCTTCAATCACCACCTCTGCAGGTTCAACTTCTGTGAACGTTTGTTGCCAATGACAGATTTCAACGCCCTGTACGACTTGATGTTGAATATTCGGATTAATAACCGGTGCTATACGGGAAAAACTCACCAGATCATCGACCCATAACCGCACTCTCTTGTGATGCTCATGTGTCAGTTGTTTCGCCAGGCGCCAACAAACACCAATATCGCCAAAATTATCAATCACCGTACAAAAAATATCCCAACGACGTTGCATGGCAATTTATGGAATTTGAGTGGTGCTTATTCTTTAAGCATCGTGGCGAAAAGATCGTGTGCATCCGAATCCGTGATTTCAACTTCAATGAAATCCCCAGGTTGCCCGTTAACGACCTCTTCCACGTAGACCAATCCATCAATTTCCGGCGCATCAGCGCTACTTCTGGCAATCACACCATCCTCAGTCAGCTCGTCAATCATCACTGTCATTCGCTGACCCACTTTTGCTGCCAAACGTTGCTGACTGATTTCTTCCTGCAATTGCATAAAGCGCGCCCGACGATCCTCTTTGATATCTTCCGGCACCGGATTAGGTAACTGATTAGCTGTTGCCCCTTCTACCGGCGAATAAGCAAAACACCCCACGCGATCCAGTTGGGCTTCCTGCAAAAAGGCTAATAATTCTTCAAACTCCGCATCAGTTTCTCCCGGAAATCCCACGATGAAGGTACTACGCAAGGTAATATCAGGACAGATCCGGCGCCATTGCTGAATACGCGCCAAATTATTTTCAGCATTGGCCGGTCGTTTCATGGCTTTCAAGATGCGTGAATTGGCATGCTGAAACGGCACATCCAGATAAGGCAGTATTTTACCTTCGGCCATTAACGGAATCACTTCATCCACATGCGGATACGGATAAACATAATGCAGACGCACCCACACCCCTAATGTGCCCAATGCTTGTGCAAGCTCAGTCATTCGGGTTTTAATCGGCCTGCCTTGCCAGAAACCGGTGCGATATTTCACGTCAATACCATACGCACTGGTATCTTGCGAAATAATCAGCAATTCCTTAACACCGGCGTTAACCAGATGTTCGGCTTCCTGCATCACCTGATGAATCGGCCGACTCACCAGATCACCGCGCATCGAAGGAATAATGCAAAACGTGCAGCGATGATTACAACCCTCAGAAATTTTCACATACGCGTAATGTTTGGGTGTTAACCGGATTCCCTGTGGCGGTATCAAACTGATATAAGGATCATGCGGTTGCGGCAAATGCGTATGGATGGCAGACATCACTTCCGGCAGTGCATGTGGTCCGGTGACAGCCAATACCTGGGGATGCGCTTTTTTGACCACATCGCCATCCTCTTTAGCGCCCAGGCAACCTGTAACAATAACTTTACCGTTCTCGGCTAACGCTTCACCAATTGCATCCAGTGATTCCTCAACGGCACTATCAATAAACCCGCAGGTATTCACAACCACCAGGTCAGCATCTTCATACGAAGGCGATATTTCATAACCTTCAGCCCGTAACTGTGTCAGGATTTGCTCGGAATCCACCAGTGCTTTGGGGCAACCCAGCGAAATAAAACCAACTTTTTGTGCAATGTGTTTAGATGATGGCATGTAAAAATAATTAGCTGAGAATATGAAGTAACAAGGGAGTAAATGCCAAATTTTATCTGATAACTGGTGGTTGCAGATTTTTTATCTGCAAGTCATTGGCAAGATGGAAAATTCTTTACCACAGGTTTTGCACCGCCGAAACAGAACACAATCAATATTGTGCTTCTGATTTTCGGATGAACAATAAACTTTTTGTCTGGCCGAGGCATCACCCTAATGAATCCATACACCATCCGATTACCACCTATCTGACGAACGGCCATATCGGAATTGAGAAGGATTTTGCGGAAGAACCGGATTGAGAGATTCTAATCTGTTCCAACAAACCGTGCTGCATCAATAATCGACCACAGATGAAAAATTCCACCAATGACTGCAGGAATGATTAACACTGCGAAAAAATAACCTATCCCGGCAATGGCAAAAAACAAAATTGCCGCTACTATCCGTCCTTGCACCAGTTGCCCCAAACCCGGGAAAAAGAAACTACAAACCGCTGCAAGTACATTTCCACCCGATCCCTGCCCTGACATTGTTCTCCCTCTCTCGATATTGTTACAAAATGCAGTGACTAATTGTACTTTCTGTACTTTCATCTTCATGAGACGCTTATAATCGATAGCTATCATATCACTTGTTGCTCTTTTCTCTATCTCGTTGAATTACCTGATTTAGATTAAGTGAATTTCATTGAGATAGTTTGCATTGCTCATTGCTAATTTTACCCAATAGCAATAGTAGGATTATTCCTACTTAACTATATCAAATTACTTAAACTTGCAGCACATTTATTTTTTTGATTCAATCATCAGTTTTGCAGCTTCTTTTAGCAAAAATTCTCTGAAAGCATTAGCTACACCCGATAAGCGCTTATTCTTCCGATTCACCACATGCCAGTAGCGGATAATAGGAAAACCTTGTACATCCAGAACTCTCAATCGATTCGTTTCAAGTTCCAATTCCGCAGTATGCTGCGACATGATACCCAACCCCATTCCCGCTTGCACTGCCTGTTTAATGGCTTCGTTGGTATCCGTTTCCATGCCTTTATTGATTTTAATTTGATGTTCCACAAAAAAACGCTCCATGGCGCCGCGCGTTCCGGAACCGGATTCACGCACCAGAAAAATTTCTTTTTCCAATCGTTGGGCAGGTATTTTACGCTTCAGACAAAGCGGATGATCCGGCGGTGCTATCACCACCAATGGATTCTCCATAAAAGATTCACTATCAATATCTTGATCCTCCGGCGGCTGCCCCATGATAGCCAGATCAATCAGATTATCTGATAACTGTTTCAATACTGTTTCACGATTCGAAACATTTAAACTGACGGAGACACCACTATAACGTTGACAAAACTTTGCCAACAGATGCGGTGCAAAATAATTGGCGGTTGTCACTACTGAGATATTCAGCTTACCCCGCTCCATACCCTTCAATTCATCCAGAGCAACTTCCATATCTAATAACTGCTGGGAAATTAAACGGCTATATTGATACAACTCACGTCCTGCCTCAGTTAGATAAATTCGTTTACCTAATTGCTCAAATAGCGGCAAGCCAATGTTGTCTTTTAAATGCTTAATTTGCATGGAAACAGTAGGTTGAGTTAAGTGAAGTTCATCAGCGGCACGTGAATAGCTCAAGTGCCGGGCAACCGATTCAAACACTTTTAATTGTCGCAAAGTAAGGTGTAGCATACTCAGTTCAATAAAATTTTCATAAGCATAACCTTATCATAAATATCAGAACTTACTGATTTGTTCTTATGGATAATTAACGCTATAGTGCGTTTCATAGCTTTGAGTAGTCATGTTTGAAGTTTGTAACGCAATATCCTCACTTTTCTGGCTGTGTTGTTGGCTGGAGTTGAGTGGAATTTAACTGGAGAAGAAATTATGGCCGTAAAAACATTTAACGCTGGTGTAAAAGAATATCGACAAACTTAATGGACCCCTAATTACACGCCACTGGATACCGACATACTGGCATGTTTCAAGATTACGCCACAAGCCGGCGTAACTCGTGAAGAAGTCGCTGCTGCAGTGGCTGCAGAATCTTCTACAGGCACTTGGACCACGGTATGGACTGATCTGCTTACCGATTTGGACTACTACAAAGGACGTGCTTATAAGATTGAAGACGTGCCTGGAGATGACACCTGTTTATATGCCTTCGTAGCATACCCGATTGATCTTTTTGAAGAAGGCTCTGTCGTTAACGTGTTGACCTCGTTGGTAGGTAACGTGTTTGGCTTTAAAGCACTACGCGCACTGCGTCTGGAAGATGTCCGTTTCCCGATTGCTTACTTCAAAACTTGCGGCGCCCCCCCGCAGGTATTCAAGTAGAGCGGGATCGTCTGAACAAATATGGCCGCGCTCTGTTAGGTTGCACCATTAAGCCAAAACTAGGTCTATCCGCCAAAAACTATGGCCGTGCCGTATACGAATGTCTGCGCGGTGGCCTGGATCTGACCAAAGACGATGAAAACATTAACAGTCAACCTTTCATGCGTTGGCGCGATCGTTTCGAATTCGTGATGGAAGCTTGCCAAAAAGCCGAGCGTGAAACCGGAGAACGGAAAGGTCACTACCTGAACGTAACAGCGCCAACCCCAGAAGAAATGTACAAACGTGCAGAGTTTGCTAAAGAATTGGGCGCGCCAATCATTATGCATGACTACTTAACAGGTGGTTTAACAGCCAATACAGGTCTGGCTAACTGGTGCCGCAACAATGGAATGCTGCTGCACATCCACCGTGCAATGCACGCCGTGCTTGATCGCAACCCGCACCATGGTATTCATTTCCGTGTTTTAACTAAAGTGCTCCGTTTGTCAGGGGGCGATCACCTGCACTCCGGTACCGTGGTCGGTAAACTAGAAGGTGACCGTGAAGCAACTCTCGGTTGGATTGATACCATGCGTGATAAATTCATCAAAGAAGACCGCAGTCGCGGCCTGTTCTTCGATCAGGACTGGGGTTCCATGCCGGGTGTATTCCCGGTTGCCTCGGGTGGTATTCACGTTTGGCATATGCCAGCACTGGTCGCTATTTTCGGTGATGATGCCTGCTTGCAGTTTGGTGGTGGTACCTTAGGTCACCCATGGGGTAACGCTGCTGGTGCCGCTGCTAACCGCGTTGCATTAGAAGCCTGCGTGGAAGCACGTAACTGTGGTGAGCAAATCGAAAAAGAAGGCAAAGCGATTCTAACTAAAGCAGCCAAGAGCAGTCCCGAACTAAAAATCGCCATGGAAACATGGAAAGAGATTAAGTTCGAGTTTGATACTGTTGATAAGCTCGACGTAGCCCATAAGTAAGCAATACATAACTAAAGTAGAAGAGCTGATGGTTAACATTGCTTTTCTTCTTCATCTCTCTAAAAATGAGGAATAAATAATGAGCGTAGTAATCGATTACAAATCACGTGTCAGTGATCCAGCAAGCCGTAAATTTGAGACATTTTCCTATCTGCCTGCGATGTCTGACCAAGATATCAAAAAACAAGTCAGTTATTTAATTAGTAAAGGCTGGAATCCAGCTATCGAGCATACGGAACCGGAATATATCATGGACTCTTACTGGTATATGTGGAAGCTGCCCATGTTTGGCGAAACCGATGTAGACCGGGTGCTGGCAGAAGCCGCCGCTTGTCATAAAGCTAATCCGAATAATCATGTCCGTTTGATTGGTTACAACAATTTGAACCAATCGCAAGGTACCGCCATGGTGATATACCGCGGCAAGACTGTTTAAGACACAACGGGTTTCGCACCCTGGAACCCCCCTTACCTGTAAAAGGATCGGGGGGTTTTTTTGACCAAAATAAAGTACTTTTCAGATAGCTATAACAGGAGTTCATCATGAGCGAAATCATTGATCAATACCGTGTAACGACTGAGCGCTATTACCATCCCGTAGCTGATGAGGTGGAATTATATGAAGCCGCCTATTCGGTGCGCATGCCTATGATGCTGAAAGGTCCTACCGGCTGTGGCAAAACTCGCTTTGTTGAATATATGGCTTGGAAATTAAAAAAATCACTAATTACCGTAGCTTGTAACGAAGATATGACCGCATCCGATCTGGTGGGCCGTTTTTTGCTGGATGCCAACGGCACACGCTGGCAAGATGGTCCGCTAGCTGTTGCAGCACGCTATGGCGCCATCTGCTATCTGGATGAAGTCGTTGAAGCACGTCAGGATACCACTGTGGTTATCCATCCATTAACCGACAATCGCCGTGTCTTGCCATTGGAAAAAAAAGGCGAACTCGTTCATGCGCATGCTGATTTCCAGATTGTCATTTCCTACAATCCAGGTTATCAAAGCTTGATGAAAGACCTCAAGCAATCCACTAAACAGCGTTTTGGTGCACTGGATTTTAATTACCCCAGCCATGACGTTGAAAGTGAAATTATTGCGCATGAAACGGGTGTATCCGCTGAAATTGCCGAGAAACTGGTATCGATTGCGGAACGTGCACGTAACCTGAAAGGCCATGGATTGGATGAAGGCATTTCAACGCGTATGCTGATTTACGCCGGTAGTCTCATCGCCAAAAAAGTGGATGCCCATGCCGCTTGCCGTGTTGCTTTGGTTCGCCCTATTACCGATGATCCTGATATGCGTGATGCATTAGATGCTGCAGTCAGCACTTTCTTTAATTAAACATTCTTATAATTCAGAAACCTATCGATTGTTTTGTAAAAATAAACAGGTGCTCCCATGAGTATTAATCTGGATGACTACAAAGAATTACTGGAAGATTTAGAGCCAGAATCAGTTGAATTACTCAGTCATGCCTGGCCTGAGGTAGTAAAAACTTTTTCGGCACGGGGATTGGATAATTATCTGAAAGGTGTCTCGGCACTGCGTGGATTGGGCCGTGGACGCAGTCTCGTGGATTGTTGGATTGATGAAATCCCATTAGTTACTAAAGAAATCGGTGAAGATATTATCGGTGACCTAGCGACTTCCGTGCTTTCACTTGCCTCAAGAACTTCAGGCGCGGTGATTGAATTGGTATTAGCCACCTCCCCCACAGCCGCCAAACGCCTGGGTGATGCCCAGTTATTCCAGAATTACCTGCAATTTCTGAATACATTGATTGCACAGGCACCTCGGGGCATGCGTCCTATGCTCAACAAACTGGATATTTTGTTGGGGCAACTGACGCTGGGAGGCTTGCGCCGTTGGGCGATGTGGGGAGCACATGCCCATCGTACCAATTATGAAGAGCAGATGAAGTATTTTGGATTGGAATCCAAGGAATCACTCGCAGTTCTGCAAAAAGAACGTAAAGGCACGCTGTTTGTGGATGTACAGCGCCGCATCAATATGTACCTGCGCGCACTTTGGGGACGTGATTTTTTCATGAAGCCCACTTCCGGTGATTTTGAAACGCGTGAAGGTTACAAACCCTTTATTGAAAATTATTTCATCTACTTACCCGATGCCTATGATAGCCAGGGCAATGTCAGCGCCACCGAAGTTTATCGGGCCGCCGCCACACATGCTGGCGCACATTTGGTGGAAACCAAACAGCCCATTTCCGCAGAAGGATTAAATCCGATGCAAATGGCGGTGATCTCCGTGATTGAGGATGCGCGTATCGAAGAACTTTCTATTCGCCGCTTTCCCGGATTGCGCAAAACCTGGGCAGCATTGCATACCGCCACACCGGACATGGCTGTCACGATGGGCGATTATCTCAATCGCCTGGCACGTGCTTTACTCGACCCGGATTATCAGGATACAGATCGTTGGATTACAGAAGGTCGCCGTCTTTTTGCAGCTGCACAGGACAAACTGGATAGTTATCAAACCTCCTGGGACATTGGGGTTCAACTGACCCACAGCTTTAGAGAAAAAATATTCCCTTTGCCATGCTCACGGATCAGCTCACCGCACCCTATCGCGACGACAATCGTTATTTCTGGGAATTTGAGGAATTTGATTTAAACAAATCCCTATCGGCTGGCTATGAAGCGCCAAAACAGGTACGCAAATACGTCAATGTGATGGAATTCGCCAACGAAGTCGAGGTGGAAACCGCCGGAGATGATGCACAGGAAATTTGGGTCATGGGTACCGAATTTTTCCCTTATGAAGATACCGGCGTTTCCTACAATGACCTAGAAGGCAAAGAACCGGTTTCAGCACCTTATCATTATTCCGAATGGGATTACCAGATTCAACTGGAGCGCCCGGACTGGGTAACCGTACAAGAAAAGCGCGCCAAGCTGGGCGATATGCAATGCATCGACGATATCGCGCAACAATACAAACGTGAAATCGCGCGCATGAAATTTCTGCTCGATGCCATGCAACCACAAGGCACGCGCCGCATCCGCAAACTGGAAGACGGTGACGAAATCGATATCAACGCCGCAATCCGTTCGATGATCGATATCCGCATGGGCATGCAGCCCGATCCCCGCATCATGATGCGCTCGGTGCGCAAAGTTCGCGATATCTCGGTACTGGTGCTGCTGGATTTATCCGAATCCACCAACGAAAAAGTCGCCGGGCATGACTATTCCGTGCTGGATTTAACTCGCCAGGCTACAGTACTGCTTGCAAACGCCATTAACAAAATTGGCGATCCGTTTGCGATCCACGGCTTCTGCTCGGATGGACGGCATGACGTGGAATACTACCGCTACAAGGATTTCGACCAACCCTATAACGAAATTCCCAAAGCCCGACTCGCTGGTATGACCGGACAACTGTCGACCCGCATGGGCGCCGCCATGCGCCATGCCAGCCATTACATGAAACTACAGAAATCCGCGAAGAAACTACTGCTCGTCATCACCGACGGCGAACCTGCCGACGTCGACGTGCGCGACCCGCAATACCTGCGTCACGACACCAAAAAGGCCGTGGAAGAGGCTGGCCGCTCAGGCATCCTCACCTACTGCATGAGCCTCGATCCGCGTGCGGATCAGTATGTTTCGCGGATTTTTGGTGAACGTAATTATCTGGTGGTCGATCATGTGGAACGGTTGCCGGAAAAGTTGCCGGTGCTGTATGCGGGGTTGACGAGATAGAAAATGCATTTATGCAAATTTCAAAACTTTACTCCATAGTTTTAGTACATAATTGCTTGACTAGAAAAATAGTATTCATGCACTTATTTTAGATGGCAAGTCTCTGAACAAATACTTCATATACTTGACTGATTCTACAAGTAGTTTAGTGGAGAGCATTAAACAATGCATGCTATTGTATTATGTTAGTCTAATAGCAATACTTATCAAATCAATTAAATTAAATGAACCAATGGAAAACTACACTGATTACGAGGTAGAAATTGCCTTAAAAAATATTGCGATCCAGCTTGGAATTGATTTAACAATCAATCCAAGTCCCAAAGATTTATTTTCAGCAATAGAGCACAAATGTCCTGAAATTGCCGAGATAGTTCGAGAAGAAATGTTCGAAAAAGATAAGCTTAAAGCCTATCTACTGAGTAACCCACCATCAGAAACAATAAACGGAAATATTGTCATGGAAAGTGATGAAAATAAAAAATCTTTCGATAAATTATGTCAATTCTACCCACTATTACTCCAAGCTATCAAAAGTTGTAAATCTAAAGGGGCATAACGAAAAAGGTTGTTGGTGTTAAGCTCTCGGTAGGATACGCAGATATCAGAAGGCGCATCCGTCTTATCATTTAATTGCGTAATATCTTCATTCTTACAGATCAGAATATTTTTTCGCCGATGTGTTTCATGCTTATTTCTTTGCCTGAGTAGCATCACCCAGCAACAACGCCTGACTGTACTCTAAAAACTCATCCAAATGCGTTTCGATGATACTGATCAAAATCGGTAGTTGCAGCGCCTGATCGTCATGCACGGCAATGTTGCGAAAACCCACCATACTTTTGAGTTTGTCGGCAAGCGTGGTATTGATCCAACCGCCCTGCGCCAAAAGCGCGAATACATCGCGCGCACTTTGCGGTATCCCCAGTTTTTCACGGCGAATCAGGTGCTGCCCCATGTCTAATGCTGCTTCGCAAGCACGTTGAATGTTCAGGATGGCCGCATCTTGCTGTGTGAAATCTATGGGAAAAATAACAGGATTTGTAACATATTCCTCCCGCACTCGCGCCACGCATCGCTCAATGGTAGCACACGACGATCCACTGATAATGCCACGCTTATCAAGCGTAGTGCCTCACATAACGATTTGCTATTCATTTGAAATGCTGTAATCTGCTGGATATGGCAGAATGTAGCGTAGCATTGGGGATCACACTTAAAAATCAAGTATCACCCGTCAGCACATACGTTCGATACTTTTCCGGTGTAACTGCCTCGAACACGCTACCATGGATTACATCAAACACAGTAACACTGATCCACAGTCTTTTGTCCGGACCCAATCAACCGAAACCCCATTGTCCAGAAAGTTAAACGTGCTAAATCTTTGCTGAAGAGACTACACTGGCGAAGCTGACATCATGAATCTATTTGCAATTATCGGTGAGGCATTGCGTGCCCTGCGTCAGAATCGTCTGCGTGCAGGATTAACCATGCTGGGTATGATCATTGGCGTAGCTGCTGTTGTTTTAATGTTATCCATTGGTCAAGGTGCTCAAACCAAAATCAATCAAACCATCGCTGCGATGGGCAGTAATCTTTTTATTGTCGTTCCAGGTGCTACTTCTTCCGGTGGATTTAGTTTTGGAAGTGGCAGCATCAGAACGTTAACCATCAATGATGCGTATGCGATCGCAGAACTGCTATCCGTCAGTGCCACTGCACCTGTCATTACGGGTACGGCACAACTCAATTACGCGGCCAAGAATTGGAGCACCATCATTACAGGCACTACACCGGATTATTTTGAGGTAGGTAGCTGGAAAGTGGAATCCGGCACAATCTTTACAGAATCTGATCTGCGCTCGGCTGCCCGTGTCGTTATCTTAGGATCCGCTACAGCGCTGAATCTATTCGGTGATGAGGATCCGGTTGGAAAAACCATACGCATTACGAACCGCCCCTTCCTGGTGGTAGGTGTGCTGATGGCTAAAGGACAAAGCTTGACCGGGCGCGACCAAGATGACAATGTCTTTATACCCATCACCACCAGTGAAAGGCAGATTACCGGCAACCAATTTCCCGGCTCTATCCGTCATATGCTGGTACAGGGAAAATCAGCGGAGGAAATGGATATCGCTGAAATCGAGATTACCCAATTGTTACGCCAGCGCCATCGTATCGCGAAAGGCAAGGAAAATGATTTCACAGTACGTAATTTAACTGCCATTGCGGATGTTGCCGCAGATGCCGCCAAAGTAATGTCACTCGTATTGGGCGCTATTGCTTCGGTTTCCTTACTGGTCGGCGGAATTGGCATTATGAATATCATGCTGGTATCGGTGACTGTACGCACGCGTGAAATTGGCATCCGCATGGCCATTGGCGCCAATCAACGTGCGATTCTCACGCAATTTCTGTTAGAGGCGATGATGATCTGTATCATGGGTGGACTGATTGGTTTGTTATTGGGTATTGGCGGCGCCTGGTTAGTCAGTCAATTCGCGGATATGCTAATTGTGATTACACTGGGTATGGTTGGCTTGGCTTTTTTGTTTGCTTCGGCAGTTGGCATATTCTTTGGCTTTTATCCTGCCAAAAAAGCTGCCTCGCTTAAACCTGTCGATGCGCTTCGTTACGAATAGTTTGCTTAAATTTTATTGACTGAATCAATATTCAATGTAAAAAGGAATAACGCGTGACGATCAAAGAGCGCCCTACTTCCGATTTTCTGGCAATTGTCGTAGTAGAAAACAAAAATGAAGTGATGACGGTAGGTGAAATCAAGAACGCGCTCCAGGAACGTGGTTTTGGCATCTTGATGGCCATTGCCACGTTGCCGATTTGTCTTCCAATTCCTGCTCCTCCGGGTTATACAACGCTCTTTTCGATTCCGTTATTTATTTTCTCCATACAAATGATTCTTGGCATGCGAGCACCCTGGCTACCTGCCTGGGTTGAGAAAAAAAGCATTCAACGCTCAAGCCTTGAGAAAATAGTGGCAAAAGCAAGTCCCTGGCTCAAGAAAATTGAATACCGCATGCAACCACGCATGACGTATATCAGTGTCCATACCTGGGAAAGGATTATCGGTATTTTTTCATTTGTTTTCACCGTAGCGATAGCACTTCCGATACCCTTGATCAATTTTCCGCCAGGCTGTGGGATCCTGATCATGTCTCTGGGGCTTCTTAGCAGAGATGGCATCACCATATTGATCGGTATGATTATTGGAACCATTGGGATAGGTATTACGATGATTGTCCTGGTCATGCTGTGGATGGGAATGTCTATACCATCGTTCTATTAAAAACTGGATATTTATCTACTTATACTCTTTATAGAAGGCTAAAAAATGCCCACTAAAGTCTATTACAACAGTGCTTGCCCGGTTTGCAATGCAGGCATTAAAGATCAGCGCCAACGCATGGAGAAATGCGGCGTTAACGATATTGAATGGGTGGATGTGCATAACAACCCGGATACGGTATCCGAAGTGAACAATTCGCTGGAGCAAGTACGCGAACGACTGCATGTCAAAGATGACAATGGCGAGCTTGCTATTGGTATTGATGCATTTATCCGCCTGTGGCAGCAAACACCCAATCAATGGTGGTTAGCAAAACTGTTTCAATGGCCTATCATCAGACCCATCGCGCGTCTGGCCTATAATGGTTTTGCAAAACTGCTTTATCACTGGAATCGGATGCTCAAACACTGGTAAATTCTTTTTTGCCGTTTGTTCAAGAATATTTCCTGGCATCACGCCATTTTCCAAGCCAATTCGGTGTTCGCATAAAGCGGTATCAGTTTTTCTCCCGAAAATTCGAAGTATTCTGGAACCGTCCAGTTTTCTTTTTTCAGTGTGATGTAGTCACTGTTGCGCGGTAATTGATAGAAATCTGCACCATAAAAACTGGCAAAAGCCTCCAGTTTATCGAGTGCGTCGGCCTGTTCAAATGCTGTTGTGTATAACTCAATGGCCGCATGAGCCGTAAAAATTCCCGCACAACCACAGGCATTCTCTTTATTTGCCTGTGAATGGGGCGCGCTGTCTGTACCCAGAAAAAATTTTGGATTACCACTGGTAGCCGCTTCCAACAAAGCCTGCCGATGAATCTCGCGCTTCAATACCGGCAGACAAAAATAGTGTGGACGAATGCCACTTTGAAAAATCGCATTACGATTCAGCAGCAAGTGATGCGCCGTAATCGTAGCCGCAATCTGCTTGGATGCTTGTTTGACAAATGCCACAGCATCATGGGTGGTGACATGTTCAAACACGATGCGTAAATTGGGGAAGCGCTGCGTCAGCGGAGCCAGTATGCGGTCGATAAAAACCTTCTCTTTATCAAACACATCCACAGCGGGATCCGTCACTTCGCCGTGCACCAGCAATGGCAAATTATTCTGCTCCATGGCTTCCAGTGCAGCATAACACTTAGCAATATCGGTCACACCGGCATCTGAATTCGTCGTGGCACCTGCCGGGTAGAGTTTCACACCGTGCACCACCCCGCTCGCTTTAGCCCGGATAATTTCCGCTGGCGACGTATTATCCGTCAAATAAAGCGTCATCAATGGTTCAAAACCGGATTTTAGCGATGCCGGTAAAGCCCCCAGTATACGTGCCCGATACGCCAACGCCCGATCAGTCGTTACAACTGGCGGTTTAAGATTGGGCATAATAATGGCACGCGCGAATTGCCTTGCTGTATGCGGCAGCACGGCTTGCAACTGCTCCGCGTCGCGCAAATGCAAGTGCCAGTCATCGGGGCGAATAATGGTTATGCTGTTCACGATTGATCAGGTTTATGTTGAGTGATCGCATTATAGAGCAAGCATCTATGCTATTCGGGATATCCTGCCGCCTTGAGATCCAATGCCAGTTGATAAAGCGTATTTTTGTTTTCACCGGTGATCGCTGTAGCAAGTTTAACGGCTTGCTTTAATGGTAATTCGGCCAACAAACATGCTAATGCATGCCGAGCCTGTTCACTGATTTCGGATTTATCCAGAGTTTCCGCTCCGGCTAGCAATAAAACAAACTCGCCTTTTTGTTGATTGGCATCTGCCTGCAGCCAAGCCAACGTTTCCTCCAGTGTTCCCACATGGATCGTTTCAAATAACTTGGTGAGTTCCCGGGCAATGGTAAGTTCGCGTTGTGAACCAAAGATATCCATCATATCCGTTACACATTCCAGAATACGATGCGGCGCTTCATAAAATATCAAAGTACACTGTTGCAATTGTAATGCGGTTAATTCACGTTTGCGCAAACCGCTTTTAGCGGGCAGAAAACCATGAAACAGGAAATGAGGATTTATGATACCGGCTGCTGACAAAGCACAAATGGCCGCATTTGCACCGGGAATCGGAATAACCGGAAAGCCGTGCTCCCGAATACGTTTAACCAGAATTGCACCAGGATCGGAAATGCCGGGTGTGCCCGCATCCGTCACTACTGCAACACTTTTCCCGGAATTCAAGAGTGCTAATATTTTATCCGCAACGGCCGTTTCATTGTGCTGATGCAAGCTGATCAATTTTGCTGTAATCGCATGCGCTGCCAATAAATGCCTGGAGTTTTGTATATGTTCAGCCGCAACCACATCCACTTTTGCCAATATGTCTAATGCACGTAAACTGATATCGCTTAAATTTCCTATTGGTGTAGCAACCACATATAATGCGTTTTTTTCCAGCATAATCCCCACTATGCAATGTTTTCTCACAATTGTTCTGGTAGCAATCCTTGTACTATACGATAGTCCGCTGGCAACGGCTAATCCTCCGGAAGAGGATTTCGAGCTGGAGAATACATTTGAATCCACACGTGTGCCGCATATTGCGCTCCTACTACCCTTGGAATCGCCTTCTTTTGGACAAGCTGCCAATATCGTAAAAGAAGGTTTTGTGGCTGCCACGATGCGTGAACAACCATTACCATTCATCATCCGGATATATTCCACCACGGATGACCCGCTTGATATTTTCATGACTTACCACCAGGCACTGGTTGCCGGTGCTGTATTTGCCGTCGGACCACTCACCCGGGATGGTGTTTCGGCCATAGCCTCCAGTAACACGCTGAAAATACCCACTTTAGCATTGAATACAGTAGATAATCTGATGACTTTGCCATCCAAACTTTATTTATTCGGTCTGCAGATGGAAACAGAAGCCAGTCAGATCGCCAAATTGGCTTTAACCAGCGGCAAAAATCATGCAATTGTCATTGGTGATGATAGTTCTTTATCCAAACGCTTACAAACTGCATTTGCAGAGCATTGGCAAGGCGAGAGCGGCAAAACCGCTGAATCACTGCGCTATGTCGAAGATCCGGTCAAACTGCAGCAGTTCCGCAACCTGACAGCAGGTGCTGATCATTTAATTTTCCTTGCTCTGGATGCTGCCAAATCACGCATACTACGGACATATCTTGACCCTGATGTTCCTGTATATGCGACTTCTCAGGTTTTTATTGGCACTGATAACTTTCTGTTTAACAATGACTTGAGTGGCATTCATTTTATGGATATGCCTTGGCTATTACAACCCGATCACCCCGCTGTCATGGCTTACCGTCACACGGATAAAACCAAGAGTACAGACATGGAACGTCTCTATGCTTTAGGTATTGATGCCTTTCGCTTAATGACGCATCTGTTACAGCCGCAGTCACAGACAGTCAATGAAATTTCTTTTGATGGTGTAACCGGATATATCCGCTTTGCACCACCCAATCAATTTGTTCGTGAACCCGTTGCTGCTCAGTTTGAACAAGGCAAAGTGCAAATCATTGAATTACAAGAAAATATTCAAAAATATGAAGGGCAATGATGCCGAACAAATTGCTACATCGTATCTGCAACGCCAGCATTTAGTTTTGGTGACACAGAACTACCGCTGCCGCTTTGGAGAAATTGATCTGATCATGCGTGATGGAATCACTTTAGTATTTGTAGAGGTTCGCATGCGCAGCCATGAAATGTTTGGCGGCGCCGCAGCCAGCATCACATCAACTAAACAGGCCAAATTAATCCGTACTGCACGTCAGTATCTGGCTGAGCTCAATAGTGAACCGCCTTGCCGTTTTGATGCATTACTGCTATCGGGCACAAATGGTCAGAAAATTGAATGGATCAGGGATGCATTTGGTGAGTAATCGGTCAAGACATACTCAAACAATCACAAATAAATACTCCGTCCGCCATCCACAGCAATAATTTGCCCGGTGATATAGGGCGCATCGGCAATCAGAAACTGTACTGTTTTAGCAATATCGTCCGGCTCGCCACAGCGTTTGAGCAATGTACTTGCAATAATATGTTGGCGCGCCGTCTCATCAGCCCATTCGCCATCTTCCGGCCATAAAATTGGCCCCGGAGAAACACCATTGACACGCACCTCAGGTGCCATTTCCACCGCAAGCGATTTGGTCAGCGATAATAATCCGCCTTTGGCGGCATTGTAGATCACATAATTCTTTAATGGTCGTTCGGTATGAATATCCACAATATTGATCACACAACCATGCCGCTCTTTCAGATAAGGTGCTGCTGCCTGGGATAGAAATAGCGGCGCCTGAAGATTACTGCCGGCCAGGTCGTTCCAGTCTTCCAGCGTACATTGAGGCAACGGTGTCGGAAAAAAACTGGAAGCATTATTAATCAATACATCCAGTCGCCCAAACCGGTTAGCTGCTTTTTCAATCAGACCGGACAATAATTCTATATCCAGCAAGTCCGCTTGCACCAATGCCACTGAATCAGGACGTTTCTGATTCAATTCATTTTGCAAAGCTTTTGCTTCATCCCATGAAGAACGATAATGCACAACCAATCTGGCACCTTGTGCATGCAACCTGCGGCAAATAGCGGCTCCTACCCGTTTCGCCCCACCAGTAATCAATATCACTTTTTCTTGCACATACACCTCCGTTAAAGTACTGCTAAACTACGGCCCGGCCCATTTACAATTTTTGCAATTTACCACAAAGAAATCTTCTTGCTTATGTCTTTACATGCAACTTTACCGCCCGCCAGTGAAATTGCGCTGGCACACAGCCACTCTGTACAAACAATGATCCGGAATAAAATCCATGCATCAAGTAGCTGGGTATCATTCGAACAGTTCATGAATTTGACGCTGTATGCACCGGGAATGGGCTATTACAATAGTGGCGCAACGAAATTAGGCAGCGCGGGCGATTTTGTCACTGCACCGGAAATATCTTCATTGTTTGGCCGCACATTAGCACAGCAAATCATACAAATTTCCCGGCAAGTTAATCAGGCCGATATTCTTGAATTTGGTGCCGGATCCGGTAAATTGGCGCTGGATCTACTGCTTGAGCTGGAAAAATCAGATGCGTTACCGGGAAAATATTTCATTCTAGAAATCAGTGCTGAATTACGTCAGCGGCAGCAACTGCTACTTGCCAACAAAATCCCCCATCTTATTCATTTGATCGAATGGTTGGAACAATTGCCCACTCAATTTAGTGGCACCATTCTTGCCAATGAAGTGCTGGATGCCATGCCAGTACATATCGTGTCATGGCATGACCATGCCGTATTTGAACGCGGTGTCACATGGCAAAACAATGAATTTGCGTGGCAGGATCGTCCCATCCACAACGTAGAATTGCATGATATTGCACGGCAATTAGCACACCAGATAAATCCGGATAATAACTTGGTTGATGCCTATGTCAGTGAAATCAATCTTGCTGCCGGTCATTTCATGCACAGCCTGGCGGACATCTTGCAACAAGGCATTATTCTATTGATTGACTATGGCTTCGGTCGCAACGAGTATTACCATCCTCAGCGCAATCAGGGCACACTGATGTGCCATTACCGTCATCATGCGCACGATGATCCGTTTTATTTGCCTGGCCTACAAGATATCACCAGTCACGTTAACTTCAGTGCGATTACTACGGCAGCAGAAGATACCGGATTGACGCTATTGGGCTATACCACCCAAGCCTATTTTCTAATTAATTGCGGCATCACCGAAATTCTGGCGCAGACATCCGTTGAAGATACCAACAATTACTTACCACAAGCTAATCAACTGCAGAAACTGGTCAGCCCGGCTGAAATGGGCGAACTATTTAAGGTAATCGCGTTTGGAAAGAATTTTTCGGAATCATTGATCGGGTTCAGGCACGGAGATATGAGCCGTTTGCTATAAATAATTCAATAAAATTGCAACGTCAACGTCAACTTTAAACTCATGTTGAGTTAGAATATCCCGGTATGCCTAATTCTTATAATCCAGATCAAATTATCCGTCCGGAAATTCTCGCACTATCGGCTTATCATGTACCTCCTGCAACAGGTATGATCAAGCTGGATGCGATGGAAAATCCATATTCGTTGCCATCCGTATTACGTGAAGAAATTGCACAATTAACGGCAAACGCACCGGTCAATCGTTACCCTGACGCCAGTGCCGCTTCATTGAAGGCAACATTACGCAAAACGCTGGCTATTTCTGCTGGGATGGATATTCTACTGGGGAATGGATCGGATGAAATTATCCAAATCATCGCTATGGCTGTAGCCAGGCCAGGTGCAATATTGATGAGTGTTGAACCTGCATTTGTCATGTTCCGGATGATCGCCACATTCGCAAACATTCAGTATGTCGGGGTACCCTTAAAAAAAGACTTTTCACTGGATCTGGAAGCCATGCTGGCTGCAATAGCGAAACACAAGCCAGCCGTCATTTTCCTGGCCTACCCTAACAATCCGACGGGAAATTTATTTGATGCCGATGCGGTCCTTAGTATCATTCAGGCAGCCCCTGGTATAGTTGTTATTGATGAAGCCTACCATGCTTTTGCTGACGCCAGCTTGATAGATCAGTTAACTCAATACCCCAATCTATTATTAATGCGCACACTATCCAAACTGGGATTGGCAGGTTTAAGATTGGGTTTACTAATAGGCCGATCTGAGTGGTTGATGCAACTGGAAAAGGTGCGTTTACCTTATAATGTTGGCATAATGACGCAATTAATCGCAGAGAAAGTATTGCATCATACGGATGTATTACTGGAACAGGCAGAAGCTATCAAATCAGAGCGTACAAAAATGAGCGCATATCTTGGTACAATAAACGGGATAGAGGTATTTCCTTCGGATGCTAATTTTATTATGTTCCGTATTCACGCGGCAAGCCAAATCTTTCAGGCGCTCAAGCAACGCAAAATACTCATCAAAAATCTTGATGGGGCACATCCATTATTAGAAAATTGTTTGCGTGTAACCGTAGGCACCGCTGATGAAAACTTACAATTTTGCGCGACACTACACGCCATACTCAACAAAACAATTTAAAACTCACTCAAAATCTCTGTATTAATCAAACTTTATTATTCTATGCGCCAAGCACAGGTAACGAGAAATACGCTGGAAACTCAAATCAGCATCCATTTGAATATGGATGGAACAGGTCAATCTGTTTTGGATACCGGGATACCTTTTCTGGATCACATGATCGATCAGATTGCCCGTCATGGCATGATCGATCTTGAGATCACTGCTAAGGGCGATTTACACATTGACGCACACCACACCGTTGAAGACATTGGCATTTCTTTTGGTCAAGCCATTACTAAAGCAGTAGGCGATAAAAGAGGATTACGCCGCTACGGTCATGCTTATGTTCCCCTGGATGAAGCGTTATCACGTGTCGTCATAGACCTATCCGGGCGCCCAGGTTTGGTATTCAATGTTGATTTTGTCAGGGCACGTATTGGCGATTTTGATGCCGATCTTATCCATGAATTCTTCCAGGGATTCGTTAATCATGCCTTGGTAACCCTGCATATTGACAATCTATCGGGGAAAAATGCACATCATCAAGCTGAAACCGTGTTTAAAGCATTTGGACGAGCACTGCGCATGGCTATTGAACATGATCCTGGTGCAGCCGGTATTATCCCATCCACCAAAGGCACTTTATAAGTAACCCTGTTCATAGACATCATCGTATGACTGATATTGCAATTGTTGATTATGGAATGGGAAACTTGCGTTCCGTACATAAAGCGTTTGAGCATGTTGCACCGGCCGCTTCGATTGTGGTCACCAGTGACCCGGACATCGTGCAGAAAGCAAAGCGTGTCGTAGTACCCGGGCAAGGTGCTATGCGTAATTGTATGCATGAGCTTGAAACTCGTGGACTACGTGAAGTCGTCATGGAAGCGGCTGCTCATAAACCATTTCTGGGTATTTGTCTCGGTTTGCAGATGTTATTCGAAGAAAGTGAAGAAGGGCATATTAAAGGTTTAAATATCCTACCCGGCAAGGTAGTGCACTTTCCTGCTACAGCCATGACAACAGCAGATGGACAAAAACTTAAAGTACCGCATATGGGTTGGAACCAGGTTTATCAAGCGATGAAACATCCTGTATGGGCAGGTATCGCGGAAGATGCACGTTTTTACTTTGTACATAGTTATTATGTTGAGACTACTGACACTGCATCCATTGCTGCACGTAGTAGTTATCCTGCTCCATTTACTTGTGCCGTTGCAAAGAATAATATTTTCGCTGTACAGTTTCATCCGGAAAAAAGCCAATTAGCAGGATTAACGCTTTTAAGTAATTTTGCCAAATGGACGCCACACTTCTAAAATCAAAAAGTAGCAAAATAACTCTCTATTAATCAACCATTAACTCTGATTAAGCCATGCTGATTATTCCTGCAATAGATCTTAAAGATGGACACTGTGTTCGACTCAAACAAGGAGTTATGGAAGATGCCACCGTATTTTCCAAAGAACCGAGTGAAATGGCAATACATTGGTTAAATCAAGGTGCACGAAGGCTTCATCTTGTTGATTTAAACGGTGCATTTGCTGGGAAGCCAAAGAACGAAACGGCTATTCGTGAAATCGTACAAGCCGTTAATAACCAGATTCCAATTCAACTGGGTGGCGGTATTCGTGATCTCGATACCATCGAACGTTATCTGGATAGCGGTATTACCTACATCATTATTGGTACTGCCGCTATTAAAATACCCGGTTTCTTGCAGGATGCCTGTAATGCTTTTCCGGGCCAGATTATGGTCGGACTGGATGCAAAAGATGGTAAGGTAGCCGTCGATGGTTGGTCTAAAATAACCGGGCATGACGTCATTGACTTGGCCAAAAAATTTGAAGATTATGGTGTAGAGGCAATTATTTATACCGACATCGGCAGAGATGGCATGCTCAGTGGTGTCAACGCTAAAGCTACGGTTGAATTGGCAAGACAATTAACTGTACCGATCATTGCCAGTGGCGGTATCAGCAATATTGATGATGTGCACACACTGTGTGAAATTGAATCAGAAGGCATTATGGGTGCTATCACTGGGAGAGCAATCTATGAAGGTTCACTGGATTTTAAGGAAGCCCAAATATTGGCTGACAAACTCAGCGTGAATACCGGTGCCTCATAAAACAGTCCACGCAATTGAAAACCATCACATTCATTATCTTTCCCTTATTCTTATCATCGGCTTTTAAATCATGAGCCTCGCTAAACGTATTATTCCATGCTTGGATGTAACCAATGGACGTGTTGTTAAAGGCGTTAACTTTGTTGAGCTGCGTGATGCAGGTGATCCAGTAGAAATTTCACGCCGTTACGATGAACAGGGTGCAGATGAGCTCACTTTTCTGGACATCACAGCCAGCTCTGATAATCGCGATCTGATTCTGCATATCATCGAAGACGTCGCTGCACAGGTATTTATTCCCTTGACTGTGGGTGGCGGTGTGCGTCAGGTCGAAGATATTCGCCGGTTATTAAATGCCGGTGCCGATAAAGTAAGTATCAACACGTCAGCAATCCTAAATCCGCAGTTGGTTGCTGACGCATCCGACCATTACGGCTCCCAGTGTATTGTTGTAGCGATCGATGCCAAACAGGTTGATTCATCCAAGGGTTCACCGCGTTGGGAAGTGTTTACCCATGGCGGACGTAAAGCAACAGGCATTGATGCCATTGAATGGGCAAAAAAAATGCAATCTTTGGGAGCCGGCGAAATTTTACTAACCAGTATGGATCGAGATGGCACACGTAACGGTTTTGATATTACCTTGACACGTGCTGTTTCAGATGCGATTGATATACCGGTTATTGCCAGCGGCGGTGTTGGCAATCTGGATCATCTGGTTGATGGGATTTTGCAAGGACATTCGGATGCGGTATTAGCAGCCAGTATTTTTCATTATGGCGAATTTACCGTACAACAAGCCAAGCAGCATATGGCACAACATGGTATAGAAGTACGATTGTAATGGTAGAATAATCGTTTTAACCCTAGCAAGTGTTGATACATTTATGCCTGATACTTGGCTCAGCAAAATCAACTGGTCTGAAGATGGTCTGATACCTGTCATCGCTCAGGAATCTGACAGTGGTAGAATTCTGATGGTTGCTTGGATGAACCGGGAAGCACTGAAGCTGACTGCAGAAAAACGTGAAGCAGTATACTGGTCGCGTTCGCGTAAGAAGTTGTGGCATAAAGGCGAAGAATCCGGTCATATCCAGAAAATAAAAGATATTTATTTGGATTGTGATGAAGATGTATTACTCCTCATCGTGGAACAAATAGGCGGCATCGCCTGCCATACCGGTAGACACAATTGTTTCTTTCAAAAACTGGAAGATAATGAGTGGGTTGTTGCAGCTCCCGTAATCAAAGATCCAGAAGAAATTTATAACAAATGACTGATATAACCATTCTCCGCCGTTTAGCGGAAATCATTGAAACACGTAAGCTGGCCGATGCAAATAGCTCATACGTAGCCAGGTTATTTCATGATGGGCAAGACAAAATACTCAAAAAAATTGCAGAAGAATCTGCTGAAACATTGATGGCATCTAAAGATGGTAATACAGATCAAGTTATTTATGAAACCGCAGATCTATGGTTTCATTGTCTGATATTACTTGCCTATCACGGATTGACCCCTGATGATGTATTAAAAGAACTGGAAAGACGTGAAGGTGTCTCTGGAATAGAAGAAAAAGAATCAAGAACAACAAGTTAAGGAACAAATTAAGGTATGGATAGCTGTATATTCTGCAAAATAATAAGAAAAGAAATTCCCTGCAATAAAATCTATGAAGATGCAGATATTCTCGCTTTTAATGACATCAATCCTGCTGCACCTGTTCATTTCTTGCTGATCCCCAAATTGCATATTGATTCACTCGTTGAGATTCAAGATAATCATCAGAGTATGTTAGGTAAAATGCTACTATTAGCACCTAAGCTGGCGAAAGAACAAGGTTGCGAAGATGGTTTTCGCACAATTATCAATACTGGACGTGTAGGTGGACAAGAGGTACTTCATTTGCATTTCCACATAATCGGTGGCAGGGAGCGTCTGCCTGTAATGATTCATCAAGGCTAGGCTCTAGTACTGCTCCATTTAAAAGGAGAAAGTCATGGGTACATTCAGCATTTGGCACTGGATAATTGTATTAGTCATTGTTGTTGTGGTATTTGGCACCAAGAAATTACGTAATTTAGGTAGCGATTTGGGTGGCGCCTTAAAAGGCTTCAAAGATGGGATGAAAGAATCTGAAACTGAAAACACATTCTCCCAATCAGCTCATGCCAGAGATCCAATCATAGAAGTCGAAGCGAGAAAGGAAGCTTCTGTAAACACCTTTAAGGATAGCATCCAAGAAGAGCAACGTGCGCCGATGAATACCCCCATTCCACCCATGCAAGGGAATAAAACCACAACCGAAGCTAGCGCCTTGCAACCAACAAGCGTGAATAGCCAAATAACCGACGCTGAAATCAAGGAAAAAACACAAGCCAAAGCTTAGATTCGCTGAGAAAATTCAGCATACTCAGGTTTAATCAATGATTTCATTAATACAGTTTCAATCAATGGAACAGCATGTTTGATATCAGTTTTATGGAAATACTGGTCATTTCAATAGTTGCATTGATTGTGATCGGACCTGAGCGATTGCCCACTGTGGCACGTACACTGGGGCATTTATATGGACGCTGTCGAAACTTTGTTTATAGTGTCAGAACTGACATTCATAATGAAATGCGTATGGAAGAACTGAAAAAAATGCAGTCTTCTGTCCATGAAGCGGTTCAGTCGGTTGAGGATTCAGTACAACAAGGCGTTGATCAGTTGAGAACCACGCTGACTGATGCCCAAACTGAAGAAAATCCACCAACGTGCTTATCCGCATCACGACCCCATGCAGAATCACAACAACCTGCTCCAACTATCAATGAATCTTCACACAGAACTCCTGATAAGGAAGGAAAATAAGGTTGTCCCTATGATATCGATTAATGTTCATGCAACATAACCACTCCTATAACAATCGCGATGCTTGAAGGTTCATTCCTGTCACACTTGGTAGAGTTACGTACCAGACTAATACGCGCACTCGGTGGAATCATGCTCGGCTTTCTTCCCTGTGCCTTTTACGCGCGTGAACTCTACACTCTATTGGCACAGCCGCTTCTGGAAAAACTGCCGCAAGGCGGTCAAATGATTGCTACTGATGTCGCAACACCTTTCTTTGTACCGATGAAAGTCGCCATGATGATGGCTTTTGTCATCACATTACCGCACACTTTTTATCAAATATGGGCATTTATCGCGCCCGGACTCTATTCCCATGAGAAACGCCTGGCTCTGCCTTTAGTCTTTGGCAGCAGTTTTTTGTTCTTTTCTGGGATGGCATTCGCCTATTGGGCTGCACTACCGGTGGTATTTGAGTTTATTACCTATTTTGCACCCGAAGGTGTTGCTGTGATGACCGATATCGACAAATACTTAAGCTTTGTCTTATCGATGTTCATCGCTTTTGGCGTGACTTTTGAAGTACCGGTATTTGTCATCATTTTAGTCAGAACAGGTGTCATCACCATAGAAAAATTAAAGGAAATTCGTCCTTACGTCATTGTCGGTGCATTTGTCATTGCAGCCATTTTCACCCCCCCTGATGTCATTTCACAATTTATGCTGGCAGTACCTTTGTGTCTTCTTTACGAGCTAGGTATATTCATCGCCGCTTTTATGACCCAAAAACAACATCAAGAAACCACGCCTGACCCCTCAACACAGCTTAAAAAAGATTCTTCCGAACAAAAAGATACCTCGACAAAAGTAGATTGATCACTCTCCTTCTGGTGACCAACAAGAATAAGCAGAAATCGTTATAATGAAACCAATCCGATCCTTCCAGATCTAACCCAGGCAACTTATTTACGGATACCAATCTGCGAGGAACCCAGCGATGTCCAATAGCCGCTCTGCTGCTAATTTAACGAAATCGGTTATTTTAATGACCATTATTTCCTGGCTATTTACTACCAATAGCACATTTGCACAATCGTCGAGTACCCAGCAAAGTTATCAACAACCTGCAAGGCCACAAAGCCCGACTACCCAATCTTTACCGGAGAATCGACCTGATCAGAATAAGCCGCCAAGAACAATTCATCGTATCGGTACCGCCATCGGTGCTCCACGGAACAGTATCAGTATAAAAAGTACGGATGCGGGAGCCATACGCCGACAACCTCCTGGATCAGGATGCACCAACTGCGGCATTGTCGATTTCGTCAATAAAATTGGACAAGGTCCTGGTTTGAATGCCATAGCAGGCGGTGTTGTTGCCGGAACGGTCGCAAGAGAAGTGATTCGCCAAACACCCTATCCGCATGACATCAATCATCCAAATACGATCGGCGGTATCCCTGGCAGTTACGGCGGAAATGTGGCTCATCCGGGCAATCCGTATCAGATTGGCATCACCATGAGTGACGGCAGTCAAGCAATTATTGCACTTCCCGATGCATCACATCTCCAGCAAGGCGATAGAATTCAGTTAATGGATGGCGTGGTAGTGCTGGATCGTCAGTAAAAACCGGAATTTAGCGCTTAACTTGTCGGCTACGGCACAACTATTCGCAGATATCTCATTAATTGGGAACTACCATTGAACGCTTCAACCCTCCAACACATTGAATTACCGATTGAAGGCATGACATGCGCTGCCTGCGCAGCACGCATAGAAAAGAATCTGAACAAGCTTTCCGGTGTCCAGGCAGCTGTCAATTTCGCCAATGAAAAAGCCTATGTAACTTATGATGCAAGCCAAGTCAAAACGGATACGCTAATCAGTATCATAGAAAAAGCCGGCTTCCATATTGCACCGCGATCGGTGCAATTGCAATTGCACAAAATGACGTGTGCGGCCTGCGCTGGACATATCGAGAAAGCATTGAATAAATTGCCCGGTGTCACAGCCAGTGTCAATGTTGCAACCGAAACAGCCAAAGTCAATTTCCTACCAGGCTTGGCCACCGTCGACAACTTGATTAATGCCGTAATCAACGCCGGCTATGACGCCAGCGAAATCAGTGAATCCAGTCATGCGGAAGAAAAAGCGCGACGTTTGGCGGCCTATCAGACTGAATTACGTTTGTTCTGGATTTCATCCGCGCTTACCCTGCCGTTGGTGCTGCAAATGGGCGCAATGTTTTCCGGTCATGATATGGATATGCTGCCAAGATGGTTGCAATGGCTATTGGCAACCCCGGTGCAATTCTGGATTGGACGGCGTTTCTATATCGGGGGCTGGCATGCCCTGCGTAGTGGCGGAGCGAATATGGATGTATTGGTGGCATTAGGTACCAGCATGGCTTATTTTTTCAGTGCCGTGGTCACCGCATTCGCACTGGATCAGCATGTCTATTTTGAAGCCAGTGCAGCCATTATTACCCTTGTTTTGCTAGGCAAATTGATGGAAGCGCGCGCCAAAGGAAAAACTTCTGAGGCCATCGAAGCGCTGATCAGACTACAACCCAAAACAGCCCGCATCGAGCGCGATGGAGAAATCATCGAAGTACCAGCCAGCAGTCTGCAAGTCAACGATATTTTCATCGTGCGCCCGGGCGAGAATCTGCCGGTCGATGGTGTCGTTGTTGAAGGCACATCCAGTGTGAATGAATCCATGTTGACCGGTGAAAGCTTACCGGTCAGCAAGCAAGCCGGCGCAAAAGTGTTTGCCGCCACGCTGAACCAGCAAGGTCTGCTCAAATGCCGCGCAACCAGTGTCGGTGCACATACCCAATTGGCTGCCATTATTCATCTGGTCGAAGAAGCGCAAGGCTCCAAAGCGCCGATTCAACGCATGGCCGATACGATTTCAGGTATTTTTGTCCCCATCGTTGTGGCTATCAGCATCCTGACCTTTGGAATTACCGGGTGGCTCACAAGTGACTTTGTTTCCGCGCTCATCAATGCCGTCGCGGTATTGGTTATTGCCTGTCCTTGCGCATTGGGATTGGCCACACCGACCGCCATTATGGTCGGTACCGGACGCGGCGCGCAGGTTGGCGTGTTGGTCAAGAATGCAGCGGCACTGGAACATGCCGAGAAAATTCAAACCATCATTGTCGATAAAACCGGCACACTCACCGAAGGTAAACCGGAAGTCACCGACATTGTTCCGGTTGAATCCATCAGCACACAGGATTTATTACAAATTGCAGCTTCCCTGGAGCAAGGATCCGAACACCCGCTGGCCCGAGCAGTTCTGGATAGTGCGCAGAAAATGCAACTGCCACTTCAACCCATTCACGATTTCTCCGCCATCGCCGGCAGTGGCATCACAGCCCGCATGAATAACACCCGATATCTGCTGGGTTCACCCAAATTTCTAGCCCAGCAAGGTATCGGTGTAGATGAAAAGCAAATTGCTGCCCTACAAGGAAAAGGAAAAACCGTTATTGGCGTTGCTTCCACTTCGGATGACACTCCTAAAATGCTCGGCTATCTGGCCATTGCAGACCGCCTGCGAGACACTTCCCGCAAGGCAATTGAACGCCTGCAAGCGATGGGAATCGAAGTGGTCATGTTAACCGGCGACAACACTGTAACCGCCGCAGCGATTGCAAAACAGACAGGCATCACACAATATCGTGCCGAAGTCTTGCCGCAGGACAAAGCTGCTGAAGTGATGAAGCTGAAAGCCAGCGGCAAATTTACCGCCATGATTGGTGACGGCATCAACGATGCACCGGCCCTGGCAGCCGCAGATGTCAGTTTTGCCATTGGTGCCGGTTCGGATGTGGCTATTGAAGCGGCTGATATCACCTTGATACGTAACGATCTGATGAGCGTGGCCGATGCCATTTCTCTGTCACGCGCCACGCTCAGGAAAATCCGCCAGAATCTGTTCTTTGCCTTTGTCTATAATATCTTAGGTATTCCATTAGCAGCTATGGGCATGCTCAATCCGGTGATTGCGGGTGCCGCCATGGCCATGAGCTCAGTATCGGTAGTTAGCAATTCACTATTATTGAAACGCTGGCAGGCAAATCATTAAGAATTCATTTAAAGGAAGTAATCACCATGCAAACAACTACTATCAAAATAACCGGCATGACGTGTATGGGTTGTGTCAACAGCGTCAAAACCGTCCTCAACAATCTGACCGGTGTGACTCAGGTAGAAGCTTCTCTAGACCATGCTCAGGCCATTGTCCAGTATGATCCGGCTAGCACCAATGTTAATCTGCTGAAGGAAGCCATTGTCGATGCAGGTTTTGAAGTGACTGACGCATAGAATTGATCGACTAAATGGTACGTCCATAAGAATCTTCGAATCTCACAATGTCGTCCTCGCCAAGATACGCCCCCGATTGAACCTCTATTAAATGCAGAGGAATTTTTCCTGGATTTTCGAGACGATGAGGCTTACCCAATGGAATATAGGTCGATTGATTTTCTGCGAACAACGTTTCTTTATTTTCAACAATCACTTTGGCGGTACCACTGACGACCACCCAATGCTCCGCCCTATGGTGGTGCATTTGCAATGACAGCTTTTCCCCCGGCTTCACCATGATACGCTTGACCTGAAAACGTTCTCCTTTATCGATACCCTCATACCAACCCCAGGGACGGTGGATGCGCAAATGTTCGAGATGTTCCTTGCGGCCATTGGAGCCAAGATGCTGTATCGCGGCCTTAAGTTGTTGCGTTTTACTCTTGTGCATCACCAACACCGCATCAGCCGTTTCTATCACAATGACATCATCGAGGCCAATCACTGAAACCAGGCGATTTTCCGCGCGAATGTAACTCCTCTGCGTATCCATGACGAGCGTATCTCCGCTGGTAAAGTTATTGTTCGCATCCTTGGGAGCAATCTGCCAAAGAGAATCCCAAGACCCTACATCACTCCAGCCGAACTGCGCAGACACAACGACAGCACGGTCAGTCACCTGCATGATGGCATAATCGATGGAATCTGATGGACAAGCCATAAAAGCATCCTTATCGGGACGAATAAAACCCAAATCCACGACTCTTTTTAGCCAAGCTTCCTGAACAGCAACAAAAATATTCGGTTTATGTCGTTGCAGTTCTTGCAGATAACGCTTGGCTGTAAAAACAAACATACCGCTATTCCATGTATAGCCGCCTTCCTGCAGATAAGCCGTGGCAGTTTCCAGATCGGGTTTTTCGTAAAAAGATTGTATTTGATAGGCAGTAAGCGAAGTGGCTGTAGCAAATGTGATAGTTTTACCTACTTTAATATAACCATAGCCGGTTTCCGGTGCATGAGGCACCACCCCAAAAGTCACCAGATAGTCCTCGTCGGCGCCTATTATTGCTGTTTCTACAGCTTGCGCAAAAGCAGCCTGATCGTCAATGACATGGTCGGCAGGTAACACCAGCATGATGGCATTTTCATCGGTCTGGGCAAGATGAAATGCAGCAAGCGCAATCGCTGGCGCCGTGTTACGACCGACTGATTCAAGGTAAATCGCTTCAGGTTTAATGTTGATAGCTTCACATTGCTCTTGGATCAAAAAACGATGCTCAGAATTACATACCAGAATAGGCGCTTGTGCCTTCAATAAAGCAGTTGCCCGGATAAGCGTTGCCTGCAACATGGTTTCTTTACTAACGAGTGGCAACAGTTGTTTGGGGTAATTAGCACGCGACAGCGGCCATAATCGGGTGCCACTCCCACCGGAAAGGATAACGGGATGAATGTTCGAATGCATTTTCTGAGAGTATCCTTAATTTATTTAAACGAATATAGTTAAAAACCACGCAATTTCTTCTTCATGAGGATGTTAAACCGATTCCAGATCGCTTTCCAGTTTGAAACGATTCATTCCGAATATCAGACAAAAAAGTGATAGTACTTCTCAAGAATATGTGATGAAAGGCACCCTACCCAAACTCAACCCACACCGGCTGATGATCTGAAGCATCCGTCACGGAATCACTGCCGTGTGCTTTGAGATAATTCACCAATCCTTCCGTAATAAAAACGAAATCGAAACATTCAGGACCATCGACAAAATCTACCGGATGGATACCAACGGTTGGTGTATGAAGTACGCCAGAATTCAATACAGACCAAGCGTCACAAAAATTCGTCGTGCCATCACTGAACGGCGCAAGCATTTGTGCGCGTTCAGATGCCGTAGCAGCAAAGTTAAAGTCTCCGCAGAGCAGCGCTTGTACAGGCCGGAGGAAAACTTCAAAGGTTCCACCTTGTTCTTCTTTCAGGAATTTTCGCTGTGACATAGCGCAGGCTTCACGATGCAGACGACGGATGGCGTCGATCTGGATTTCGCGCTGACGTTGTGAATAATACTCGAGATGCGTAGTCATCACGCGCAGTGGGCCGATATCCGCTGTCACCACCGCTTCCACCAATACCCGCTGCATGCTGGGTGTGTCTGGTTCAGCCGGCCAAGGCAACAGATGCCGCCACACCTGGCCGACGGGTCGCCGGGAAAAGATGGCATTACCAAAAAGATTGCGGCCGCCATGACCATCCGATGTATCTGTAGCCACACCATAAATCACAGTGTAATCGGCCAATCCCGCTGATAATTCGGCTACTTGATCTTCGCCTCGGCTACCCGGCAAACCGGGGAAATTAACCGCGACTTCCTGCAGACAGATGACATCGAAATCACCCAGCTGATAAATAGTTCGGAGAATACGCGCAACGTCGACCCGCCCGTCCATACCCCTGCCCCATTGAATATTCCAGCTCAGTAGTTTCATAACTTTCCCTCTTCTTTTATTCTCTTGATACTATAAGCAATCAATAGTTACTACAATCAATTCATTATGCAAATAATTCAAACCACGTTGAGTAAAGGAATACCCTAATGGTGCTTCAACGATTATTACTGACATTACTGCTGTGCGTCACCTCGTATACCGCGTCGGCAGCACGATCCGATCATGTCATCTGGGACGGATTATTACGGGAGCATGTCTTCATGATGAATCAGGGGCAAAGCAGCCGGGTCAGGTACTCTGGATTTGCGCTGTATCATGGCTTGCTGCAAAAGTATTTATCTCAACTAGCACAAGTCAAGAAAAGAGATTTCTCAGATTGGGATAAATCCGAGCAACTGGCTTTTTTAATTAATGCGTACAACGCATCTACCATCGAAATGATTCTTAGGAGTTATTCATCAATTGCCAACTTAAGAGCGTTCGCACCAGTCAATTTTCAATGGAAAACCCGGTTAATTTCCATGCTCAAAAACCAACGGGATTTATAC
>Ga0136611_10000070_pt1 | contig 52931 bp, 44 predicted proteins | sample AntDrymUQ2232306_2_FD_106645 | JGI IMG/M metagenome (GOLD analysis project Ga0136611, IMG submission 106645) | Polar desert sand microbial communities from Dry Valleys, Antarctica - metaG UQ223 (23.06) | ecosystem: Environmental > Terrestrial > Soil > Desert | place: Antarctica: Dry Valley... | reverse complement strand
TCTCAGTTAACTGAGATAGCCTACCATTGTGGATCTCTTAAGGCTGAGGTAGGTCAGAAAGCGGTGTCTAACTTATCTCTATATAAGAGAATGCTATTATTAGCTGAAAGATACCATTCTATGACTCAAGAACAAGTAATGGCAGGCGCTCTTGAGATGTCGGGAGAGAAAGATGATATTAAGGTATCTATTCCTAAATTATCTTCTAATTAGTATATATAGATGTATATATATTATCTTCTTTCTTTGAGCGGCTTCGCCACTCCCTCAGTTAACTGAACCTAATGACAGGCTGTTGGCCGGGGGAGGGAGAAGGGCACAATGGTCCTCCCCTTGTTAGAGGAGGCAGTGCCCTTCGTATTCCTAATGCATAGGTGTAACCAGAGTGTGGTATGAAGTTCACCCGGCACCAGTAAGCTAATCAATGAAAACTCTTACTGGCTTGGATGCCGGACCGATAAAGCATTACGGAAGTGACTCTAAACTATATGAATGCTGCTACAATCCCCCGCAAAGCATTGAGATTGTTTATCGGTAATAGCCCCTGCAATAGCAGGCGTCTTATTAAGATAGGTGGACCATTGGAGACCTATCAACCGTTGAACCCGTTTTCACATTACCTAGCGCACCTTCATCGTGTCCTTGGTAATTATGTATCCCGAAAACATCTTTGTGATGCGGGATCGGCCCGGTTACACAAACAAAAAGAATATTAAATATACATAGCACATAATTTAACGTATGCAAGTATTATTTTTATTACTGCTAAAATAAAACTATCTAACTAGCGGATTGACAAATGCAGTTATCTCGGTTAACTGAAATGCATGAACAGATATAGAGAAGATTATAAAGTTAGCTGTAGTGATGAAGACGGTGCGGCAATCGCGCTAGGCTACAAGGACTCTTGCGAAGTTCTATACAATCACAACCTGAGGCTAGGTAGGTTCGTGAGAGTTAGAGAGGCCAAGTTCATCATCCAGGCAATGGAGGTATCTAAGCGGAGAGGATACGTGATTGTCACATTTAAGAAAAGAATTGTATCTCCAGGAAAACCACCAATATGAAACTCAAGACATTTACAAAATGCTCAGATCTAGACATCATGTCTAAGCTTAAGCAGGGCATGAAGATAATGGGACTTAGATGGGAGAAGGGAAGGGACGACCCGATCAAGGTTATCTATCGAATTGACTTCGACCCTGTTTTCTTTGGGTACTCTGGAAACTGGACATTACGGTGTCACTCCAGAACCATCAACAAGGAAGCGAAGATTGGAGAGCATGACAATCTTACAGAGTATGTCTACATTAACACCAAATGCTTACATAAGTATAAGTTTCCATCACAGCTAGTCATAGATCACAACAAAGAGAAAGAGCTAGCTAATTTCTTACCTAAACCAACAACCAACAAAACCTATGATCCCTTCACACTATCAACAGAGCATCTACAAAGCAGTCCGTTTCGCGAGAGCGAGAAGGGAAAAGGGAAAACGATACAATTTGGTAATAAAGGCAGGCGCGGGAAGCGGTAAGTCTACCACATTGCGTGAACTAGTAAAGCTCATCAAAAAGCATAATCCCCAAGCACGCATCATTGTCCTTCAGCATAACAAGCATATTGCGGAGGATATGATTCGGAGGCTTGCGGAATATAACTTCAGGAATGTTGATATAAAGACAGCGCATAGTGCCGGGCTAATGGTCTGCACCATGAATGGTGTTGCTTCGTATAACAAGAAGGCTAGCAAGTATTTCTATATAGCAAACGACCTAGTTAAAACTAAGAAGCGCGCTGAATACGTAAGATTATTCTCGCCCGCTGGAACAAATACAAAGGAGGTAATTGAAGCGTCGCTCAAGAAGGCTACATCTCAGTTAACTGAAGTTGCCAATATGGCAATGATTACACTGACTGATTACAATGACTCTAAAGCCATGGCCGAAATGGCTGTTAAATACAACATAGATGCAACAGATCCAATAATTTATACGGATGCAGTCACTGTAATAGAGCAAGGCATTAAAAGTTTTGAGAGCCGGACTGTAATGAACTTTAGCGATATGATAGCTATGCCGATTATGCTAGGTCTTAAGTTCCCTAAGTATGATTATGTTCTTGTTGATGAGGGACAGGATTTAAATGCCTCTGCTTTACAGTTAGTTTGGAACTTTGTTGATCCGCAAACCGGTATTGTTATTGAGTTCGGGGATGTTAATCAATCAATACAGGCATGGGCTGGCGCTCTATCATCTGGGATGAATGATTTCAAGAAAATGGCTAATGCTAGATCCTATCCATTAAGTATCTGTTATCGCTGTGATCTAGCAATCATTCGGTTAGCTCAGATTCTGGTCCCTGAGATTGAGCCTAGAGACAACGCCCCCGAGGGGATTGCTGCTGTTATTCACAATGATATGATTCCATCTGCCGCACAGCCGGGTGACTATGTATTATGCAGAACTAATTCTCCGCTAGTCTCGATGGCTATCAAGATGATTAAAATCAACAAGAGAGCAAAGGTTAAGGGTCGTGACATTGGCGCTGCCCTAGATGACATATACCAGACTGTTGTTGATATTGGCGCTCCTACGAATATTGCACAGTTCATTGGAGAACTGAAGGACTATTGCGCTTCCGAAATCTTACGATCTACTGAAAAGAAGATGTCAGTAGGTAAGGTTGCGCTAATGAAGGATCAACATGAATGCATGAAGGTCATCGCCCAGTGTGTATTGGATGAATCAATTTCTAAGGGTGCGATAGCTGAGATCTATTCGCATACATGGGTGCAGAAGAAGATCAAAGACTTGTTTGATGACAACATCAGCACTGATTATGTCATGCTATCCAGTGTGCATAAGAGCAAGGGCTTAGAGGCTAAGAGAGTATTCATCATTGAGTTTGAGAAGATGCCATTTACATTCCCAGGAAAGACATTAACTAATGAGCAGATGCAGCAGGAGGTTAACATTATCTATGTTGCTATAACCCGCGCTATGAATGAGTTATATTTCTCTGGTGTTGGATTGATTGATATGGCAGACGTTGAGGGTAAGCTTAGGGGATTGACAAAACATGATAGCAGTGCTATTGTTCCGTTCAATCAGACTGATCCAACAATCAATCCAGTTAACTGAAAATTATGATCCATACAAAAATAAATTGTGATGTTTGCAATACTGAATTTCCTAAACCAACATGCAGAAATTGGGAGTCATCCCCATCAAGTATGACTATAGCATTTAGCTATCCAAGACAATCATTTGAATCATTCGTAAAAGAGCACGTTTGTTATGACTGTGTAAAATCTATACAATACGCAGTTCAGAATGTGTTGGATTCTAAAAAACCAGTTAACTGAAATGTCACTAGCAGATACAATCGCCGCAACAAACAAGTTCTACAAGGGGTCCATAGAAGCAATGGACCTTGATAACCCAGGAGAAAATGAATCAATTAGATTCAGATGGTCTGGATGCCTCGCTATAGATTGGGTGTGGGGAAATCACAATGAGAAAGGAGGGATGCCCAGAGGTGCTATTGTTGAGGTATATGGCAGTGAGAACGCCGGCAAGACAAGCCTCTGCTCTATCCTTACTAGATCAACCCAATCTTACAAGTCCGGGAATGAAGTTCTATATGTTGACTACGAACATAAGTATAACACACTATATGCAGAGGAACTAGGGATATCATTAAAGAAGCCCGAGTTCTATTTTGTCAGACCTAAAGGAAAAACACCAGGGGAAGCTGGTATGGAGCTAATGGCTCAGGCAGTTGCAGACAGGGATTGCGGACTAGTTGTTGTTGATTCAATTATAGCAGCTAGATCCAAGGAAGATGTATCAGGAGAGCTTATTGACGCTAACATTGGTGCAACAGCGCGAATGCAAACAAGAGGAATTAAGGGCGCAGCAGAGGCATTACAACCAGATGGGCCAACAGTTGTTATTATCAATCAGACCCGCGCTCAGATCGGAGGCATGGGTGCGGGAGACGTAACTGCTGGCGCTAAGGCGCTGAGGTTCTTTGCAATTATTAGAACCAAGGTATCTGTTGTTGAGAAACTGAAGGACAAGAAAGAAAGAGTCATCGGCCAAAAGGTGAAGTTTACGGTCATAAAAAATCAAGCCTCCCGCAACTTCCTGGAGGAAGACATTGACTTCTATTTCAGTTCTGGATACGACAATATCAAATGGCTTATTGCAAAGGCGGGAGAGATGGAGGTTATCAAAGCTAACGGCAATCATACGAAGTACGTCATGCCTAGTGGCGATACTTATAAGCATTCTGAGGTAGTTGAGTTTCTATCCAAATCGAAAAACCTAAAAGAAATATACAGCTTATGCGTGAAGAAGAACAACGAGGAACTACTGGCGGCGAAGATCGAAAGAGAACTGGCCTCCGGTCAAAAACGAGTCTCAAAAGCTCAGGAGCGCTTAAAAGAAAAGGATTCATTAACAGAGTCTCAACCAGAGAAGAAGAAAGACTAAGAGAGTATGAGATCAAAAGGATTCAAGATGTATCCAACGCAGTCAATCTAATGTGCGCCCGTTGTAAAACAGATCTATCTGATACTGAAAGACATCACCCTAGAGGAAGAGAGGATATACTTGATTACGTCTGGATATGCAGACCATGCCATACATGGATACACTCCTACCCTTCTCTTGCAAGACTGGCGGGATGGCTCAGTTAACTGAATAAACCAAAACAAATATGAATAATATTAAAATGAATATCGAAGGAACCTGTAAGATAGGCAGCGACCTATCAGAATCCTTCGCGATTGTCACAAGTAATGGCGAGATTGAAATCACGGGAACTGAGGATGATATACTACACTCCTTAGAGAATACTCCAAGTCACATGAAATACGCAGGATTTCTAATCCTGGAGATCTTACGACTTCGTCGTGCCGCCAGCTTAACTGAAGACATACGACCACTAAGAAAGTAAATTAAGATCTATGGAAAAAGAACAACTTCAGAAAACGGCTAATCTAATCATAGAGTTGGCTGCCGCAATGGATATGAGTCCTATTGATCTATGCATTACATTGATGGATGACTTCGAGAGTAGGTCCGACTTTAATGCTGTTCAAACATTTGTGGAGGACAACTCATGAGCAACCACACTAGAACAGGTCGGGACTACGCTCGTGAAAGTGCTACAGAGTCTCCAGAGCGAAGGCGTAATCGGGCGCTTAGGAATAAAGCTAGGCGTGATCTATTGCGTCAGTTAACTGAAAAGCACGGCGCGGCTGTTGCTAAGAAGATGATGGAAGGAAAGGATGTAGATCATCACAAGCCACTGTCTCAAGGAGGGACAGGCAAGCTTAGCAACCTAAGGCTTAGAGATCCGTCTTCCAACAGATCGGATAAAGGAACTATCTTCAAGGGAAGGCGAACTACAAGGCCGAAAAATGCATTAAAGAACTGAATTGAAAATAATTGAAAAAAGATTTTGACTTCTCAGTTAACTGAAGTATATTACTCTTAATACGATGAGTAATTAACTCACAAATAAATATAGCGCCCCGCCTTAGCAATGAGGATGGGGCGCTTCTTTTTCCACGAACCATGACTACAGCAGCAGAGAAATCTAAATTGCGCAGAATCAAATATTACGATCAAGGCAGGTGCATTAATGGGTGCGGTAAGCCATATGTCCTTGAGTGCGGATTGTGCCGCAATTGCGCTGATAAGAGAGCTATGAACACAAGGCTATGGAAAGCCAAACAATCTCCCCAAACAAACAAACAACCAACACTATGAATACCAAAAGCGAAGGAAGAACACCAGAAGAAAAGAAGATCTCCAAAGCAAATAGGGCCAAGGCTCACGCCAAAGAGATCTATGACAAGTTGATCCCGATTGTATTTAATTCGTTCAACAAATCAATTGAGTCAGTCACGGATCGCAGCACACAAGCTGACATTCAGGCCATCGGAGAGAAGTGGAAGGATATGCGAGAGATGGCTGCTGAAGCATCCTTCTCCGCAGTAGATACCTTTGACGCTACCTGGAAGAAGAAGAAGGGTCAATGGCTTAATGATAATGCCTAAATATGTTCGCAGTAGCTCAGCGGCAGAGCGGGCCACTTTTAATGGTCGGGCCACTACCCTACGGGCGTGGATACACTGGTTCGAGTCCAGTCTGCGACACCAACTTAGTTAACTGAACATGCGCGGGGGCAATTAAACCTCTGCCCCCGTGCGCAACCAACAAAAATATGCCATATCATGCAGACAATAGTATACCAGAGCCTCTATATGATGCACTGGTTGACTCTGATAAAGAGTACGGGGAGGAAGTAAAGGACTTCCTAAAGGGCAAGAGTTACGAGGACGCCATTTCGGTCACGTCACTAAATACACCCCCTCAGAAGTTGCATCTAATCAAGCGCCACTATCGGGATATATGGATTGATCCCATTAAGGATTGCTGGCACTCAATGATGGGTAATGTTATTCATTGGGTTCTTGAGAAGTATGCAGCAACCAAGCCAGAAAGATTCATTGCTGAATCAAGGATGGGAGTGGAAGTTAATGTAGACGGAAAGACTTGTTACCTTCATGGTAAGTTCGACTTGTATGACAAGGATGAGTTCGCTCTTGAGGACTGGAAGCTTACAAGTGCAACCAACATGATCTATCCAAAGACCATGTATGAATTGCAATTGAATGTATTGAGATACATTATGGTTAACAATGGATATAGAGTTGATAAGCTTAAAAATATCTATCTCTTCCCTCACTTGGATAAAACCAAGTTTAGCAATCCGCTATACCCTCAGAGGCATGAGAGGACGGTTGATGTCCCCATCATGCCGATGGCTGATGTCCTTGAGTATATCAAATCAAGATTCCGTATCCATATAGAAAATAAGAATGCTAAGGATATTGATTTAACTCCATGCAGTGATGAAGACAGATGGGTAAGAGGAACTTACTATGCTATCTATCTCCGCAAAAAGGGTGGAAAGAAAGGAGAGAAACAAGAGTTCTCAAGTCGGGCCGCATTTAAGGCTGATACTAAGTCAGCATTGTTTGCTTACAGAAAAGAGAATAAGATAAGCAAGGAAGATGTATTTTATAAAACATTTAAAGGGGAAGCTAAGGCTTGCGGATTCTGCAAGGCCGCCTCCTTCTGCCGCCAGAGGCAAGCTGAACTAATCGAGTTAGAACAACAACCAACCAACAAACCAGACCCATCATGAAAATCAAAGACGTATTAGAAGAAACGCAAAGCGGACTAAATATCCCAAGGCTGCAGAAAGGATTAGTCGTATCAGTGAAGGACGGCGAGAGCCAGCTTCTTAGGCTTAAAGATCCCGACAGCGACCTTTCTCTGTCAGTATTTATTAAGTGTGACAATCTTCACGTTCCGGCTGAGAAGATCGTCGGAAAGTATGTGGAGTTTGTTGCCGGTCCTCCGAGGGGAGGCAAACCGGTAGGGCTTACCTTCAAGCTCGTGGCCGACAAGCCACGGATAGTAGTAACAGAGGGCGCTACAATGAAGATCAGCGACTACTCCGAAGAGAGAGAGATCCCAAAAGAAGTTCCTCATCCGGCTCAGCCGACTCAGTTAACTGAACCCGAGGATCAAGGGCAAGCGGATGGGCCGAGTGATAAGATCATAGTTGAATGCTTTTATGAAAGGCTTCACATTCTTAAGATACTGCAAAGAGAGAATGAACTTAATGGAAGTCCATTTACGATGGATGCCATGTATCCAATGACTACCTCAATTATTATTGAGGCAAGCAGGGCGGGAAAGAAGATCCTTCCAGCAGCAATGCCAACCAAGAAGAAGAAGTTTGATAGCTACGAAAAGCCAGCACATGAGTCTCCTAAGAGTCCAGTGAGTTCCGAGCATCCTATTGTTGAGCATATCAATAATAGCAATGGCGAGGACTGGTATAGCGCAACGGATGCGGCGGGCGCTAAGTTCAAGGACATCCTTCTTGACAGAGATCGCAGGACCAAGGCTATACAATTCATGTTCAAGAACAAGACTAAGAACTTAGAGGATAAGCCGAAACTTATGGAGGCCAGGGATCACCTGCTTGCTTTCTTCCGTGGCGCTGACAGAACCATACAGCATATGATTTCAGTTGAGGCAATGATGCAAGACCAGGCTGAGATTAGCGGACTGACAGATGAGGATGCACTGATTGATTTAACATCGGCTGCCGCAATGAAGTTCCAAGGTGATCTGAAGATGACTAATATGCCGGGCATTGCCTCTCTATACTTCAAGGCACCACAATCTGAACGAGATGTAAGGTGATGGTTATCAGTCACCATAACTCGGATCGACTATATGCCAGGGGAACAATACACAACGCAGCCCCGCATGACAAAGTTTACCGCCTTAATAACGTTCGTGAAGAAGTTGTCAAGGTGGCAAATCGAATGCGTAAACTTGTTCAGTTTTTTCAGTTAACTGAGAAGCAAATTTACGACATTATATATAACGAGTTTGGAGTCGGAGTCGGCTACCAGACAACAAGGATCTTTCTCAATGAGTCATACGGACCAGGCTATAACTGTAAAGAGGTAACTCTTGATAAGTATAGATACCTCATCCGCTACTTAAAGAAAAAGAAAAAACAATTTGCAAAACCTATGTTATCGAGTAGGTTGAGCAACGTCAGAGATGACAAACCCAACAAACCAACAAAGAAAACCAAAGAAAATGAGTGATACACCAAAAGCAAATCCAATCAGCCCTACGACAAAACTATACGTTAATGGCGAAGAGCCAATGACGATGGCTGAATACACGGCGGCGAATGTTCGCAAGTTCCCTAAGCTTAATGAGGGCCAAGTCAAGAAGATCAGTATGCACGTCAAGAGCAATGTCGACTATGACACTGATGAGATCGAGGACAGCAAGGTGAAGAAGCAGGCTGATGCCTTTATGGCTCAGGCTAAGGTTGACTTCAAGGCCCACAAAGCCAACAAGGCTAAAGTGGAGACAGCCGCCGAAGCAGCTAAGGCTGAGGCTGCCGCTGCACGCGAGGCTGATAAGAAGGCCAAGGATGACGACAAGAACGAGTCCATTGCACTGATGGACAAGGGCCTAGATGATACTAAGCTTGTCAAAGCTACGACTCAGTTAACTGAGTCTGCCGACAAGACCATCGGAAGCGTACTTGGCAAGAGCTTTACCCTTGCCTCTAGCGGAGAGATTCAAATCTCTGGCGATCCAGATAAGAAAGCATTCGCTGCTACCTTCTCTGGACTGGTTGGGATCAACAAGACCAGCGAGGTCATTGCTGATCGTTCAGCTAAGGTTGAGGCCCAGATTGCCTTCGCTGCCAAAGAAACCCTTGGTGATAGCTGGCCCAACCTGTTCAGCAATCGGGAGAAGGATCTCAGCCGTGTCAAAACAAACCTTGCTGCCTTCGGTGCCTGTAAGGTTACTAAAGCTGGTATGAGAGTCTTCCTTGGCTTGCCAATCAGCACGACGCGCGCCCTGACGCAACTCAAGGTAACCAATGCCGAGGAGGCTGGTTCCGTTGACAAGGCAATTGCCGATAATACGGCAGCGAAGAATGAAGTCCTGAAACGCGCCGCTGCGCTTCTTAAAGAGCGTGAGGCTGCCGGTGGAACTGTGACTCAAACTGAAGCCAAGAACATTGTCTCTGAATACAAGAAAGAGCTTGGGCTAGGTGGCAAGACTCGTTTCAAATACTTCTACATTGCCATTGTCGGGCAATCTCTGAAGGTGTTTGGAACAGAGGCCCTTGATGAGGCCGCTCTTGCGGTGTCCGCTGAGTGTATTGATTACAACGGAAATCGCATCCAGCTCGTGAAGGGGGAGGCTAAGACAGAACCCCTTGAAGGCCCGACTGGTGAAGTCGCCGCCAAGATCGCCGAGTACATGAAGGAGGCCCAGGAAGCCGCAGAGAAGGATAAGGACAAAGGCACCGGCAAGAAAGGCAAGGCCGACAAGGCTGACAAGTCCAAGCCCGCCGCCGATGAGCAGGACGATGATGACGACGAAGAAGAGGTGAAGCCTGCAAAGAATAGCAAGAAAGCCGCTGTCGTTGAAGAAGATGAAGATGATGATGACGACGACGAGAGGGATAATGCCCCCGCAAAGCCAGAGAAGAATGCTGCTAAGAAAGTTGTCGCCGAAGAAGAAGAAGATGACGACGACGACGAGGATGAAGATGAAGACGAGGATGAAGATGACGACGAATAGTATCGAGTCGTAACAAATAAAAGCCGGGGCAGGAGTAATACTTGCCCCGGCTTTATCACAAACAACCAACTTAAACTCAGTTAACTCAAATGGAAAACACAAACTACCCAGCGCATGGGATCGAGGATGCTCATGCGAGCATGGTTACAACATTAGCTAAGCCGGGAATAGCTATATTCCTATCTCTAGATGAAAAAAAATGCCACTTATGGCACATGGCTACGGGGATTGGATCTGAGGCCGGGGAATTACTCGGTGCATTCAAGGCCCATATAGCATACGAAAAGCCATTGGATATAGAGAATGTCATCGAAGAACTAGGTGACCTTGAGTTCTTTCTTCGGGGCCTAAGGGATGCACTAGGCATCACAAGAGAGAGCACTCTGAAAGCTAATATGCACAAGCTATCAAAGAGATACCAGAGTGGATATAGTAATGAAGCCGGTATTGCGAGGGCTGATAAGAGTCCTGCGGAAGAAGCCGCAATGAAATACGCAGAAGAGCATAAGAATGACCCTCCATTAGTTGATGATGATGAATGGGTTAATCCATAGATAAGATTCAGTTAACTGAAAACAAACCAACAATAGAAAAACCAACAATATGGGATTCGAGAAAGATACAAAAGGAAGCAGTACATTTATTGCTATTCGCAGCGGTAAACTTGCAGTGCGCTGCCAAGCAAACGACGAGGACGCTGTTCCTCGTGAGATCAAATCAGAAGGCAAGGATGGAGAAGAGGAGTCTAAAACAATCTGGGAACAGAAGTATTCTTCCTACACCGGACACATTGTCAAAGTCGAAGTCAAGGAGAGCAAGAATGCTTATCCGGATCAGCTTTGCATTCATGTTAAGGATAAGACATCTAAGGGCAAGGCTGTCATTATTGCAACCCAAGTTGACTCTGGCCATGCAATGCACTTCTACAAGGTATGCCGCAATCTTGATCTGTCTCTTCCAGTTAAGTTCTCCCCTTATGACTTTGTACCAGAAGGAGAAGCTAAGAGAAAGTCTGGATGGAATCTGTGGCAGTCTGGAGGCAAGTTGGCTAGTTCATATGAGAAGGATGAGATTCCAGCTTGGACTTCAGAAAAGAAGAAGGTTAAGGGGAAGAAGGATCTTCAAACGGTCTGGGATTCCAGTGCTGCATTTGAATGGCTCTCTAAGCGTTATGAGAAATGGCTGAAGTCTCAATCATGGGATGATGACGATGACTCAGGCACTGATGATGACGATGATGACGGACCATCCCGCGCTAAGAAGGGCAATAGTAATGAGGCGCAAGATGATGACGATGACGGCGACTACCCTTCTCTCCCAAAGAAGAGTAGTTCATCAAGCAAGAAGTCTCCCGGTTCAGTAAAGAACGGACAGTCTTCTTATGATGCTATGGATGACGATGACATTCCGTTTTGATATTCGAGCGGGGTGGCCAGCGCTTTATCTGGCCACACAACTTTTCTCAGTTAACTGAAATGAAATCATTACTTCTTCTTTTATTTTCTCTTAGTGTCACATCGTGTGTCACTACTGGTGTCGTATCCAATGCAACTAAGCCACCATCTCAATCTTACCCCAAGACCCACTATCTGTCAGGCACTCCAGCATGGAATACTGTAGCTGATATCAAGAAGGCTTTGCCGGGGGTGGGATTCAATGGAACCAAGATTGACCTCAAGGGTAGCCGAATATCTGGCAAGAACATCAAGCATCCATCTAATAGCCAAAATGAGAATAGCATACCACTAAAGATTGACGTTGCGGATCTATCATTCAGCAATGGCACTGTTGAGGATATTCCCGGAGGCATTATTATTAAAGGAAAGAAGAACACAATCAAGAACATAACCTTTCTTCAGTCGGGCGAGGACTTCTTATCTACTCAGGCATCAAGGTCTAGCAAGGCAGATCCAATGTATCTCACTATTGATGGATGCAAGTTCTATAATGATAGAGGTGGGGATAAGTCACTACAAGCTAACAATGCAGATGAGCTACGAGTAATCAATTCATTCTTTACTGGTGGAGAGACTGCCATTCGTATTCAGGAGTCATCTGACAGGAAGCCAGTAAAAGCCTATCTTACCAATGTTAAGTTTGAGAACGTGCCTACTGCTATCAATGTAGCCGGGCGCACTATACTTACTACTAGCGGACTCTCTTACAAGGGCGTCAATCAACAGATTAACTCAGCACCAAGCGTAAAGATCATTAAGAAATAAATGTCCCCACAAGAACTGAATCTAAAGCTGGTGGCTAAGGCCGAATCAGCAATACGTCATTTGTATGGGGAATCAGGGAAGTTTGCTGGCGGTCGCTTCTGCATAGGTAATGCGCAAGGCGATCCGGGAGACTCCATGTTTGTCTATCTTAAGGACGGGAGATTCAAGGACTCATCTACTGGAGACAGGGGTGACTTACTTGAATTGTTTTCACTCAAGATGGGGAGTAAGGAGGCCGGCATTGATGCTGCCTACTCATTCCTTGGGATCACGAAGCGGGCGAAGAAAGAGAAGCTTACACCATGGAAGAAGCCGAAGAGGGACTGGTCTCAGTTAACTGAAAACCCGTCTGTCCTACAATATCTTACAGTTGATCGCAAGCTTAGCATTGAGGTATTACAAAATCTGAATGTCAGAGCAAGAGACGATGAGTTCTATACCTTTCTGACTTATACCCATGACGCTGAGCCAAAGGTTTGTGGCGCGAACTACTGCTCAATCATACGAAAGAAAGTAAAGGACAAGCTTAAGAAAGAGATATTCCAAAGCGACCAACCATTAGCAACTCTTTTCGGTCATCCTGTTTGTAAGCGCAATCTAACCAATCACGAAGACAAAACATTCTTTATTGTGACTGAAGGACAGATAGACTGCATGTCTTACTGGACTCAGGGATTTAAGAATGCCGTCAGCGTTCCATTCGGATCTACCGCCCATGACTGGATTGAGAACTCATGGGAGTTCATTCTCTCATTCGATGAGTGTTATCTATGCTTCGATAACGACGAATCAGGGATGGCAGAGATGGAAAAGATCGCAAAGAGAATTGGATACGAGAGATGCAAAAGAATAGTCAAGCCGTCCCACTTGGTGGATGCCAACGACTGCTTAAGGGAAGGTGTTGATTTAGGTAAGCTGATAGATAGTGCAGAGGACTTCAAGCCTAGCAAGCTGATTGAAGCTTCCGAGATTCACGGGGAGGCAATACATAGAATGTCTCTTGGTAGAAGAGAGCAACAAGGGATTCCTTTCTGTGGATGGATTGGAGAAGATAGCATTGAGTTTAGGATACGACCCAAGGAAATGACTATCTATACTGGATTCCCTAGCTCCGGTAAATCCAATCTATTATATCAAGAAGTTGCATACTTGGTATTCGTTATGGGACAGGCAGTTGTTATCGCATCACTGGAAGAGGACGCTGAGGACATCCTTGGATTGATTATGATACACGCCTTGGCAATGCAATACAATGCCAAGGATGAAAGGAATCACAACTGCTTCATGGAGTTGAAGGCATTGATGAAGAAGAAGATATTCTTTTACCATCATAGAAATAGAGCGCCGTTCCTTGATGTATTGCAGACTGCTGAGTTTGTTATCCGCAAGCATGGTGCCCAGCACTTCATTATGGATAGCGTAGCTAAGACTGATCTTAACATTGAGAACAACGAGGATGCAAATAAATTCATGGGAGAGATAACAACCTCCATGAATCAGACGGGCGCTCACTACCATGTTGTTGCACATGCAAGGAAGGGACCAGACAAGAACAAGTGGGAGATGCCTGGCATGAATGAGATCAAGGGCGCTAACTGCTTCAGTGTTGAGACATTCAACATTATAGTTATGTGGCGCGATCCAAAGAAGACTGAGATGCTACAAGAGTTCAGGAAGAATGGATTCTATGAAAAGAAGATATGGGGAGACAGCGCCCCCGCCGCCAAGCCGTCTGGCGGATACCAGAAGTACGGCAACGGACCCAAGATAGTTAAGATGGACCTAGAAGAGATTCAAGAGTATCCAGATTCCATCTTATGGGTAAATAAACAAAAGGTCGGAGGCGTCACTGGCAAGTTCGACTTGTTCTATAATGCAGAAAATAACAGGATGTCTTGTAAGTTTGAGACAATATCAAAACCATACGCAATTGAAGTATATGAAAAGTTCTACCAAAGAGAAGACAGGGCCGAGTTTTAGAAAGCTTACCTTTGAGATTCCTTGGAAGCCATTTGCAAATATGGAAACTCGATCTACTAAGGCTGGCTTCTGCTATACTCCTAAAGAAAAGAAGAAGTTCATGAAGGACATTTCTGAATATCTTGAAGAGTATAAAGGATACTTTGAAGGAGTCCCCTGTTTAAAGATAACAATCATGTGCGTATGTGAAAGGCCATCGGCTAGCCCCAAGTATGTTCCATCATCTATTTGGAGACGTCAGGTATCTTTCTATAAAGCTAGTCGCCCCGATAGCGACAACTACTTGAAACCATTGCAGGACAGCCTGAGTCATCATATCATATCAAAGATCAGAATTGGTAAGTCCGAAAGATTCAAGATCATTCGAGGCTCGGGCATTGTAGATGATGACTCATGCTTTGTTGATACAAGAATCATTAAGGTTCATCGAAAGATTGGACAAGATCCTCATTATAAAATTACAATCAAAGAACTTCCTCCTATTTATGAACCAACCTCAGTTAACTCAAACCCCTCAGACAGCATACTCAATAACAAAACGAGCAGTAAAGTCTTGTTACGAAATGAGGACCCTGATGTTTCCCAGCCTACCTTATTCTTCGACCTACCAACATGATCCGGTTAAGATGGATGACGCAAAGATAAATACATCATTAATTATTATAGCTTGGTTTGATTACATGGAGATGAGTTGTCTTAAGCCGGATCAAGCAAGGCATGAAATAGAATCAGTTTTAGAATTTATTAACAACTTATTCAGCTGTTCTGCATGGCCACAAAAGACTGAGTATTTTCATGAGATACTATCCATGATGCCGCCATCTCTCAATCATATACAAATAAATGAATCTTACCGAACTGCTAGCCGTCAGGAAACACACCAACAACAACCTGTATCCGGGACTTCCATATGAAATATACATTGATGGTTATGGTCCTTTCGGCGATAAGTTTAATGTTGGTCCTAGCTCTACTGGTAAGCTTCTCCCAGTGGGTGCAACGGAGAGGTTTAAGACAAGAGAAGAAGCAGAGAGATGCTTGGTTGGAGTTCTGGTCTACGTCAGAGCCAAAATCAAAGACGCCTCGAAAGGAAAGAAGGCGGTAGTCGGAGATGGTGAGAAAGAGAAAAAACAAAAGGTAAAGAAGCCGTCATATTACAGTTGGACATAATGGCCAAGTTCTCCTACAGAGTAAATAGCAGAAGGGACGGAAATCGTTTGATTGACCTGACTGGGAAGATCTATGGTCATTTACTTGTAAAGAGAGTTGATAGAACCAAGAGTTCTAGATTTACTAAGCAGCACATGGCTAACGCATACTGGATATGTCGTTGCGACCTGTGCGAGTGTAACGTATCCATTAGAAGTTATTACCTAAGGCACGGAATAACCATTATGTGCGGGACTTGCGCCTCAGAAACAAAGATAAGATTCTTTATTAAAATGAGAGAAATAGAAGACTCCAATCAAGAGCAAACTAAAATGAAAAAGAAACTCAAGGTAACTAAAGTCCCTGCGGGGACTCTGCCTACTGTGTTAATGTTTAAAACATACGGGGGGCAAAACGCATACAATCAAATCATGACGCTTCGTGATTGCGGAACATCTGTAAAGGATATAGCCGATCTCTTGAACCTTACATGGGAAGACGTAAGGATTCAAATAGCTAAACATCGCGCTCAGAGAAAGCTGTAACCAAAGTCTCCGTCCCCGTCGAACGTCTCAGTTAACTGAAACTCTTCTTCCTTCTGCTGGTTTGGATATAGCTCAAGTCTGCGCATCCTTCCTCCCTCTTGTTCCTTTTCATAAACATCCTCAGAAGATAGGATCTCCCTAGCGGCAACAAGCTCTTCATCAATCAATCCAGACTGAGCAACCATGTATAGATTGTAGATGAATACGTCTGCATTATCGGGAGACTTACCCATCCTCTTCTTCATGTCCCGCTTGCGCTCGATGACAAAGCTGTTGCGACCGATGGCTGAATACTTTCTTTTAATTAGCTCAGAGTAATAGCGGGACTGGAAGTTAACCCCGCGTATCAGTCCTGTCTTAATGACATCTCGGACAGTGAACCAAAGCTCAGTGACTTTGTTCTGATACTTCTTCTTATTCACTGCTTCCCCGACAGATGATATGCCTTTGAGATCATACGTTCCGGCTAGGCGGCTCATCTCATTCATAATGAGTGAGGCGTCGTTACCTGTGTCTCCGCCAAAGTCCTTGTAGTCAATCTTCAAGGACTGGATTCTTTCGACGTATTGCTTGGCAATCCCTTTGTAGAAATCATCCTTGTTGGTTGCATGTGATCGGATGATGGTTGTCTCTGACGGAAGTATGATTCTCTTATCTCCCTTAGAGTTAAAACCAAAGTGTGACTCCATGAAGGTATTGGAGTCACCGCCGGCAGAGAAGGCGAAGTCTCCCGCTCCAAATGTGCGTTTACCCTCCACGATAATATCGGGAGGGATATGCGCGTTGTAGGATATGAATATATTCTTTGTATAGAGCGAGCTAGCTGCTGCTGCTGGTGCCCAAAAACCAATGTCGAACTTCCAATAGTCTGTTGAGTTCTTCCCTTCCTCAATGTTCCCGTGACCATACTCCTTAGCTGAGATCTCAGATGTCATCCTGTTGGCAGCATAAGGGAATGGATAGTCGTTTGCCTTCTTGATATTAGACTGATCTACAAACGGGTGATTATTAGGGGACTCTTCCCCATGAAGGAATAGAACATCCTTACCGGTTGCCGAGGTCCATCTACGATCAACATTTACATCTAAGGCTTCCAGCCCGCCAAGAGGCATACAGTCTTGGGCGTGTGGATCGTTAGCGTCATTCGCATTACCAATGCCAATAAAGTGATAGTGGGGATTCTTTCCAAGGTTACCATTTGGTCTTGTGACTCCGGGATTCATTTGGGCCATCTCGTCCAATGCCCATATGACATACTCATTCTTAGATCCCTGAATGGTATTAAGCGCAGCGGCCCCGGTTGAGTCATTGGCAATAGCAATGACCTGTAGTCCATTACGGAAGTCTCTCTGATTGCTGTCTGATCCCCCGAGTTCTTTTCCTTCATCGAATACAATAGCTTTCAGGTATTCAATTACCTTTCCGATCTGAGGGATTCCATTCTCTTCATACTTACCCTCTCTGTGGAAGTCTTTGATATCAGCCCAGATACGCCTCTCAGAAGCAGAGCCGCTTGTTGTTGATACCATGGCTAGCGTCTTGTCCGGGGCCGCCATCCAAGATGTGAATACATATGATGCTACTGTGTATGTCTTGTTTGCTGATGCCGGTCCAGTTAACAGAGTTCTGTCTTGGCATGAACCATTGAAGTCTGTAAGTATCTCTGCTACATCTAAGAAGTAGTTATTCCATACTCTTCCCTTAGGGACATCCTTGTAGAGTTCCACCATGGTTGGGTATAGCAGCCTATTAATATTCAGGAAATGAATAAGTGCAGGCTGCATACCGGGGGTGTTGGTCCCGCGACGACAAGCTAAGAAGCAAAGGAACTCTCTTGTTAATTGTGTTGTGCCCTTTGGCCACGGAATCCCATAATCTCTTTCAGTTAACTGAGGTAGTTCAAACTTATCCCACTTGCTGTATACTCTGTTCATGCTATTGGTTCTGGAAGTATCTGTCCTCGATTTCTTTGATCTTCTTCTGGCGCTTCATGAGAAGCTTAACTTCCTCAGAGGCCATTGCCTTTCTTCCGCGTTGAACAACAACCCCGGGATTCTGGGCTAGACCAAGGGTCTTACGCCAGAACAATTCAGTCGGAAGCTTTTCTGAATCCTTGGTAAGATGCTCTGCCGGGAAGAAATTACGAGCAAAATTGGATACGTCATGTATCATGTTGTAGATAGCCCCATCCTCTAGCGCAATTGGATCTCTGTATGCAAACCTAGTCTCCAGCATTGTTTTCAGTTGCTTCTTCTGCTCTGTGTCCAGATCATCTTCAACGAACAACATAGTTTGAGAAATGATCTTCTCTGCTGTTAATCCGTATTGACCAAACAATCCAAGAGCAGACTTTAATCCTTGGGCTGGGAAATACTTGAAGTTAACCTTTTCAGTTAACTGAGTTTTCGCCAACTCTAGTTTCTCAAGAGATTGATTATCGGACTGAGTGTCATATCCAAGCCTGTCTCCGGTTCTGATCCTTTTCTCGATCCCGTCTATCTCAAGGCCCATTGCCTCAAGATCCTTTTTGGCCTCGCTCTTTCTAATCAATTGCGCCTTATCTAAGTCGGGATCATACGACAGGGCGAAGTCGGACTTATCAACAGCAAGCGATGTAGCATACTCAAGTAAGTTGCCAAGGCTGGATGCACCAGGCAGCACGAACTCCAGACCCGTTTGAGCTACGTCTTGTATACTGTTCTGGCTGCTGGCACCTCCATACTTGCGCTGAGTTTCCAAGAGTGCGCGCTTGCGCTTTTCCTCATCATCGCCATCAAAGAATCTATCTAAACCATTATGAAGCATTGTCTGGCCAAGGAGAAGCCCCATGTAACTGAATGCAAGAGAACTAGCAAGAGGCGGCAACGCCGCCATGAATGCCTGAGTAGATTCAATCTTATGACCAGACCTACTCAATCGAATTGCTTTAGTAAGACTACGCTGAAACGCAATTGCCAGACCACTGGCCTGCTGCTTAAATGCAAAGAAAGCCTTGGATGTCATTGCCTTGGTATGAGAGCTACCATTCCAGAAGCTTCCCTTTCCAGCCTTGTCCGGTGAATAACCAAGTGCGCGAGTAACAAAGTCAGTCGCATTAACTCCAGCCCTTCTATCAACAGGCATACGCTTAAGGAAGTCAGCAGTGTCCTTTACGGTCCCGTTCTTCTGCATCTCCTTGATATAGATAGCGGTCCACATTGCGAATGCTGCGTTTTTCTCTGGGACTGTATTAACAATGCTGCCGGCGAATCCAAGTATCTTCTCAGAATAAAGCCTGAGTATGTCACCCGGTATTAAAAGGCCAGAACGACCAATTGCACTAGAGATTCCCTTAATCATATCTAGTTTAGTTTTACCAGCCAATGCCACTGATGCTCCAGCCCTTAGTCTGCCTAGAGCACTCCATTGCTGATCCCTTCCTTTAAAGTTATCAAACTGGTTAGTTCTATTGAATTGGGTTGGGAAATTACCTTCTAGGAACTTATTGATCTTGCCGCTATTCATGTGATAGACAAATGCATTAGCCATTACTGACGGACCCTCAGCAATCAGTGACGACATAGCTATGGCTGACGATGCAATATTTTTACCCATTGCATTCATGCTTACAACTACCGTTCCCGCAAAGGCCCCAGTAAGCGCGTCAGTGAATCCCCAGAGTCCATTAACTCTGTCTGGAGATTTAGTCATCGTGTTGTGATATATCGCAATTGTATTTCTTATGCGATCACTTATCTTCTGGATACCAGGCTGGCCATTATCAATCATCTTACTCATCGGGCCATCCTGATTCATTAGAGAATGGAGAAGGAATCTTTGGATACCTGTGTGCTGCTCGTATGTTGCTGAACTAATTTGGTGTTCTGCGATAGCTCTAATATCAAGCTCTGGATATGTCCGAATAGGCTGTATTCCCTTCCTATCAGCAAGCACGTCTCCCATCGAGTCAAACATCTTCTTAACGTCTTCCTCCATTCCCTCTTTTGGGGAGATCGAGGAATCATGAACATAGTTATGCCAATCATCAAGCACCGCGCTCTTGGTCATTGCCTTAACCGTTTGCAGTGATGGATAGAGTTGTTTGCCGACATTGCGAACGTGCTGGAGAAGATCCATCTCTGGCTTAGTTAACTGAGCTTCCATATGAGCTATCATTGCGGCAGCGTCAGGAAGAGCGCGAATGGTTGCATCAACTCCACCAGGAAAGAGTTGATCTAGTGCTGTTTGAGTTAGCTCGGAGCGAGGCTTGTCATCTTTCATCATTGAGTCATTGACCGCTTCAGTTAACTGAGATGCCCGATCTAGGATCTGCGATTCGGGATTACTCTTGTTTTTATCATACTGAGTCAGTCGTGCTATGATACCAATACGAACAGCTTGCGTTGGACTGATTGAAAGAAAGCCAGGGAACTTTTCATTAAGAACCTTAAAGAACTCAGCGGTCATTGTTCTCTCCGCTGTTTGTTGGGGATCAACTTGATCTTTATATGAACCAATCAGGTCACGAACAAAGTCATGCCCCTTCTTTGTTTTACCCATCGAGTAAACCTCTTCCGCAACTGAAGCAAGAGATCCAAGTCTTTTTGGGTCCGCCCCAAGCATTGGGCTTCTGATGAAATCAGCAATAGGAACAGAGAAGTCATCGGGGGTAAGCCCGCGCGATTTGAATAGGCCGATCCATTTCTTTCTGAATGCTCTTGGTGCAACCTTCTTGAATCCAACAGGAGGCCCACCATCTGAGAACGATAGCATTATCTGGTTATAAGACTTGATCTTAGCCGTAGACATATTGAGTGGATCAGTCGTCTCATCCATGATGAACTCAATGGAGTCCATGATATGATCTGCTTGAGAAGAAGTGATTGAGGGTTGTTCAATCAAGTCCTTCGCAGAACGAATCATAAGGATCTTATTCTCAACCATCTCTTCAGCCGCCTTGCGCTTGGTTGGAGTTACTTCTTTGCCTTCAGCATCAACCTCATCAATGTTTTTATCTAATGCATCAATAACCATCTCTCTGGCTTGAGAAAGATTAGTTCCATCATACACCATTCCAGAAAGGAGTTGTGGGTATTCTTCCTTCATCGAATTGAAGCGGGCGGCTTTCCTCTCTTCTTCTGCTGTCTTAGATATTACGTCTGACTGTTCAGTTAACTGAGCCTTGCTTGATTTATCAAGAGTGTCTTGGGATACCTCTCCAGCCTTATGAATAACCCCATCCTTTGTTTCGCGGATATTAGCATCAGCGGAGTATCCGGAATAAAAGACAGCAGTCCCGTCTTCATATGTATACTCACTGGTGTTCTTCCAGAACTTACCCTTGTTGTCTTTGGATGTGATTACATCACGGGATGCAATCATTGCATCAAACAATAGATTGGACTTGTTGAATGGGATGCCAACGATTCGAGCAATGAACTGCATTACCTCGCTGAGCATACTCTTGGAGTTAGTAACAGTAGAAGGGATCTTGGATAGTTGCTTCTGGAACTTGGCGCTTGATATCGTTTCTGCAATAAACTCATCTATGTTAAGCGCACCATAAGGCATCTTCTTCTCATTGAATGCTTTGTGCGCTTTGTCAGACGCACCCAATAGAACATCGCCGGAAGCGACCCGCTCTTGGGTGATACCGATGCTCTTCAGGAATGTAGTATATACATTAGCGAGCTTAATGAAGTCGGGTGAGATATTGTGCTTGGCTGCATTGAACTTGTGGTCCTGTGACATCTTGAACATAGCCAAGACAACTTCATTCCCATTAGAGTAATCAGCGCCGAAGGCAACTGCTAGTCTGGCTTGGTGAAGCTGGATGAAGTCAGCACTCACGGCATGTATGATTTCGTGTAATGCAACAGTTGGATTATCTCTTTGGATTGGACTGAACTGGATAGAGGCTGAGTCTAGATCGTATTGGCTGTAATCTGTCTTGCGTGTCTCAACTGTGATCTTCTTCAGAAGGACTTTAGGGGATTTCTTCTCGATGAAGTTAAGAACTTGAGCCTGCTGTTCAGTTAACTGAGGATTGGACTTGAGTTCATTAATGAAGCCCTTGAGATTGGTTGGCTTTGGCTCGGCCTTCATCTTTGGAGATTTGGCCTTAACTGATGTCCGGCGAATGTCATCTGACTGATTATTGAATCTTTCAGATAGTGGAACTCCCGTGAATGGATCTGCTGATTTTATTTGTGAGCTATCCTTAACCAAATAACTACTCCCTCCGAACTCGCTGTCCTCAACTTTAAAAACACCAGTCGGAGAATCATTCCATGCATCAGGAAACATTCTAAACAACTTTTTAAGGTTCCGTTCAGTATTATCGGATCTTAACTCCTTTGGATCTCCCTTAATAAACACACTAACTGTCCTATTCCCTCCGATCTTATTAACTAAGTTTTTAGAGCTAAACCAAAATCCCTTAGATGGATCATTTGATTTCTTAAACTCATTAAAGGGCATTGCGCCATCAGGAGTATGTGTGGCATGGAAGACTGGACCAACGGTGTAACCTGACTTTTTGGCATATGCGTTTACAATTGATTGAGCCTCTTCGGTTTCCTTGGGAGTAATAGTTCCAGCATTGTGCTTTGCTTCTAATTCAGCATGACGCGCATTATCTGGATTTTCAGATTGCGACCTGCGAGCATTATCCTTGCCGCCCATCTTCTTTATAAAGATTGGATCGACGGCTTTTGTAAAGATGGAACGAATGTTATTCCACAAGTCCATAAAGAACTTAGATGGCATATCGAATGATCCGCGCATTGCAGCAATCCATTTATCAATAGGAACATATTTGTTGAACAGTGCAACACCCTTATTAACAGCATCGTAGTATTCAGGATATGCTTGCCATTCATTTGGCATTCCTTCGGATACACGGGAAGCAATTTCAGTTAACTGAGCTTTGGTAAGGCTGAGCTTTGCAAGCTCATACAGGCCAGCCATCATGGAAGGCTTGCCAGTCATCTCAGACAGAATCTCAGTCATGGCCAATGGATTTCCAAGCCATCCGCTCATCCCGTAAGTAAGTGCGTTTGCCTCAAAGATAAAGGCACTACCGTTTTCTCCATTGCTGTCTACATTCAATTGATTCACCATGCTCATATCCAATCCAAAGATCATATCGTTGAACTGTGGCTTACCAGACATTACCCGCTCTGCATATTCATGCATCAATCTAACTTCTGGATCATTAGGGCTGGAAGGAACCATGAACTGAACGTCTTGTGATGCGTCATTTGGATCGGGTTTGAATAGAGTCTTACCCTTATTAAATGTAAGATTACGAAAGGCGTGAGCCTTGCCGTTTTTGTCTACAAACAAATGAACCCTGTGTTCATTGAATCTGTCAGTATCTGAATCACGAAGAAAGACTTGCGTCTCTGCGTAGATGTTATCAATGTTTCCTTTGTTCTTTTGCCCTTCTAGGTATCCGGCAAGATTAGATATGCGCTCTTCCCTGGATCGTTGCTGTCCATCAAAGCTTGAGCTTACGCGAACATTCTTTCCCGCGAATCCCTTGGCGTCTTTTAAAATAAACCCGGCTGGATATGTATTAACAATCTTCTCCGCCATTGATTGAGCGGTTCCGCCCTCATCAGCCATAGTGGTAACTTTGACTCCGGGCCGATCAAGGGCTTTAGCTTCTGTGATTTTATTATCAAGAGAAGGATCGTATGACGGCGCTCTCTTAACGTCGGCGTTAGCCATTACAGTATTAAAACGCTTAACTGAATCTTCAACATCTAGGTAGACGCGGCCCGGATTATCATTTCCCTCCCCGAAGTAGAATGCGGCTTGAGTAGGATAAGTAAATCCAGCTGCATCCGTCTCGACACTCTCAGGTGCCATATTGATAAGAATAGAACTCTTGTTAACCTGATCGAGAGCTTCCTGATCCATGTCGTAATAGTTACTGACATTCCGGGCTTCACGATATGATTGATCCAATACTGCTGAGACGGCATGTGCTTTCTGCACGGATGGCAGAGCCATGTTAATTGGGGTATTGGGACCAGAGTTCCAGTAGTTACCAAGGACGTTAGTAATGATTGGGCGATTGGTATCATCTGGATTTAAACCAATTGACTCCATGAGTCTTCCTTCGGCGCTAGCGTCGTAGCCGGAGTCGCGGACCTCTTTCATAATGCGATCAAACGATCCTGTTTCAGCAAGGGTTGTAATGGTCTTGTTGTAGAATGGATCTTGTAGGATCTCTGCTGCCTTGATTGTATCTAGCGCCGCTTGGTCCAGCTTCGGCTTTCTTCCAGTAATGCTATTGAATAGATCAATTGCCTTAAAGACAATTCCTTCTGGTTTCTTCTCTCCCTGGAATAAATCTACTTCAATCTCTGGAGTAACTTCTTCTGGAACTACAGGTTCAGTTAACTGACCGGATTCATTAACCTCGGTAATTTTTGAACCTAAATGCTTGGACTTCTCCATGAACTCCATGGGATGTAATCCAACTAATGGATTCTTCTCGAATGGAAATGACTTTTCTCTCTTAACTAAATTACCATCTTTATCTCTACCTGCATACCAAATTACTTTTACATTGTCCCCATCAATTACAACGGTGGCGCGCTTCTTGCTGCCGTCTGCATCAACCATTGGCTCTGTATACATTACACCAATAGCTTCTGCGGCATCCGGAGATACAAATACAGTATTTTTACTAACTTCCTTAACTCCAGGATCGTGATGCTCTGTAGCTAATGGATTATTAGAAGCTGCCTTCTTTCTTGTTGTGGTTCCGTTACTAAATATATATTCACTCCCTGCCCTATCTGTTTTAAATGTAACTTGATTGTCGGCATTAATAGCCTGTACTGAATTTGGTTCAGTTAACTGAGGATCTACAGATGGCTTTGGAGTCGGTGCCGACTCTTCTGGCCTTGCGGCAGGAACGACAGCAAGCCCGGCGTCAGCCTTTGCTTTATTCAGCCTATCAAGCGCGGCTTGCTTATCAGCAGTCACGATAGGTGCCTGACTGGATGCGGCTGTCTTAAGTGCCTCTGCCTTTGCTGCTGCTTTTTCTTTAAGGCTCTCTTCTTTGCGAGCGCCATAGTAAGAAACTGGAGCCATTGGGGCAGCGGCACCAAGAGCGCCGAATATCTCTTGCGCCGTATCATCCATGCTGAAGTCATTGGTTGCAACCCCGGCGAGAGCTTCTCCGGCACCCTCGGAGAGAACTTCTAGCCCTGTGGTTAATGCAGTCTTAGCTACGGCACCCCTCACGGCCCTACCTACTGCGCCAACTACACCGCCGAATACTGCATCCGCTGTTCCGATAACCCCGGCTCTAGTGGCAGCCTTAGATTCGGTCTCTTGCATAAACTCAGTATCGTCAAGATATGTCTGCATTAGTTCTGGAGAAAATACTGCTTTCTCCTTAGCTGCCCTCTCCTGCATCTCGCCTAGCAGTGTTGCTGTGTACTCTCTCGCAAATCCATATCCGCCACCAAGACCGGCCCCTCCTGCTGGACCCCCTGCCGCATTACCAACAAGAGATGAGCCAACTCCCATAATGGTATCAGGAAGGCTAGAGATTGCTGTTGCGGCAATGAAGGGAAGTATGTCGGATGGATTTTTCTTAAAGAAGCCTGCGACAGTCCCGTCCCCTTGCTGGTCTTCCGGCAAGGATTGAACATATACTCCGTAATCACCTAGGATGCTAGATCCCTTGATTGTTTTTGATTTAGCGATAGAGTCAAATGTTGACTTCATGGCTTCATTTTTCTCTTTAGAGAAAGCGTCGAATCCTCCCAGCATTGGGTCCCCTTTATACTTTGCATTGGGATTGTCAAATAGATCAGGCGCTATATTATTTGCCTCGTCTGATTTCTTGAAATTAGAGACATCTTCTTCGCTCATTCCATTTTCGCGCATATAATCTCCAGTCAGATTGCGCCGCCTTTCTGCCTGCTGTTCTGCTTTTTCTGTAAATTTATTAGATGCATCATTGGCATTTTGGTAATCAAATACTGAGAATCCTTGCTTAATGCTTTCCCATGTTTTCTTGAATGATCCGTAAGCGCCCTTAATTCCTGATTCAGTATTCTGAATCTGATTAACAATACTATCCATCTCTCCTTCTCCGAACTTATCAGAGCGATACTCTTTAATGAATCCAGTTAACTGAGAAGGTGACTGGAGATCCCGATTGTTGATAGTTTCAAACTCTCCATTCGGATAGTGAACGCTATATCCAGTATTGCCCTTGAATTTAAATGGCTTGAATGAGAACCCGCGAGCAACATCGCTAACGCCCTCTGGCATATAATTCGTTACCTTGGCCTTGTTGATATTGTAATCAAGCTCGCCGTAAGATGTATTAACATCGGCGTATCTAACTTGAGACATATCATCTAGCTTCTTGCTATCGAATGTTGTCTCGCTTGGATTATCAAGCTTATACTGGGCTTGGATGCCATTCCATCCCCGGTCTGACTTCTCCTTGAGGTAGGCATTCATTCCATCCTCGTCTTGAATGTTATTCTCCCATTCAGAGAAGTAGTCAGTATAAAACTCAGACTTCCCTTGCTCGGGGAGTTGAGCAAAGGAAGGATCTGATTCGTAGCTGGAAAGTGGTATATCAATAAGCTTCATGGCGATTTGTGGTATTCAATGATTCTACTTCTGACTAACGGTATCTCAGATGGCTTACTAGATATTACATCGGTAGTTGTTGGTCCGGCAGTAGTTCTTGATGTAACTGAAACAACCTCTAGCATTGCGGCGTCAGCAGATGGTATATCTTTCAATCTACCATCTGGCATTTTCTCAAGGTATTTGTATTCACCGCCAACCTTCTGTTTAATATATGTCTTTACCTGTCCATTTCCATCTTTAATCCTCATCTGGACTTCTTCTCTCTCAGCTATATTCTTTTCTTTTTCTTCTTGAGTAGACGTGTTAATAATAACTGAATTAATAGCATCGCTCACTCGCCGGGCTATTAGGTTGGCATTGGCGATCCACTCGGGACTACCAACATTAGGCAACTGATCTATTTCCTTTATCGCTTTGGCTGCTTCTGAATTTATTCTCTTTAATGACTCGGGATTGGCTACTCGCTCTGCCTTTTCATTCAATCCCGCCACGTCCGATAGGATACTGTCCTTAAGGATTTCTTTTCGTCTAGCGTTGTTTGCCCTTACTGCTGTCGATTTAATTACGAGAGGATGCAGTGAGCTTGCGGGCTGTTCTGCGGACAGGTTGACTCCAGATCCCTGCCTTACAGGAACCGAGAGATCAGTGGACGGACGATCATCAGCAAGTTGAATGGGCTTAGATTGGGCTGGGGCTTCTGCCGAGGAAGGCTTAGGAGGAAGTACCAATCCGTCAGACGGAAGCTCATCTCCGGGATTGAGTAATCTATCTGAAGTCGCAGCATTGGATTCAGGATTCCCGTAAGTTGAATCCGCGCCCTCGCCACCGGGAAGTAATGGGCTTTCGGGTCCGCCATAAACGGGATCGTTTGGATCGTTAATATGTGGCATAGGTGGCTCCAAAGGGCCGATTCTGCTTTTCAATGCTGAGTTTGGAGTGCTGGCTTGTATCGTGTCTACTTCTCTTTGGGCCGCATCGACCCTGGCGTCCTCGGTATTAATACCCTTAACTGGTATCACGGGAGTTCCTCCCGCGTCAGCTACTTCTTGTGCCGCATCCATGTCGGCCTTGTAAGCCCTATCAATTTCAGTTTGCCGATCACTCCGGAGACGGATCGCACTGTCTAAATTACGATTAGCAGCCGTTAGCTTAACGCCATAAAGATTATCGACTCTTGTTTGAGAATTACTTAATTCAAGTTTGCGATCAGATTGCTCAAGACGAGCTAGGCTGATGGCGTTCTTGAGTAGGTCAGACCTCTCCGCGCCCGTATCGGTAAACTCCATGCTGTAGCTCTTTGCCTTGGTCCTCAATAGATTAGCAGCGTCGGGAGACTTCTCTTCAAGATAGTCAGCATATGCATTTGTTTCAGACTCAAGAGAATCAATATCCCTCTTCTTCTTAACCATTGCGTTAATAGAGTTAAGAGCCTCGCCAATCCAGAAGTTATCCTGATTGGGAGGCGGTGGCTTAACTGCAACATTTGGGCTGGCTAGAAGTGCGGCAGGGTTGAAGAATTTAAGAGCCATGATGTTTTTCAGTTAACTGAGATTCAGTATGTTGTTCCGCTTCTTGCGGCTGAGGATGATGCGGTTTTATCGGCCTTCTGCTTGTCTGAGTAAGCAGATAGACCAGAAGTGACACCACTGACACCACTAGTAATAAGTGCGTTGCCAGCTCCAGGGTTTTGATATGTCGGCTGAGTCGGCGTGATATCGGAAGCACCTGCTGCAAACATTTTATAAATTTCAAACGCGCGATCCTCATCTGCAATTTGATAGTCGTGAACAAGCTTGCTTCTGTCGGCTTCGACAGCCGTTGCATAGCCGGTTGCGTCAAAGAACTCCATAAACCCGCGAGCCTTTTCAACTTGGGATTGAGCTGCGCTGAGCCTATCTGTCTCAAGATGCCGGAGGTCTTGCTTTTGCTCTCGCTCGATTTCTGTTTGGACTTCGGTTGCGATTTGGAAAGCTTGCTTGTCGGCGCGCTGTCCCTCAATGAGTTGGCCTTTGTCGTCATATCTAACTGTAGATGCAGCGGTCCTAACCGGAGCCGCAAGTTCATACGAGCGAGCCATTCTACCGGCCGCATTTGTATTAAAAACTAATTCATTACGCTTATCAATGGTTTCTTTCCACTTACCCCCAGACAGCCTGTCTGCGACAGCCTCAAGATTACTTACGTTGTCATTTGTTGCCGCCTTAGCAAACTCCCGAAGCCTATCAAAATCTTCTTGCTTGGCAGTAGTATAGAACTGACGCAGGAAGGGATCATTGATTGCCTTAATCTTATCCCGAACAAATGACTCCCAGCTAAGACCGGGTCGGGACTCGGTTAATTCATTATATTGCTTTTCAAACTCAGCGGCCATTACCCCCGCCGCTCGAAGACGTGCCGCATAATCTTCCTTGCTCTCATTAGCCATCTGACTGTTGGCTTTTTTGGCATCAGAATTTTGCTTCGCGCCATAAGCTGCGGAAGCTGCGGATATTGCTACACTTGCCCAAGCTGCGCCCATAATATTATTGATTAGAATTTTGAAGTAAAGAGTCGTAGAAGTAATTAGTATAATCTACGGGATGAGTGCCGATAGAAGTATCGCGCTCGTTAAGCAGTTCTTTCTCAAGGAACTCTTTTCCAAATTTAACAGTCTGTGAATACTCCGACATCCATCCGCTGTCTCTCTTGAGTTTCGCCTTAATTGCAATAATAAAAGAAGTAAGGGCCTCTGGATTGATATCAAGTATTTCCTCCGTGTCATCCAGTGTATATGGAATATATTTCTTCTTGGCATTAATACAAATACTTCCGACGCAATGTCCTTGAATGCAGTAAAGAGTGTATACTGGGGATTTCTCAACAGGATAGATATACCCTACGACGTTCTTGCATTCTTTAATCTCAATAATTCCAGCCGTAGTTGGCTTGCTAATCCTTTTGATTGTATGGGGAATATGAATGAGCCGGGTTTCAGTTAACTGATTTACTTCGAGTGTCTCATCATGCATAGAACCAAAAGTATCAAGATACACAACGCGGATTTGAACGCCGTTATCACGCCTATTTGCGTTTCTAAAGGAGACTGGCAGCAATCCACTTGGAGTAAAGGGTGAGTAAACACGTCCTTCAATTCTGGTTAAGACAGATCCGCCACAACATGTGCAGTAGTCTTCATATGAGACATTCGTAACATTCAAAGACTGGCCACTCCAATCCTTTGCGCCCTTAATCGTCTCAAGATCATAAGGCAATAGAAAGGTTCCATTAACCACTGAGATACGGCGATAGACCTCAAGGCCAACCCATAGTCCAAGAGGGTATGCAATAATGCGAGCCTGATTAATAAGATCAATAGAGCATTGATTGTCAGGACCGCTACCTATAATGTCCTTATAGGAATCAGCGAACTCTCTGACTGTTATGTTGACCTGGCTCATGTTGGGGACTTGTATGTAATTTGTAGAATATGATTCGCGTCTGGCACTGCCGTGATGCCTCCGGCGAATGTAAAGTAACATCGTATCTTAGTGGGTGTAGGAATACCATATACGGCAATAACCATTCCAACTCCAACGATTCCGTTAACCGGACTGTAATTAGGAACCCCTACGTTTGCGTTGCCTACCTGTCCAGTATGCCGAATTTGATATGTCGCATTCTCCCATCCCACGAATGCATTAAACTCGACAAAAGTTACTGATGTTGGAATTGTTATCTTTTGATCTACCTGAGTAATTCCAACACCTGGAAGGCCCGCCTCTCCACGGGAACCCTTGTCTCCCTTAATGCCAGATATTCCTTGAGCGCCCTTAATAATTGCAACGGCATCAATAGGGAACTTCAGAACCTTTGGGAGATCATTGACAAAATCTTGCAGGCTAGCATATTCAGTTCTAGGCAGAACTCCAGCTATCAGCAATGGTTGAGCGTTATCGTTAATGGCCATATTAGAATTGATAGTTAAATGGATTAGCCCTCTGGTTAGTTGAGTTGAACTTCAGTCCAGAGATGGACTTTGTTTCAGCAAAGCCGCAATATACATGTGGTTCAAATCCCGTATCGGATTGGATGTTGCCCGCAATGGCGAACTTGCAGAACTTAGCCTTTCCAACAATGTATACATGAACAGTAAAGTAATAAGCTTGCTTGCTATTCCATGATACGCCAGACGAAGTAACCGAGCATACATTGTCGCTCATGTATCTTCCTGCCGAGTATCCGCCTCCACGGAAGTCAGTTAACTGAGAACCTACTGGATACTCTTGATTCATTCCATTCGTAGAGTAGGTAAGCTCAACACTAATAGGATTGGACTGAACCAACAGACCCTCTACCTTTTCGATCTGTCTTATGACGGCTGCTGAATCAGGTGCCTCATCGAAGAATAATCCCTTGAATGAGAAATAACTATGGATTGGTTTATATGCACCTTGAACGAAGTCGTCACCAATAGATGATTCATCTAATACATAGATTCGATTCTGCTTGTCAGTATCATACGAAACAACAAATGTCCTCTTATTGTTTCCTATGTTGGTTACGCAAGATCCAACTACACGGGGTCCGGTCCATAAGCCTTCCCATGCATTAATTGTTCTCTCGCCTCTGCGCTGCCGGACATAGGAAACCATTCCCATAGAATAGCGATGGATACCCATAAGGGAAGAGGCTTCCTTGTGGTGCCCTACTGTCATCATCATTCTCTTAGCTGTAGTAAAGCCATTACAGAATTGAATGTCTGGGGAATTGTCATCATACCGAGTGTATTCATTTACATCAGTTGATATGCTTTGAAACTCTTGCCTATTCTGATACGCGCCAATATCTCCAATAAGTGAAGAGATTTCACCATGGGAGTCGCGGTAGATAATCTGATTTGCAAATGGTGTAATTGAATCATTGGAGGCGCATCCCTTACCAACCAATATATACTTCTGCATCTCTGGATCATTGGTCCATTCATTGCGAACCTTGCGATTGGGAGAGATAGAAAACATTCCATTCCGGCAAGTGGCAATCACGTCTCCGTGTCCGTTGAGTGTATCAGACTGAGGGATTACAATAAGTCCAGTTAACTGACCCATCTCAGATGGTGCGCCAAATCCATCACCAGAGCTAGGATACTGAGACTCACTGGCGGATAACACTGCTTCTCTTTGCTTGAGAGCAAGGCCTTGAGAATAAATAAAGTCAGAAGCATATATGGCGTTATGGCTAGCATAGAAAATACGACCGTGCGCGAATACGGCAACATTACTAACCTTCATCGGTGATCCTTTTGTATACTCAGAATCAAAGATATTCTTAACTGGTTCAATTATATTTCCAGTCCAATAAAGTCCGGGATCTTTATCGTTATTGATCGTTAATATATTCAGTGCCTGACAAAGATATGTATGAGTCCACTGCGGATCAAGGGCTGTTGAGATTGTAAAGAACTCAATGTAATTAGGCTTGATGTATCCAGCAAACAGGCGGTTGCCACTAGCCACAATCATGTATGCAGAAAAAAGGCTACCTTCACCCTCGTAGAACTTAACTGCCGATATAGCTGCATTCTTGAAGTGATGCTCTTCCTCTTTAGACTGGAACTTCAGTCCGGTTTCTACAAATGGTGGGCGGGTATCATTCAAGCTCTTTCCCATGGCTCTATTGATAGATCCCCCCAGAAGAGAAGATCTATACTGCCTAGTCGGAATGTCAGGGAGTGTGTTAACTCCGAAACATTCAGACATAGACTCTATAATTGGAAAGCGCATAGTTTCAGTTAACTGAGTTTACGAAATCAGTTCTTGGCACCATACCGCCACTCCGCTTACTTCATCTGAGCCGCCAGACCCGGATGAATTCTGACGATTTGCCTGTATCCGAATTTTCTTACTAACCGGAATTGGGACTACCACTTGATTGAAATTTGCCCCCACAGGAAATCCTCCAATAAATGCTATTCTTGAATACTCCATTCCACCGATGGATAGAACCATATCAAATGAACCGTTACCCCCAAAACCCTTCATCATAACATTGAACCTGACTCGGGTAAATCTAGGATCGTATCCAGGAACTCCTTCCACATCGAAATCAACAAATCCGTCTGACCAGAATCCGGGTTGCGAAGGAGGAGTTGGTGGAATATTAACAACCTGCACGGCTGCGCCAGGCCATCCCGGATAATGCTTGGTCTGATAATAGGCTAATATAGGAGTGGTTAACCAGAGATCGCCAGTTGAGTTCTTGCGAATCTTAATACCAAGTTCCGTGCAAACCAGATCGCCTTTAACAGTATCGGTATCAAGAACTACAGTGGCAGCTTTGCATAATCCAAGTAATAGCTTGGCGCTAAGATTATCAATGCTATTACAAACAGGGTCGCCGTTTTCGTCAAATATAATAAGGCCATCCCGGCAAGCATCGTAATAACCCAATTGGACAGTTCCATTAGAGGCGCAAATGAATGCGGCTATCTTTCCATTACCCGCCCTTATCTGATCCTGCTTATAAGTGTTGCCTAGATCAGCTTGGCTGGCAGGAACCCACTTTCCGCCCTGCCTAATTAACGACTGCCCTTCAGTGGCCTCGTCTGCAATAGATACAAGAGTTCCGTTTTGAGTAAGACCCAGAATATTATTTAGGGCATTAGCTGTTTCGGGCTTGAGAACAATTGAACCCCTGTCGTCAGATCCATCTGTGATAGATGCGTCTCCGGCGGAATCGACATTAACAATACCAGATTGACCAACAAGCGTGCGTAAACTACAATTCTCATCGAGGGCAACCAGTGGGCCTTGATTAATAGTATCAGGACATTGAGTGGATTCGGGATGGGCTTGGCTGGCGCATCTGTAGCAAGAGCATGACATATATTTATGAAGTTAATTTAAGATAGGAAAATCTTATGGAGTAATTAGATTATTTAATTCTGCGCAGTTATTGCAATCCTCTTCTTGATTAGCCTCGCAGCAGCACTTAGGAGCGGCGCAAATCTGCGTAACAATTCTGTCAGGCTCTCCGGGGCATGTTTGGAGGATAGTCTTAAATCCAAGCATTCCGTCAATAGCGTTACAGTTAGATTCGGCGCATATGGTTCCTGCGAGCAGGTCTGATCCAAGGTCGTCAGACAGAGTAAGCAATCCATTGATTAATGTGAGCTTCTTTTTGCCTGGGAAGTTTTTGAATGACCATGCCACAAGCGTTCCGTCTGGTGAAATACCAATAAGCGCAGACATGCTCTTCTCATTCGACTTCTGGAGTCCAGGCAATGAGATAGGATACTTTGCTGATCCATCCCTAATCTCAACCAACTTTTCAGTTAACTGAATGGGGATGCCGGGATTGCGCATGTCGGAAGGGCGGGACAGCCTTTGCGTGCAGTTCTGCCCCTGATTGATATATACACCAATTGCGACACCTTTTTCTTGGCGTCCGTCACAGGGTGTTGGAGTTGTTGTGGCTCTTGTTGGCATAATATTAAGCTTCTACTGTGAATGAATGTTCAACGACCATTGAAGCCCGTACTAGTGTCTGGCTTCCGGCGTATGGGTTATAGGAAACAAACTCGCCATACAGGGCATCGGCAGTGCATCTGATTCGTAAGAACTCATTCTTTGGAATAACATAGGAGTTAGCTGGATTTGGAAGTGTGACATTATCAACAACGGTCCCAACGGGATGCCCGGAGACATACTCGATAGCGAATCCGCCCTCTCCATAAAGCGTAGTTACCTCTGGAGGATTATCGCCATTAGCTACCTTGATTAATCCCATCCTTGATCTTGAGAACGCAGAAGAATTAACGATATGAGTAGAGCTTTTACGCAGATGGTATGACGCACCTACAGCCCCATTAATAATCAGGTTGATTCCGAGATCCTGAAAGTCCCAATCTGCAAATGCGGGGTTAACAGTTACTGGACCCTTATTCTCTACTCCATTCAAGACATTGGTAATGTTGGTATATGGATGGGCGAATACTACAACCTTGATCGTGGCCGGGGTGCTCGATAACCGATTAGTGAACCAATTGTATTGATCTCCTCCAACGAGAGTATCCAGAGGATAGATTGACCCAGTCTGTGTAGCATCTGCATAATTTTCGTATCTTCCATCAGAGAGAACAAAGAACTCAGTTTTACTTTTTGGATCATAAACAGAATAGTATCTTTTGGCATCTGGCAGATAAGGAAATCCTCTAAGATAGGTATCTCCCATTCTTTCTGGAACAGTTCCAAGAACTCGGTCGTGAGCAATCCAGAAATCGTATTTTGACATCACTGGCCAGAGCTTGACTCGATTAACCAAGAGTCCAAAACCAGAATAAACCTTATTCTCCTGAAGGTCCAAATTGTAAGTTCCACCAAGGAGTCTTTCACTAATATCAAAGTTGGCATTACCCAGAAGGAATACACCCTTTGGATCAAAGGAGGTAATCAACGTAGACCCCTGCATGTATTCAGTCAGATCCTTTGAGTAACGGACTGTATTACTGAGTGAGTCTTGGTAGGCTGGGATGCCTGTATTTCCAGTAAAGATATAAACTGGTTCTTCACCGCCGAAGGTAGCGGACCAGAGACTATCTATGTCATGGCTTAGTGCGCCTACTTGCGCGCAGAGTTCTGATAGTGTGCATTCCATATTGGGAGATTTCAGTTAACTGAGTTAATTAAACTTTTGGGTATCGGGATTCCGTAATCAGGCTCTTGTGATTTACTTGCACATTCACCATGTCGCTCTGGTTGCCGCCGATAGAGAAAACGTAGTCTTTAAAGTATCCAATATTAAAGAAGACGTGGCGGCGAGATCCTGTTTCTGTTGCCTTGAGTTGGATTGCTCCAAATGTATCCCAAGGAGTAGTGTTCCCGTATGACTTGAATGAGGCGGCGGTAGCGTTGTTAGTTCCTCTGATTCCAGCGCCCTCAAGTAGTCCGGCATTAATAAATGAAGAGCACCATGCGACTTCATCCGTAGATGCGCCAAGGGTAGTAAAGGAATGGTAGTGAAGAATACGAGGATTGTTCTTCTTCGGACCGGCTAGCTCATGAACTCCAAGCTCTTGGGTTGCCCAAACAATCCAAGGAGGCACTCTTTGGTCGCCTGGCTTAAAGAACTGCTGGGATGCAACTGCGGTAAGGGGGCCAAAGTCTCCGTCGAGTTGACCCTTGTAAAAGCCCTTTTCTTTAAGGACTCTCTGGAAATCGGTAATAACTTTTTTAGATGTCATTATTTTATGTTGGTTTCTGCTGGTTTATTCAACGCGGCACGTTGCTGGTTTACGATGTGGTCAATTTCTTCTTTGATTTGACTTGAGGGGAGATCGTCTGATACCTTGCCTTTGAGATAGTTAAGCCTCACCATTAAATTATTGAGATCGTCATATTTCTTTGCGTGGCATGAGATTATCTCAAGATTCATTGTCTTGGCATCTTCATGGAGAGTAGTTACGACATAAGCAAGTGCTAGATTAAAAATGATAGACAGCTTGGATAGCATTGAAGCTTTCCCGAACTGTCTCTCTAATAGTCTGAAAAAAGCATTCATGTCTTATCTGGGGGATTGGTGAGTTGTGAGTTCAGGGGCATCTGCCATCCCTGAGTTACAGCCTCCGCTTCGTGCCAACAATCACAAAGCGATACTCACGTTTTCAGCCTAGATGGCAGTCCATCCTGCACCAGAAATCAGGCCCTCAATATCGAGGTTGCCCGGCTTGAGGGTGAGTCCAGTAATAGTAATCAGAACCTCTTGTGCGCCAGCGATCCCAGAACGAGAAACTGTGACAAATCCTTCTGAACCAATTACTGCCTGAATTGCAGATTCTAGCCTTGTGACGAATTCGTCTGCAATTCCAGCAGAAGGACCGGCGGCCTCTTGAACATTGATTGCATAATATACGGCAGGTTGGCCGAACTCCAAGGCGGTTACCATAGCCTTAGTATTTGCGGAATCAACTTCCGTGAGAGTGACCGAGTAACTATTTGATCCAGCACATACATACTGATGCTTGGCATGAACGCGAAGAACGTGTTCAGCTAGCAGATTGCCTGTAGTGCCGTTGTCCCACTCGATGGTGCGTCCGCCGTGGAGAACCGCGGTGAGAACAACGTCCCGAGTGGTAGGTGTAGCCGTAGGGCCATTGCTGATAACGAGCGTTACCGTGTCGCCAATCTCGACGACGAGTCCGGCATTAGATGCGACTGCCTGATCTTTGTAGACCGGAAGTTTAAATGGAATAGATGCTTTCATGATTTTTGAATTGTTTCAGTTAACTGAGTCGGAGTAGTTAGTTTAGGTTATCCGATGAAGTGTTTGTAAGCGTTGCGGTGATTAACCGTGTTGGCACCAAGCGTTCCGGATTCAACGCCAAGGGCGGCTTCTCCAGTCTGGATGCTTTCGTAGCAATCTGTGGTGATACCGTCAGGGCCGCATCCGAGGATAGGCACCGAGCAGCGAACGCCAGATAGCGAGAGGGCGTGGTCAATGCGATGGAAGAAGGCATTGCCGTTTTCAGGGCTGAGGGGTTCAATACCTGCGCCGAAGTTCAACTCCCAATGTCCGATTTCTTCGCGTGGGTTACAAACCTTGTCGTATTTGTTAATCCACTTGACGTTACCGGCATAGTTGCGAGCCAGGTCTCCCTTGGTTGCGCTTCCGTAGTTCTTTGCTTCCGGGTGGTGGCGCATACCCATCACCGAAGGGGTGAAGATAACGGAGATACCAAACGGGGCATTGAGGAAGTAGCGGTTCACGACATACTTCACGGTGCCATTAGTGGCGCGTGCTGGAACGTATGCCAAGACACGTTTAAAACGCGGCCATGTTTCCGGAGCCGATGGATCATACGGATCAAGCGTTGAATTATGCAAATCATCAGGATAGAACTTCATCCCGTGCAAGTCGCGGCGAATACCGAATTGCTCACGAATGACCCGTTTAATACCAAGGTTGCGGCCAAGGTCTTTGCCGGGATACATTACGCTAGGCAAACATTCCGATTCCTGCATACGCTCAAGCTGAACAAGGCGGCGGGCCACCTTAATGTCAGGAACAACAACATCCAGGAGGCCAATCCCTTGCTCCAGAAGCGGCATGTTCTCATCTTCAAACTCAAGATTGATACCGGCTTGCTCAAGTAAGTCCCCGGAGAGTTCAGAGATGTTTCGGACGCTGGACAGGGGGACGTTAACTGAAACATATCGCTCGTCAATTGGGTAGGACGCATTAAGAACGGTCGTTCCCAATGTGGGGTGGCGATTCCAGAAGATGAATCCATCATTGTTCTCAATGAATGGTGCGCATTGACGTTCAAGCGTATTGCATGTGTCTCCTAGCGCACCATCAAGGGCGGCGTCGGAAACCATTGCGACATACTTGTTTTCACAGGTGTGGATATAGCGAGTACGCTGAAACTCATCCCAGAAGTAACGGGACATCAATTTGAGATGTTCCTCGAACTTGGACAGTTCTTTCTCGGCCATCTGGCGGAAAACCAGCATAGCAAGACAGATGGAGTCAGTTGCGATACGGAACGTCTGCAAGCCGTAGAAGCTTTCCTCGGAACCGTGGCTGATAACTTCAGCTTCAGGCTCAGAGCAAACATTGGTAACACACCCGTCATCAATCACGTCGCGCCAGCCGTGTGCCATCTCGCCGAAGCCGGGACGGTTCAGGCGGATCTTCTTAATTTGCGTCCCGGACTTTTCGGGAAACATTCCCTCATCAGGGACGCGGCCCCAATAAGCGTTCATTCCGAGTCGGAATTTCTTATCGACCAGATGGTCGGAGATTTGCTGTTCCGCCATGCGGAATGCTTTATCAAATGCTTCGCAGCTCATAATATTAAATGGTTATATCTCAGTTAGTAAGGTTTTGCTTGGACTTGGGTGGCAAGCAAACCTCAGTTAACTGAGATACCCATTTGATAGTCTTGCGCTTCTGGAAATTTCCCTATTAAGTGAAGGGAGACACAGATGACAAGTTACTATACTATATCAGTGGCTGGAGTGCGCTATTCTTTGCCAAGTGATTGAAGTGCCGCAAAAATTGCGCTGCCTCCGGGTCTTAACTCTACCTTCTTTTTGGGGCTATTGCTGTGAGTTCCCCTGCTTCCATCCGGCTCTTCACTTAGATCAGACAGCTTCTTTTCAAGAGCGGACTTTTCTTTCTCAAGAATAGAGATACGATTATTGGAATCTTTGAAGGCGAGCCAGGCTAATTCATTCTCGTGCTTGATAGCGTCAGCGGTTACTCCTGATTGAATAATGTCATGGAGGTCATCGTTGATGCTTCCAGTAATAGCGAAGTCACTGATACCCGACTTAGCCTTCTTGGCCTTCTCTTGGTAAAGATTAATATAGTCTTGCTTGCGCTGGCCGGTTAGACCATCTAGCACAGGGCGTTTCGATACCTCAAAAGCCCTGATGTGACTATCTATTCTTTTGTCTACGGATGACACGTTACTAGCCCGCTGTGATGCCAGCTTTGCTTCAAGAACTTGCTTGCGATTCGCGCCCTTCTCTGAGAATGCCTTTTCGCGATCTTGGACAAGCTTAAAGAACTCCGACATTCTAGTTGAGAACATATTCTTAATGGATCGTCCGCCGTCAACAGAGTCTTCAGCCATCTGATCCACGGCTTTCATGAAGGCAATTTCCTTTCCTTCCTTGGCTAGTTTATTCAGTATGGAGAACTGCTTATTGACGGAGTGAAATTCTTCAGAGTCTCTGTCTTCATCAAGCTCGCTAAAGAAGTCCTGAATCTCAGTAAGCTTAGCATCTACTGGCGAGATGAAGGCTGCCTTGAATGCGTCTGACTTCTCGAATAGTTCTTCATTGATGGAGTCTTGAAGTCTTGAGTTCTCCTCTTCTAGCTTGGTTAACTTTTCAGTTAACTGAGGATCTGCTGAGCCTCCTGCCTGAGCCGCCTTCAATTGCTCACTAAGCTTTGTGAGGCTCTTTTTAAACCTATTCATTACATCACTGCTAGCCTTGCTGATAGGCTTGCCCTTGGATGTAACAACCTCATCAACATTAAGAGACAGCAATTGCTCTAGATCCTCTTCTTCGGTAGGAGCTTTTTCTTCCTTGTCGGACTGGCCCTTATTTTCGGCGGTAGCTTTGTTTTGGAAGTTTCCCTCCCTGTCATCGTCCGCTTTCTTATTTTCCTCTTCGATTTTGTCAAGCTCGGTTCCCGAAGCTGATTTTCTCCTGCCTCCGTTTCCGTCGAGCTTGTGATAAATGCGATAAAAATCAGCATCGCTAGAACTAACACCGCTATCGTCGGACTCATCCTCATCTTCTCCGGGTAGTCTCTGGTTTGATGGTAATTCACTGGTTGCGACTGATGATAATCCTCCGCCGCCTTCAGTGTCTGTGTTTTCATCGCCTTTAGGTTTACGTAACATGCTACCTTGGTAGCCGCCTGATAGGTTGTATTTCATGGTTTTGTTTTTGTTGGGAGATTATATATTGAGGAATATTTCTTCATCCTCCGTTGAGTCAATAGAAGCATCATAGTTTAATATGTCATTTAGTAACATAGACTTAAACTCATGAATAGCAAGAACTGAAATCACATTCGATTGCTGTAAATGAGGAATTGTAGATGTAGTGGAGAACTTAGACTTAAATCTGTCAAATGTCCTCTCAAAGAATGCCTCAAATGCGTCGGACTGCGCAAACTCTTGCGCTGCCCTAATAGCATCCTGGCTCTTGATTGATCTGTTACTTTGTTCCTCGCTTAATTTTCTGTTGGTCTTTGATTTCATTGCTCAGTTTCTGGTTTTCGATTTTTAGATCATTAGAAGCCTTAGTTGCCGCCAGCTTCTCTATGGCGTCTTCTTGCTGTTGCTCAACCTTAATGGATCTTGTGTCGCTTGCTGATTTCTTTTTCTCAAGGTCTTTACCAACTGCAATATCATTCATTGTGGAAGTATGGGTTTCAGTTAACTGATTCATTGCTTGGGCGTGACGTAGCTGTTCGCTATTCAAGTCGGAAGATGACATCTCATTCATAGTCTGGTCCATCATCTTCTGGGCAGCCTCGGCCATTTCATCTTGAAGTGATTGTAGTTTCTTATATTGAGGAATAAATCCTTGCAGGAAGTCCTGATTCTCTTTTGATGTCATAGCCGCTTGGATGTGCGCATTGATATGGCCGCCCTTGTTATCTTGCGCCGCTACCAGGTCTTGCGCAGCACTGAGAAGGATAATCTTCTTCACTGCATTTGGCATGGTTGTGGCCGCCTTTAGAATCCCCTGAGCTATAGTCAGCTTCTTCTCGTAGTCGCCAATATGAATCGGTAGTTCTTGCAGGTGCTTGTCCGTGGGAAGGACGGGCAGATTCATCGGATTTGCATATGGATTATCAAGGTCTTCATTCTCTGATCCGGCCTTGATTATGACTGGGTTGACTTCAAGCCTATCAGAGATATACGCTTCAACATTATCAACACCAACGATAGCTCCAACTAAGTCTCTTTGGGCTTGCTGCTCTCCGGGCGCTGTGGGCGAGCGAGACAGGGCTTGGATGAGCATTTGAGAATTAGCAATTCGAGTAGATTGACTTCCTCCACTTACTCCGTTAGGAACAAAGAACACTTCATCATAATCATAGTTCTCTTCAGGGACGTTAAACATTTCCATCTCTTTCTTAAATATCTCCAAGGATCTCTTGAACTTCTTGGATGACCCGACTTTAACCGCCCTCCTGTAGATTTCTTTATATAGAGACAGGTCTTGGTTAATCATCATCCTAATATTAAGAGACTCTGCCTCGCCTGTTCTCTGGGCATTAAGAGTTGCCTCTTGTGCAGTAATGGCATAACCCTTAACATTCTGTGATCCCGGCGCTGAAGCGAGTGCCGAGTCCCTTTCTGTGTTCACCATGATTTCCCTAACTACCTCTACCAAGTCTCGAACTCCAGTTAACTGACCTGTCGTGAGATACTCTACTCCAGGGTCCACAATCTGAACCTCAGAGTCATTTTGTTTCATTAACTTCTTCTGGGTATCTGGATTATCAGACTTAAACATGAGAACCATGTTTCTCTTGGCTGCCCTGATAACCAAGGACATAGACTTGTCGTATAGCGTAGTGGACAAAAAGATCTGCTCGGCAAATGAATTGCACTGCCAGTATTTCCGAGTGATATGATATGTCCTGACCGCTACAACGCGACTCATGCATTCAGTGTATCCCTTAATCTCAAGTAGTGTCTTGACATTAGTTGGATTGGATAATCCCGAATGAGTAATTGAGTAATTGTGATCTTCCCACTCCTTTAGCTCTGCCGGGAATACATAGAGTGAAATCTTTTTCTTCTTTTTAAATTGGTCTTTGACGTATGCGTAAACAATCTTGATAACGTCATCCCGAACACTCTGTGAGTAACTGCCCTCGCCCTGGATAGATGTGCTTGTATTGCTCTTGCTCTTTACATAAGATTCGTATTGTTCGAGCATGTGACGTAGATACGTCTTGTCAAAATCCTTAAGCCTGTTGATTGATTCCTCTTCCTCCTCTCCATCAAGCATATCATATAACTCTGCAACTGTAAACTCGCGGACCACAAAAACATATGACCATGTTTTAGTATCCATTGTTGCATTGGTGTCCGGAAATACCTGCTCAACTGGAATATTCTCACTATAGACACAACCGGGAGAAGGCCAGTGCTCAATGGCTTTACTATAGAACACCATATCAAAAGCGGCCATCACTTCCATCATATACCGATTTTCCCATGGTCGTATGAATAGCTTATGGAATGCTGATGTAATCCTGTCTGACTGGGGCTTAATATTCTCTCCGGGTTTTGGGTATCTTGGAACGACCTTGATCCAAGAGTTCCTTTCAGTAAGGACTGAAATGAACACACTCATTGCCGCGTTGATCTTTCCCGCGAACTGTCCGAAGTTTGCATCCTTTAATTTACAATTCGGATCTTGTGGGTTTCTTTTCCATGGTTGTCTCTGATAGTTCTGTAAGAACATCTCACGCTTCTTAGAGAATGGATCATTAGATACCAATTGGTGGTATCTGTCGTGCATATCTTGAGCGTCCGGGAATAGCTTGCTGAGTTGTTCTGTTTTCATTTTATCAGTTAACTGAAATTACTTCTGTGATTCGACTGGCTGTTTGCCAGAGTTATGAATAGTGAGGCTTCCGCCGATCTCATTATACTTTAGTCCTATAGTGACTGTGGGTCCAATATACTTACCATTGGCACAATTAGAAAGCAAGCAACAAGTGATGATTAGAATGATTTTCATAAGAGAAAGCGTGGCCGCTTATTAGACGGCCACGCTTGGATTGCTAATGGATACGTCGTCGATTAGTTGATGTCAATCACTACAGGCTCATCCAATCCACCATTACCGACCTGAACTTCTGTTGGATGGCTTCCGTCAGGATACACTGTAACAGATACAGGCTTACCTTTGTATGTTCCTACAAACTTAATTGGAGGAACTCCGGCAAGGTTACTGTTGGCAGTAGTGCAGGATGGGGTCGCAATGACTACAAGAAGTGAAAGGAGACAAATATTAAGGATTAGATGGGCTGTTCGTTTCATGGTGTTGTTTTTGGTTCTAGTTTACTTGAGTTGGGCATTGTTGCGCGCATTCTTCTTCTGCTTTGGATGCTTCTTGCATTTGAGTTAGCAGTTGCGCAGCGCCGCGTAGCTCGCTGGCTTGTGCTCGGCGTTGTTTTGCAAGGTCTTCATAATCTGAAGCTTCAGCTAAGATTACTGCGCGTTGTTTGAGGATGTCTTCTACTGTTATTTGGTTCATATGTTTGTTGGTTTGTTTTGGTTTCAGTTAACTGAAATTATGCGATTATGCCAATGCCGTTGCCAGAGATCCTCCGTTGGCAACAGTGACTCGATAGCGAGTTCCGTCAGGAGATTTCATTATTACCCCGCTTGCGACAGTGATGACTTCTACATCGCCGCCCCCAACGGTTAATTTACTGGCTGGGGAGGAAGTTCCAATCCCTACATTGCCATTCAACAGGGCGCTAATAACGGCAGTCCCAGCCAGAGGGTTTGATCCTTGGCTGGCTCCCACAAAAAGAGTGAAATCGCCGCCGACAGCCGAACTGGTAGCAAACGCCCAGTTCCGCCAGTCCGCATTGACAAAAGTAGAATCCATCCTGACAACGGTTTGCCCGTTGCTGATTGCCAATATGGATGGAATGACCCCTATGGTAGTCGCGGACACGGTTCCCGCCACGTCCAGTGGATAGCCCGGCGTGGTAGTTCCAATCCCGACGTTGCCGTCGCTTGTGATTCTAAGTTTTTCAACTCCGCTTGCTCGGAACCGCAAATCACTTGAGTCTATATTTAAGGGTCCATATAACTCAGCTACGCGGTCATAAACTATTAAGGTAGAAGTGGAGCCGGTGCCACCGGGGGAAAATTCAAATCCATTTGCACCTCCGCTTACTACCAGTTTGTTGACTGGCGTGGTAGTTCCAATCCCGACGTTTCCGCCACTAGGATTGAGAAGGATGTTGTAGGTAATGCCGGCGCCGTCGATGCGCTGACTCTGGAACCAGGTGTCACCGTTTGGAGAAATCCCGCTACATATCCCGTAGCCCCCATCTTGAGAGATCAAGGCAAATTGGCCCACCACCCCGCTACCGAGGGAGGGTCCGGGCGGGTAGCCAACACCATGGACCTGAAGCCGGACCCCTGGCGTGGTAGTTCCAATCCCGACGTTGCCCGTATTAAGGATAGTCACCTTAGGCGTTCCGGCTGTGCCGAGCGACATGGCGTCAAGCCCATGGTTATACTCGATCTGCCCAGACTGTGCCGCAGTGTCCGAAAAGAACAGTCTTGAATATCCAGCGGTGCCAACAGATTTAATCTCAGCCACCGAATAGCCGTTTGTATCCAAGCCAACAACAGAAAGACCTGTCGTGCCTGTTACTGTGGCGATTTCCAACTTCGCCCCCGGCGTGGCAGTTCCAATTCCGACGTTACCGCCAAAGAGGGCGTTGCCGGAGAGATTAAGGGTACCCGCCTGTTGCGTTCCCGGTGCGGTGGGTTGCAGCAATGGTATAGTAAGCCAAGAATTCCAGGTGCTATTGATTCCTTTACGAATATTTAGCTGCGGTATTCCATCCCCGTCAATGGCGGTGCTGCCAAAAACCAATTGATAAGAAGCGTCGCCAGCGCTTGACGATGCGCCGTCGTATGGGGCGTAAGTCATTACGCCAGCATAGTTGCCCCCCGTTCCTGTATATACCGCCTCTGAGAAATCGAAACGAACACCACGAGGAGAGGTGGTGGGAAGTTTTGCCCCTGCGTTCCGATCTCCGTCAGTAGAGTTTACAAAAGAGATTCCAGTAAGGTTCGATCCTGATCCGTAATAGGTCGTTGCATTTACTGATCCTGCTACGTCTAGCTTTGCAGACGGGTTAGTAATTCCAATCCCGACGTTTCCGCCCATAAACGAATACAGCATTGCCCCACTGACACGCCTCACTGTTAATCCGTTACTTAAACCAGTTGCTCCAAAAAGAGCGATGTCACGATCCGCTCCATCAGCCCCTGCAACGTATAGGGAGTATAGTCCCGCTCCGACTGGGCCATCAATCCGCATGTAAGCTGGCTGCAAAAGATCAGAAAAAGTCCCAGTGTTTCCCGAAATAGCGCCGGATGCGTTGAGGTTCCCAACTACGTCCAGCTTATAGGTGAGACTGGCCGCGCCACCTATGCCGACATTACCCAAACCATTCAACATCATTGCGTCAACCTGGCCCGTATTTGTTCCATCAGAGATCTTGAAGACTAAACGATTATTCGAGGGAGTGCTTCCATCGAAGTTTGTGGCAAGGCTCGTCCTAAAATTGTTGGAGGGGTCGTAAACAAAAGTAAGATCGCTTGCTGATCCATTTACTCCTAGTGAATTAGGGCTGATTACAGTTAACTGAGAAATTGGATTTGTTACTCCAATCCCGACTTTCCCCGCAGTAGTAAGAGTTAGAGTATTAACAGATGGAATACCTCCAGTGGACGATCCATAGCCTAAGGTGAACCTATCATCTCCGTAGTAAGTCAGGTAAGGATTATTTCCATTGAATCCCAGTGAGGTAAAAAACCCGCCCGCCGTCTTTTCGTGAGTAATACCGCTTCCGCTGTCTACTATTTGTAGTTTAGATGCAGAAGGGGTAGTAGTTCCAATACCAAAATTCCCTCCCGTATCAATAGTGGCGTGGATAACTCCGGCTGAACTAAGGAATTGAGTCTTTGTGGCTCCGTTTGGCTGCTGGATAAAGAATCCAACTCCTGGGGAGGAGAAGATAGTATTTATTGATTCAAACTGTAACCAGTTTCCACCAGTGATATTTACCCCCGCAGAACTTAGCACCCCGGAGAAGATACCAGCAACTCCAGAGATGGCACCTGCGCTGGCAAGGCTTCCAACTGTTGCGGCTCCAGATATGTTTAAGGTACCTGTTACGTCTAGCTTATAGATGAGGCTAGCTGCACCGCCTATTCCGACATTACCTAATCCACTTAAGGTCATTGCGTCTACTTGGCCAGTATGGGTTCCGTCAGAGATCCTGAATACAAGACGATTATTTGAAGGGGTGCTTCCATCAAAGTTAGTAGCTAGGCTAGTCCTGTAATTGTTTAATTCATTATAAACAAAAGTTAGATCATTTTCCGATCCATTTACACCGAGTGTATGAGGACTGTATACAGTTAACTGAGAAATTGGATTAGGGGCACCAATTCCTACGTTGCCTTCAGGAATAATTGATAATGCCTCTAGCCCTGATGAATTAACGATCTGGAATCTGCCGTCGGTTCCTGTGCGTGTTCCTAAGTCCCAAAAATCACTTACTTGATTTGATCCCAGTCTTAGCTGGGGATATGATGCACTGGATTTAATAACAGACAGAGGAAGAACTGGAGATACTGTGCCGATCCCCAAGAAGCCCGCCGGAGTAAGTCTCATTCTCTCTACTGGAGTGAATGGAGTACCAAGCGCATCAGTCGTTGCTACGTCAGCAAAGAATTGAATCGACCCTGTATTGGGTCCGACTAGATTTAATTTGATTCCTGTTTTTGCGCCCTGCGCGCCATGACTGGACACTTCTGTATCAGAGGTCGTGCTGCCATGATAGCCTGTTGCAATTACTAGAGACGCACTCGCGAATGAAGTATATACAGACGCATAACGAGCAGATCCATTTATCCCGCCCCATGTAAGTGCTTTTCCGTCAGTTCCTGACCCTAGATCCAGTGTCGCCTGCGGGTTAGGGGTGCCAATGCCAATCCGGCCCTCAATAATCATATTCCCATTCAGCATTGGGATTGAGTCATATCCAGAGCCTATGGTTGCGCCTCCGCTAACCCTTAACACTGCTTCTCCAGATAACCCTGTTCCTCCCCTAATGTATAGCTCTCCTATATCAAAGTAGTTCTTCCCTAAAACATTTCCGTTTCTGAATGATGTAAAGCTACCTATGTGATATGAGATCCCGGCAATGTCTCCGGTGGCCCGAACGCTTTTGAATACAACATTATTCAAAAGCCCTAGACCCAATGCCGATCTCTCACTTGCATAATCTGGAGAGTCAAGAAGATCTTGAACGGCAGCGGAATACACCGGTAGCGGTGCTGGAGCAACGAGATTATTAATTTGAATCTGTAGCTCATTGATCTTGGCGCAGAATGTAGCACATGAAACTGGCATGATGGTATTCTATTAAATGTTTCAGTTAACTGAACTAGTACACTGGACCAAGGAAAAACAACCTTGATGTGTTTGGCGCTGCGGGATCATACTCACCAATGAGGGAATATGGATACACGGCGGATCGTATGTAAGAATTGCCCCTAGAGTATAGAGAAATAGATACATCCGGAATATGCACACCACCCGCATTAGGGGGCGCGCTGTGTCCGCGACATGCTACTTCTTTCCCGAATGTAGAGTCCCTTAATGCATAAGAACAATACGATGCCCTAAGTCCATTAATAACAACCCTGTCTCTTCTGTTAACCTTTCCAGAAAAATTAGTATTGCCATTAGCGTCACGCCCGAACTCATGCGGTCCTGCGATTAATACAGCACACGACCAGCGATAGTAATTTGTATTTGCAGGCGGTTGCTCATTGCCGACTTGCCCCGTTGTATTTAAATATGATCTTCCGTCATTGTAATAAACAGCGCCATTCTGAATATCCATAAGGCCATAGCAATTAAGTCCATTAATTACGACGCTGCCAACATCTGAATCCGCGCACCAAATACCAATGCATGTTCCTTCAATGTGGAATCTGTTAAATGTTACAGTACCCTGCGCCTTAATACCAACCCATGGATAGTATAAGATATGATCCGGCATATCGTAGGTCTGAGTATCATCTCCCGTTCCGACAATATTATACTCAGAAGAAGCAGACTTGCGAAGGCTGCAATCAATGGTTATGTCAGAAAATGAAGCGTTATTGCACCACTGTGTTGTATAGATCCCAAATGCGTCCCTCTTCATTCCTGTTGTAATCCATATATTGGCTACTCGTAATCCATTGATTACAGCAGCGCCATATGAGCCGTTATATTGATGCCTCGGAAACCCGATCCCAAGTCCGCTAAAATGCGTTACAACTACATCAATAATTGAAGACTGTTCTTCAACCCACCCTAGACTAGATATTCCAGAAAAGTACCTCAAGGGATTATTAACAGAGGCATAATAGCAATCTAAATGCACCCCTCTGACTCGTGACCAAAATGTGCTTGGGCGCGGGTCTTGGGGAATGACCGCCCCCATCCATACCAAGGCAGAATGATTGCCCGCTTGGCCTGTAACTGGATTTTCTAGCCAGTTACCCGTAGGTGTAGTTACTTCCGCAATTGCCCAGTCGTCAGTTTCATTATGCTTGAAATCAGCAGTTGACCATATTGAAGTAACGCCTGACCCCCTTCCCAATAGCTCGCATTTGGTATTGCTTAAATCAATAGGTCTGGCTATATCGTATCTTCTTGCCATTAATAGAACCGTATGCCCAATTTGACCGCCTGTCTCCAATGCCCAGCTAGCTTTGACTGCTGAGTTAATTGCTAGATCGTGCCTCCCTGCTGTCAGCCCCCACCATTCCGGGATTGCGTATCCACCAAATGGACCAAATATCTCTCCGTCTACAAATGATTCAAAGATTTTCTGCCTCTGGGAAATTAGAGGCCCCCTGAATCGGAGTGATCCTCCACCGCCCTGAATAAACTTGTGACCATCGACTTTGACGGTGCATGTCGGAGGGATAACAATGCCTGTGGTGATTGTGAGATCAGCGCATATCTGGAGAACCTTTAGCGAATCTCCAAGAGCCTCATAAACCAATTCGGATTGTGTTGTGATACATATCCCGCCGGGGACAGATGGCTCAATATTATCGACAGCTGCCTCAACAGCAATAAGCCTTTCTACGGCGGTGCAGAGAGCTTGTGCTAAATCGCAATTAGAATATGCTGGCATAATGTTGGAAGGTTTCAGTTAACTAGAGTGACTCTGTGGAAAATGCTTGACTTATGGCAATAAGTGGTTGTTCTTACTATCGTATAGCAGTGGCTGAACGACAAACCCCCGAGAAAGAATCACTCTCTCGGGGGTTTCAGTTAACTGAGTCTTTTTATGACTCTGGTGGATTTATAGCTAGCTCGATCCATGCTCTCGTTCTCCCGGAAATGAATACCCAGTTCTCAAAGTATGGCGGGGCAAGAAAAAGTTCCATTACCGCTGCCGTGATTCCGGCTGCGTTTGCATAAAGAAATGATTCTGGTTCTTTCTTGGCTGCGATCTCAGAATTTACCATTTCAGTAAATCCATCCAGAATTGATATTGGGGACTTTGGATATATTAAAGCATACACTTCCTCGTATGCTTCCTTGATATCCCGAAATGAAGGATCAATTGAATCCTTGAAAAATGAGTTGCCCACTCCGGGAATTTTCATTCCGTCAGAAAGGGCTTCGCGGACTGCTTGTCTTGCCATCTCTGGATTTCTCCTGAATAGATTGAATAGCTGTCTGGTTTCATTCAGTGGTGCGTGCATCTTACCTGTTGTAAGTAAGGCCGCCGCGATTGCTTGGGTAATGTTACCAGAGCCAGCTAGTGCAGAAAGGAACGTATCCCGGCTGATAGATGGATTACGCTTCCCGGCAAGGTAGTGGGCCTCTTCCAGTAAAGTAATAAGCGAGCCTTGGTGGCTAGCTCTTATATCGTCTTGTGTTTCTGGTAGTGAGTTGTTATTCATTTATTGTTGGTATTTATATAATTAATCTAATAGATCAGATACAAAACTAGCTTTGATTTCGTCTTCTGGATTTTTATCGGCCCGGATGATACCTGTTACCACTTGGTTCTCAGTAAGTAATAGAAACTTCTCTTCTCCGTTACTAAACTGAACTCTTACATGGTAATACATGTCGCTAGATCCGAACTTGCGATTCTTATTATTAATCTTATTAATATCTCCTAGTCTATTTTTCATATTGATTATTGGTTTGTTGGCTTCAGTTAACTGAGAAGGAGTGCCGTCGCCGTGTTCTTCATCCCATATTACTTAGAGGATTGCCGCAACTCGCGGCCACGACGACGGCAAATTGTTTAGTTCACTTTACGCTTGGAACTTGGATGGACTGCAATCCAGAAAGAACCCCGAATGCAGAAAGCAACCAGAGCACCACCGCGATAATAATTACCACATTGATAATGTTCTTAATGGTTGGGTCCATGGGAATCTTTGCATTAAGCAGCCAAAGAAGAAACCCAATGACGATAAGGATGATGATAAGAGATACGAGTGACATGATGTTTGTTTTGTTTTGTTTGTTTTGTTATTCGGGAGATTGTTTGTTTCGTGACATAAAGAAAAGAGTCATATAACCATATAGATCCCAGTAGGAGTCCTCTTTATCTTTAGTCCCGAGATTCTTAATACGATTCAGCTTGTCATCCATACGGATAAGGATGCCCTCTTCGGCAGGAAGGTCTGAAAAGACACGGGATGGATTAAGTGCTGAGTCCCCGTATGCTAAGTTCTTCTCAAGGAGTGTCTCTCCCATCTTGTTCAGTACCTTTACCATATCTGCGGCGAACTGAAACTGAGATTCTGGTATATGGTTAAATCTCATTTCTATATATTTACTTGCTGGCTTCTCAGTTAACTGAGATCCATAACTCAAGCATTCATCATTACGCATCATTATAGGAGTTACTTTTTCTTTAGTTAACTGACTCGCTTCGCTCATCGGCTGAGTTACCTTGTCTGTAATAGGAATCCCCTCAAAGTAATCAGCAGCTTGCTCTTCTGTAATTGGTCTGTATCTAACTCGCTCTGGATAGCTGGCGTGTTCACTCATATTATTTGTTTGTTGGGTTGGAGAGAATGTCAGAAGGGCTGCGCCCTGTCAGGAAAGAAATAAGTACTACCTTACTAAGTATATCGTGAATCCTTTGCTTGGCTAAAGGATTCAACTTCGGGGAACAATAGGCATTCATGTTAAATGTCTTAATTGGAATAACATCACTACTAATATAATCATTCATTGGTTTATAAAGTATCTATAAATAAGAATAGCAAGGAACATAATGATAAGAACACCATATATGAACTTGCTGTCATTTGAATCATCTTGATTACTCATCGGTAGAAAGGATTAGATACAATGATACACACACTATCATAACTACTAATATGATTATACAAGGAGTTGGATCAATCATGGCAGTAACCGATTAACCTTCCCGGCTCTACCAAGGTTATCCTGATTAGGACTCATAACTCTACTGCCACCACAAGCAGCACACCCACCAAAGCTCCTAGTCCTACTTGGAGTAATCTTAGCAATAGCAGCACCCACTAACCTACGTATCGGCTCCGGGGTCTTCTCAACATAATTATCAACCTTACTGAGCATATTATGAATAGAATCACCAGCACCATCATTCCAGCACTTAATACTACTCTTATTCCTCAAGCACATCTGATGCTCAATAAGCTTCATAATATAAGCCTTGAACTCCATACCTGACTCTTCAGCCAGCTGCCTCTGTACCTGACTATACTCATTGTCCGTATGAGCATCCCATACTCCAATATGACTCATAACAGCATTTGTAATCTTACCTATCGTTGGCATACCTCTCTCCGGCGGTATAATAACCTCCTCACCATCCGGGCCAATGATATGGAAGTTCCAGCTTGCAATCTGATTTGGATTTTGAACGCGCATTGTTTGTAGTTTGGTTGAGGTATACTATAGCACAGTCTGGATAAGCCGCAAGTAGTTATTTATTGCGGCTAAGTCGATGCACAGCATCGGCGTGCCGATGAGGCGCAGCCGATTCAGTTAACTGACTTCGCTACGCTACGTCGGCACGCCGCGCTATCGCGCGACTTTGCCACTACTAATACTATTCTGATATGATGTTAGGGGAAAAACCCGGAGTTTCAGACTACTAAACTCAAAACCCTAGTTGGATTAGTATGCAATCCTACGGATTGACAGCACGCCGCGCTATCGCGCGACTTAGCTACCTGGTTAACTGAAATTGTTATGAGAAAATCTGTATTTTTTTATAGAAAGGGGGCTTTTCATTGTCTGGACCCCCGGATCATGGACTGTTTTTGGTGATGTTGGTTTTCTGAGTATGGAATTGTAAGTGGAAATATTATTTTTTAATTAGACTTGGCTATCAACGCAACCCATACGACTTTGTCCGTTTCGTTCTAGCTCATGGTGTGGTCCCGCTAGCCGTTATAAGGTATCCATACACTATCTAAATCATTGTGATAGCCTATCAAAGCCGGCTTGTGTTGGCATAGCACGTTATATGTATGGATAATGAATGGATAGCGTATGTTCTATGCCATGCATGCATGGATATATGGGTATATGGGTATTGCGTTATGGGATTTGAGTTAACTGGAATGGGGAATGGTAGGGGTAAGTGATGGGTCGATCGGATGAACGTAAAGAAAATAGACACGTATCAGGATATAACCGAAACGTATACATTATAACCATTGTCCCCTATATCATATAACTATCCATTGTAGTGAAAACCTAAGTAGTCGTCAGTTAACTGGAACTCCCTCTTTATATAGCTAAAAAGACTTTTTGCTCCTCTCATATCATAACTGCATTACGGTCTTGTTATCTAGTAGTGTCTCTGTATATATG
>Ga0136611_10000069_pt1 | contig 52995 bp, 44 predicted proteins | sample AntDrymUQ2232306_2_FD_106645 | JGI IMG/M metagenome (GOLD analysis project Ga0136611, IMG submission 106645) | Polar desert sand microbial communities from Dry Valleys, Antarctica - metaG UQ223 (23.06) | ecosystem: Environmental > Terrestrial > Soil > Desert | place: Antarctica: Dry Valley... | reverse complement strand
GGTCCAATCGCGCAAAACGCTCGACCATGGAAGCGGGACGGCGGCGCAGTACATAACTGCAGATATTGGTATCCAGCGTTCGGTGCATGACAGGCGTCAATACCAGTCACGCGTTTGCGGCGCGCTGTCGCCGCGATCAGCGAGAAACGTTTCCGGCAAGGGTTCCGTGGCCGAATAGAAACTTTTTAGCCATTCAGCCATGTTCTGCTCAGGCGGTTCCGGTTGCACCCAAAGCGCATTGCCGACCTGCTCAATGCGTACTTCCTTGGCATTAATGCGCAATTTGGCCGGCAGGCGAATCGCCTGGCTGCGGCCGCTCATAAAAAGTTTGGCAGTCACCGTCATGGCAAGGTCCAGATGTAATAACACACCAGCATATTACATCTCTTTCACGCATTCGCATACTGCGTCCGCACCCAGTCCCGGTAGGCGCCGCTTTGCACGTTCGCCACCCATTCGGGATTGTCCAGGTACCACTGGACGGTCTTCCGAATGCCGGTTTCGAAGGTTTCGGCTGGCCTCCAGCCGAGTTCGCGCTCGATCTTGCTGGCGTCGATGGCATAGCGCCGGTCGTGGCCGGGACGATCCTTCACATAACTGATCTGCGTGCTGTAGCTGTTGCCTTCGGCCTTGGGACGCATTTCATCAAGCAGCGCGCAAACGGTTTTGACGATTTCGATGTTGGGCTTTTCGTTCCAGCCACCGATGTTGTAAACCTCGCCAAGACGTCCTGCGCCGAGCACGCGGCGAATGGCGCTGCAGTGATCCTTCACATACAGCCAGTCGCGCACCTGCATGCCGTCGCCATACACCGGCAAAGCCTTACCCGCCAGCGCGTTGACGATCATCAGCGGAATCAGCTTTTCAGGAAAGTGGCATGGACCGTAATTGTTCGAGCAGTTGGTCGTCAGGATCGGCATGCCATAGGTGTGATGGTAGGCGCGCACCAAGTGGTCGCTGGCGGCCTTGCTCGCCGAATACGGGCTGTTCGGCTCGTAGCGGTGGCGTTCGGTGAAGGCCGCGTCGCCTGTGCCGAGAGAACCGTAAACCTCGTCGGTCGAGACATGCAGCAGGCGAAAAGCCGATTTCGCCTCCGGCGCCAGAACGCTCCAATACGCACGCACCGCCTCCAGCAGCCGAAAAGTACCGACGATATTGGTCTGGATGAAGTCTTCGGGGCTGTGAATCGAGCGGTCCACGTGGCTTTCGGCGGCAAAGTTGATGACCGCCCGGGGCTGGTACTCCGTCAGCAGGCCGGCGACCAGCGCACTGTCGCCGATGTCGCCCTGTACGAAAACATGGCGCTCATCGCTCTGCAGCGAAGCCAGCGTTTCAAGATTGCCGGCATACGTCAGCTTGTCGAGGTTGACTACCGGCTCGTCGCTGCCGGCCAGCCAGTCGAGTACAAAATTTGCGCCGATAAAGCCGGCGGCGCCAGTGACCAAAATCATAAAATACCTTGCTTTCCCGTTGCTGTGGATTGATACGCCATTGAGCAAATGACTTGTCGCCAAATTATCCCATGCACCTTACGCGGCCAAGTGCCGGTCGGTTAACGAAAATCCGTGTCGCCCGCCATCAGCCACCACTTGTCTTTGAAGAGTTCGGACCGTGGGTTCTGCGTCCAGCTGCTGGCCGGGACTGACACGTCAAGCGCTTGTTGCGTGCCGCCGCAATCGACGAAACGCTGCGCATGATTGGTTGTGATCCAGCAATACAGATGCGGCAAGCCCCAGCAGCGCGTCATTCGGCGCGCCTGGTCAATCAGCAACGCAAGGCTGGAAAGCGGCCCGACGACGTCGAGCAGTTCGCAAGCGCCCTCCAGGCGGCGCAGCACCATGATGCCCAGCGGCTTGCCGGTCAGGCGCGCTGTCACCAGCAACACCTCGTAGTGATTGTGCGGATGGCTGAAATAGCGCCGTTCCAGAAAATCCCAGTTCTTCACACCCACCGCGCTGCCCTGCAAATCGTTCGCCATGGCGTTCCACAAGGGATGCACCAGCACCCGGTCCGCAGCTTCGCTCCGAAGCAGCGATCGCACACGCGTCGCCATTCGCACACGCGCGGAAGAAGGTTGCCAGCGTACTTCGGTCATCTTGCCGACTTCGGTGTAGATCCCCATTTTTTCAGCGACGCGCATCGCCCGCCGGTTTGGAAAACCGAAGCCGAGCGGACCATAAACTTCAGGCCAAGTGCTGCCCATCAGCGAAAACGGCCCCTGTCGCGTCAGCACACCACGCTCGTGCGAATGCACCATCACGTCGCAGATCTGCGCGACCCGCTCCGGTTTGCCTTCGACCAGAATGTCGCGGTACATGCCGCCGTAATGCCCGACCAGCTTGCTGTCCTTGCGCACCGCGACCGCATTGCCCCTGCCCGAGCCATATTTCCAGTCCCACAGCGCCGGGCTCAGCGGATGGCCGAACACCTGTTGAAAAAGCGCTGCGACTTCGGGGAAATTTTGCGGCAAGACATGGCCGACGCGCCAACGGGGAGCGGATGCCGCCCGTCGAAACACCAACACCGACGCGTTCCCGACCGCATCGCCGGACGGCGCCTCAAGCGTAAAACCGCAACGCAAGGCAAGGGCCGCCGCATGATCCAGCCAGAAAGAGCGCAAACCCGCTCCCGCCAGGATCACCATGCCCGGCGACGCCAACACACCATCGAGTTCATCGAACAGCGCCAGCGGATGAACGTCCGCCGCCAGGTCCAATGCCAGAACGGCATCAAAACGCATACCGGTGGCAGCTGGCCCGGCCAGGCGCACCTGGAGCAACTCCCCCTTGGCGCCGGCAGCAGGCAACGTCTCGTTGTCCGGGTCGCGCCAGCGCAATAGAGTCAGCCGATAACCACGCGCTTGCAGCGCAGCCACCCCGTCAGCAGGAAATTCGCCCAGCAGCAACAGCGTCGCCGGCGCGGCCGGCAACAGGGTTTTCATGATGTTGGCAAGCGTTTTTTGCGCACCCGGCTGATTCGTGGACTGGCGCTTTGTCATAAATTAAGGAGTTGTCAATGCGGCAGCTCAGACCAGAATCAATCATCGAAAAAAAACCTCGCCCGGACGAGGACGAGGTTCACTCCTCAAGCCTGCGCTCGGCTTCAATATTTCAGGTTTTGCTGACCGTAGGCAGGGCTGTACACCAGATACCAGTCGTTGCCCACCCACACCCATTTATTGTCAGCCTCGACCTCAACCGGCGCTACGGTGATCGACTTGCCGGTGGGTAACATCGTCGGCTTGACCTCATACTTGATTTTCATGTTCGCGCTGGCTTCATTGCCGGCAATAACAAGGTCGTTGAGCGAGAACGCCTGGTAAGTGATGACACCCACGTTTTCAAGGTAATTTTTTTTCGGAGTGGCTGCCCTGTAGGCGAAATCGAACATGTCGTAAGCGGAATCGTAGTTGCCCGTGATGCGTCTTTCCCACAGCGTATTGATCCGTTGTTCGAGCTTTGCCTTGCGCTCGGCCTCGCTGACTTGCGATCTGTTGCCAAAGTCCGGCAGCGCCTTCGCGTCTTTGTCAAGCGCGATTTGCTTCAGTATGAACTGGCCGTCGGCCAACCGCTCGTTCGGGTAAACCTCGTACGCGATGGCAGCCTGGTCGCGCCAGGGAATCAACCTGGGCCAGCCCGCCGACGCCTCGCCGGGCTTGAGCAGCGCTTGCGGCGCAGACCACGCCTGGCCCTGATCAAACGACGCGGACACATAGATATTGGGCCGAATATCGCGGTAATCGACCCAGGCGGTCAGCAGCGGGCCTTGCGCAACCGCCAGCACCACCGGCAGTATGGAGCGGGTGTTGTCATGGGTTTTTACATCCAGCCGCTGCGCCGAGTCCAGCCACTTCGACTGTGCAACGTCCAGGCTGGCGCGCATGATTTTGGTTTTCGCGCCGCTTCGGTCCTGCATCCACACGAGATGCGCGCGTTCGCCGGCGACCGCCATGCGGATGCCGCTGTTGTTCGCGCCCTCGCTTCCAGCAGCGACGCCGGTGCCGGCAAGCAGGCCCGACGCACGCCAGCTGCGCCCCTGGTCTGGCGAAGCGAAGGCCAGAATGCCGCGCTCGAATTCATCGCCAGCGATAACGATTTGGCTGCCCTGCGAACCCACGATCAGCGAGGAAATGAGCTTGTCCGACGTATGGATCACCGCTGGCGGCGACCAGTTCAGGCCCTCGTCCTGGCTGTGACGATGAACGATCCGGTAGGTCGTGCGCCCTGCAAGCTGCACCGCATCGACCCAGGCGCTGACCCAGGCGGCACCCGACTCGACGCTTTGCGGATCTCGCACTTCGGTGGCCTGCCGTTCGCCGGGCGAAATGTCAAGGCGCTGGTCGGGCCGCGACCAGGTGCGGCCATAGTCGGTGGAGCGATTGAAGTAGGTTTGAAAACGTGGCTGGCGCTCGTCAAGGTAGGTCATGCCGACAACGCCCTGCTTGCCGCGCAGCAGGCTGAACGGCGCAAGTACGCCATGATCGTCATTAACGATGCTGACCGGCGCAAAGCGCTGGCCGCTATCGACAGACGAAGTGAAATACAGGTTTTTATTATCTTGATGCGACCACCACAGCGCATGAAGATTCTGCTCCTGGAACTTGAGCTGGAAGCGGTTGCCGCCGCGCACCGGAGCGGTCTCGTCGAGCAATTGGCGCTGCTTGCCGTACTGGAAGACAACCCGGTTGTCCTTGTTGGCGTAAAGCAGCGCTGGCCGGCCGTTGAGCTCGACAATGGCGGGCTGGGTCTGCATCGCGCCGGTAGCCATATCGCCCACCTGCGCAAGCACCTCGGTGGACGGGTCGGAGCGCATGGAAGCACAGCCACCCAGCGAAGCCAGCAAAGCCAATAAAATTAAATTGCGTTTCATGGCGTCGGGTTCTGCCTGTTGAAGTAAATCCGGCAGTTTAGCACTGCCCTATAACGTGTTTAGCACGCAAAAAAGCCCCGCAAGCGGGGCTTTTCTGAAATTATCACTACCGATCAGGACATCTGCGAAAGCGGCCTGACCCGCAGCAAACCCGTAACTACATTAAGGAGTAGTGGTGGTGACAACAGTAGGGCTTGTGGTAGCGATGCTGGCACCGGTTGGGTTCATGCGGTGCGCGAACGTTTTGCCAGCGAAAGGCTGACCAACCGACGCCTGAACCGTCTGCACCTTGAACACAACGAGGCCGGTGGCCTGATCAGCAGCATTAACAGCAGGTGTAGGGGGGGTGGTAGAGTTATCCGCCAGCGTTCCGGCATCTATTGCTGTGGCGGTTGCATGGATCAGACCACCGTTTCCACCTAAAGCTGTCGCCTGAAAGGCAGTCTGGAGGTCAGCAGTGGTAAACGCGCCTAAACAGTTAATTCGCTTCGCTGCCATGCCGCCGGCTGGATTCTCATCATTGTCATAAGCAATGCCGCCATTGCTGATCCTCATAGCGCCAGTCCAGTTACGGCCATCCCTACTAGCGGCATTCATGTTGCCAACAACCAAGGTTTGGAAAACGGTGTTTACCAGGCTGGTTGGGTAAACGCTCAGGTCAAAAGTTTTATCCTGGATGAAGGCAAAATTACCCTCGTTAGCAGCATTAGCAGCACCACCAGTAGCAAGTCCATTGTCGATACCTGCATAGGACACTACCAGGCCGGTAGCCGGGTCAACAATGGCCATGTCGCCGGCAATGCGACCATCTACACTGCTCTTGTTGGTGACTGTCAGGAAACCACTCTGGTTGCCCAATGGAAGGTAAAACGGGGTAGAGCCGTCAGAACCGACCGCCTTGCCGAAACCGCCTGCTGTTGGTCCAGCAATCGAATGCTGCATGACGTCATTGGCCGTTACAAGGCCGTTGCCGCTAAGGTTAACGCAGGTGTTGGCAGCGGTTGGGGCGGCGCCAAGCGGGCTGTAGTTGTACACGTAACGCAGCGTTTCCCTGGTCGCTGCGGCGCCACCTGGCAAACCATTAGCCGAAGCGTTGCTGCTGATGCTCAGCACGCTCTGGGCACCGCTGGCGGTGGTGAAGTAAGGAAACAGCAGCGAGTTGGCGCTGGCCGTGCCCGCAGCGGCGAACATCACTGCGCCGACAGACGCGGCGATCAGGGATTTTTGAAAAGATTTCTTCATGATTACGGATTCCTATTTTGGCCAAAATAAAACAATTCACACATTACCGAGGCGATGTGAATCGCCAAAATAAGTGTACTCGAATAAATACAACTCTCATGGCTCAGAAACGGAAGCAATCGAACAATAAAAACGCGGTTCCGTCAGTATTGTTACGAATTGTGCCCGCGCACGACCCATAAGCGACTATATGAACTTAAACCTGCAAGGTCAAAGGGATTTACCGGGGTATTTTCAGCTCTGTTTCAATAACGCAACGAATTACTGAAATTAATCAATTTGAATTTTTGTCGGTGGTAAACCCATTAAGTCTGGCTCTGGTACAGCGGTCGGAAAATCAGGATTCAGCTTGCGCATGCCGGTCAGCTTCTGGCGGAACTCCGCCGTTGCTTCGCGCGCCTGTTGGAAGTCATTGACCACCCGTGGCGTGATGGTGATGATCATTTCGCGACGTGACGTATTTTGAGTTTTCGAGCCGAAAAGAGCGCCCGCCACCGGAATGTCGGACAGGAAGGGCAGGCCTCTGGACACATTGTTCCTATCGTCCTTGATCAGGCCGCCCAATACCATGGTGTCGCCCGACTGCACGGCCACCGTGGTTTGCGCCGAGCGCTTGTTGATGGTCGGCGAGTTCAAGCCGATGGTGGTGACGCCAACCTGAACGTCGCTAACTTCCTGGCTGATTTCGAGTGTGACCAGGCCACCGGAATTGATGTGCGGCCGCACCGAGAGCACAACGCCGGTATCGACATAGTTGACCGAGGTGATGACATTTGTGCCGCTAAGCGTGCTTTGCCCCTGCACCGGAACGCTGGAGCCCACATTGATCTTGGCAACCTGGTTGTCGGTCACCATGAGGTGCGGCGACGACAGCACATTGAGCCGGGTCGTTCTTGCCAGCGCACTGAGTACCGCCCTGATGTTGCCCCCAGGGCCGCGCCAAACGGCCGAGAAAGGCAGTTGCGGCGTGACAGTACCGGCAGGCGTCGTCAGACCAGCACCGTTGGAATTAAAAAGCGAGCCGGTCAGCCCATGATTGCCACTAAAAAACCATTCCAGGCCGTAGCTGAGTTCGCCGTCCAGTTGAACTTCGGCAATCGTCACCTCAACCAACACCTGCCGCGGCACCACGTCCAGCTTTTTGATAGCTTCCTCGATTTTTTCGTATTCGGCGCCATTGGCCATGATCAAGAGGGCGTTGTTGTCGCGGTCAGCGATGATTTTGATCGCGCTGGAGATGCCCAGGCCCAGCGCTTCGCCAGTGCCAGTCGCCACAATGCCAGGCGATGCCGCAGTTGGCGCATTGGGCAGCGAAGCCGCGCCCAGCGCTGTGCTGGCTCCCGGCGCTCCGGCAAGCGCACCGCCGGTCGCGCCCGGAGCGGCGGCACCGCCGGTTTGCACCGTAACGGGCGTCAAGCCCGGCGCAACCGAGGGCGCCGTAGTCGCACTTCTTCCGGTCTGGCTGGCGCCACCAAGCACCTGACCAAGCAGCGCGGCAATTTTTTCGGCGTTTCCGTTTTGCACCGGATAAACATGAAGTCGGGTTCCACTCCTGCCGCTGTTCCGGTCAAGTCGTTCGATCCACACTTTTGCCTGTTCCAAATACTGCGGCCGAGGGCTTACGACAAGCAGCGCGTTCATGCGCTCCATGGGGATGACCCGCAACATGCCGGCAAACGGGCTTCTGGATTTGTCACTGAAAAGCAAATCGATTTCGGGCAGGATGTTTTTAACTTCGACGCTTTTCAGTGTGAAGAGGCCGACCGACATGCCGGCAAGCCAGTCAAGATCGAAAATGCTGACGGTTTCGAGCGCGTGCCGCAGCTCGTTTTGCCCGCCTGCAAGCATCAGCAGGTTGCGCGTCTCGTCGACGCGCAAGATACTGCCCTCGGGAACCAGTGGCTCAAGGATCTTCGCCATTTCGCGGGCGGAAATGTATTCAAGCTGGACGATCTGAACGTTGTAGCCGGGCTGCAGGTTGCCGAATTGCGGCGTACTAGCGCCACGAAGGGCGCTGTTGATTGGGCCGATCTTGTAAACGCCGTTTTCCCGAACCATCGCCGCGCCGTTCATAGGCAACACGGTTTCAAGAATGGCAGGCACCGCCGCGCGACTGACGGCCTGGCTGGTATGGATGGTCACGGTGCCATTAACCCTGGGGTCGATGGTGTAGTTTTCACGCAGCATGTCGCCCATAGCCACGCGCACGACTTCGCGCAGGTCGGCGCCTTCAAAATTGAGGACGATATCTTTCGTGCCGCTGGCTGCTGGCGATGAAGTCGGCGGCTTGACGAAGACCCCAGTGCCCGGAATGACCTTCATCGCGTCCGCCTCCTCCTTCGCCCGGCGAGACGCGGCATCGTCGGACTTTGCGATCACCGCCGGCAAAACCGGCACCGCGTCGGAAACCACTACGCGGGTCTGGATCGCCGGCTGCACGGCACAACCGGCAACAAGGGCTGGCAGGCAACAGATCATCGCCCTCACCAGTTGACTGAAAGAGTGTTTGTTCATCGAAAATGGGTTTCTTAACTTCGCGGTCATAACCGGCAATCCTGCTATTTTGGAGCTGCTAAAGGTGGCGCGGGGGGTACGGTCTGCAGCTGCCGTTTGGCTTGCTCCAGGGCAGTTTGCCGCTGCTTTTCCGCCAGGATCAGCTCCGGCGCGGTCGACGGGCCAGGTACGGCTGGAACGCCGGGCATGGTCGCTGAAGGCACACCGGCGGTCGTCGCCGTAGGAGCAGCGCTTGCTGGCGGCCTGGGTGCGGATGCACCCGTTGTCGCGACCGGCACGGCAGGCGGCACCGCAACCTGGGACGGTTGAGCTGTTCTGGGGCCTGTCTGGGCATTTAAAAGCAATTCTTCAGTTTCATCTCCCTGGCGCAGCACGACACGGCCCGGCAGCACTTGATTCAAGGTCATGCCACGGGCCACACCGCTCTGCGCAATCCGTTCTGTTTTCCCGGTTATGGCATCGCGCAACAATGCCGAGCGCTGTCCGGGTGAAACAATGACCCCGACCAGAACGAACTGACCCTTCTTCATGGCCCCCGCATCAGTTGGGGCAGCCGTGGTGTAAGGACGCCGGTTAACTGAAAAAATCGGACGGGCAAGCAATTCGGAAAAACCCGTCTCCATATCAGGCAAGCTGAACTCGGCCAAAACTTTTTGCGGCGCTATGGGGGTGACCGGCAGCATGCGCAGTTTCAGCAGCTCGGCTCGCAGTTCCATGCCTTTTTCCCACTCCCACCACAACACGCCCGCCAGCAACAATGACAACGCGAATAGGACGAGCAACATATATCCCGCCCTGTTCATTACCCCTTTCATGGAGTTCCTTTCAGCGCGTAGCCGGTCAAATCGAACTGAATCGTCAGTTCAGGCTCTGTTGTCGCGGTTGGGCGTGGCGCAAATCCGGCATAGGAACGGACGGAAAAATTGTTGATGAAAAGGTAGGGGCGTGCTGACTCGATTCTGTAAATCATCGCCTTCATCGCGCTCAAAGGCGCGGTCAGTTGAAGCGTGATGCTGATCTGCCGATACAGGCCCTCGTCTTTGTGAGGCAGTATTTGCATGCTGTTCAGCTTGCCGCCATTGGTGTCAAGAACGCTGTTGACGAGTTCTTGCAGTTCAACCGCGGCAAGCGCCGGGCTCGCGTTTCTGAGGAAGTGACGGGTGGAGCCAAGCGCATTGACTTCAGCGAATTTTTGCTGCAGGCCGCCTTGCATGCCTGCGATTTTGGAATACCGTTGAACACGGGTTACGGCATCTTCAATAGCAATGTCGTAGCGGCGGTTCAACAGCCATAAAGGCGTTGCAACAGCGAGCACCCCCAGAGCCAAAACTAGCGCCAGCATGGTCAATGCAGCCGCCCTGCTTTGGTGGGGCGTCAAATGAATCATGGTTTTCCACCTGTTGCCGGCAGCGGATTTTTGATCGGAATGCCAGCGCCCGAGCTCGCCACCGGCACAGATGCCGCAATGCTCGCCGCTCCAGCCGGGCTTGCCGGCATTGGCCGCATCTGCACCGCCAACTGAAAGCGCTCAGCGCCGGCATTCTGGCCCTTGGTAAGCGGTGAGCGAAAGCTTGGTTCATAAAACACGGCTGACTGCTCGAACAATCCAATCAGCTTGACCGATGACGCGGTTTCGCCCTGAATCTGCAATTCCCTGCCTTTGATGTCGAGTTGCTGCACCCAGGTGTCGTCAGGCAGGATACGCGTCAGTTCTTCCATGGCCACGATGACAGGCGGAAGCGCCTGCCTCTTTTCAAGCAGATAGTTATGCTCCTGAACTCTGGCTTCCAGGTCGCGGCGCAAGACATCGGTTGCCTCTGCCACCGTTCTCCCTTTTTCAAGCCAAGGCATCATTTGAACCACGGCTTCGCGTTTGACGAGCAGGGGCAGCGTGACAGCCGCAATCGAAAGCAGCACGACCAAACCGGCCAGCCAAGGATTAAGACCTTGCGTGATGATCGAACGCGGCTTAACCTGCGCTTTTGGCAGCAGGTTGACGAATTTGCCGGCAACCAGCATGTCCTCGACAACGACTGCCTGCACCACACAGCCCCAGTCGTTCAATGTCTTGACGGCTTCGTCGACCAGGACGCGCGGGCTTGCCGCGAACTCGACCGCCAACTGGCCGCGCGCAAAGTCGCGGCTCGCGACACGGTGTCCGAAATAGATCTGGGAAAGCGGAAACGGCGTGTGTTCCTCCATCTGGAATTCGAGTACCTGGCGCAGGTTTTCCTCGGTCGCAACGGGCAGCATGAGGGTTTTGCGCAGCACCTGACCGGACGCCAGCGCGATGACAACATCACGCTTGCCGTCCCGGATTATGTCGAGCGCCTTCAGAAAAGCCTGGCGCTGCATGGCCGCGTCGAGAGCTTGCAGCGGGACGGTAGCGCCTTCCTGGAGACGTTCTTTATCGAAAAGGCTCAAAACCGCGCTGCCTTGATCAAGGCGCACCACCGCAAAGCTCTCCGATCCAAGCGCGGTCTGGCGCAGGCTTTCCGGAACAATGCTCGACAGCTCATTTATCCACCATCGCAGGAAGCGGCTGGTGGCAACATATTTTTTCAGTCTTAACAGCGTTTGCTTACGGTCTTTTGTCGAGGGGTTCATCACTGCCATGTCAATACTTCGCAAGGGTGTTGTTCCGAACAGCGGCCTCGACATCGCCATCGCTCCAACTCAACACGACAACTGGCGGTTTGGAGCCGGGCTTCAACCTAGCCACGGTCTGCCTAACAAAAGCCGTACCATCGGGCATCCTCGCTTCACTGCGAACTGCATAAACCGACGATGGTGCCGATGACAAAAACGAAGCGCCACCAGCCAACGGCGGTACTGGTTGACCGTTGGAAAGCGCGTACTGGCGTTGCGCGAGAAACTGTTCGACAGTCGCCGGATTAACGCCAGTAACTGCCAAAAGCGCATCGCGAGGCGCGAACAATGGATTGATGCCAGGCTGGCGGGAATAAACCGTCAGCACCGGTGCCAGCCTGCGGTACAAATCCGGACTCATGCCCAGAACCCGCTGCAGTTCATCAACCGTTTCAAAAGGTGCATTGGCTGGGCCATAATTTTTGCCCGCTGCACGGTATTGCTCTTCCTTTGCACCATTGAGTCGTCTGAGATTGCCCGGACTACGCCAGTCGAGCACGGCATTCAGAAGCGTGGAACTTGCGTCTTCAGCTAAACCCGCCGACCTGAACAAACCCTTTAAAAGTTCGTCAGACGCAGTGTTCAGATCAATTTTACCAGACTCATCAAGGATGGAAACCCGCACCAGGCCGCCGTCAATCAGCACTTCATGAACAACGCCATTCGCCTGCCAGCGCTGCGGATCGGCAGAAGGCTTCATCAACTCGAACCAAGCCAATTGGGCGCCAGCATCGGCACGGGCCTTCGCCTGAGCGTTGACCAGCAGGTTGCGGGCGATCTGCGCTTCACCCCGCATGCTGAAAGCAAAGTTGCCGGCGATCACCGCCAGCAAGGTCATCACCCACAACACAAGCACCAGCGCAACGCCATTTTGCCGACGCATCAATTTGCGATTCCCGACGACAACATGGGAGCGACCACGAAGTCAGGCCATTGGGCATTGTTGGAGAGCCTGACTTGCACTCGGATCAGCATGGGAAGCCGTGTACTGTTTTCCCACCGGTCCAGCCAGCGAGGTGCAGTGCCTTCGCTCTCCCGGCCGAAGTAAGTCAGCCATATCTCTTCAACGTTGCTTAACTCCGAAGCAGCCAATACCATTTCCGGTGTTTCCGCCAATACGGAAAAATCGTTCGTGTGCGAACTTACCGGCAGATGCTTCCAGACGATGCGTAGGCTATTCGCCCGCTGCTCCAGGGCTACGGAAATAAGATACAAGCCGCCGCCTCCTACACGTGACGGCAACTGCGCCACAAAACTGACCTTGTTGCGCTCGCCAACAAAGGCGAGCTGTCGCCCTGGGACGTTCTTCCAGACATAAGGGTAGGTAACGCTTAATTCGCGCCGCAAAAAGCCTTCCAGAGACCTCACGGAGTTAAGACTGTCAACCTGCTTTTGCGACGCATCCCAGCTCCGCACGCCCAGACGCAAGCCACCGAACAAGAGCACCAGAATCATGCCCAGCAGCGTCATCGCGATCAGTAATTCAAGCAAGGTAAAACCGGCCTGTTGCAAGCGGCGGCCATCCATTCTCATTGCCGCGGCCCCATTCTCAGCGAGGCAAGCTCGATCTGGCGCTCCCGGCCGCCTTCACTCCAATTCACGCGAACCCGCACCAGGTAAAGGCGTGCTGGCAGCGTCAGCCTGTCTGCGGCGCCGCCGTCGTCATAAGGGGCCGCTATAACGCGCCAGCGAAACTCGGAGCCTAGTTGACCAGCGCCTTCGCCGGGCGCGAGTGGCTGCTCAATGCCTGCCTCGGCAAGCTTTGATTCCGCCAAAAAAACCGCCCGGCTGTAAGTGTCGGCTAGCCGCGCATTGCGCATGCCGCCAGAAAATATCTGCATGACAACGGCCATCGTCAGCGAAAGCACGACAAACGCAACCAGCACTTCGATCAGGGTCATGCCCTGACAGTTGCTTCGCATGGTCAGTCGAGAATGCTAACCTGACCGGTCAGCCAGTTAACGTCCACGTCATACTTGCGATCACGCGCCGTCAGGGTAATGCGGCCACCGGTCGATCCGCCGTCAGGAAAAAAGCGGATCGAACCGGTATTTCCATTGCTCAGCTCGGACTGGGCCGTAAAGAGACTGACCGCAACATCCTTGGGTAAACGATACAGGCGCTGATCACCACTAAGCTGGAAACGACGAGATGCCAAATCCACGATCAGCACCGTCTCCCGCTTCTGCGTAATAGCCTCACTGCGAGCCTTGCGCAAGCCGGCCGCCAACTGGCGCGCCGAAGCCTTTAGCTCGGTACTTGTTACGCCAGAAGAAACCACCGGAGCCGCCAGGGAGTAAGCCATCACCATGATGACGGTCACCACCAGAAGTTCGATCAGGGTAAAGCCGCCCTGAGTGACCAGTGTTATTTTTTGCCGTCTTCCCAACCGTTGATATCCTTGTTTTCGCCCTCGCCGCCTTCACGATTGTCAGCACCCAGTGAACTGATGTCATAACTGCCATGCTGACCGGGCGACCCATAACGGTAATCGTTTCCCCACGGGTCCTTTGGAAGCGTCTTCTTTTTGAGATAAGGACCATTCCAGCCCGTCACGCCAGACGGCTGTTGCACCAAGGCGGTTAATCCTTCTTGCGTGGTGGGATAGCGCCCAGTCTCAAGTCTGTAAAGGTCAAGGCTGGCGCCAAACTCCTCAATCTGCAGTCTGGCGGTATCAGATTTTGCGCCGCCTAGATAACCAATCACTTTAGGACCGGCCACACTTGCAAGAAGACCAAGAATGACCAACACCACCAACAACTCGATTAATGTGAAACCACGGCTTGTCCTGACTAATTTCTTTTTTCGCATCTACTTCTACTCCATGGACCAATATTTTTACCTGCGCCATTATTGCGAAGGCGAATCTGAAGCGCTGATGAATCAGTCAATCCCGCACGTGCGAAAGGAAAGTACAGGAATCTGGCTGTAAATTCGGCTTCGGCCGGTATTGTCGATTGGCCAAAGCAGCCGCTTTTTCGCAGTCAACCGCCGAAATGCGATGTGACCGCAGACGATTTGCGAAGATTTTTACTTCGTCAAAATTATGTCACAACGCCAAATCGTTCACACTCAATATGGCCACCAAAATGGACATGATGATGCCGCCAATGACCAGCCCCAGACCAAGGATCAGCACTGGTTCCATGAGGGCCAGCATTCGCTTGACTGTGCTGTGGACTTCACGGTCGTAAATGTCGGCGATTCGAATTAACATTTCCTGGAGCTTTCCGGTCTCTTCCCCCACCATGACAAGGTGTACCGCCAACTTAGGAAACAAACCAGTATCCATGAGTGGCTTACCCAGCCCTTTGCCCTCTTTAAGCTCCGAAGCGACAAAACCCAAGCCTTCCGACATGACCGAATTACTCAAGGTGTCTTTCACAATCGACAGAGCGGTAAGCAAGCTCACGCCATTACCTATCAGCGTGCCGAGGGTACGGGAAAATCGCGCCACTTCAAGCTTGCCAATTAGCTCACCAGCAAGCGGCAAACTCAGCAGGCGCCTGTCCCACCGGTAACGGCTCGCCGGCTTGCGCATCTGGCCCGAAAACCAAACATAAAGTCCGACTAGACCCAGGAGGATGGCCCACCAGTAATGGCGAACGGCGTCACCAGCCCCGATGACGATCTGCGTTGGCAAGGGAAGTGCCTTTCCGGACTCCTCGAACATCTGCGAGAACTGTGGCACAACCCACATCAACAGAATAGCAACTGACAATACCGCCACACCGATCAGGATTGCGGGATATATCAGCGCTGACTTGACTGTTTCCCTGAGTTCCTTGGAACGCTCCATAAATTCGGTCAGGCGTTGCAGCACCACATCCAGCGCGCCGCCTGCTTCGCCCGCTCGAATCATGTTGAGGTAAAAGCGGGAGAAGACACCATGCTGGGACTCCATCGCCACCGAAAGTGCCGCGCCGCCTCGCACAGCCTCGCGCACTCGCGTCATCAGGTCACGCACCGGTTCGCGGGTTGAAAGACCAATGAGGATTTCCAGGCAGCGATCCAGCGGAAGTCCGGCCTTGAGGAGCGTTGCGATCTCCTGGGTAAAGATGGCAACGTCGGCCTGCGTTACTCGGTTTTTCCGGAATAGGCCAAATCCCGCACCAGTGCCGCCTTCAGAAGTTGACGTCTCGTCTATCCGAATGGGTATGAGGCCCATGGACTTAAGACGATCGACGATGCCGCTCTGGGCGAGACCCTCCATTTCACCTTCCTGCCATTGTCCGGCGGGCGTAACCGCCTTGTAACGATAGAGCGGCAAAACTATTCCTCCCGCGTCACACGCAGGACCTCCTCGATAGTGGTAACACCGTTCACCGTTTTGGACAGGCCGTTTTCATACATGGTCTGCATGCCTTCGCAAATAGCTTGCTGCCTGATTTCTCCTGAGGTCACGTGGCGCATGATCAGGCTGCGGATGGCATCGGACATTGCAAGCAATTCCACAATGCTGACACGCCCCGTGTAACCGGTACCGCCGCAATGGTCGCAGCCCACAGGCCGGAACAACATGACGGGTTCAGCCTGGGTATAACGCTTGAGCTGCATTTCCTCGACCACCTCCGGCAACGCCGGGTGAGCCTGACGACAGTGGGTGCACAAGGTGCGTACAAGGCGCTGTGCAAGAATTCCATTTACCGTCGAGGTCAATAAATAATCGTCCATCCCCATATCGAGCAGGCGGTTCACCGTGCTGGCAGCGTCATTGGTGTGCAACGTGGACAGCACCATATGGCCAGTAAGAGCCGCTTGAACCGCGATCTGGGCTGTTTCCAGGTCACGTATTTCGCCAATCATGATGACGTCTGGATCTTGCCGGACAATCGAGCGCAGGGCATTGGCAAATGTTAGACCTATCTGCGGCTTGACTTGAATCTGGTTGATACCCTCCATCTGATACTCGACCGGGTCTTCGACCGTGAGGATCTTGAGGTCGGGGTTGTTAAGCCTATCCAGAGCGGTGTACAAGGTCGTGGTTTTACCTGATCCGGTGGGACCGGTAACCAACACAATGCCGTGCGGCTGCATCAAGACGTCCAGAAAGCGCGAAAGCACATCCGCATCAAAACCCAGGGAAACAAAATCGAGCGCGGTACCGCTTTTGTCAAGAATCCGCATGACCACGCTCTCACCATGCATGATGGGCACCGTGGAAACACGCAGATCAATCTCCTTACCTTCAATTCGCAATTTGATACGGCCGTCCTGCGGCAATCGCCGCTCCGCAATGTCAAGGCTCGCCATGATCTTGATGCGCGAGATGACGGCGGCGGAAAAACGGCGCGGCGGAGATTCGACCTCGTGCATGACCCCGTCGATGCGGTAACGCACAATCAGCCGGTTTTCGAAGGGTTCGATATGGATGTCGGATGCGCGCGCCGCCAATGCGTGGCTGATGATAAGGCTTACCAGCCGAATGATTGGCGCTTCGGAGGCGAGATCTTTGAGGTGTTGCAGATCTTCGGCGCCACTATAATCGTCGCGGGTTTCAACCTCTCCCACGATCTGGTCCATCGACGTCCTGCCGCCACCGTAAAGCCGCTCGAAGGCAGCATCAAGTTCCGATGGAACGGCCAGACGGGCAACAACCGTTCGATGCGTCACCAAGCGGAATGCGTTCAAAACATAGTCATCCAGCGGATCTACCATTGCGAGCACCAGCCGCTCAGCGTCCTCAGATAAGGGTAGGGCCTTTGATTCTTTCAAAAACTTGACGGTAACGTGCTCTTCCAGCACTGGCAATTCAGGATAATCCGCGACCGCCACTATAGGCAAATTTAGCTGAAACGCCATCGCTTCAATGACATCCCTTTCGGCGACTATCCCCGCGCGAACCAAAATGGCGCCGATGCTTTCCGGTCTATCGGTTTCCTGAACGCGCAGCGCGCGATCCAGACTCATCTGATCAAGCTTGCCGCGTTCAATTAAAATCTCTTCAACTCGCTTACTCAACGCTTTCGCTTTCGATGAAGAATAATAAGAATGGATAATAGCATGCGTTATAGCCAAAAAATCAATTTTTCGATTTCTATTCCGGCAACTACTCAAAATGTTCCGCGCGACGTGCTTTTTCAACCCAGACCTCTTTGGGTTAAATAATTTCAGGAGTGTGATGCGTCAAATTCAACAAAATATCATGCGCATTGCTGAGCGGGGACGGCATATTACTATTTACATTTCAGGCAAAACAGTATTTTCTAAACTATAGAGGTTTTGGTGAGTATTAATGTTAACGAATCTTTGACGGGCGCTAATTTGCCGCCTGGACCGTGGCTCGTTTTTGCAAGATATCCCGGAGAAGAAGTGCGGGTCATGGGCGGCACCCTGCTTCGAGCAAGATATAGCGAAATCGCGATCGCGATAATTTATACCGAATCGGAACCTCGCCATGATATTGGTTTTTTGCGTGAAATTAGACGCAAATTTTATTCAGATGGTTTAACTTCTGCGATATCGCGAGAAACGCTCGCGGCAGTAGTTCGTGAGATAGACCCTGCTACTATCTTTCTACCCTCGCGTTTTGATCAGATAGGTAGCGTTAGCCTAATGTCGATTACGGTTGAAGAAATTCTTACGGGAATTCCGTACAAAAAAGCAGTTTGGAGCTATGACGTTTCACGAACGGGAGAAAACAACAGATATGTAAACATTTCTGATTTCGTCGAAAAAAAGCACGATGGACTTAACATAATCAATCGCCATGAGTTTGATTTATTTCCACCTGTTAAATTGATAGAGCAATTACACGCGAGAAAGATTTCTAATGCCTCAGCCGCCGTAGCATTTTGGTGTATTAATGATTTTGAGCCGTTCAAAACAGCAGTTACCAGTTTGCACTCTCTAATGTATCGTTATCGAGAGCAACCATTAATGGCTTTGCCATCCATAACGGTAGTTGTCCGTACAAAGGAAAGGCTGAATCTTCTTCGGGAGGCACTTGAAAGCTTGGTATTCCAAGCCTACCAAACGCTTGAAGTAATCGTTGTCAACGACGGAGGTAGTTCTATAGCAGAAGCCGTTAGTCCATTTAAATCAGCGTTAAACATTCGAATAATTGAATTACAAAAGTCGCGTGGCCGTTCTCATGCCGCTAATGTGGGTATTGAAGCGGCTCAAGGGCAATGGCTTTTGATGCTTGATGACGATGATGTTTATCTCCCAAATGGGATATACGCATTGGCGCAGGCTGCAGTTGACGTGGACACTGTTTACTACGGAAAAGTGGAATCAGTTAGCAATGATGGTGCTAGCAAAACACATTTGCGCAACTTTGGCGCGCCGTACAACAAGGACTTGATGACTTTCGAAAATCAGATTCCTTTTATAGGATGCCTAATGCCTTTGTCGCACGTTAAAGCTATTGGTGGCGTTGATGAACAATTTGACTGTTTCGAGGATTGGGATCTATATTTGCGGCTGGCCGAGAGGTGCACTTTTCAATTTTTGGACCGGGTTGTTGCTGAGTATCGAAGCTTCGGTGAAACCTTTATTAGTGGAAGAGGTGGATTGCTGCAACAAGAACGTGGATTAAGTCGAATATTTTCCAAACATCTGGGCTGCTCTCAGTCGACCCGCTTGGCAAGGGCGCAGCTTGCGGTAAAAAGCGAGCTGATTCCAAGAGAAGTGCAACGCGAAGCAATGCCTTTGATTAGGCAGGCGCGAGAATCAGAAATTGCTATCCGGGAGCACATGATCGAAGAAAGGAGCCACGCGGCGTTGCGTGAAACCGAGCTTTTGATCAAGCAAGCGCGAGAATCAGAAATTGCTATCCGGGAGCAGATGATCAAAGAAAGGAGCCATGCGGCATTGCGTGAAACCGAGCTTTTGATCAAGCAAGCGCGAGAATCCGAAATTGGCATTCGCGAACACATGATAGAAGAAATGCGACAAGCCTTCCCAGTAGTGCCTAAAACATTTGTCTCAATTATTATTGTCAATTATAATGGTAGGCACCATCTTGAAAAATGCCTTCCGTCAGTATTTGCCACTCGTAACGTGGAATTCGAGGTCATCGTTGTCGACAATGGCTCAAAAGATGATAGCGTCGCATGGCTATCAGAATATTGGCCAAAGGTGCAACTTATTGCAGAGCTACAAAATCATGGCTTTGGGCGTGCCAATCTTATAGGTGTGCAAGCGGTTAAAAGTCGATATGTGGCATTTCTTAATAGTGACACAGTAGTTACTCCCGATTGGTTAATTTACTTGACCCAGTCGATTTTGAATAACCCTGAAATCGGAGCAGCTTGTTCGCAACTAAGATTGCTCTCCAAACCGGAAATACTTAACGCCCGCGGTGGAGGCATGTCCCGACTTGGATTTGGTTACGACATAGATTTTGGCTTGCCCTTTGTAGCGGCATCGAGCGAGAACGAGTATGAATGTGTTGATGTACTGTTTCCGTCTGGAGCAGCAATGCTCATTCGTAAACAAGATTTTCTCGACATGGGCGCCTTCGATCCTGCATTTTTCATGTACCACGAAGATGTCGATTTGGGTTGGCGTTTCTGGCTGTTGGGCCAACGAGTAGTCTTGTGTCCTCGCTCAATAGTTTTTCACGCTTTTGGAGGAACGACAGATGTAGAAATGGGTTCATCTTGGCGCCATACCATGGGTAATCGTCATAATTTACGTTCTTTATGGAAAAATTACGAGTTGCACAATGCGTTGAGCGCAACATCAAAGCTTTTTAGCGGCTGGTTGCGCGGGGGCCACATTCAATTTGCGTTTCAAGTAGCAGTTTGGAACTTGGTTCATATACGTGGCACCTGGCGCGAACGTAGGAAGATGCAGAAGCGTCGCAAGGTATCAGACGCGGACTTGTTCAGGCGTGGACTTATTACCGTAGGCGTTCCACCTGCTCCTGATTTGTCTTTAAAAAGCGTCGCCTCTAATAATGAGGCCCTGATCGCCGCTTCTCATCTCTGGCCGGGCAGGTCTTCTGCGCCGGGGCGCTTGGGACTTGGCTGGCATTTTCCTGAAAAAGTGAATGGTGCCTGGGTACGCGCCACCACTGGTTACGCGCAAGCGACACTTCAGGTAAACCCGAATGCGAAGGGCGAATTGCACACTGAGTTGCACTTACCACATACGATGTGCGAAAAATCAAGTATTACTGTTGTATGCAATGGCGTGAAGCAGACCTTTTCACTTAACAAAGATAGTTACTGGCAAGACTTAACGCTATTAGTTATAGCCGATCAGAATGGTTTATTGAAAATCGAAATTTTCGCTCCTGTCTGGAATTCTCACATTGAATTTCAAAATTGGGATATGCGAAAAATTGGATGCTTTGTGCGGGAGTTTGCTTTTCGCAACGAGAATGATGAACCAGTTTATGCACCGGAATTCGTCACGGTTTTAATTACAACCTTTAATCGATGGCGTGTGCTGGATCGCACACTGACCGCATTAACTAACCAGACATGGAAAAATTTCGAGGTTGTAGTCGTTGATGATGGTTCAAAGGATGAGACTTGGGAGAAGCTTCAAGTATGGCAAAACGATAATGCCGCCAAGATTAGGCTCAATATTTTGACCCAATCCAACACAGGTCAAGGCATTGCTCGAAACAACGGTCTTAAACATGCCCAAGGTGATTTGATTCTGTTTATTGGCGACGACACCATTCCAGACCCCGACTTTGTTGAGCAACACGTGCAGTGCCACCGAAATGCCGGCATGATGTGTGCTGTAGTAGGTTATACCAACTGGGATCAAGCAGGAATGCAAGTTACCCCATTGTTGGAGTACGTAAATGAGGGTGGCCATCAATTTGGTTATCGCTATATGACCGACGGCGAAGATGTACCGTACACCTGCCTTTACACCTCAAATGTCTCCATTCCCCGGGATATTCTTGGCGTGCGGCCTTTTGACCCGATGTTTAGAACCTACGGTTGGGAAGATATTGACTTAGGCTATCGGCTTAGTAAACGAGGCCTTAGAATTATTTACAACCAGCAGGCTCGTGTTCATCATTTTCATCCCATGAATTTAATGGATTTTTACTCCCGACAAATTAAGGTAGGAGCCGCCATTGGAACAATTTATGAGATTCATCCTGATTTGATGGGTGATCCTTTTATGCCACCGCCAACCAGACCGAGATCTTGGCGTTTAATGGCTCGAATTTTCGTTCCTCCGCTTTTACCTTTGGTTAATTGGCTCGATTCCAAATTCATTAAATTACCAGAACGTATTTACAGACTTGTTTTAAGCACTGGCTTCTGGATAGGTAGGGATCGGGTCGCCGCAGAAAAACCATAGACCTTGAAAGCTTTATTTAGCGCCCAAACAAACGAGTTCAAATCCGCAGTTACTTCTGCTGGGGCAGAGCCTGGGGTATGGGCCATTATGGTCACCCACCAGCCTGACATAGCTATGTTGGGTAACGCACTTGTTGCATGCAGGGTGCAAGTAGAGCGCGTGCTTATCGTTGACGATGGTTCACACGAGTCTGCACTTTCATCTTTGCGAGAGCTGGCTTATAAAACAGGTTGTTCGCTTCTGGAACTCCGGAGCAACCTTGGAATTGCCGTAGCACAAAACAAGGGAATTGCACAAGCCAAAATAGGGGGTGCCGCACATGTGTTACTGCTGGACCAAGACAGTGTTCCCGCTCCTTGTATGGTCGGACGGCTAAAAAAGGCATTAACAGTTTTGTCCGAAAGCGGCATTGCGGTCGCCGCTGTTGGCCCGCGCTTGGTAGACCGACGGACTGAAGAAAGTACGCCTTTTGTTCGAATCGGTGTTTTTGGAGTAAGTAAGAAGGTGTTCCGTGAAGGCGATAAGGAACACCTTATCAAAACGGACTTTTTAGTTTCGTCCGGCATGCTAATTCCATTAGATATGTTCTATCGCGTCGGTCTGCAAGAAGAAGAACTATTTATAGACAATGTCGATTTGGAATGGTGCTTTCGCGCGCGAAGCATGGGATTCTTGCTTTACGGCGTGAGCGATGCCGTGATGGAACACAGTGTGGGCGATGACATCACAACCGTGGGAACCCATGTCATTCATCGGCATAGTCCTCTGCGCCAGTACTACATCATGCGCAACCGCATCCTGCTCTATCAACGCAGCTATAGCCCCAAAGGCTGGATAGTTCAAGATTTTTTTCGAATGCTGTTCAAGTTCACGGCTTTTTCGCTATTCTTTGCGCCGCGCAGGCAAAATTTTCGCATGATGTTCAAGGGTGTGAAAGATGGATTAAACGGCAGGGCGGGAAAATATGAATAACTTGATAAAGTAGCGAAATTGCGCTCAGGAACGCTTCGACGCCAGGATCAGCATTTTCAACGCCATTGCCTGCACCATGCCGAAAAGCCGATGGCCGACGACCGGCTCGACCCAAAACGCTTCCGCCAGCCGATTCCTGCCAAGATATAGCCCCCGGTAACGATTGAGCCCATCAACGGCGCGCTCGTAGTCGCCGTGCGGCATGGCGGTGGCATGCTCGGCCAGGGCCGCTTGCTTGCGCTCGGCTTGGTCGGTGATGTCGACGACATGCGTTGCCGGCACCGGCGCCCAAATTTCATAAAAGAGCAGTTGCTTGACGCCCGGCGCTTGCCGGCATAGCGGCTCCAGAAACGCGGCGATACGCACATGGTCGCGGTGGTAATCCAGCGGTGAAGGCAAAAAAATCCAGTCGGGCCGGTATTCAGCAAGCAATGCTTTGACTTCAAGCGCAAGTTTTGGACTGCCTTGAAAGTTGCCATCGGGCTGGTCGAATTGCAGTGAGTCGGTAACCCCCAGCACGCTCAAGGCGCGAACAAATTCAGCCTGACGCCGCACGCCTGCGCCGGCCGGCAGGCCGCCGCCTCCGCTTCCATCGGTCACCAGCACCACTTTGACCGGGCAAAGCAATGCCAGGCGGGCCAAAGTACCGCCGCAACCCAAGGTTTCGTCATCGGGATGAGGCGCAAATACAAGCACCTTGCGCGCGAGATTCAGGTCCAGCGGCTGCGGCAGGGGACATGCTTGCAGCCCGGCCAGCTGGCGCTGGATACGCTTACTGCGTAAAAAGCTGAACATAGCGATCGACTACTTCCTCGATGCGTGGCGCTGTTCGGGCCTGCGTCGCGGCGCGCAGCGACCAGGCAGTGCGCTGCGCAGGTACGCTGATTAGCTCGACCAGTGCGGCTCGCAAGGCCTGCTGTTCTACCGGAATGAGCCAGGCACCCTGCCCCATCACCTCGGGCACGCCGCCCACCGCGGTGCAAACACAGGGCAAACCGGCAACCAGCGCCTCCAGATTCGCCATGCCGAACGATTCTGTGACGGAAGTGCTCAGGTACAAATCCGCCGCAGCGAGATAAGGTCCGACATCTTCGATGAAAGCAAAATGGATGCGGCTGCTCAAGCCCGCCGCCTCGGCCGCCTGCTGAAACGCTCGTGAATCCCCGTCACCCAAAATTTGCAGGTGCAGTCGCGGATGGCAGCGCGCCACGGCAATCCAGGCGCTGACCATGAGATCAAAACGCTTGAGCGGCGCCAGACGGCCAACGCCCAGCAGATAAAAGTCGTTTTCATCCCATCCCAATTGGCGGCGCGCCTGTTCGCGGGCAGTCACCGCGGCCCGCGGCGCCGCATGCGAAATCGCATGCCAGTGCGGCGGAGTGCATGGCAGGGCAATGTCTCGCGCCACTTGATCAAGCGCCAGTTGCGTCGGCGCCGTCACCCAGCCGGCGGCGTTCAAGACCAGGCCTTCCAGGCGCCGAAGCCACCGCTGCGCGCGCGCGCCCTGCGTCAGGCCGTCTTCGTGCGTTGCCCGGCTATAGCAGCCGAAGCCATGCTCCGTCACACCCCAACTGACGCCGGGCAATCGCAAAAACCTCAAACCGAGCCAGAAACCGCAAGCCAGCCAAGGGTCGTGCAAATGCACCGTGTTGAAACCTTCCCGGCCCGCTATCCGGGCGGCGAACCAACCCATCTGAAAGCGCTCGGCCAGGGCGCTCACAAGCGCCTGCCGGCTTCCGCGTCCAGCCAGGCCAGGCAAGCGCGCGATACGGGCCAGCCAGCGTGAACGGCCGGCCTTGGCAGACTCGGGCAAATCCTCCTGACACAGGTAACGCACCAACCAGCCGCGTTCCCGGAGGGCCAGCACCACCGGCATGAGGCTGCGGCCCAGGCCATAACGCCGGTCACCTGACAATTCGCGCGTGACCATCAGCAGATTGCGTTCCGGCGCGTTCATGACGACATTGCGATCAACGAAAGTCGGTGTCGCCGGCCATCAGCCACCAATGGCCGCGAATTTCTTCGGGTGCCGGGCCGGCCGATCCGATGCTGGTCGAGATGACCAGGTCGAGCGGGCTGTCCCGGCCGCCGTTTCCCGCCAACAGATCGGCATGGCTCGTGGTGATCCACGTCGACACGGCCGATCGACCAAGCTTGCCAGCAAAGCGTCGGCCGACCTCCAGCAGTTCCGAAAACCGCTCCGGCGGCGCCACAAAATCGACGAGCTCGACGCCTTCTTCCTGCCGGTCGCGCAAAATGACGACGCCAACGACCGATCCGCCCCATCGGCGGCGCACCAGCAGCACCGAGTACGGCTCGACCGGATGCGCCAGGTAGCGGCCGCGAATATGGGTCCAGTCGCGCACGCCGGCGATGCTGCCCTGAAGCGAGCGTTTCATCTCCAGCCACAGCCTGTCGACGATCGCCGCGTTTGATTCGGCGAGCGGCCGGGCGACCAGCCGCAGGTTTGGCAAGCCGGCCAAAGCCGGCCAGCGCAATTCGGTCATGGAATCAGCCTGCGCATACAGCCCCAGTGGCTCAAGCTGCAAAAGCCGACCGCTGTCGATAAAACCGAAGTCCAGCATATGGGCCGTGCCGTCGCCGACCTGTTCCGCAAGGGTTGCGGCCGCCATCTGCAACGGAGCCGGGCCCGCCAGCGCATCGTCCGGCATTGGACTTGTCAGCGCATCGACCACCTGCAGCGCCGTTGCCGACTGGCCAAAATAACTGACGGCGCGGGGAGCGCCGCCGCAAAAAGCCATCAGTTCATCGCCTTCCCACACCCCGATACCCCAGCGGTCGGCGTCGCGGTATTTCCATTGCCACAGCGCCTCGGCCAAAGGCTTGCCCGACGAGGACTTTAGCAAGCCATGCAGCGCGGGCTGATGCTCACGCCGCAAAGTCGACAGGCGCCAGCGTAGCGGGCAGCCCTGACGTCGCCATTCGCCGCTATCGGTGTTGGTCAAGCCAAGGCGCCGGGCCAGCGCGGGATGCTGGGTGGCAACAGCGATTTGCGCGTCGGTCAGCGCGTCCGCCGAACCGTCCGCCGTTCCGGCCTGACTCAAAATTTCCAGCGGGTCGCCGGCGGCAGGCGGCGTGGCAGGCTTGGCGATGTCCGCTTCGCCCACGGCGCCCGGCATGCCTTGCCAGCAGTGTGCCAGACTAACCATGCCCTGCTCAAGCGTCTCCTGGCTGAAATGCAGCGTCGCCACGTTGGAGGCCGTGTCGTAAATATGAATGCCGTTTTCGCTCAGAAGGTACGCCCAGACGAAATACTCGCCCTTGAGCAGCGGAATTTTCGGAAATTCGATGCTGGCCGTGCCGCGTCCGGTCTCGTCGCGTGCCAGCACCAGCCCATCGGCATGGGTGCTGCTGCTGGCCAGAATACGCCCGTCCGGGCCGTTGATCGTCACGGCGACCACCGGCGACGGCAACGCCGGGTCGGACGCGAAGCCGACGCTGATGCCCAACGTCTGCCGGCCGCTTTGCACTTCCAGCGAAGTGCCTTGAGCGTCATCGACCCGGGTCTGGACGGCCAGGATGCGCGCATGGCCCTGGGGCGAACCATGCGTCCTGGAGGCGGTGCTGGTCTGGATGGCGTCGCGGTCCAGAAAGCTCTGGTAGCGCGCCACCACCGCCGCCGGGTTTCCCATCTGCTGCACGGTGCCTTTTTCAAGCCATAGCGCGCGCGTGCATAGCGCCTCGATCTGGTACATCGAATGCGAGCAGAAAAGAATGGTCGCGCCGCTGTCGCGCAGCGTCATGATCCGGTCGAACGACTTGCGGGCGAAAGCGCCGTCGCCGACCGACAGGGCTTCGTCGATCACCAGGATGTCCGGATCGACACTGGTGGCGATGGAAAACGCCAGCCGAACGTACATGCCGCTTGAATAGGTCTTGACCGGCTGGTGGATGAAGTCGCTGATGCCGGAAAAATCGACGATGGCGTCATAGCGTTCGTCGATCTCGGCTTTGCTCAGGCCCAGGATCGACGCGTTGAGGTAAATGTTCTCGCGCCCCGAGAAATCCGGATTGAAACCCGCGCCCAGTTCAAGCAGCGCGGCGATCCGGCCGTTCACCGCGATGCGCCCCGCCGACGGAGTGAGCGTGCCGCAGATCAGCTGCAGCAGCGTCGATTTGCCGGCGCCGTTGCGTCCCACCAGACCAAGAACCTCGCCCTTTTGCAACTCGAAACTGACATCGTTCAGCGCGGCGAATTCGCGGTAATAGCGCTTGCCGCCACGCGCCGCCATCTGCTTGAGGCGGTCGATGGGCCGGTCATAAAGCTGAAAGGTCTTGCCCAGTTGCTGCGCCTGAATCGCCGGGCTAAAGGACATCGGCGAATCCGCGACGCGTCGACTGAAAAAAAACCGCGCCGGCCACGGCGAACAGGCTGGCCAGCAGCGCATAAAGCGCCAGCGAATCCCAGGAGGGCCACCGCCCCTGCAGCAGCACCAGCCGAACCTGTTCGATGATCAGCGTCAACGGGTTCAACCGCATCCAGAACTGCCAGCGCGCGTCGAGCGTGCTGAGCGAGTAAAACACCGGCGACATGAACATGATAAGGCTGACAACCATGGTCATCACCTGCCCGATATCCCGGACAAAAACGCCCAGCGCGGACAAAAACCAGCCCATGCCCAGCAGAAACGGCAAAAAAGGGAGCAGGACCAGCGGCAACGCCAGCGCCGTGACCGGCAGGCCGCCGCGCGCGATCAGCAGCACGATCAGCAGCGAAGCGACACTGATCAGGAGGTGGAAAAGCCCTGACAGCACGGTGACCCAGGTCAGCAGCTCGATGGGGAAAATAACCTTCTTCACCAAGTTTGGCTGCTCGACGATCAGGTTGGGCGCCTTGCTGGTCACTTCGGCGAAAAGATTGAACACGACCAGGCCGGCAAAAACCTGCAGCGCGAACTCCAGCCCGCCGCCAGCGGCCGCCCCCGGCCAGCTGGCGCGAAACACGCCGACGAAAACAAAAGAATAAACGCCCAGCATCAGCAAGGGCGTTAGAAAAGACCAGGTCAGACCGAGCAGCGATCCCCGGTAGCGCCCCAACACATCGCGACGCGCGAACTGCCAAAGCAGCGAACGGGTGTGCAAGGGCAAGAAGGAGTGGAGGGAGCCGGTCACCCGGTCGATTTTAACATTGCGTGTTTTGCAGACCCCGGGCGCATCGCTGCGGTTTTGGAAGCAGCCGCCCGAACGCTGGCGAGCCGTTCGCCGGCTCTTTCGAGTACTCAGTCCTTAATATCCGGTTGGCCGGGCCGGCTTCGGGCTAAAGCAGCCAGGCATCTAGAAACCAGTTGACCGGCGGTCGATCCGGCGATAATAACGGCCCGGGAGACAACACATGCAGAAGTGGACCGCCTTTGGCCTTCCGGCCAGCCCCGCCTTCGACGCTGACAGCGTGCGCAAGCACTGGAGCCGCCTGCACCGCTGCGACTGCGAGCCGCTGCCCGGCGACCCGGCCGTGCTGCGCGCCTGGGCGCTGTTTCACAGCGGCGAGTTCGAGGCGGCCGCGCAGGCCGGACTGAACGCCGGCGGCGATGGCGTCACGGTGGCCAACAAGGCCGGCTGCGTTTACGCGACCTACCTCGAGCGTGGAGAAAAAGCCCGGCTGGAACTGTTTCTGCAAGTCGCCGCCAGGGCCGAAGCGCAGCAGGCCGCCGAGCCGAAAAACCCGAATGCCTGGTTCTGGCAGGCCTATGCGCTGGGGCAGTACAGCCATGGCATCAGCGTGGCCAAGGCGCTTGCCCACGGCGTGGGCGGCAAGGTCAAGGCCGCGCTGGAGCGCACCGTCACGCTGGCGCCGCGGCATTCCGGCGCTCACGCCGCGCTTGCCGGCTTCCATGCGGAAGTGATCGACAAGGTCGGCTCGCTGATCGCCGGCATGACCTACGGCGTGAGCAAAGACGCCGCGCTGGCGCATTTTCGCGAGGCGCTGCGGCTCGACCCGGACTCGCCCGGTGCCTTGACCGGCTATGCCGACGGGCTGGTCATGCTGGGCGGCGAGGTGCGCGCGGACGAGGCGACCCGGCTGTACGAGCAAGCCGCGCAGTGCCAGCCGGCCGACGCGATGGAACGCCTCGGCGTCGAGCGAGCCAGGCTCGAGCTGCGCGACTGATTTTTGAGGGCTGAATGCTCGCTTTTTAATAGCTAGCCACGCTCGCCCTGTCTGCGCAAAAGCCAATTTTCATTACGCATCAGCGCGGACAGCGCACCAGTCCGCAATAGCGCACGCAAAACGGGCAACCCGTCATCGGCAGCCACGCCGGAATGCCGTAGAAGCGCCGGAAGGCGACGCCTAGAACGCCTTCGCGGTAAGCCGCGAAGTTGAAGCCGCTGCCTTCAACGACATAGAACGGCACGCCGTCCTGGCTGAAGCCGGATACCGCCACCTTCGCAAAATAGGGCTGAAAGTCCGCCAGCGCTGGCTTGTCGGACGTGATGACGCGGACGGTCGCGCCCTGGTAGCGCGAGAAATCGACCAGCATGTCGTCCTGCCGCGCATGGAACTTGCCGACGCCGAAGACCGGCATGTACTCGCGCCGCTCGAAACCGTAGATTGACGCCGAGGTGTAGGAGTCCCCCATCAGCACCGCGCCGGGGCTGGCGGCGCGCCGCACGATTTCGGCTGCCCTGACGCTGCGCACGATTTGTGGATACAGGCGCGTGTCGCGCCAGGTTTCGAGTGTTGTCAGGTAAAGCCCGAGCACGGCCAGCACATGAAGGCCGGCGAACACTGCCACGCCCCTGGCGCAGGCCTTGAGCCGGTCGGCCGGCAGCGCGAACGCCAAAAACGCGAAGCCGAAGGGATAGAAGGAGAGCACCCAGTGCAGGCCGATCACCTTCTTGCCCGAGAGCAGCGCGAAAAACAGCAGCGGCACAGCGACCAGGCACGCCAGCAGGCGCACGGACGCGGCGGCGGCGGCCAGCCCGTTGCGGGATTTGAACGCCAGCCACAGCGCTGCCGGGGTGACCAGGTAGGCCATCATGGCGAGGTACAGCAGCGGCTTGCGCCATTCGAAAACCGCCACCTCGTTGCGGTTGTAGACGTTGAACATGATGTTCGGCCAGCCGTGCGACAGGTTGTAGCCGATGTTGACCGCCGGGCCGGGCAAGGCGCAGGCGACCAGCAGCGCCAGCCCGGCCAGCCGCTGGCGGCGGTAGAGCAGGAAATAGGCGAGGTAGCTCAATCCGAGCACCACGGCGAAATACTTCGACAAAAACGCGCAGCCGAGAAAAACACCCGACAGCGCATAGTGCCCGCAGGCGGCGCGGTCGAAACGGGCGCGGTGTTCGGCGCGCATCAGCGCCGCCGCCGACAGCGCCGACCAGAACACCAGCGGCGTGTCGGTGGTGATGAGGGCGTTCAGCCAGTTCAGCGGCGCCAGCCAGAACAGCAACACCGCCCAGGCCGCGCGCACCGGATTGACCGGCTTGAGTCCCCACCAAAGCGCCGCGCCCACCGCGAGCGGCAACAGCACCGCCGGCAGGCGGATCGACAGGGCGCCGTCGCCGAGCGTGCCGCGCATCAGCGCGATCAGCCAGCCAACCATCGGCGGATGGTCCGAATAGCCCCAGTCGGGGTAGACGCCCCACCAGTAAAAAAAGGCCTCATCGCCCGAAATCGGAAAGGTCGCTGCGATCCACAGGCGTGTCAAGAGCGACGCCAGGCCGGCAGCCAGTAGCCAGCGACCCAGGTTGTCGGGCTCCCCGGTTTGGGCGGAAAAAACCTGCGGGAAAGCGGCGGAAGCCAGAAAAACGCGGTTTTCAATCATGGGCTGACCGCTATCGAAAGCTGATTTCCTTGGCGATGGCGGCACTATAAAGCAGCGCCAGCAGACCGATGGCAACCGCCAGCCAGAGCGTGAAAAGCCGCACCAGCACGGTGATGCCCAGCGCCTGGGCCGCGCTCGCGCCGTCGGCCGCGAGCAGGCCCGCAAGCACCGTTTCGGTTCCGCCCAGGCCGGCCGGAAGGGCCGACAACGCGCCGGCAACCATGGCGAGGGCGTAAAAACCTGTGGCTTCCGGCAGGCCCAGCGCAAGTCCGCTTTCGCGGCAGATCAGCCACACGGCGACGCCCTGCGCCGCCCAGGCGGCCAGCGTTAGTGCGAACCAGGCCAGCGGACGCACCGACAGACAGCGCCAGGCGTCCATCAGCCAGCTCAGCCAGACCTGACGCCGAAACCACGCCGCCCGCGATCTGAAAAGCAAAGCCGCGATCAGCAGCGCCGCCAGCGCGCAGCCGGCCAGCGCAGCGGCCCAGAAAGGCAGAGGCGCGCCCAGCCAGCCCCGCCGCCAGGCCCAGCCCACGGTCGGCAGGCACAGCAGCAGCAGGCAAACCAGATCGGCCAGCCGCTCGGCGCCGAAAATCGCCAGGCTTTGCCGCGCGCCGAGCGGCTGGCGCGCCAGCATCAGGCCGCGCACCGCCTCGCCGACATTGCCCGGCGTCGGCGTGAAGGCATAACCCGCCAGGTAGATTCGCAGCCCTTGCCACCTGTCGAAATGCCGCCCGTAGTGCGCCATCCACAGCCGCCAGCGCATGCCGCGCAGCAGGTAATTGAGCAGGCACAGCGCGCCCGCCTGCAGGCCGGTCCAGCTCCACAGGCGGGCCAGCGAAGCGCGGGGGCTGTCGCCCCAGACCAGCAGCGCCACCGCGTAGACCGTGGCGGCCACGGCCAGCACCAGCAGCAAGGGCTTGACCGGAAGCTTGACGCGCAAGGCGCCGGGTGCCGTTTCATCCGGCATCAATAGCGGCGGCTCAAAAAGATCGCCAGCCAGGCGATGGCCGCCGCAACCGCCCAGGGGTCGCGCAGCAGGTCCCGCGCCACGTCCTCACCCCGGCCGCGATGCACCTGATAGGTGTAGCGCAGCAGGCCGAAGACGACGATCGGAACGGTGTAGAGCATGCGCTCGCCGTGCTGCAGCTGGGCCTCGGGGCTGGAGGCGAACAGGCTGTAGGTCGTCAAGGTGGCCGTCATGGTGACGGCGATGAAGGTGTCGACCAGCGCCGGCGGATAGTCGGCCATCACGACGCGCTGGCTGGCTTCCTCCTGAAAACTTTCGGCCTTGCGTTTGCAAAAGCCGAGAAACAGCGTCAGGAAAATCCCGGTCAGCAGCAGCCAGCGCGACGGCGCGATGCCGACCGCCACGGTGCCGGCCAGCAGCCTGAGCATGAAGCCCGACGCGATGATCGACACATCGACCACCGCCACCCGCTTGAGCCACCAGGAATAAGCGATGTTGAGCAGGGCGTACAAGGCCAGCAGCAGCAGCAGCGTGCGGTTGCCGGCGGCGATGTAAACCCCAGCGGCAAGCAGCGCCGCCGCCAGCGAAAAAGCCGCCGGCGCCGACACTGCGCCGCTGGCCAGCGCCCGGCCGCGCTTGACCGGATGCAGCGCGTCGCTGGCGCGGTCGTGCCAGTCGTTGAGGATGTAGACCATGCTGGAGGCGCAGCAAAACGCGGCGAAGGCGTGCAGCACGCGCAGGGCCACGGCGCCGTCATGCCAGCTCTGGCTGAACACCAGGCCGGCGAACACGAAGCCGTTTTTAAGCCACTGGTGCGGCCGCATCAGGCCGAGCAGCGGCGGCAGCGACCGGCTGAACCAGGAAATCAAAGGAAAATACCCATCCGGCGCATACCCGGCGAGCGGGACACGCTATCAAAACAATAGCTTTCAAGCGTCGGCGGAAATGCCTGCGGCTGCCGCGTGCCGTTCTCAGGTGCGCACACGGCCGTCACCCGTCAGCATCGACAACTCGACGAAACTCGACGCCACATGGTCGCTCGGCGAAAAGCGCACCGAAAAGCCGCCGAACGACTGGCTGCCGATACCTTCCAGGCCCGCCACCAGCGACTCGCGGTTCGGCCTGCCGCCGGCGCGCCGCAGGCCTTCGACAAACACCTTGGCGGCCAGATAGCCTTCCATGCTTGAGAAATTGGCCTGCGCGCCGCCGCCGGCGGCCTTCACCGCGTCGCCGAATTCACGGGCGACCGCGCGCGCCGGGTTGTACGGCGACGGCATGACCTGCGACACGACGACGCCAGCCGCTTCCTTGCCGAGCTCGTCGGCCAGCGCCTGCGTGCCGACGAAAGACACGTTGTAGAAGGTTCCGCCGTAACCGGCCTTGCGCGCCTCGCGGATGAACGCGGCGCAGGCCTTGTAGGCGCCGATCTGCACCACTGTGTCGGGCCCGGCCGCGACCAGCGTCTTCACGGCGGCGGCAACATCGACCGAGTTGCGCTCGACCGTTGCCTGCGCGACCGGCAACAAGTTCTGGCGGCCGAGCGCCAGCAGGACGCCGTCGAGGCCGGCCTTGCCGTAGGCGTCGTTCTGGTGAAAGTCGGCGATTTTTTTCAGCCCGAGATTGGTCTGCTGCTTGACGATCAGGGCGGTTTCATCGTTGTACGAAGCGCGAATGTGAAAAGCGTAGCGGTTGAACGGATCGCGCAACGCCATGGCGCCGGTGAACGGCGCGAAAAAAGGAATCCTGGCCCTGGTCGCCAGCGGCAGCGCGACGAGGCTGGTCGGCGTGCCGACATAACCGAACAGCGCGAACACGTCGTCGGCGATCAGCTTTTGCGTGTTTTCGGCGCAGCGCGCCGGCTCATAGCCATCGTCGAGCTTGCGAATTTCGATTTGCTGGCGCCCCTGCGCATTGACCTGGTCGAAGTAGATCTTTGCGCCCTGGTGAAATTGAATTCCCAACTGCGCGGCCGGTCCGGTGAACGGCGCCGACTGGCCGAGAATGATTTTCCCGTCGGACTGGGCTTTTGCCGTCCGGAAACCCGCTACCGCGGCGGCCCCGGCGGCGACGGAAAACGTGCGTCGATTAAGCGTGGTGGCTGGCATGTGCGGGTTCCCCGGTCGATTCAAGCTGGCGGCAAAGCGTTGATTATCGGTGCGAAGGCAGCCGGCAAACGCGGTGAATGACCCGCTTGAATTGCGTGGTAGGCAATCGACCAGACCCGTTTTCCCCGCTTCGCTATAAAGTCGGCGGATGACGCCAATTTCCACGCCCGCCGCACCTCCCGCGGGTGCTGATTCCCTCAGCCGGGTCACGCAGGTGCTGGGCGCGTGCCCGCATGACTGCCCCGACACCTGCTCGCTGCTGACCACGGTTGAAAACGGCGTCGCGACGCGCGTGCGGGGCAATCCCGACCATCCGCAGACCGGCGGCGTACTGTGCAACAAGGTGTCGCGCTACACCGAACGCACCTACCACGCCGAGCGCCTGCTGCGGCCGTTGATGCGCGCCGGCCCCAAAGGATCGGGCCGCTTCGAACCTGTCAGCTGGGACGAGGCGCTGGCCGACATCGCCGAGCGCCTGGCGTCGATCGCGGCGCGCAACGCCGAAGGCATCGTGCCTTACAGCTATTGCGGCACCATGGGGCAGGTTCAGGGCGAAGCCATGGCCGGGCGGTTTTTCAACCGGCTCGGCGCGTCGCTGCTCGACCGCACGATTTGCTCCGCCGCCGGCGGCGAGGGCGTAACGCAGACGCTGGGCGCCAAGGTCGGCATGCGGGTCGAGTTCTTCGCCGAGGCGCGCCTGATCCTCATCTGGGGCAGCAATTCCATCGGCAGCAACCTGCACTTCTGGCGCTATGCCCAACACGCCCGGCGCGCCGGGGCCAAGCTGGTCTGCATCGACCCGCGCCGCAGCGAAACAGCCGAGAAATGCGACGAGCATGTCGCGCTGCTTCCGGGCACCGATGCCGCGCTGGCGCTGGCGATGATGCATGAGTTGATCGTCCACGACTGGCTCGACCACGACTATCTCGAGCGCCACACGCTCGGTTGGGACGCGCTGCGTGAGCGGGCGCTGCGGTGGAGCCCGCAACGGGCCGCGGATGTTTGCGGCGTGCCGGCCGGACAGATCACGGCGCTGGCGCGTGACTACGGCCAGTGCCGAGTCAACCGCCAGCCGGCGGCGATCCGCATGAACTACGGCTTGCAGCGGGTGCGCGGCGGCGGCAACGCGGCGCGCGCCATCGCCTGTCTGCCGGCGCTGATCGGCGCCTGGCGGCATCGAGCCGGCGGCGTGCTGCTGAGCACCTCGGGCGAATTCCCGCTCGACAAGGCGGCGCTGCAGCGGCCCGACCTGCTCGCCGGCCGCACGCCGCGAACGATCAACATGACGACGATCGGCGACGATCTGCTGCGCGAAAGCTCGCCGGCGTTCGGCCCGAAGATCGAGGCGCTGATCGTCTACAACAGCAACCCGGTCGCCGTCGCGCCGGACTCGAGCCGGGTGGTGCGCGGTTTTGCCCGCGAGGATTTGTTCACCGTGGTGCTCGAGCAGTTCCAGACCGACACCGCCGACTACGCCGACTTCATCTTGCCGGCGACAACGCAACTCGAGCACTGGGACGTGCACGCCGCCTACGGCCACACCGACGCGCTGCTCAACCGGCCGGCCATCGCGCCGCTCGGGCTGTGCAAGTCGAATGCGCGGATTTTTCGCGAACTGGCGGCACGCATGGGCTTTGCCGAGCCGTGCTTTTCCGACGGAGACGAGGCGCTTTGCCGGGCCGCGTACGGCGACAGCGTTGACTTCGACACGCTGTTGGGCAAGGGTTTCGCGACGCTCGACCTGCCCGAGGCGCCCTACGCCGACGGCGGCTTTCGCACGCCGTCGGGCAAATGCGAGTTTTTCAGCGAACGGCTGGCGGCGCGGGGCCTGGACGGCCTGCCCGACCATGTCGCCAATTACGAGGCCGCCGGCGCGTCGGCCGTGTTTCCGCTGGCGATGATTTCGCCGCCGGCGCGCAATTTCCTCAACTCCACTTTCGTCAATGTCAAAAGCCTGCGCGACATCGAGGGCGAGCCGCTGCTCGAAATTCATCCGCTTGACGCCGGCCCGCGCGGCATCGAGAGCGGCGCCGTCGTCAGCGTGTTCAACGACCGCGGCGACTACCGGGTGAAAGCCGAGGTGACGGTGCGCGCCCGGCCCGGCGTCGTCAACGGCCTGGGCGTCTGGTGGCGCAAGCTCGGCCTGGCCGCGACCAACGTGAACCAGCTCACCAGCCAGCGGCTGACCGACCTCGGCCGGGGGCCGGTGTTCTACGACTGCCTGGTCGAAGTGCGGCTGGCAGCGCCGCAGCCCGGTTGAGCGGAAAGTCAGCATGCCATCGAAACGATTCAAAGCGCTGCTCGCCCTCACGCTGGCGGCGGCAGGCCTGGCCGGTTGCGCCAATCTGGATTACTACTGGCAGTCGGTCAGCGGCCACCTGCACCTGCTCAACGCCGCGCGGCCGGTCGATGACTGGATCGCCGACACGCACACTTCAGCCTCGCTGAAAAAGCGGCTGGAATTGACGCAGCGCATCCGCGACTTCGCGGTAAGCGAGCTGAAGCTGCCCGACAACGCCAGCTACCGGCGCTATGCCGACCTGCGCCGCACCGCCGTCGTCTGGAACGTGGTGGCGGCGCCCGAGTTTTCGCTCACGCTGAAGACCTGGTGCTTTCCGGTCGCCGGCTGCGTCGGTTACCGGGGTTATTTCAGCGAATCGGAGGCCAGGGGCGAGGCGCGGCAGCTCACGGACCAGGGCTTGGAGGTCGCGGTCCATGGCGTGCCGGCGTATTCGACACTCGGCTGGATGAACTGGGCCGGCGGCGACCCGCTGCTCAACACCTTCATCGGCTACCCGGAAGGCGAGCTGGCGCGGTTGATTTTCCACGAGCTGGCGCACCAGGCGGTCTATGCGCCCGGCGACACCGCCTTCAACGAATCGTTCGCCACCGCCGTCGAGCGGCTGGGCAGCCAGCGCTGGCTGGCCACCGAGGCCTCTACCGACGCGCGGCAGGCCTACGCGGTCTTCGACGGGCGGCGCCAGCGGTTCCGGGCGCTGGCGCGGGCGACGCGGGACGAACTCACCGCCATTTACAAGAAAAATGATGCCGCGACGCACGATACGCGGGCGCAGTCAGCTCATAAATCGATAGCAATGCGGCGATTTCGGGAAAATTACGCGCAGCTCAAAACCGAATGGGGCGGCTTCGCCGGCTACGACCCGTGGGTCGCCAGCGCCAACAACGCGTCCTTCGGCGCGCAGGCCGCCTACGATGAACTGGTGCCCGGCTTCGAGGCGCTGTTCGAGCGCGAAGGCAACAACTGGCAGCGGTTTTATGCGGCGGCAAAACACCTGGCCAGCCTGCCTCAGGCCGAGCGGCATGGCGCGCTTGCCGGCGCCTTGCACAAAAATCATGAACCTGGCGCGGTTTAAGCCGGTATCGATCCGCCTGGCGGTGGCCTGCTTTCTTGGTCGAGCCTTCGCTTAATGAGAAAGCCAGCGCTGCAAAACGTTAATTGATAGTCAAGTCGTCTGGCGGCAAACTAAGCACCATGACTTCCACCGCAACCACCCCTGTCGCCGCAAGCCTGCCGCAAACTCCGCTCGCCGGCCTGAAAGTCCTTGAGCTCGGCCAGCTGATTGCCGGCCCGTTCGCGGCCAAGACGCTGGCCGACTTTGGCGCCGAAATCATCAAGATCGAACCGCCGGGTGCCGGCGACGCGCTGCGCAAATGGCGCTTGCTGAAGGACGGCACCTCGGTCTGGTGGCAGGTGCAGTCGCGCAACAAGCGCTCGGTTGCGCTGGATCTGAAAAACCCGCAGGCGCAGGACATCGTTCGCCGGCTTGCCGAGGAGTCGGACGTGCTGATCGAGAACTTTCGCCCCGGGGCGATGGAAGGCTGGGGACTTGGTCCCGACGCGCTGCTCAAGCTCAATCCGCGCCTCATCATGCTGCGCATCAGCGGCTACGGTCAGACCGGCCCCTACCGCGACAAACCAGGCTTCGGCGTGGTCGCCGAGGCCATGAGCGGGCTGCGCCACCTGACCGCCGAACCGGGCCGCGTGCCGGTTCGCGTCGGTGTCAGCATCGGCGACACGCTGGCCGCGCTGCACGGGGTGATCGGTATTTTGCTGGCGCTGCGGGAGCGCCAGCGCTCGGGCCAGGGCCAGGTCATCGACGTGGCGCTGTACGAGGCGGTTTTCAACTGTATGGAAAGCCTGCTGCCTGAATACAGCGCGTTTGGCGCGGTGCGCGGCGCGGCCGGCAGCGCCCTGCCCGGCATTGCGCCGAGCAATGCTTATCGGTGCAGGGATGAGGGATATGCCTTGATTGCCGGCAACGGCGACAGCATTTTCAAAAGGCTGATGAGCACGATCGGCCGCGCCGACCTCGGCATGGACCCGCTGTTCGCCGACAACGCTGGACGGGTGGCGCGCGTTGCCGAACTCGACGACGCCATCGGCCAATGGACGGCATTGCACAGCGTCGACGGGTGCTGGCGGCACTCGACAAGGCGTCGGTGCCGGCGGGCCGCATCTACACCATCGCCGACATCGCGGCCGACCCGCATTACCAGGCACGCGGCATGCTGGACGAAGTTCGGATGGACGACGGCACTATGCTGGCGGTCCCGGGCATCGTTCCCAAGCTCTCGCGCACGCCAGGCGGCCACCGCCGCAATGCGCCGCGAATCGGCCAGGACACCGACGCGGTGTTGCTGGAAATGGGCTTGTCGCCCGAACAGATCCAGACGCTCAGAGACCAGGGCATCGTTGCCGGAGAAACAATCCAATGAAAACCGTTAAACGCATTTACTTCAATGAAGTCGCCACCCGCGACGGCTTTCAGATCGAGCCGAACTTCATCCCGACCGACGACAAAATCGCGCTGGTCGATGCGCTCGGCGAATGCGGCTACGCCAAGATCGAGGTGACGTCGTTCACCTCGCCCAAGGCAATTCCGATGCTGCGCGACGCCGAGGAAGTGATGGGCTGAATCCGCCGCGTTCCCGGCGTCGAGTACAGCGTGCTGGTGCCCAATCTGCGCGGCGCCGAGCGCGCGCTGGAATCGCGCGCCGACGAGCTGAATCTGGTGATGTCGGTGTCCGAGACGCACAACCTGGCGAACCTGCGAATGCCGCGCGAAAAAAGCTTTGCCGCGCTGCAAGACGTGATTCGCCATGTCGATGGCCGCACGCCGATCAACATTTCACTGTCTTGCAGCTTCGGTTGTCCGATGGAAGGCGACGTGGCGCAGGACGAAATTCTGCGCTGGAGCGATCGATTTGCCTGCCTTGGCGTTCGCGGCCTGAGCATTTGCGACACCACCGGCATGGCGCACCCGGCGCAGGTCAGCCGCATGGTCGAAGCGCTGCAACAGCGGTTTGCCGGCCTGCAACTGACGCTGCACTTTCACAACACGCGCGGCATGGGCCTGGCCAATGTGCTGGCCGCGGTACAGGGCGGGATCGAGCGTTTCGACGGCTCGCTCGGCGGGCTCGGCGGCTGCCCGTATGCTCCCGGCGCCAGCGGCAACGTCACCAGCGAGGACGCGATCCACATGCTCGACGCGATGGGTTACGACACCGGAATGGATATTCCAAAGCTGCTGGGTCTGGCCAGGCAAATGCCGCACATCGTCGGCCATGAGGTGCCCGGCCAGGTCGCCAAGGCCGGTCGTATCTCGGACCTGCATCCGGCACCGGATTTTGTAGCGGCGCTGCGCGAGCAGTTCGCCTGAGTGCAAGCCAATTTACTACAAAATTGATAGCTACTTGCGCTCACCCATCATGCTCAAACGGCTTGTTTTATCAAGAAACCAGCTCAGCCCAGCGCAGTGATGAAATCGATGTACCGCCGCATGGCGTCATCCTGCGACACGCCTTTGAGCTTGCTCCAGGCATCCCATTTCGCACGCGCAACCATGTCGGTGAAGCCGGGTTTTGTCTCGGCGTTGTCGCCTGCGCTGCCCTGCTTGTACAAAGCGTAAAGTTTCAGCAGGGTGGCGTTGTCAGGGCGCTCGCTGAGGTTTTTCGAGTCAACAACAGCCTGGTCGAACTCGGCTTTGAGGTCTGGCATGGGAATGCTCCGAGTCTAAAAGTGATGGTTGATGATCAAGCCTGGCGGCGACGTCTTCGCCTGTCAGCATGTGCGCTGCGTCCGGTTGCGTCACTTTGCCAGGAACAGGACTGGCGTCGGGGGTTATGAAACCGCCTTGGCGCCTTTCCTTGCAGGCTTTATTTCACCAGCAATACCGGAACAACGCTGTCTGCAACCACTCGCTGCGCGACGCTACCCATCAGCGCCCGGCCGATCCAGCCGTGCCCGTGGGTGCCCATCACAATCAGTTCAGCCTGCTCGTTTTTGGCTGCAAGAACAATTTCTTCCACGGCTGAACCGACAACAGCCAGGCAGCGATGGCGGAGCGCATTTTGTTCAAGAAATGTCTTCACCGGTTCGAGCACCTTGCTGGATTCTTCAGCATGGTAAGCCGCAACGTCGGCCGAACCCAGCATCGTCGTGACACGTCCCGGCACCGGCGCCTGAACATTCAGAACAACGATTTCATCGTCACTTCTCAGCAGGCTTTTGTGCCCGGCGACAAACGTCAAAGCCTTTTGGGTGAAAGGACTGCCATCAACTGCCAGCACGATCTTCATAACAATTTCCTTAGAGTGGGTGGGCTTCACCGGCTTATGAAGTCTTTTGATGTGACGGTAAGGGTTTAAGTGTGCTCTGGAAAGTCTTGGCTTGACGTAAGGAAAGACCGCGTGAACCCTTGAGACGGGCTTTTGCAAAAAGTATTAGCGTGTGTCGGCGCGGGAAAGCGTACTTTGGTCGATAGATTTCAGCACGCTGGCCGTAAAAGCCCGCTTTTTCTGAGCAACCCGGCTCAGCGTCACCCAGCAAGCCGGCGCGAAGCGATTTCGAGCAGGCCGTCAAAAATCAGCCCCTCGACGAGTTCGAACTTCACCGACATGCTCGGCGCGACCTTCCAGCCGGCGCCCCCGGTCATGATGCATTCGGGTTTTTCGCCGCAACGGCGGGTGATGTTGTCGACCATCCGCTGCACCGCGCCGGCGATGGCGAAGGTACCGCCACTGGTGAGCGCATCGCTGGTGTTGGTCGGAAAGTCGCGCACATCGCCAGTCGGCACATGCAGGCCGGCGGTGCCCGATTCGAGCGCGCGCAGCATGATGCCGTGGCCCGGCAAGATGATGCCGCCGAAAAATTTGCCGGACGCGTCGATCGCCTCGACCGTGACCGCCGTGCCGACCATGACAACCAGGCAGGGCTTGCGGATGCCGCGCGCCAGCAGCAGGTTGTGCGCGCCGATCATTGCCACCCAGCGGTCCGAACCCAGTCGCGCCGGATGGTCGTAGCCGTTGGTCAGGCCGGCTTCCCCCGCACTTGAGACGACCCAGCTGGGGACCGCGTCCCACATCTCCATCTGCTCGGCAAGCCTGCGCTTGATGGCGTCGCCAGCGACGATGCAGCCCAAAATGACCGATGGCACGGAAAGCTCCCGCCAGTCGCCCTCGGCGAGTTTGTCGATGTTTTCCAGAAACACCGCGCCTTGGGCCAATAATTTCGCGCCAAGCACCGGCGCTTCGTATTGAGCCCATTTGAGCCGGGTGTTGCCGACGTCAAGCGCTAGGAAAGTCATTGGGCTGGATTATGGCTACTTTCGTGTCCCGGAATCAAATCCCGGTCGCTGCAACGCCAGATGGAGCGCCCCGATTCGGGCGCTGCGCCGCAAGCAACAATTGCGTTGCCAGCACGCGTTCGAAACAGGCACAATCACACGAGATGTTGGAAAAAGTGATTTTTCGTTACATATGGCCTGGCTTGACACGCTGGTAAAAGGCGGCGATCCGTCCCGGTCATTGCGCTTTGCGCCGGGCCGGCTGACGCTTGCGCCGCTGGAAGCAATACTGCATCCCTCGGTGCGGCGCATGCGCCTGCTGGGCCTGGCGCTCGCGTTCGGAAACCCACTGCTCTACTGGATCTGGTCGGAGTGGATCACGCAGCCTTACGAAAGCCCCTGGCTGCGCGGTTTGATGAGCGCGCTGGGCCTGGTTTTTCTCATAAAGCCACTGACCGACCGTCTGTCGAGTGAAAGCGTGCGGGCGCTGGTCACGCTGATTGTCTGGGTCGAGTTGCCACTGTTTTACAGCTGGATGTACCTTTGCAATGACGGCGGTCCGGTGTGGCTGCCGGGCGTTTGCGTCATGGTGCTGGTGTATTACCACCTGACCGACTGGCGCATCGCCACCGCCGGCGTTGTCGCCGGCTTTGTCGCGGCGCTGGCGCTGTTACAGGTTTTAAATCCAAACGGCGCGCTTTCGCCGGGCCGAGATTATTCGCTTGACGCGGTGCTGATGGCTTTCAGCTGGGGGGCGGCGATGCTCCTCGGCATCTCATCGGCGAACCAGCGAAATGGTTACCTCGCCCACACGCTGACGACCATCGGCATCATGGCGCACGAACTGCGCACGCCGCTGTCGACCATCGCGCTGATCGGCGACGCGATTCACCTTGAAGTCGAGCGTGATCCCGCCCATCCGCGTAACGAAAAACTCGAGCAGTTCGCCCAGCGCCTGCACACGCTGGTGCGCAACGCGAACTACCAGATCGACACGCAACTCGCCAACGCCAAGCTTCTGCAGCTTCCCGGCCATACCGGCGAGCGGATCTCGGCGGCCGGGCTGGTGCGGCACGCGGCGGCAAGCTACCCCTATGTGTCCACCCGCCAGCGCAACTGCGTCACGGTGCTGGTTCATGAGGACTTCACCTTCCACTCGTCGCCCAGCCAGTTTTCGCAGGTGCTCACCAATCTGATCAAGAACGCGCTTTACTCGCTGATGGCGGCCGACTCGCTCTACCATCCGGGCGCGCTGCGCATCGAGGTCGACCGGGTGCGCAGCCACGGCCGCATCGTCGTTGCAGACGACGGCATGGGCATCGAGCAGGCCTTGCTGCCGCATATTTTCAAACCCTTTTTCTCCAGCAGCCAGGGTACCCGGCACGGGCTCGGCCTGGCGTTCTGCCTGCAGGTCGCGCTGAACGCGGGCGGCAGCATCCACGTGAAATCCAAACATGCGGTCGGCACGCTTTTCACCATCTTGCTGCCGATTGCGAAAACCGAACGTGAGCACTGATCCTTTTCCGCCAACCTTCTTGAAGTGGCCGACCATGTCATTCCTACTTTATCGCCGTCCCGGCGGCGTGGCTTTTCTTGACGACGACCGCGACTATTTGGAAATGCTCGGCGAGGTGATGCCACCCGACTGGTATGTAAGCCTCCATCTGCGGCCCGTCGCCTGCATCGAGCAGTTGCAGCGGGACATACAGAGCCGCGACTCCGATGCCTGGACCCAGCAGAAAATCGTCAACCGCTGGCACGAAGGCACTCTGCTGATTCCCCAGATCCTGCAGTACTGGCGCGACGACGGCACGGCCCGCTTCGCCTTCACCCAGGTCGGCGTGGTCGACTATGCGATGCCGGCGATGGACGGGCTGCGCGTGCTGGGCGAGTTGACGCGCTGGCCGGGTTCGCGCATCTTGCTGACCGGCCGAGCAGACGAGCAACTGGCCGTGTCGGCCTTCAACCGCGGGATGATCGACCAGTTCATTCCCAAGCAATCTCCCGACATCCGGATGCGCCTGACCCGCGCGATCAAGCACCTCCAGCATCAGCCCGACGAGCGCCATCAACACATCTGGCGCGCCACCCTGACGCACGACCAGCACGCGCTGCTTGCCGACCCGCTGATCTCGGCCGAACTCGCCAGGCTGGCGCGTGTTCAGGGGTGGGTCGAACACGTGGCGATCGGCATGCCTTTCGGCGTGCTCGCGCTCGATGCGCAGGGCGCCGTCGAGTGGCTGCAACTGGAGCGTTCTGAAAGCCTGCCCGAGCTTGCCGACCTGGCCTTGTCGCTGGGCTGGGATGCGCAGACCGCCAGGGATATCAGGGGCGGCAAAAAACTGATCGACCTGACGCTGCAAATCGCGCTCGGCGCCGACCACCTGCCGCAGCCCCGCCAGCCGTTCACGCTGTCTGGCGAGCACGGCACGCTGCTTGCGGCCGTCTACACCGTTGGCGCGGCTTTGAGTCCGGGCAAAAGTCGCAGCCACCAGCGCTTTTTAGCTGACCACGGGGGAAGGCGGCTGCTGGAAGTCTAGGAGGCCGGGCGCCGCCTGGCCAACCGCCTCACGTCTGCCGCCACGGCAAACCCGCCAAGCGCCAGCCGCCCTGGCGGCCGCGTTGGCCCTGCGCGTCGGCGTCGCCCTCAAAGCCTTCCAGGATGTTGTAGGCCTCGAGGCCCAGCTCGGTGGCCCGCCGGGCAGCGGCGACTGACCGCACGCCACTTCGGCACAGCATGACGGCCTTCTTGCCGTCGGGCACGGCCGCTTTCAGTTGCTCATCGAAGGCGGCGTTCATCGCCATTCCCGGCCACTGCTTCCAGGCCAGTCCGATCGCGCCCGGCACGAACCCGACCCATTCGCGTTCGGCGTCGCTGCGCACATCGACCAGCACCGCTTCGCCGTCCTGAACCCATTGCCACGCAAGCCGGGGGAGGACATCGCCGGCATAGCCCGTAGCGGCTTGCGCTTGCAGCGTGGAAGCATCGGATACGGAATCGGTTTTCATGCTGGCGCCTCTGGTTTCGTTGATTCTAGTGATCCCGCGCAAACAACCGGCCGGCAGGCAAAATGGACCGCATCTTCATCAACTTCCGAAAAAATCGATGCCATCAAAATCCGACGCGCCTTCCGCCGCGCCAGCGGCGCGCACAGCAAAAGCCGAAGCTGGCGCCATGGCCGGGTTGACCGCCCGCTGGCAACCGCCATTGACAGCAGGCGCGGGCGACAAGAAAAACAAGGGTGGGGAAAAGCCGTTCAGCCTGTCGGGCCTCGACCCGTCGGCCAAGCCTTTTTCAAGCGGCGACAAGGCGCGTGACAAAAAATTGGTCGAAGCGCTGGCTGGCGAGCTCGACGATTTGCAAAACCTGTTTTACGCCGACCGGCGCCACAAGTTATTGGTCGTCCTGCAGGGCACCGACACCTCGGGCAAGGATGGCACGTTGCGCGGCGTGTTCAGCCGCATGAGTCCGCTGGGCGTGCACACTGCCGCCTGGAAGGCGCCCAGCGAAGACGAGCGCGCGCGAGACTACCTGTGGCGCATTCATCAAAAAGTGCCGCCCGCCGGCGAAATCATGATTTTCAACCGCAGCCACTATGAAGACGTGCTGGTGCCGCCGGTCAACGGCTGGATCACGCCGGAACAAACCAGGCAGCGGTTCGTCCAGATCAATGACTTTGAGCGCATGCTCAGCGAAACCGGAACGGTGATTCTCAAGTTCATGCTGCACATCAGCTTCGACGAGCAGGGCAAGCGGCTGCAGGAGCGGATCGACGATGTCACCAAGCACTGGAAGTTCGCGATGGGCGACCTCGACGCGCGCAAGCAGTGGAAGCCGTACCAGCAGGCCTATGAAACCATGCTGAACGCCACCAGTACGCCATGGGCGCCGTGGACTGTCGTTCCCGCCGACTCGAAAACCCACCGCAATTTGATGATTGCCACCTTGCTTCGCGAGCGCTTGGTGCGGCTCGACCTGCGATACCCGCCGCGCAACCCGGCGCTCAAGGGTATCAAGGTCGTTTGACGCGGAAAAAGTGGCTGTTTTAGGCTTTTTACGCAGTCTGGTCGGGCACAAGCAGCTATGTTTTTTATAGCAATTTCTAAACCTGGCATCGCGTCAGTGCCCGCCGCCCAAATAGGCCGCCTTGACGGCCGGGTCGTCGCGCAGTTTCGCCGCCTCGCCATGCACCGAGATGCGGCCGTTTTCCAGCACATAGCCATAGGTTTCCGCAACCAGCCGAAATTCAAGGAAAAACTCCATGAACTTTTTTACACCCTGGCCGAAAATTTTTCACAGGTAAGGGCCAGGCGCAACAGCTGTGCCAGGAAACTGCGGGTAACCAGCCCCGCCGCACCCGAAATACAACATGAAATGCGCTCGGAAGTCTCATCTGAAAAGGGTGGAAATCTTGCGGAACCATGGGGAAACCCCTCTATATCCGCCTCCTGCAATGTCCAATGATGCTCTTCTTAACTTTTAATCAGCAGGAAACAAACATGACCGAGAGTAAAAACCCCCGCAGACGCAGCCTGCTAAGAGGCGCCGCTGTTGCCGCCGGCGCCCTGTCAGCGCCGATGCTGGCCACCGCGCAAACGACCACCACGCTGCGTTTCCAGAGCACTTGGCCGGCCAAGGACATCTTTCATGAGTACGCCAATGACTTCGCCAAGAAGGTCAACGACATGGCTAGCGGTAAGCTCAAGATCGAAGTGTTGCCCTCCGGCGCCGTGGTGCCGGCATTCCAGTTGCTGGAAGCGGTCAACAAAGGCACCTTGGACGGTGGCCATGGCGTGGTGGCTTACCACTACGGCAAGAACAACGCTCTGGCGCTGTGGGGTTCGGGTCCGGCTTTCGGCATGGATCCCAACATGGTGCTGGCCTGGCACAACTATGGCGGCGGCAAGGCGCTGCTGGACGAAATCTACAAGTCGATGAACATGGATGTGGTGTCCTACCTGTACGGTCCGATGCCGACCCAACCCTTCGGCTGGTTCAAGAAGCCGATCTCCAACGTTGCCCAAATGAAGGGCGTCAAATTCCGCACCGTGGGCCTGGCGGTTGACATGTACACCGACATGGGCGCAGCCGTGAATCCGCTGCCCGGTGGCGAGATCATTCCGGCGCTGGACCGCGGCCTGCTGGACGCGGCCGAATTCAACAATGCCACGTCTGACCGTATTCTGGGGTTCCCCGATGTGGTGAAAAACTGCATGCTGCAGAGTTTCCATCAGTCAGGCGAGCAGTTCGAGATTTTGTTCAACAAGGGCAAGTACAACGCGCTGCCCGCTGAACTGAAGTCCATCATCGACTACGCGGTGCAGGCTGCCAGCGCCGACATGAGCTGGAAGGCGATTGACCGCAATTCCAAGGACTACATCGAAATGAAGAAGCAGGGCATCAAGTTTTACAAGACCCCTGACTCCATTTTGCGGGCCCAGCTCGATTCGTGGGACAAGATCATGACAAAAAAAGGCGGCGAGAATCCGCTGTTCCAGAAAATCCTGGATTCGCAAAAAGCCTATGCCGAGCGCGCCGGCCAGTGGCAGAACGACTACATGGTCGATTTCAAAATGGCCTACAACCATTACTTTGCCAAAGGCACCAAGAAGGCCTGATCAACTGGCTGCGCTGGTAGTCTGATAACGCCAGCCACACCGGGGAGCCGGGTGGCTGGTTTGTTTTTTTTGAAGAGAAAGTATGAAAGTTCAAAAATTGCTACACACGGCTGACGAAATCAGCACCTGGGCGGGCAAAACGTTTGCCTGGCTCATCGTGGTGCTGATGGTTTTGGTGGTCGCCGAAGTCTTCAAGCGTTATGCCCTCAACGCGCCTACGGCCTGGGTCTTCGATGCCAGCAACATGCTGTATGGCACGCTGTTCATGATGGGTGGTGCCTACACCCTTGCGCAGGATGGCCACGTACGCGGGGACTTCCTCTACGGCAATTTCAAGCCACGCACCCAGGCTGCGATTGATCTGGTGCTGTATATGGTTTTCTTCCTTCCTGGCATCGCCGCCTTGACATGGTCGGGCTGGACTTACTTCCAGGACTCGCTCGCCATTCACGAGCAGACTTTCAACGCCGACCCACTGCCGGTGTACCCCTTCAAGTTCATGATTCCCCTGGCCGGTGCGCTGGTGCTGATGCAGGGTATTTCCGAGATGATCCGCTGCGTGGTGTGTCTCAATACGGGCGCGTGGACGCCTCGATTGAGGGACGCCCAGGAGTCCGACGTCGTCGCGCAGCAGCTCGAGAGCAGCGAATATGTCGATGAAGAAGCCAAGCGCCTGGCGATTGAAAAATCCATTGGAATGAAGGGTTGATGATGAGCAACGCTGCACTTGGTTTGACCATGCTGTGCCTGATCGTGGTCGTGATCATGATGGGCTTTCCCACCGCTTTCACGCTGATGGGCCTGGGCATGATGTTCGGTTTTGTCGCCTTTTACGACCCGGCAACGCCGTGGCTGGACAACAAGATTTTTGACCTGATGGTGCAACGCGCTTTCGGCGCCATGAACAACGACGTGTTGTTGTCCATACCGCTGTTCGTGCTGATGGGCTATGTGATGGAACGCGGCGCCTTGGTGGACAAGATGTTCCACAGCGTGCAGCTCGCATTTCGCAAACTGCCCGGCTCCCTCGCCGTGACCACGCTGGTCATCTGCACCTTCTGGGGTATTGCCAGCGGCCTGGTGGGCGCGGTGGTGGTGTTGATGGGCGTGATTGCGATGCGGCCCATGCTCAACGCCGGCTATGACACGCGGCTTGCCGCGGGCGTGATCACCGCCGGCGGCACGCTGGGGATTTTGATTCCGCCTTCGGTGATGATCATTGTCTATGCGGCGGTGGCCGGCCAGTCGGTCGTCAAGCTGTACGCCGCTGCCATGTTCCCGGGGTTTTTCCTGGCGTTTCTGTACCTGGTTTACGTGATCGGATGGTGCATGCTCAACCCGAAGATCGCGCCCAGGCTACCGATTGAACAGATGAGAGCCCCGATTTCACCGTGGGTGGCGCACATTTCGTCGAGCTATTCACGTTTCATGCTACCCGCGTTGCTGACAGCCGTGCTTGCGCCGGCCAAAGCTTTGCGTAAAGGCGTGCAGGGTGTGAGCCTGCGGTGGTGGCAATTGCTGGCTGGCTTGACGCGCGCGTTGGCACCCGTCATTTTGGCGGCGGCCACGCTGGGGGCGGTCTGGTGGTATGTGACGATCCACTCACAGGAAGACAACGAGCCGGCCCCTGCGGCGGCGGCGCAGATGGCTGAAAAGTCCGCGACGCCGGCCGCGGCCGCCGGCCTTCAGTCCCCCCCCGCCGCGCCCGGTGGCCTGCAAGAGCCGGCAGCCGCCAGCGGGGGACTTGCGGAGCCCCCCGCCGAAGCGGGCGCCCTGCAGGAGGCGCCGACCGCTGGCGGACTTCAGGCCCCTGCGGACACTGCTGCCGTGGCCGAGCCGCCCGGCTCCGCGCCCGGCGCCGCCAGGGTGGAAAAGGATGAGCCACTACGCGAAATGGGCGCGGGCGAAGCGAGCAACGCGCCCAAAACCGAGCCGGTACCAAGCGGTTTCTACACCGGTTTTTTCATCACCTGCGCGCTCACGCTGGGTTTATTGGCTTACTACTACACCAAGTTCGATGCCGAGCAGTATGAAATCGTCTCCATGCTGATCCATTCGGTCGCCCCGCTGGCAATTCTGACTTTCGTCGTATTGGGCGTGATTTTGTTCGGCCTTACCACGGCTACCGAGTCGGCCGCGGTCGGGGCGGCAGGCGCCTTCCTGATGGCCTGGCAGGCCAGAACGCTGAACTTCCAGAAGATCAAGGAGGCCGTGTTCCTGACGGCCAAGACCACCTCGATGGTTTGCTGGCTCTTCGTCGGCTCGGCGCTGTTCTCGGCGGTGTTCGCAATTCTCGGCGGTCAGCGTCTGGTCGAAACCTGGGTGCTGTCGATGGACCTGTCGCCCATGCAGTTCCTGCTGCTGTCCCAGGCCATCATTTTCATTTTGGGCTGGCCGCTTGAATGGACAGAAATCATCGTCATTTTTGTGCCCATCTTCCTGCCATTGCTGCAGCACTTCCAGATCGATCCGATGCTGTGGGGCGTGCTGGTGTTCGTCAACCTGCAAGCTGCTTTCCTGTCGCCACCGGTTGCCATGTCGGCTTTTTATCTGAAAGGTGTGTCACCGTCGCATGTGACGATCAACCAGATCTTCGCCGGCATGATGCCTTACATGCTGATCGTCATCTTGTGCATGGTGTTCATGTACATCTGGCCCGGGCTCACGCTATGGTTGCCAAAGTATCTGTATGGCTGATCAGGCTGGTAGTGCCCGCGCTGTCAGTCATGGCCAGCTGCGGAAATGCTGTTTTGATGAATCGCAGGAACGGATGGGTGCGGCTTCTTCTCGAAGAAGAGTAAAGTTGATTCTGATGTACACGTAACCGTAAACATCAACATCAACATCTTCTTTATCGAAGGCGCGCACTGGCCTCGAGCACATCAGCTTTCCGGAGCCCCCTATGACCGACCTGTCCGCCGACTACAAAGCGCTTGCCAGCTACCGCCCGACAAACAAGGTGCGCTTCATCACCGCCGCCAGCCTGTTCGACGGCCACGACGCCGCGATCAACATCATGCGGCGAATCCTGCAGGGCATGGGCGCTGAAGTCGTTCACCTGGGCCACAACCGCAGCGTCGAGGAGGTCGTGACGGCCGCGCTGCAGGAAGACGCGCAGGGCATCGCCATCAGCTCTTACCAGGGCGGGCATGTCGAATACTTCAAGTACATGGTCGACCTGCTCAAGAGCCGTGGCGGCGAGCACATCCAGGTGTACGGCGGCGGCGGCGGTGTGATCGTCGCACCCGAAATCCGCGAGCTGCAAGCCTACGGCATTGCGCGAATTTTCAGCCCGGAGGACGGCCAGCGCATGGGCTTGGCCGGGATGATCGGCGAGATGGTGATGCGGTGCGACAAGGACTTGAGCGGCTATGCGCCGACCGATGTCCAGGCGATCCAAGGCCATGGCGAGATGGCTTGGCGGGCGCTGGCCCAGCTTATTACCGCGCTGGAAGAAAACAAGGCAAATGAGGCGATTGTGCAGGCGGTTCGTGCGCAGACTGCTATTAAAAAGATACCAGTGCTCGGGATTACCGGCACCGGCGGCGCCGGCAAGTCGTCGCTCACCGACGAGCTGATACGCCGCCTGCGGCTCGATCAGGGCGACCAGTTGCGCGTGGCGCTCATCAGCATTGACCCGTCCCGGCGCAAGAGCGGCGGCGCGCTGCTCGGTGACCGCTTCCGCATGAATGCCATCAACCCCTGGAGCCAGGGACCAAGAGTTTTCATGCGCTCCCTTGCCACGCGCGACTTCGGCTCCGAGATCAGCAAAGCGCTGCCCGACGTGATCGCCGCTTGCAAGGCCGCCGGCTTCGATTTGATCATCGTGGAAACGTCGGGCATCGGCCAGGGCGACGCCGCTATCGTGCCGCATGTCGATGTGCCGATGTACGTGATGACGCCCGAATTCGGCGCGGCCAGCCAACTGGAAAAAATCGACATGCTCGACTTTGCCGAGTTCGTCGCGATCAACAAGTTCGACCGCAAGGGCGCGCTCGACGCCCTGCGCGATGTGGCCAAGCAGGTGCAGCGCAACCAGGAAGCCTGGACGACGCCGGCCGACCAGATGCCGGTGTTCGGCACCATGGCGGCGCGTTTCAACGACGACGGCGTGACGGCGCTGTATCAGGCGCTCAAAGTCCGGCTGGGCGCGCTTGGCCTGCGGCTCGGCGAGGATTCGCTGCCTTTGATCGATGTGCGGCACAGCACCAACCAGACGCCGGTCGTGCCAGCTGCGCGAACGCGCTACCTGGCCGAGATCACCGACACGGTGCGCGGCTACAAAAAGCGCTGCCATGAACAGGCCACGCTGGCCCGGCAAATCCAGCAGTTGCGCGCCGCCGCAGCAATGCTGGCGGTCGGCAAACCCGAGCGCGCCCAGGCGGCTGAAGCGGCCATTGACCTGGCCGTTCAGCGAGAACAAATTCAGGATCCGTCGGCCAAAAAGTTGTTGGCCCAATGGCCCGAGATGCAAAAAGCCTATGCTGGCGACGAGTACGTGGTGAAGATCCGCGACAAGGAAATCCGCACCCAGCTGACGACCAAATCACTTTCCGGGACGACGGTGCGCAAGGTGTGCCTGCCCAAGTACGAAGATCACGGCGAAATCCTGAAGTGGCTGATCCTGGACAACGTACCCGGTAGCTACCCCTACACCGCCGGCACCTTCGCGTTCAAGCGCGAGGGCGAAGACCCGACCCGCATGTTCGCTGGCGAAGGCGACGCCTTTCGCACCAACACCCGCTTCAAATTGTTGAGTTCGGGCATGCCGGCCAAGCGCCTGTCAACCGCTTTCGACTCGGTCACGCTCTACGGCAACGACCCCGACCCGCGGCCCGACATCTACGGGAAGGTCGGCAACTCAGGCGTTTCGATCGCGACGCTCGACGACATGAAGGTGCTCTACGGCGGCTTCGATCTGTGCAGCCCGACGACCAGCGTCAGCATGACCATCAACGGCCCGGCGCCCAGCATCCTGGCGATGTTCATGAACACCGCCATTGACCAGAATCTGGAAAAATTCAAGAAGGAAAACGGCCGCGAGCCGACCGACACCGAGACGCTGAAAATCCGCGAATGGGTGCAGGCCAATGTGCGCGGCACGGTGCAGGCCGACATCCTGAAGGAAGACCAGGGCCAGAACACCTGCATTTTCTCGACCGAGTTCAGCCTGAAGGTGATGGGCGACATTGCGCAATATTTTGTCCACCACAACGTCCGCAACTTCTACAGCGTGTCGATCAGCGGCTACCACATCGCCGAAGCCGGCGCCAACCCGATCAGCCAGCTGGCCTTCACGCTGAGCAACGGCTTCACCTTCGTCGAGGCCTATTTGGCGCGCGGTATGCACATCGACGACTTCGCGCCGAACCTGAGTTTTTTCTTCAGCAACGGCATGGACCCGGAATACACCGTGATGGGCCGGGTGGCGCGGCGCATCTGGGCGGTGGCGATGAAGGAAAAATACGGCGCCAACGAGCGCAGCCAGAAGCTCAAGTACCACATCCAGACCTCGGGCCGCAGCCTGCATGCGCAGGAAATCCAGTTCAATGACATTCGCACCACGCTACAGGCGCTGATCGCGATCTACGACAACTGCAACTCGCTGCACACCAACGCCTTCGACGAAGCCATCACCACGCCGACCGAAGACAGCGTGCGCCGCGCGATGGCGATCCAGCTCATCATCAACCGCGAATGGGGCCTGGCCAAGAACGAAAATCCGTCGCAGGGCGCTTTCATCATCGAAGAGCTGACGGAGTTGGTCGAAGAAGCCGTGCTGGCCGAGTTCGAGAACATCGCCGACCGCGGCGGCGTTCTTGGCGCGATGGAAACCGGCTACCAGCGCGGCAAGATTCAGGACGAGTCGATGCACTACGAAATGCTCAAGCACACCGGCGAGCTGCCGATCATCGGCGTCAACACCTTCCGCAATCCGCATGGCGACGCGGTGCACGACAAGCTGGAGCTGGCGCGCTCTACCGACGAGGAAAAGCAGAGCCAGCTGACCCGGCTGGAAGACTTCCACACCCGCCACGCCAGCGAAGCGCCGGCGCAGCTCAAGCGCTTGCAGCAGGCGGTGATTGAAAACAAGAACGTGTTCGAGGTGCTGATGGACGCGGTTCGGGTTTGCTCGCTCGGGCAGATCACGAATGCGTTGTTCGAGGTGGGCGGGCAGTACCGGCGCAATATGTGATGCCCATGGGTGATCACCACCCGTCCTGCGTGTCGCCTACGGATGAATTGCTCTGTTTTTGATAGCTGCTTGCGCCCGTGTCCTATGGGCTAACCTGAAGTTCCTCCCGTTTTCCTTCATTAAATAGCAATTTTTCTGTCCTCGTAGCCAGGGAAGACCACCAACTCGTGGTCTTTTTTTGACTTCCATATGTAGTCACTAAAAAGTATTT
>Ga0136611_10000068_pt1 | contig 53097 bp, 60 predicted proteins | sample AntDrymUQ2232306_2_FD_106645 | JGI IMG/M metagenome (GOLD analysis project Ga0136611, IMG submission 106645) | Polar desert sand microbial communities from Dry Valleys, Antarctica - metaG UQ223 (23.06) | ecosystem: Environmental > Terrestrial > Soil > Desert | place: Antarctica: Dry Valley... | reverse complement strand
TTTTAAGCAGTACATCTCCAGCACCCTATCAGCTGCTTGGCCATTTTAATAACAAAGAATTTTACTTACCTCAGTACTAGAGTTTTGAATTATAGTTGCGATAGCGTGCGCTGTGGCCCTCCAAATATAAACAATTTAGTCCTCTAGAACTTGCTTGAGTTTCTCTAAGGTTCCCTGCATGAATGGTCCTTCTATTTCACCAGGATCCACCCATTCGCAATACTCAAGCTCTGAAGTAAGACCGTCTACTGTACGATACGTGTACCTACAGTGATAATTATTATCAGCGGCAACCCACTCTACTAGCTCATTATTTTCCAATCTATTGACTATCACAGTAAACTGACCTCCATCTTTGTCGGTGAGAGTGTAAATGGTCCCTACTTTTACTGGCAGTTCGTTGGTTTCTTCTTTTATGGTAGACGAAAGCCAAAGGGTAGAGTTTGGCGGAGTTATCGTAAATGAAAATAATCGTTCCACTGGCACATTAATTTTGATACTGAGTTTATTATCTTTCATGAATTAATGATACCTCACTTTGGTTTTATAGCCTCTACGGTGACCCTCCAAGTACAAGCATTACGAAAGACTTTTTATAAGAGAGACCGTTTTTGTTTGCTATACTTCCTTTGTATGGTAAAAAGCAACTCGGATAAAGATCAAGTGATCGCGGCCATTACTGAGGTCAGCTCCCGCTCGGCGAATGCAAAGCAGATTGATATCTTTGAGCTGGGGAATCTAAATGATTTGATCTCAAAAAGTGACGCTGAAAAAATCCGGGGAGAATTCGTAAAATACAAGACCCCGATTAGACAGATAACTAATCATCGTAAACTCACTGCATGGACAGAGAATGCTGATTTAATCAGGCTTAATCAAACAGTTAAATATGTGTCACCTGACAACTTCTTGATCGAAAATGAAATACTCATATTTGAAGATACCGTGGCAATCTATCGCCTAAAGCCTGATGCATATTATACTGAAATCACCGATGCGACCTTTTCCAGACAAATGCTACAACTGTTTAATAATACTTGGCAGGCCGGTGATTCCTTATTGCTCTCAGAGGATGGTAGTACGCTTTCAAAACAATATTTGCCGCTTACAGCCTCCTACCGAAATATTCCGGTGGTAATCTACCCTGCGAAAGATGATGGCAGACTTGAACAGGCCTTTTCTCGATTACAACCAGGCGTTATTGAAGACTACGTAAATGAAGTAATTCAAAAGCATGCGTCCGATTACATAGACGCCGACATGATAATTGTGTACGTCTGGAATCAAGATAACACCCCTTGCTCGGACGTATGGAAGGTAAATCGTAATAGTTTAAGTGATGATTCTGGTTTACTTTATGATGCTCACATATACAAAGGTTATGAAATTACGACCACCCTTGGTATTGCCAGCGGAAATTCTTCAATAGTGCTTACGGCAGAAGAAATGCTGCTTCGCGAACTTGTGATGAAAGAAGGCCTATCTTTCATCGACGCTGCCGACCGCACAAAATATAGTGCTCGCTTTCCTATTGGCTATGTTCCGGATGAAAGTTTTTACTCGCCTCCGCGTGCTTCAATGTAGTTGCGACAGCGTTCACGGTGGCATCCCAATCATAAGCACAATGAAAGGCTTCTTTATAGAGAGGTCTTTTTGTTTGATATGATATGTTCATGGATTTAAAAATTGTTGACGAACTAAAAAAGGTTATGGAACAAGACTCGGCAGTACATGCTATGTGGATTGCCGGCTCGGTGGCCGAAGGCTATGATGACGAATTATCTGATGTTGATTTATGGATCGATATAGATGACGGTAGAGATAAGCCAATGTTTGGCCTCATAGAAAAGTTCCTTAGCTCGCATGGCCAGCTGGATATCAACTTTGGCGAGGATGTGTCACCTCCATTTAGCCACAGAGTATATCATCTTGCACATATGAATCCGTATCATTTCATTGAAGTTACCCTTCACTCGCACTCTCATAAACTCGGACTTTTTGATAGCATGCGTAAAATTAAAGTATTATTCGATAAGGACGAAACTACCAAATACAAACCGTTAGATAAGGTGAGTTACACAAAGATGCTCAAAGACCGCCAGAAATTCCTGATAGAAAAAATAGGACTTGGGCAAATGTCGGTCAAAAAAGAAATTACTCGCGGCCAGTTTATGGACGCACTGCATAACTATCAATTTTGGTTAGTCGAGCCAATAATAGAATTGGCTCGGATTAAATATGCACCATACAAAGTAACCTACGGTTTAAAACACGGCTCACGCGATCTGCCCAAAGACACAGTAGCCGAAATTGAATCCTTATATATAATTAAGTCACTCGAAGATTTGAGTAATAAGATAGTAGAAGTGAATACTATGATTAGAAAGTACAGCTAACATTCCTTACTTTAGTTGCGATAGCGTTTACAATGACGCTCCAGTTCAATTATAAAATATACTTTTATATCTAGCGGCTTCGTTATAAAGAGGTCGATTTTGATATAGTTAGAATATGGCAGAAAAACCTCTTCAGTTTGGAACAGTAAGTAATGCCGTTCGAATTGAAAATACTATTCACCGCGATACTGGCGTATGGACGCCAACCATACACGCACTAATAGCATACTTAAATGAAAATGGTTTTACAGAAGCGCCGAAAGTCCTTGGTTTTGATGAGAAAGGTCGTGAGATCCTTAGCTTTTTACCAGGCACCGAAGCATCAAGACCTTGGCCGAATATATTGCGTCAGAGTGGTGGACTCTACCAGGCTGGCCGTATGTTACGTAGATACCATGATATTATAACGAACTTCAAGCCTTCAGCTGAGGCTGAATGGCGAATCGGTGAAGTTGAGCTAAAACCAGGCCAAATTATTCGACATGGTGATTTAGGCCCATGGAATACCATTTGGCAGAACGATACACTGACCGGCTTGATAGACTGGGATTTTGCGCAGCCAGGAGATAGGTTAGAAGATCTCGCTCAAATGGCCTATTATTTTATACCTTTACGAAGCGAAGAAGGATGGAGGAAGGCCGGCTTCGAAAAATGTCCTAACTTTGCCGAGCGACTAAACATCTTGGTTTCATCCTATGGGATGTATAGTGTAGACGAATTAGTGGGAGCAGTCCTTGTACAGCAAGACCAAGAACGAAAACTAGTCATAAAAAAAGCGGCACAGAATATCGAGCCCTGGATTACATTTATGAAGAGAGGAGATGTCGAGGAGAGCCTAAAAGACACAGCATGGTTACGAGCTATAAAGGCTGATATTCTTACCTGAGGTGGTGATTGTAAATATTACATATCTGGCCATGGCTCTACAGTCCGGTTATGCTTAAACTCCTCTGTAATGAGGATTTTTTCTTTGGTATCATTAATGCATGCGCTTATACCTATCCTCATTCCGTAACGGCAATAAACCAGAGGCATTACTCAATCTGCTTGGTGATAAGCGTCGCACGGCCCTTATCTTTAATGCCCAAGACTGGAAGTCAGAAGAGGACCGGGCGTCGGACCTGGCTCAGGAAATGGAACGTCTAAAAAGTATCGGTTTGGAGCCGCAGGAGATTGATCTACGAGATTACTTTGGAAAAGTAGATGAGCTGCGAGTAGAACTTTCTGCGTTTGATCTCATTTGGGTTAGAGGGGGTAACGTATTTGTCCTTCGCCGTGCATTCAAACAAAGTGGTGCCGACATGGTCATTCCTGAGTTGCTCAAGAAAAACGCACTAGTCTATGGGGGCTACAGTGCGGGGGTGGATATTATGCAACCGCACTTGCACGGTATAGAGCTAGTAGATGACCCAAATATGGTGCCCCAGGGCTATGACACAGAAATAATATGGGACTGCCTCGGGCTTATACCTTACTGCGTCGCTCCTCACTATAAGTCTGACCACCCAGAGTCTGCAGACGTAGATAAAACAGTTGCCTACTACATCAACAATCATATACCTTTTATAGCCCTACATGACGGCCAGGCTATTATTGTCGATGGTGATAAACAAGAGGTGGTCGGATAGCTCTTATTTGAGTTGCGACATTTGCATATTTCTATTAATGGTATATAATGCATATTTATGAAAAGTACCCACTACCGGCCCTCTTCTCTGTCGGATCCAAATTCACTTATTATTGCGCCTTACCCCTTTGTAGGTACAGAAGCAAATACTGGGGCCAGGTGTAAATATATAGCCGAAAAAACCGGAATGGTTGTACTTGGTTACACACGTTTTGGCGCCGGCAGAACCAAAATATTTGATCTCTCAATTAGAAAGGCCTTAAAGCCACCTACAAAATCTTCAAATGGCCGATACGCATCATTAAGACCACTCGAAGATACTTCAGCAGCCCTTCAGGATGAAGCACAGAATTTTGAACAAATTATCGGACTTGGGGATTCAACTGGCGGGATAGAAGCCAAGGCATTAACTGTAATGGGATTCCCCTTACAAAGTTGCTATTACGCGATGCAACTAATCTAAAATCTCCTCAGCCACCAGTCATTGGGCAAGGTAATTATTTTGCTTACCAGCTATTACAGGAACGTAAAAAAGCATCCGATGAGAATTCATATGTTTGTCGCGAAGGCCTCGAACCACCCGACACTCAGCCCGTTAGTACACCGGTAAGAACAATGGCAGCAATGACCATATCCGAAGTATTTAACTACGGACCATTATGGCGCAGCGAATGGGACAAAGATAACATGCGTACAATTGCCGCAGAATACCCCCGGCTTCCAGTGATGCACATTGGATTAGAACATAGTTTCACTGCCACGCTCCAGCAGTCGGAGGCGTTTGTCCAGGAACTTACAACATTACGCAGCTCTGCGGGACCAGACAAAGCACCTTTGGATGCGTTTGTAGAGTACGGTATGTACCATTCGGATCTAGAACATCCTGATATCACAGTGAAGCACTTGCGCAGAGCACTCATTATGGAAGATGCTCTTTAGAGCCACGTAACGGAGTAAAACTTGACAGAAAAAGCTTTTTGTAGTACAATTTAATAATTATGAGTATACGAACTGGTTTTGGTAGGCCTTACGAGCTTGCGCCTAATAAAACGCCAAATCCTAGAAGGGTGGCGCCTCCAACTATAGGCATAACGTCACCTTCTGCCAAAAATGTAGAAACATTTGCTAGTGCAAAACCGGTAGAAACGCGTGCAGCACCGCTAGAAACGCGGCCAGAAATAACCGTGCTCTTAACTAAGGACATTCTTTATTCTAAATTAGACGGGTTATTTAGAGCATCCGGATTGGGTGCGAGGGGCGCTGAAAAGTGGGAAAAAGTACTTAATAATTCTGTTGAGGCTCTTAGCTTATGGGATGGTAATAGACTTATCGCATTTGCCAGGATGAGTGAAGCTGACGGCGGTACCACATGTACCATTCACGATGCGGTAATATTGCCCGGATACCGTGGCCAAAGTTTATTAACCGAAATGCAATCTGTCGCACAGGACTACATTGATACCACTGGCTACAGTACAGCCCTGATTGAAGCAGTACCAGGAACCGAAGAAATGTATGAGCACTTAGGCTGGAGGCCACTAACAGTTGGTAGTATAGCCCTACAAGGCTCCGATGGAGTAGTCGATACTAGTCAAATTTAAAAAATAGTGTATCTCAACAAGCCTTCGCTATTTTGATTTGAACTGCTATGAACTCAAAGCTTGCACTTCAGTTGTGTCTTAAAATGTAATGTGGCTTGCCACCATCCAGTTTGTAGATTAGGCCTCAACCTGTTTTAATTATTAAAATGAACGAGCAAAACTACTACCGCGTAAGCATTAAAGGCATTGTAATAAATGATGGCGGTCGCTTCCTTTTGTCACTTGAAGACAATGGTAAGTGGGAAATGCTGGGTGGAGGCCTCGACCATAACGAAGACCCAATCAAATGCCTAAGGCGCGAGATAAACGAAGAAACCGGGCTTGAAGTAACATGGGTATCCAAATCTCCACTCTATTTTTTAACTGCACCCAGGGAAGGCTCAGACACATATATAGCCAACGTGGTTTACCAAATAAAGCTAAAAAATCTGGATTTTATACCATCCGATGAGTGCCGGGAATTAAGGTTTTTTAGTCCGGCAGAGGCGCGTGAAGTCCAACTGTTTGCTAACGTCCAAAAACTACTTGAGCTTCTGGCGTAAAAGTAGTTTTAGATATTCTATTACTGAAGGGATATCTAATATTCTTTCTAAATTAGTTGTAAAAGCTTATTAACAATGTGGTTTATCTGGCATTGCTATACCAACTAATCTGGTATTATAAAGCTTATGACTATGCCAATTGCCGAGCGACGACAAATAGAAAATGAAATGATATTTAGGCGTGCCAACGAAAAAGTAGGGATTGATCTGGCTAGCCTGGACGCCAAACACGTTGCTGATGGTAATGACCAGCTGGTAAGTGACAACGACTTCGTACTTCATTTTATATGTGAGTGCTCTGATGAAAAATGTGACGCCCGAATATCTTTGAAGCTGAGTGTTTACCAAAAAATACACCTCAGCCGAGACTCATTTATTATAAAACCCAACCACCAGGTCGACGCCATTGAAAAAGTAATCTTGACTGAAGCAAATTACAGCGTTGTAGAAAAAAATAATAATACCTCCGAGCCAGGTACTGAACTAAACAATACAGTAGTCGATAACGCATAGGTTAAATTGATTTTTAAAGTGGTGGTTTGATTACTGATATAATAAACTCAATGCATCATCCCATCAAACAAACAATACATGTTGGGCATTCTTCAAAATGTAGTAATGCTCTTATCTATTTTTTTGCTACTGCTACTCCTTTGTTCATGGTTCCCCAAGCTATTGAAATACTTAAAAGTCGCAGCTCAGAAAATGTCGCATTGCTGACTTGGGTATTCTTTCTTGTGGCTGATATAGTATGAATTGTATACGGTATTAAACATCATTTAAAACCACTGATTTACTGCCATGTACTGTATTTTCTAGTAGAAGCGGATATAGTGGCCGGCATTATTGTCTATAGATAGCGTAAGGCGTGTTTGTAATTTCAAGCTCTTAGAATTAGAAACCCAATTATAACACCAACCACGTCAACCACAATATCCGACAGCGAATTCTGCAACGTCTCATGCCCAAAAACAAGCTTGTACCTTTTTAATAATTTAGACAACCAAAAGATTTCAATTGGCTCCCACAGTATCAATAGCAAAATTGCCAGCCACGGCGCTAGAAGCCAACCCATGATTATTCCAGACATTAGATGAGCGATGCTCCATCCGTCAAACAAGGCATTGTTACGTTCTAATACCTTGGATTTATGTGTCTTCATAACCTTTAGTATATTACATAATACTTAACCTTGTTATAATTTATTTTTCCTGATATAATATAAACAATAATGTCAGTTACCAAACCCGCCTTACCTATTCATCTTGGCCTAATACTTGATGGCAATCGTCGCTGGGCCAAAACCAATGGTCACTCAACGGCCGAAGGGCACCGTCAAGGCTACGAAAATCTCAAAACTGTCGCCAAAGCGGCCCTCAAATACGGTGTTCGTTACGTATCGGCTTATGTATTTTCGACCGAAAACTGGCAACGTGACCGCAAGGAAGTTGCCGATATTATGAAACTGCTTCGCTGGGTGCTAAAACATGAAGCCAAAGAGTTCCACAAAGAAGGTATCCGGTTGCGGGTTGTCGGCTCTAAGGCCAAACTGGGTGCCGCTTTAGTAACCGCTATCCACGATGCCGAAAAAATGACCAAAGACAATACACGGGGTACTATTTTGCTCTGCCTTGATTACGGTGGTCAGCAAGAAATTGTTGATGCCGTCAAAATAATTGCCCGTAATGGCACTAAGCCAGAGGACATCACGGCCGATATGATTGCCCAGCACCTCTATGCACCAGATATCCCAGCCCCGGATTTAATAATTCGTACTTCGGGCGAGCAGCGGCTGAGTAATTTTCTATTGTGGGAATCAGCCTATGCTGAACTGATGTTCAATAAAAAAATGTGGCCGGAATTTAGCGAGCAGGATTTAATGAAAGCTATTAACAAATATTCCCGCCTAAAACGCCGATTCGGTAAATAACTAAAAACTTTCGGTGGTTTTTACAGTTGCTGAATCATCGTTCTTAGCAGCAAAAATAACTTTGTTATACCAGACAAAATTCCAAACTAACGTTACTGCGATACTGGCTATTTTTGGCACCAAATCGGCCAGGACTGATTGGTAACCAATTAGACTGGCTATGGCCGCCGTGACGCCCAGTTGCCCGTCAACGGCCATGACCAGCTTGATAATCAAAGGCTGGAGCAGCCACAAGCCAATTAGGGTAACACCAACAAATTGCATTATTGTGCGGCGGTCAAACGCACCGCTTCTGAAAGTAAATTTACGGTTAAGTGTAAAGCTAGCCATTAGGGCTACCGAAGTGGAGAAAATGTTGCTGACAAATACCGACAGGCCAAATTGGCGTAATATCAAAAATATTACTACGTCAATAAGGGTATTGATTACGCCTACCAGTGCAAAGCGGGCTGTTTTACTGTTGGGCACTGGCTTTAACTAGATTTTGCTGGCGTATAAGCTCAAGAGAAGGCACCTGGCTGTAATTAACCCGATAAACGTACATCGACATACCAGGCGAATACTGCTTTACCATAGTTCGTTCAAAATTTCGGTCAAAATAAGTTTTGATTTCTTCTTCATAGCCTTGATCTTGGCTTTGTATTAAATATAGGTATTGGTGATCTTGCTTAAGTTTGTTCACTTCGTCTGGTAACCTTTCGGAGCTAAAGGCCGGAATCGAACCTGGCACGTTCTGGTTCCATATTGGCAGAGTAGAAATACTAGCACTGCCGGTGTAATAGTACTGGAAAGGATAGACAGTAAATGGAGCCGACAAAACGACTATGTCCTTGGGGGTAACCCAGCGATTAACGTCATTTGCGACAGACTGGTAATCTTCTTTTACCGGTGTTGAAGCGCTAACATTTTGATTTATTGAAGCTACTGCCGTTACAACCAACAATGCACTAGCCGCTATATAAGCAAACCGTTTACCGTAGTTACTTATAAACCACACAACAATGATTAGTAACGCCGCCACCGATGACACCATATAACGGCTCAAGAAAAACGGTGTGATAAGCAGGCTGACAATATACGCCAGAACTATCGGGAACAGACTGATCATTAAAATATAGCTGAATTCAGTTGATATTCTCTGGTTTCGCCTGATGGCAAACAACGCCACAAGTACCAGTAGTGGCCAGAAGGAAACTAGAATGGTATTAATTTGATCATTCTGGAAACCGTATAAAAAGTTTGAATAGGCGTTAAAAAAGTCAACCGTCGAAGGATTTGGCAATAACGGCGTGGTATTACTGGCCGATCCTTCGGACCGAAAGTATAGCAACCACGGCGTTAGGGCGGCTACAACTAATGCAGCCACAGCGGTAACTTTTTTGAAGGCATTCGGACCAAATTTCTTTCGGTTCAATAGGAAGAATACGCCTTGAGTTGCCAGATTAAATAGGAAAAAGTAGTGCGAGAAAGCGCCTATTACAGCCGTGATTGTCCAGCCCAGCCAGCCTTTATCGCGTTTTATCATTTTCAAAAAGAAATATTGATTCAACACGGCAATGAATACCAACAGAGTATACATCCGGGCCTCATTGGCATACCAGTTCATAAACGGTGAAAAACTAAACAAAGTTACTACAAACAGCGACCAATTGCGGCTCAGAATTTCCCTGGCCAGCAGGTAGACTATTGGAATGGTCGCCAAAAAGAAACCGAGTGACATTATGCGGGCCGACGTAATACTATCACCAAAATATAATGTCCAAAAATGAAGTAGGACATGGTATAGCGGAACGTGCACATCGCGGGCCACCACTTCAAGTGTGCCAAGTAATGAGTGGCTCGTCTGCCATAGGCTTTGGGCTTCATCCAACCGCACGCTATTATCAATCAGCGCAAACCGCGAAATCAACGCTACCCCGATCATAGAGCCGATAATAACAAACAAAACAATAAACCTAGTCTTAACCAGAGCCATAAGCGTTTTTTTGCCGGATACCTGAGTTTCTGGCGTAATAATAACCTTCGAATTAATTGACATGTACTTCACTCCTGATTTCACGGCTCATTGCCGGCCGTTGCACTACCGGAGGGGTTCTAACAACCAATGGAGCCGGAACAGATGATTTATTGCGTTTCGGGATAAGCATAGACCAACTCAAAGTTTCCGGGGCGGCAGCTCGTATAAACACTACAAAGCAAGCCGCGTTCACCAAAGCCCATGCTAGGTTTGCTATGAGTGAAGCGCTAAAGCCCTCCCTGATTAACGCTACTCCCACGCCAACCACAATTAGAATTAGATAAATAATTTGAGGAATAACCAAATACAGGAAATTACCTTTTATTTGCTGTTTGGAGGTGACGGCAAAACTAGTTTTTTGATTGGTAAGTACTGCCCCAATGGCTTTAAGCTGAAGATAAAAAGAACTAATCGAAAAGGCAACGGCCGAAAAGGCATAAGAGAAGTTAGCTGTTTTTTGAAGTGTATAGAGGTTCAAAAATATATACGGTATAAAAATCATCGCTAATGCCATAGTTGATGTTGTTATGGCCGTAAGGCCGGTAAACAAGAAAATAACCGGCAACATGGCATCTATAAGAACGACAACGCCAGACAAGTAATAACTGGCCGATATAACGTACTGGAAACGCTGCTTCATAGTCAATCCACGCATAAAGAATGGGTTGTATTTGAAAATTACTTCCAGGCTACCCCTGGTCCAACGAAATTGCTGCTTATAATACGATAGGAAATCCTCAGGCGCCAAACCTTCAGCTAAAACTTTTGGTACATAAACACTATTCCAGCCCTTCTGGTGGGCAAATAGTGACGTCAGAAAGTCCTCGGCAATATTGAATTCACACATACCGCCGACTTCTTCCAGCATTTTTCGGCTTAATGCCATGTTAGTACCACACATAAAGGCAGAATTAGTTTGGTTTTTGCCCTTCATAATCGGCCCGAAGAAAAGCGTTTGCTGGTCCCACGCCGTTCGCGTAATCATGTTTTGGTCCTGGTTTTTGTAAAACTGAGGTGTTTGGACAAAGCCCATTTTTGAATCTGCAAAATAACCCATGGTTTCACTCAAAAAGTTTTTATGTGGCACGTGGTCGGCATCAAACACTACTACATACGGGCTGAAAGTGTGGCGTAACGCATTATTTATATTTCCAGCTTTTGCACCACCCGGAACGCGCCTAGTTATGCTGGTAATACCTAACTCCTTGGCTAGATTGTCAATATCTTTCCAGTTGTCACGTTTGGCCACAAAACCGTCATTTAATAGGTAAACATTATGATTTGGGTAGTCCATGCCAATTGCTGCCTGGGCCGTTTCGCGTACTATTTCGACCGGCTCACCAGCAACGGTAATAAAGACGTCGACCGGCTGATTGAAGCCAGCATCAAATTTGAACTTTGGCGTATGTGACCGAACGGTGTAAACATAACCAATGATTTGGAATAAATGGTATATTTCACCCAGTATCAGTAACGAAAAAAGTACTATATTGCCATGCTTGAAAGCAAACGTGATTACAAGCAGGTAGATTACGGCCATTAGTGAATTGATTAATAGCAACCGGCGGGTGGCCATACCTTCCAAAAAAGAAGTCCGGTCTAGTATTTGGTGATTATTTTTCATTTTAGTTCCTATTGTCAGTTGTTAAGTTTACTAGCGCACCTTGGTGCAATGCTATGCCAAACCAGGCCCAGTTGTCGTCGTAGTAGCTAAGAGTTCGCTGCCAACTTTGGGTATCGGGATTGTATAGCGTTTGGAGTTTGTTACGGTACAAATCATCGGACATACCGCGGTTTATAACGTCAAAGTAACCCAAGCTGCCACCGTAGACGGCCGGTGATTCATAGTCGCCTTTAACTGTTCCGTCATGAGTATATTCGGCGTTTAGTTTACGCTTTTCGCTCCACTGATCTTGCAAAAAGCTAAATTTTGATAGTTGGGTTTTGGCCCGATCGTCCTTGAACCAAGACCAATCCATGGCCAACCGAAATGGTACTCGCATTGCGTCGTAACTGTAATCAGTATTGAGATCTGTACTATTAGCAACCGACAGTTCCCCACTGGCTTTGGCAATTTTGAACCAGTTAGGCGGTAAACCGGTACTCGATGATTTATCGAGGTTGGCAGATGAACTAGCTGCAATTAAATCGTATGAATTATCGGCCAGTGCCGTCCAGCGATGAGTTTTATCAGCATCAACTTTAGCAAATACCTTGTAAGCATAGGGTGCGAAGTACGATGGGTTAACAATAATAGAATCGGCCGCTAGTCGCTCGATATCATTGGCCGCCAACAGCGGCTTACCTTGAACCTCAACGACTTGCTTTTTCCAGATGTTATCGATTATCGGCAGGGCGTCGTAATAATAATCGTCCTCATTCCAGCGGTTATAGGCCATCAAAAGAGACAAGGCTATATCTTGGTCGGCGTCGGAGGCCGTATTTTGACCATTCACGTTTGTCTGTATGCCGTAGCTTCCGTCAGGCAACAAGCCAAACTTCCAAGACATCAGTGAGTCATCGCGCTGAATATTGTCTTTGGTCCATTTCCAGCTACGATCGAATGTCTCCTTATCGTCCATCCAGACAGCTCGTAGCATGGTATAGCTCTGGCCTTCGGAGGTAGTAATATTCGTTTGCTGTTTGTCCAGAGTTCTGAATGTTCCCGGCTCAATATATTCCCGCTTATATGTTTCCCATAGCTCACGCAACATGCTGTAATTGGAGTATACCTGGGGTACACTACGCTGGCTGCTGTTGTAGTAACGTACTGATAGCAGGATGACACTAGCAACAACAATTACTAAAACACCAACACCCACAAATAATTTATTTAATTTACGCATTTGTGGCCTTACTTCGACCGTTAGCTTTACTTGCTGACCGGCTTAAACTATGGAGAGACCTAGCTATCAGTACCAGACCGATTATCAATAAGCCGACTAAAAACATATATTTTGAAATATTATTATAGAAGCTAGTAGACTGGGCCGATAATTTAGTCGCCGGGTAAGCACAACTATTACCACTACCAGTTTGCTCGTCGATGACTTGAGTTTGTGAGTCTGATACTTTTGGGCCTGATAATTGAGCAGGCTGATTTACAGGGCTGGCGAGTGATGGCGCATTTTGCGAATTAAGCGGCGTTGGGGCACTTGGTTGGACCGGTTGTGCAGTTGGTTGGACCGGTTGTGCAGTTGGTTGGGTTGGTGAGCTTGGTTGGGTTGTAGCCGGTTGATTGGTAGGGGCTGGTGGGACGACAGGATTTGCGGGCGTCACAGGGTTAGTGGGGACCGGTGATGGTAACTGATCTACAGGGACAGGCTGGGTGTCATCTCGGTTGAGTACTGTGTTTACCGTATCACGAAATGCTTTATCGAGACTGACCGCACTTACCGGTTGGGCCGTAACCAAGATAAAACTAAATATAATGAATAAGGGCAGTCCAACGTTTCGCTCTAAATGCAGGCTTTTTGTGTAGCCGTCACGAACATGTTTGACCGAAGAACGACGCCACAGGCTGACCGATGCTTTAGCTAGTTCGATACTGGTCTTTAAAAGATTGACCTTGGGTTCGCCGGCCGTACGCGATTCAAAGTCAATATCATGGCTCATGACCGTATGGTTGTTTTCGAGCGACCTAATGATAAATTCCAAATCAAAGCTCCATGGGGTTGGGCGCAGTACCATGTTGTCAAGAATATGCTTATTAAATACTTTTAGACCAGACTGAGTATCATACTCAATTTTAAACAATAACCGTATAAATATAAAATTGAAGGCTTTCGAAAACAGCTTACGCGCAAAACTAGTCTGAGCATGAATTCGTCGAGTTACCACCACTTCGGCAAAGCCGTTATGAATAAGCGTCAACATAGGTGCGATTGCTTCTGGTGGATATTGCAAATCGGCATCTATCATACAAACTACGTCATAGGTAGCTTCTTCGAAGCCCTGCAGTAATGAAAACGCCTTGCCGCGACTGCCTTGCTTGATACTCAATCTGACCGGGTACTTTTGAGCCAAAGCTAAAATTCTGGCTTGGGTATCGTCTGATGAATGATCGTCAACGAACAACACTTCGTATGTAACGCCAATAGGTCTTAGCGTAGCATCAATTCGCTCGACTAACGGTCGAACATTTTCGGCTTCATTAAGCGTTGGCACCACTATAGTTAGGGGCTGTCGTGAAGATTTAGTCATCGGCATCCTTTCATTTTTCAAAATTAAACAACTCCATTATTTTATTTCACCACTGAATCTCAAACCCCAAAACAGTCCATTTGGACCGCTTTTGTAACATTCATGGCCTATTTAACTAAGAATCTGAACTATTTTCAGCTAGATAATTCACAAAGTAAATCATTTTATGTTTTGATTTTACATTTAACAGATACGGGATAACGGTAGTGTTTATGTAAAAAATGTTGTATAAATTGTTCTTACGGTTATAAATTGTAGAGTTTTGTAAACTTATTTAGCCATCAAGGTGTAAACTAGCTAGTACATGGAGGTGAAATAAGTACTAAACATATGAAATACATCAAACTACAAAATTTTGAAACCATTATCGACGACCTCATTAACTCCATAGTATCCAAGCTTAATAGTGGAAATGCAGTCTTATTACTCCTTTCCGGTGGGTCAGCAATAGATTTAGCCGCCAAAATGGGCCAACAATTAAAAGATTACGACTTAAGCAAGCTCCACATTACGCTAATGGATGAGCGTTACGGGCCGGTTGGACACCCTGGCTCAAACTGGCAACAATTACAAATAGCCGGCTTTAAAGCTAACGGTGCTCACCTATATCCAGTATTAAGTGGTAGACAAATTGAGAAAACCAACGCCGAATTTAGCGCAACGCTTGAAGAATTATTTGGATTAGGCTCTTACGTTATAGGCTTGTTTGGTATGGGGGCTGACGGTCACACGGCCGGTTTGCTACCGGGCATAGGCTCGATTAATAAAACAATTTGGTCCGATTATTTTACAGGCCCTGATTTTCAACGAATAACAATGACACCTTGGTCGTTAGCCAAAGTCGACCAAGCAATACTATATGCCGTTGGCGAACAAAAACACCCCGCTTTAAAAAAACTCTCAGAAAAAATTGATGTTAATACGCAGCCTGTGCAGTTGCTCAAACAAATTCCTAATGTCACAATTTATAATGATTATAAAGAGGGGGAAATATGAAAATAGGATTTATCGGTTTAGGCAAAATGGGGCAACAAATGGTGGCCCGGCTGTTGGACGCCGGCCATGACGTGGTGGTGAATGACTTAAACCAATCAGCTATTGACCTAGCAGTCGATGCTGGCGCAGTTGCGGCCACTGATAGACAAGACCTTATTACAAAACTGGACGACGCGGCGATTGTGTGGTTGATGATACCATCTGCTTTTGTTGAGGCCGAGTATCAGGCATTAATAACCGAACTGCCGGCTGGAAGTATTATCATCGATGGCGGAAATTCGGATTACCGGGACACTACCCGGCGGGGCAGCCAAGCAGCCACCGCAAATATATCTTTTATAGATGTCGGCACAAGTGGTGGCGTAATGGGTTTGAAAGACGGCTTTTCGATGATGATTGGCGGTAGCGACGAGGCTGTCGGTGCGATCGAGCCACTTATACTAGCCCTGGCCCGTCCTGACGGCTGGGCTCATTTTGGACCGACCGGTTCGGGCCACTTCATAAAAATGGTTCACAATGGCATTGAATACGGCATGATGCAAGCTTACGCCGAAGGTTACCATATACTGCAGGAAGGGCACGACTTTGGAGAGTTCAATAAAGCGGCAATCGCTAAAGTTTGGCAGCATGGCAGTATAATTGCGTCTAATTTAAACGAAATTTGTGGTTTAATCTTAGCGGAAAACCCTGACCTCGAAAACATTGAAGGTGTAGTGGCCGAATCCGGCGAAGCTCGCTGGACTCTGGAAACGGCCCAGGCCCACAACATCCCAGCACCAGTTATCCAAGCCTCACTGGATGTCCGCCAAGCCTCCCAGGCAGGCACCACCAGTTTTGCTACCAAATTGCTGGCAATGATGCGTAATGTGTTTGGCGGGCACCCCCTAGGCAAAGCATGACAATAACCCAACCAACCGTCCTGGTACTAATCGGCATAACCGGCGATTTGGCCGGCCGCAAGCTTGTACCCGGAATTGCCAATCTGGCGGCCGACGGGCGGCTGGGCGATAAGTTCCGTTTTATAGGCACCAGCCGGCGCACCCTATCGGTTAAAGAAGCCTTGGGCGAGAATAGCAATGACTATTTAAAATCGGTTACCACGACCTACCAACTTGACCCTACTAAAGCCGAGGATTTTGAGCAATTTAAAACTTATATCGGCGATTTGGCGGCCAAATTAGGCGAGGATGCAAAAATAATATTTTATTTGTCTGTTCCCCCCGAGGCCATGGATGACGTAATTGAACAATTGGGAAATTCCGGATTTAACCAACACAAAGACGTTAGTTTGATGCTCGAGAAACCGTTCGGCCAGAATCTTGAGTCGGCCAAGGCTCTGATGGGTAAAATTACCAGTTATTTTCGCGAAGATCAACTATTTTTGATTGATCATTATTTAGCCAAAGAGATGACCCAGTCACTGACCATTTTAAAAGATGACAACCGCTGGCTATCAGCTGACTGGAGCAACCAGCACATCAAACATATAAATATTAAAATTTACGAAGACATTGGCGTCGAAGGCCGGGCTGATTTTTATGAGCAAACCGGAGCGCTGAAAGACGTCCTCCAAAGCCACGCCCTGCAACTAACCGCTACAACCCTTATACCGGCCATAGCTAACCTAGCAGCCGGCACCTTGCCCAAAAGGCGGCTGGAAATGCTAAAAAGCTTACGCCTTGACCAGTCAAATGATGCCGCAATCATCAGAGGCCAATACCAAACATACAAAACCGAAGTCGGCAACCCAATCAGTTCAGTCGAGACTTTCGTCAGCCTGCCTTTAATTTCCGATTTGCCATTATGGGAAAACGTGACTATAAACGTTGCTACTGGCAAAAAATTAAATCAAAAGCTAACCGAGGTGGAAATTATATTCAAAGTCAGCCGGCGCCTGTTAATTCAAATCGAGCCAGAACAATTTGTATCTTACGATATGAGCTTGAAAGCCGCCGGATACGACAGCGTTGCCCATACCACTAGCCTTAAATACAATAACGAGGGCCAGGGCATAGAAGCCTACCAGCGCTTGTTTTATGATGCCTTACGCGGCTCGCACGAATTGTTTGTTGGTGTTGAAGAGATATTTGAACAATGGCGAATTATTGAACCGGTCATGGAGCGGTGGCAATTATCGGATGATGATTTAATTAGTTACGAAGCCGCCCAAGACCCAGCCAATATTAAACAATAACGGCCGCAACTTGAGCCGTTAATCCTTCGTCAAAAATGGAGGGTATAATCCGATCTGGCGTTGGTGACTGAACAAAACTGGCGATTACAGTGGCCGCCTTAATTTTATGCTCATCAGTAATAGTTTTAACCCGGTTATCTAACGCACCCCTAAAAATTCCGGGAAATGCCAAAGCGTTGTTGACCTGGTTAGGAAAATCACTCCGGCCGGTGGCCATAACGGCTACACCAGACAATTTTGCCACGTCCGGCATAATTTCGGGCACCGGGTTAGATAGTGCGAAAACAATCGGATCCTGGGCCATGGTTTTGATCATATCGGACGTAAGCGTGCCCGGTTTTGATACACCAATAAATACATCCGCCCCAATAATTACATCCATTAAACTACCCGGTTTTAGATTGGAAGAAAATTCCAGTAAACGAATTTTTTCGTCATTTAAATCTGTTCTGGACGGTTCGATAACACCCCTGCTATCAACCGCAATTATAGTCGGCTGCGCATACTTGTATAATAACCGGGCAATGGCCACGCCGGCCGCACCGGCTCCAACAATTACGATTTTCATATCCGTTAAATTTTTATTTACCACTTTAGCGGCATTTATAAGCCCGGCCAGTACTACAACCGCCGTGCCGTGCTGGTCGTCATGCATGACCGGTATTGGTAAATCAGCCTTTAGCCGGTCTTCGACCTCAAAACAAATCGGAGCAGCGATGTCTTCCAGGTTGATTGCCCCGAAACTAGGGGCGATTGCTTTGACGGCAGCCACAATCTCATCGGCCGAGTGGACATCTAGAACAATTGGTACGGCGTCAATACCGGCGAAATGCTTGAACAGCATCGCTTTGCCTTCCATGACCGGCAATGCGCCTAATGGGCCCAGATTACCCAGCCCCAATACGGCCGAACCATCCGATACCACGGCCAGACTATTATTGGTCCAAGTGTACAGATGGACCTCGTCCGGATGCTCGGCTACATAACTGCTGACTGCACCGACCCCGGGCGTGTAATAAAGTTTGAGATTGTCGTGGTCACTTAAATCACCCTTGTTGGAAATGGCAATTTTGCCTCTTAATTTTAGATGGGTTTTTAAGGCTGCCTGCTTTATGTCTTCATTCATGACTAAAACTATACAGTGCCTTAAACCCAGGGTCTAATTAAAAGCCACATATACTTAGGCGTTTTGACGTATCGTTCTTTTCGCGGCTCTGATAATAAAATAACTCCATACGGTAATACCAAAAGCAATTCCCAGTAGGTGACCCACGATAGGGATCCGATGAACCTGGCAACCGTTTACCAAACTATACTGATGTTTGACAATCCTGTCGGTCAAAGCAATAAATGAAACAACTTTGTGGCCGCCAGTACTAGCTATTTCGGCCTGGCGCAAATTAAGCTTGTTTACTGAATCGACGAATGCCGGATTAGTCCGTGAATGGAATTGGCTGACTTTCATCTGACCATTCAATACACCGCAAATACCAATGACAGCGTCAACCTTGTGAGGCGCATCCAAATAGGCATGCATGACCGCACTACCACCGGCACTGGCCCCAACCAAAGCCACTTTATAACCAGCCGCCACTAACTGGTCAATCTGGTCCACCAAAATTTGGATTTTGGGTTGAATTTTATCCCCTTCGCTCCAAGCTATCTGATACATTGACGGCTTGACACCGTAAAGCCGCCATGCGGCAATTATTAAAGCTTGGAACTTGAGCCCGCGGTCACCCAAACCCGGCACATAAATGACTGCAATTTTTGATGCCATAACCGCCGGTTCTAACCCTTCAGGCTTTCTAAAGGCCCTGGGCTTTTGTCGCCAATAATCCGTTTGTAGGCTAGTTCAGCCGAAATCAGGCAGATTGGCATGCCAATGCCTGGGTTGGTATTGGCTCCGACATAGTATAAATTGAATAGTTTTTTACTGACATTGTTGGGCCGGAAGATAGCCGTTTGTTTGATGGTGTGGGCCAGCCCTAGAGCACTGCCACCGAGCGCGTTGTAATCGGCTTCAAAGTTTTGGGAAGTGTATATTCGCTTATATACTATTTGGTTGTGAATATCCGGGATATTGAAGTCCTTGGCTATTAAGTCCAGGATTCTATGGCCGTAAGCTTCTTTTTGCTCATCGGTTGGTTTGACACCCGGGGCGGCCGGAACCAGGACGAATAGATTTTCTTGGCCTTTAGGCGCCACCGTGCTGTCTGTCCGGCTGGGCGCGCAGACATAGTAGGATGGGTCTTCGGAATATTTAGGATCATCAAAAATTTCTTTAAAATTTTGGCGCCAATCACCGCAAAAACCCAAGTTATGATGAACCAGCGACGGAACTTTGGTTTTTAATCCCAAATACATAATAAAGGCCGACGGCGCCAATGTCCGTTTGGCCCAATATTTGTCACTGTAGCTGCGAGCCTCGCTGGGCAGCAGTTTGGTTTCGGTGTGGTGAATGTCAGCATTGGAAATAATGATGTCGGCGTTAAGCGTTTCCCCGCTTTCCAGCTGGACCCCAGTAGCTGTTTTGCCGTTAGTCATAATTGAGCCGACCGGCGAATTTACCCGGTAAACTACGCCGTGTTTTTGGCCGATATTTTTTAGGGCAGTAATGATGGCATAAATGCCGCCTTCGGGGTAAAACACGCCCATATTAAAGTCGATATTGCTCATAATATTGTATAAAGCCGGCGTGTTATAGGGTGACGAACCCAAAAATACCAATTGGTACTCCATAATTTTTTGGACCATATCAGTTTTGAAATAGCGTGACACATAATTGTGCATTTTTTCAAAAACATGCAGCCGGCGGCCTTCAACCATGGTTTTACGGTTCAAAAAGTCCAACACGGTATCGTAATTTTTATACATAAAATATTTGATGGCTACGTCGTACTGGTACTTGGAGCCCTCCAGGTAGGTCTCCAAAGCCTGGCCGCTGCCTGGTTCTAGGTCATCAAAAGTCAGCCGGTCTTTGGCAAGGTTGGATGACATATCGACAATTTTGCCGTTGTCCCGGAAAGCAATTCGATACGACGGGTCGAGCCGTTGCAGTTTGAGGTGGTCTTCGACTTTTTCGCCCATTAACTCAAAAAAGTGCTCGAATACATCGGGCATCAAGTACCACGATGGGCCCATGTCAAACTTGAAGCCCTCGGCTTCAAAATAATTGGCTTTACCGCCCAATTTATCATTTTTTTCGACCAAAGTAACTGCGTGGCCCGCTTTTGCCAGCATAGCAGCCATCGCCAACCCGCCAATGCCGCCGCCAATTACAATTACAGACTGTTTTTTGTTTGTTGGCATGCTGGTTATTATACGCTATCGACTGGCTTTTAAGCGGCCGTAAATTATCATACAAATAGCGGTACCTAACAAGGCTGGAATAAATTGCCCAGCCCAGGCGCTAACGGCCGCCCAGAACAATACTATGAAAAATAAATTATAGGCCAATACGGATGGTACGGGCGGCCATTTAAAGTATCGTTTAAGCGCCGTTACGGCAATTATTGCAATCGCGCCCGACACCAACCATCCAAAAAAGTTTATCAGCGGCACCCCGTAATAGATCCCCGGCTCATCCCACGCCCAAAAACCAATATGGACAGCCCCGGGGTCCAGCACAACGTCGATCAGCATTAAAATAACTGTGCCGGTTATAATTTGTTTCCAAATATTACCAATCTTTTGGGTGAGGGCCAGCACGCCTAAAATTAGCGGGCTCCATGCCAGCAACACCGTGGCCGGGGTGGCCTCAAACAGCTTTGGACCCAGTAAGTCACCATACTGAAATGACCCGTACGGCCAGCCGGTTCTAATAGCTATGGTTTCAAACACCAAAGCATACAAACCTAAGCCGATTATAAGCGCTAGTCCAGTTTTTGCACCCAACCATTTGATTGCCATGTAAATAACCGGCGAGGCAAACAGCAATATTGCAATCACCGATATGAACCACAATTCCGGCTTCATTGGAATATGGGCTAAAAACAAGGCATTTACTATCAAGACGACCGCTATTGCCGGTAACAGTATCTTTTTGCGTTTCATATTCTATAATGGTACTACAATGAACATCCAAACCGTACTGAAACTGTCCCGGCCCCGGTTTTGGATATACCTGATTGGCCCCTATCTAATTGCTTTGGCTGCCGCGGGTGTGCGGCCTGACCTTTTAGTCATTCTGTTTGGTTTGTACCTCAGTTTACCGGCCAATTTATTAATCTACGGCATCAATGATATATTTGACCACGAAACTGATAAATTGAACCCCAAAAAGCAGAACTACGAAGAGCTGTTGGAACAAAAGAGCGCTAGCCGGTTGGTATGGCTTATTAGCCTATTAAACGTACCATTTTTAATACTTTTCTTTTTAAACCTACCACTTGCGGCAAGCCTCTGGCTGGTAGTGTTTCTAATTACCGGAATCGGTTATAGTGCGCCACCGATTCGCGCCAAAGCCAAGCCCATCCTAGATTCTATATTTAACATTTTGTATGTTGCGCCTGGTTTTGCTATTTATAGTGCTGTCAGTGGCCAAACTCCACCCTTGGCAGCTATAGTTGCGGCCACTCTATGGTGCATGGCTATGCATGCTTACTCGGCTGTGCCAGATATTGCGGCCGATAAAGCATCGCAGACCCCGACAATTGCAACATTATTTGGCAAGCCTGTAACTTTATTATTGTGTGGGCTGGCTTACGGCTTGGCGGCTGTTATTACAACTGGGTTGCTGGGCTGGATTGCACTAATTGGTGGTGTTGTTTACTTGGGGCTGATTGGGCTGTCGTTGCGGACTCGTCAAAATAGTGAGCTTTTTAGGCTGTATAGGCTATTCCCTTATGTCAATACGCTGTTGGGCGCCGGTTTGTTTTTTGCAGTAATTTATTAAGCTGTTGCTGGGCTTAGCTTTTAAACCGGTGGCTAGCCTTAACAGTTGCCAACAGGCGTAATTTGTTAATATTGCCAACCCTGACTCGCTGCTGCTTGATAACTTCGGCTGGTGTGGCGTGCAGCTTTTTGAGTAATTCCAAATAGTAGCGAAAAGCCAAGCTCACGGCGGGACGGGCGGTTTTGGGCAGTGCCATGATGGCCGGTTTGGCGACCGCAAAATCCTGACGGATGTCGTCTACTATCTGAGCTTTGCACAATTCGTCAAACTTATCGAACGAGCCGGTTGGAAAATAATAACGGCCCAACTGAGCAAAATCGGCTGCCATATCCCTCAAAAAATTAACTTTTTGAAAGGCTGCCCCTAGCGCGCAGGCGCCTGGTTTTAACTTGTCGAATCGCTCGGCTTGGCCATCAACAAAAACACTCAGGCACATCAAACCGACAACTTCAGCCGAACCATAAATATACTGCTGGTACTGGCTGGGCTTATAATCGTCGCGGCTATCGGTGCGCATGCTTTCAAAAAAGGGCGCGATTAAATCGGCCTCAATATTGAACTTTTGAGCGGTTATTATGAAGGCCTGAACTATCAAATTGGTACTGTAACCGGTTTGTAGACTGGCATAAGTATCAGATTCCAGCCGGTCTAGCATCTCAATCTGATTGGGGCCTGAATAAGTGTCGACAATCTCATCAGCCAGCCGAACCAGTCCGTAAATATTGTATATGTCCTGCCGGATTGACTTATCAAACAAGCTGCTGGCCGAACTGAACGATGTGCTGTAGGCCACCGTCATACGGCGGGCGGTGTCTTGGGCAAACTTATTGTACAACTCTAACTGGAGGGGGTCGGAAGCATTTTTGGAAGTCATCTATTATAAATAGTACACGAAAATCAGCTGGACGGTGAGTATTGGATCGGTTTAAGCAGCTTGTACGAGGTATTGGACAATACTATACGCCGGCTAAATACATCTGTAATGTCACAAGCGTATCGCGTAAGTTAATTTTTGCTGCATGGCCACCGTCAATCATGCTAATAATTTGGCTTGGACTGAGCCACTGCGCACTAACAAAATCTTGCGGATTAAACTCAGGGGTTTCATTTGTCCGTAATAGATAGATGCAGCGGATGCAGCGGATCGAGACTGACTTTAATTTTGCAACAAACTCAATATCTTCGGGCGTTATATCCAGGTTGATTTCCTCTTTTGACTCCCGAATAATCGTCCCTAGGTAACCTTCACCCGACTCAACGTGTCCGGCTGCACTGTAATCATAGCCATTCGGTGCAATTGTCTTATTGGCTGTACGAATTGGCACCCAGACTTTACCTTCATCGTTTATGATAAACAATTCCGAAACCCTGATAAAACCTGATTGATTGGCAATAAACTGCTTATAATCTTTACGATTTACTTTACCTATAACTTTGTCATGCCCGTCTACAAAATCTAATATTTCATCATCCATGTTATCTATACTTCCTAATGGTTAACAATGATATGGTGCACCCGAAGGGATTCGAACCCCCGGCCTTTGGTACCGGAAACCAACGCTCTATCCAGCTGAGCTACGGGTGCACGTCACTGTTATTATACACGTCTACTGTGCAAGCTCCGCCCGGTCGGCAATAAACGGTTTGGAGTATTCACAGCCGTAGGCATAATTAGTGCAGCCGTAGAACTTCCAGGACCGGCCACCGGAAACACCTGTCCGTAACACCAAATCTCCATTCCGGCACGCCGGGCAACTAGTAACAACCGCCCCGCTGTCTGCCTGTAGCTCTTTAATAAATTTGGATTTGTGGTATTTATCGATTACTAAAACGACGTGGCGGCGGGCTCGTGTCATGGCCACATAAAACAAGCGCCGTTCTTCACCGTTAGGGTGCTGGTCGGCCCCGCTTAACAGTAAATCTAGAATTGGGTCGTCGGCCCGCTCGCACGGGAAGCCGTAGCGGCCGCTGCTGCAATTGATGACTATCACATAATCGGCCTCCAGACCTTTGGATTTATGGGCGGTTACAAATTGTAAGCTTAGAGTTTGGTGCTTGAACTCGCCGTCAGGCATAGTGTAAGTAATACGACCAGTTGTTTGATTGATGCTAAAAAGCTTGTCACTATTAACCAGCCGTTTCAAATCAAAGCCATAGCGGCCAATAATATAAACCGTGCTGTTTGGCGTCAGTCCGTATTCCTGGCAGCGCGCAATAGCTTCTATAATTGCCGCTGTATCATTGCCGTAAAAATTATCCGATTCAATAATACTGTGCGACGACGGCAAAAAACTGGCTGGTGACTTTAACGACTTATTTGTTTGGTTGGGATTTTTCAATATGAAGTTGGAGGTGGTACCTATTAGGGGCTGGCTAAACCGGTAGGTCGTTTCAATTAGGGCGCGGTGGGTATGGCCAAAATATTGCTCAAAGTCCCGGAATAGCGCCATATCACTACCGGCAAAGCGGTAAATCGACTGCCAGTCATCGCCGACGCAGTAAAATTTCACAAACCGGTTTTGCTGGCGGATAGCTTGCAGTAAACGGTAGCGCCCAAATGACAGGTCCTGGAACTCATCAACAATCACGTATTGCAACCGGCAGTTATAGTCGCCGCTGGCAATATAATTAGTTGCGCGGGTAATCATATCGCTAAAATCTATCTGGTTTTGCTGGTGCAAGTAGTCCTGGTAGCGGTCATACAACGGCTCAAATAAATCGAGGAAGATATTACACCTGAACTGTAGCATCGGATTGGTTTGGGCCAGATTCAGCTGGCGAGCGTTCTCTATACTATGCCCATTCGATTTGAGTAGGCTTAGAAAAGTTTTGGTAAGTTCGACAAATCCGGTTACCTGGTCCGGGGCCGCTTCCTGTATGGCTTGCCAAATCTCAGGCTGTGTCATCGGGTCCAGAACCACGCCGGCTAATATCAAATTGCGCTCCAGCTCGGCAATCAAACTGCCGTCACTGAACTGGTACGAGTAAGTCTCCAATAAAACCGTGCCTTGGGCTGTGTGGGTGGCGCGCTTCCATTTAGCCATTCGGCTGTAGCGGCGCGAGGCTTCGGCTTGGGTTTCGTGAGGTTTAGCAAAAAACTTGGGCACATTGCCAGCCCGGTCAATGCCTAAATGTTCCAAATATACGTTGCCGAACGGGCCCTTTAATGTAAAATCGGGCTTGTAGGCCTTCTTCTGACCGTATTGGGAAGCCCCAGGTTCGTACGGCACCTCGTAGTCGTACTCTATACGGTTAAAATACAGAAAATTGGCAATCATACATTCTTCAATGCTTTTGACGGTTTGGTGCTGAAATGTGCGCCGCCCATTGGATGGGAGTTGGGCTGTTTTATAGGAAGTGAAGTTTTGGTCCTTCATGTACTGGATATAGTCACCGTGAGTGCTGAAGTCGAATTGAGACCTAGGAATGCGCAGGTAATTTTGTAGAAAACTGTTGAGCCGTACCAGGTAGTCGGAATTTTGGGTTTCATCGGTTATAAATTTTCGTAGGAGTTGATCGAGCTGGCTGCCGTCATACAAATCTGGCCGCTTAGCCTCCACTTGGCACAATATATCCAGCCCGAACTTATGAAATGTCCGAGGATTAACGCCTTTAACGTCAATTCGCTCCTGCAAGGCGGCGGCCGATTTGGTGGTGAAAGAAATTGGCAGGATGGCTTTGGGGTTGACCCCTTTTTGCTCTATCAGATATTTTACTTTGGCCACAATTGTCAGCGTTTTGCCGGATCCGGCGCCGGCTATCACCAGGCAGTTGTCTTCATCGTGTAGCACCGCCTGGCGCTGCTGGTCATCCAGTGGCAACCCGCCCACATTGTCAAAAAACGATTTCTGATTAATTACCTCTTGGCTGACTAGCCGCTGGTTATGACTTGAACAGAGGTGCTCAAACCGGCTAATTAACCGCCGGGCAGCTATAAATCGATAAATCTGTAGTGGCTGCAAGACTACTCTTTTAGGTAATAAACCCCGGGCTTCGCTTATTACATCTTGCGCCGTGGCATGGGCAATATAACTATCCTGGCGCAATAAACCCAGCAATATGTTCTTAGCCTCAACCATAGATTTACCGCTCATGCTTGTATGATACAGGCCATGCATCTATATTGGTTATGTTTTTGATGCAATTAAACGGCTGGCATTAGCGCAAACGAAGCATTTTTACCAGCCATTTGGCGGCGGCTTTTTCGATTAAAGCATCGGAAGCCAATTGTTTGAGACCAAAACTATAATTAGGGTAAGCCCGTAGCCCCGCACCGAGGTCGGTGAATGGACGCTCTTGGGCATACGCAAAGGCAATTTGATTGATGATTTCGCCCGCCATCGGGCCAACCACAGTTGCGCCCAGTATTTTGCCGTCAGACGGATTGGACAATATGTGAATGTAGCCTTGGGCACCTTCTACAACCGCTTTATCGATACCGGCGTAGTCCAGTTTGTTCAGATTATACGGAGTTTTACTTGCAATCAGCTCGTCTTCGATCGCGCCTATCCGGCCAATTTCTGGATCGGTGAATGTTACCCACGGCACAGCCCGGTCTTTTTGCTTGGAATATAATGGAAATAAGGCGTTACGGACCGCCAAACCGGCTTGCTCGGCCGCAAAATGAGTAAATTGGTAGCCCCCAACGCAGTCGCCAATGGCATAGATATTTTTGTTGGAAGTCTGCAGTCGGTCATTGATTGTAATGCCACGGTCATTAGTTTTGACGCCAGCCTTATCGAGGTTTAAATCGGTATTGGCTGTTCGACCGGTCGCCACCAGGACATGATCGACGATCAGTTCTGAATTGGCATCTGTCCGATCGGTTTTGGCATGAACTTGGCCGTTCATCAGCTTGAGAGATTCCAGTTTGATATTTGTCAGCACGGTAGCGCCCAAAGCCTCGAATTCCGATTTTAATAAAGCCGAAACCGTTTTTTCTTCGCGCGGCAGCAACCGGTCGCCAGTTTGGAGCATCGTCACCTGTGAACCAAGTTTTTGGAAGGCCTGACCTAACTCACAACCAATTGGTCCGCCGCCAATCACCAGCAAACGCTTAGGCAGTTCATCAATCGTAAAAATATTTTCGTTGGTTGAATATGGTACATCGTCTAGGCCGGGCACTGGTGGCACGGCCGGCCGGGAGCCAGTAGAAATAATAAACCGTTTGGCCGTCAATTGTTTGCCATCCACCTCAATAGTATCGGGGCCGGTAAACTTGGCCGCACCGTGATACACATCGACACCCATAGACTTGTAATATTCATCATTTTCGCTATGTTTGGCAATGGCCTTAATTGATGACTGAATGTGCTGCTTGACGGCCCGAAAGTCGACCTTGGCTGTCATTGCGACGCCAAACGCGCCACTTGTTCGCGGTGCCACGGCTAAGTTGGCGGCCGCTATCAATGCTTTGCTAGGTACGCAACCGGCGTGCAGGCATTCACCGCCGATGTCGTCATTCTTTTCAATCAGTGCCACGTTGGCACCGAGTTTTGCCGCCACCCGGGCCGACACCAGGCCACCGGAGCCACCGCCTATGACAATTAAAGTGTAAGCTTTCATAATCATTACTCTAATCTATCAATCATATAAACACTAGCCCGTTAGTAAGTATTCTTACAGTTAAACCTTTTCTGTGGGGTTAGAATAATTAAAATGTAATCAAGGGTATCAAACAATGAAATCAGTTAAAAATGATGGCAAAGTAATTATAAAATTTTTGTGGTGGCCATTGATACTCAGTCTGGCAATTAGTATTATTTTGACTGTGCTGCTAAATACGATTTTTTAAGGGAATAAAATCCAATATTTCATCTTTTTTTCACAAATTACTTGAAATACCTGAGGTTCAATACCATATTTTTCGGCAATTGTATGCAATTTGTAAGTTTTTTTAGGATTGCGGACTTCTCTGATAATAATTTCCGGGTTTGCTTTTTTACCGGCCGACCTAAAGAATAGCCAACGGACTGTGTATTTTGGAAACATGTATAACAAGCCTAATAAATATTGCCAATTTTTAAATGGAAATCTTATACTATGACCGCTCCATCGTCCACGAGAGCATGTGTAAACGACATCGCTTAGTTCACTCCACTTCTTAAGCCAATTGGTTTCGGCGTCATATTCAGCTGTTTCATCAGCCATATCACTCATATGCCACTGTTTATCCTGCTTTGGCATCCCCAGCCAGTCGTGCCACTTATTTACCATATTGATAATGATAGCTGATTTATCTAGGGAATTAAACTAGCGGCCCTGCAAAGCGTCCAGCATAACCGCCTGCGCTACCAGTGTTTGCCAGCCAACTTGGCCTATTAAACCGTCGTTCAAAATTTCAAGCCGGTAATGGTCCCTAAAACGGGTAGTCTTAATGTAATTAGCTAACACATCCTGAGTGCCAGGCTTTAAAAATACAAAATCGTACTTAAAAAAGAACGGTAATTCGCTGATAAACGGAATGAAGCCCCAAACGCGGCGGAATATGGCCAAGCCAGCGCTTTTTTCGGTCACGGTGGCGGCTACGGCATCTTTAGAATCAAACACCTCCCAGGTACTACGCAAGAAGGATGAGCCAAAAACTTTTTTGACAGCTCCTAAAGGTTTGCCCTCTTTGTCTTTGACCAAAAACCGGCCGTGGATATCCATGACTTTTTCGGCTTTGACGCTGAAGGCTATGGATGACTTTGTATCATCAGTGTAAAAATTGATTTCTTCTTTGAAGGCTAGTCTTTTTTGCTGGGCAAATGCTACCAGGTTGGATTTTTGGCCAGACTGATCAATTTCATAGACCAAGTATTGGTTGGCCAAGACGGTAATTTTTTGCTCAACTATGTATGCTTTCATAAAACCGGATATCTAATTGTCAATTTTTGTGCGTTTCAGAATATTGGCAGTTTTATCAAGTTCGATAAATTTTTCGACTATAAAATAATTGGTTTCAGTTGACTTAACATTTTCAACTGTCGTTACTTCGTGGCCGGGCAAAACAATAAAAGTACTTCTCTGCTTGTGGATGGCGGCGTATTCATTGGGGGAGAGTTTAATTCGTTTACGGCAATTCTCGTCCGAGCATTCGCAATAAAACCGGAGCGGCCGTTTTAGTTTACGGATCATTTCCGGTTGGTTTGTTTCTTTGGCTAAATCTTCTAAATGCTCCAGGCCTTTGACAACAGATTCGTTTTTTCGCCGAAAAACGACTTCATTTTCGGCTATTCGACGCAGCGAGGTTGGGTTTGTCATTTGGCTAGCTGCAAAAATGATAATTTCATAGTGTTACTACCATATTATCACCCCGCCATGTATAAAGATACAAGCATGGCAGGTTGACGGTTAATTAGTTTTAATAACGCTGGATTTAAAGGTAAAATTAAGATTGCATGGACTACACTGCTATTATAATTATTTTTAACCCCAATAGTACCGGCCCCAGCGGCGATATGGCAAAAGCGCTCAAGCGGCAACTCGAAAAATCAATTTCTGGGCTTAAAGTTGATCTACACTCGACCAAATATGCCGGGCATGCCCGTAAAATAGCCTATGACTGCGCCAAAGCATCCCGGCGACCGCTAATAATCTCATCCAGTGGCGACGGCGGCTACAACGAAGTTATCAATGGCGCGATTGATGCCCAAGCCGAAGATGCCCGCCCAACCTGCGCTGTCTTGCCAGCTGGTAACGCCAACGACCACTGCCGGACGCTGCAGGATGGCTCACTATTTGACGCTATAGTTGCCGACCGGCACACCAAATTAGACCTACTGGAGCTATCAATTCAGGGCGGTGGTAAATCGACCAGCCGCTACGCCCACTCATATATCGGTTTAGGCCTGACGCCAGTTGTGGCGGTTGAACTCAATAAAACTAGCCTAAACGCCATGCGTGAATTATGGATTATACTGAAAACTTTTGCCAAATTACGCCCTTTTAAAATTAAACATGCTGGCAAAATTATTAAACTGGACAGCATACTATTTGCCAATATTGGCCAGATGGCAAAGATATTGACGGTCGCCGCTAACGCCCGGCCAGATGACGGCCAGTTTGAAGTCGTAACTTTTCCCCATGGCCGTAAATTTGCCCTAATCAGAAAACTGTTAAAGGCCTCAGCTGGCGGCGTACAACAGAAAAAAAGTTATAAAAGCTACCGTTTCACTTCATTAAAAAGAATGCCGGTCCAACTGGACGGTGAAGTGCAGTTTATAAGCAAAGACTCAGTTGTGACGGTTAAGGCGGCTCATCAAATTCTTCGGACTATACTATAAGGTTACTGACCATGGACATTATGGCCAGGCTTCGCGGTATCAATATTGTAACCCCATTGCTTGGCCCAACTTTCCATATCTGCGATTTCCCGGTTCTGGTCGGCAGTTATGCTTTTGCTTAGAGCTTTCATTTCCGGGTGTTTGGCATTGGAGTCCGATAAAAAAGCCATACTGACTGCCGCTTTGTGGTGGCCAATCATTTCAGATATGAACTGCTTGTCCAGATCGTCGCCGGTTTTACCTTTCAAACTGGCAGTCATAGCATCTGTGGCTAATTGGGGCGGATCGGTGTATTTGTAGCCCCACTGGGTGGCCCAAGCCTTCATGTCGGCCAGTTCCTTGGATTGCGAAGCGATAATATTTATGGCTAGCTGCCTGAGTTCCGGATGCTTGGCTTCCGTATCTACAAAACCGGCCATTACGACTGCCCCAGCATGATGTTCCGACATGCTGACTATGAAGGCCTCGTCATACGCATCGCCAGTTTTAGTATTTAAGTTTTCGACTGGCGACGGCTGGCTGCCGTCAAGCATTTTGGCTTGGTTAGCAGTGTCCTTGTTGGCCGTATTTGAGTTGCTGTTTTTAGTAGCCAGCGTAATTATGCCGGCCACGGCGGCAATTATTGCAATGGTTACGATTAAATATTTCTTAGTCATGTCTCATTCCTCTCAGTTAATCTTAACTTTGGTTTGCAACAATGAACTAGTCACAACCGAGACTAAGCTAAAAGCCATGGCCAGCCCGGCCAAAGCTGGGTTTAATACCAGACCATAGGCACTGAATATACCGGCTACTACTGGGCGCCAGCTTCAGGCGCTTTACCTATATTTTGTAAGTAATACTCGACCATTTTGGTCTCGTCAAATGATTGCAGTTTGAGACTGCGGTTCCACGATGACATTACAATTGGCGATTGGTTTTCGGTTCTGGGAGCGACAATCGCCTTATTGGGCTGAAAGTTATCGCGTGAAAATGGGGCAAAAAACAGGGCGTTTATTTTGCTGATTTGATCGGCTGGCAAATCTGGCCGGTAAGAAATATATATGCCGCCGTGCTCCAGGTTATGAATTACATTGCCGTCGGGCAGCTCTTGGTCGTACGACTGCCACGGAACCTGCGAGCTATGAGGGCCGGATGTTGGCGGCTCAGAGCCGGTATTTTTGGCTGTACTGGCGGGGACGTGTTCGCGGCCTTTATCAGGCTGTTCAATGCCAGGCCGCTCCGAGGCGACCGGAGCATTCTTTTTACTGGTAATAAAAATCGAGCCAAAAGCCAGGGCAATTACAACAATTACAAAAATAAAGACTTTGTTTGACATTCTGGTTCTCCGTTTAATGAGCGGTCATTTGGTAACCCGCTTATTATATCAAATCTATTTAGCGCCAAACAGACGTTTTCGATTGGCCAGGACAATCATAATGCCATCAAAAATTGCGAAATAGACCGGGAACAGTATGACACTAATAGATTTGTCCGGACTGGCCACAATACTTAGCAAGCTGGCAATCAGAAAAAAATACCAATGCAAATATTTTTCAGTTTGTGGCTCTTTGAAGGTTCGCCATATTGTAGGCAAGCCGCCAATAAAATGAGCAACCAGCCCGATGGCTAAATTAACCAGCGGTGCGTCCAAGAATATCCAAGTCAATCCGCTTATCACCAATAGGGCCAAACTAATTTTTTCAACCAGACCAAACTGGTGCGAACCTTTTTTTAAACTGACAATAAATACCGCAAAGTTACCAATAAAAAGTGTTGCGGCCAATATTACCGAAGCGGCCGTTCCGCCACTCAACGCCACCCCGGCAAAACTGTTGATCCCCAGCAAAAACCAAACACCTCGACTAAAAAGACTGGGTGTGTAATGACTCCGAAGCATCTGGTAGGCCGCCGAGGCATAGGTTGCGATACCAAATATCATTATTAAGGCGAACAGGATGTTTTGGCTGGTCATGGCTGACCGGCTAAGTGTTGCACGGCGGCAATCATTGCCTCATTTTGACGGTCAAATATAATTGATTTATCGCAGTCTTGATAGGCTGTTTCCATATAAATAGAATAGCAGAGTTTAATCTATCAGGTGTGGACGTACCAAGTCGACCAATTGGTCGTGAATTTTACCATTACTTACAATTGCACCATATATTTGGCCATCATAACGCTGCTCTGCGCCTTTTAGATTGGTTACTTTGCCACCCGCCTGTTCAACAATCAGCTTTACGGCTGCTATATCCCAAGCAGTTTTACCTGGGAAATAGGCCCCAGCCGTTGAACCCAGCGCTACTAAGATTGATTCATAAGTAATACATATATAGTTAAAGCTTTTTGAACCACTGGATAATACGGCCCCCAAAAGACCGGCAGCATTTACAAAACCAAATTGACTTGCGTAAGCAGAAATATAGCAGTCACTCAATTGAGAATTAGCATTTACATTTATAGACGAGCCATTCAGTAGAGTCGGGCTGTCAAGCGTAGCTTCGAACATACGTTGCATATATGGGTCATACAATACCGCCACTATGGGTACTCCATCTTTGACCAGTGCTAGCGAAAACATACTTGTTGGCACCCCAAAAGTATAAGGAGTGGTGCCGTCTATCGGGTCGCAGACCCAAACATACTCGGTGTTCGTTATTTCGCTACTATCTTCTTCCCCCATTACGCTATGCGTAGAGTAAGCAGCCATGACTTTATCTATAACAAGCTGGTTTATTTGCGTATCTGCTATTGTGAGTGGCGTGCTGTCGGCCTTAATAACCCGGTCGATACCCGGCTTAAAGTGCTCTAGCATGATATTGCCAGCGTCTTTGGCCAAGTTTTTTGCAAAAGTTAAATAATCATTCATAAATAGCAACCTTTTTAAATATTATACACCTTGATTTCTCTAAAACTTGCTTAGTCTATTGGATCTACAATGTATTTAACAAAATAACTCCCCCTAAAACCAAAACTACACCAAAATATTGATATGAGTGTAGTGTTTCTTTATTGAAATAGCGGCCTAGGGCAATCACGAAAAGTGGCGAAGTTGATGAAAAAATTGTCAACACAGTAACGGCTCCTGTTTTTTCAAAACCAATGTAGTAAAAAAATGAACCAAGAGTAAGCAATGTCCCGGCAATTATTGTAAATTTAGCGTGCTTCAGCTGCTTGCTAAAATTTACTCTTTTTATCCTAGGCTGAAATCTATACATCAGCAGGCTAAAAATAAACATAAACGAACCGATAACCAGCAACAGCTCCTGCCATTCATAAACTCCTTTAATAAATCCCAAGAGCCCAAAATTCACGCCTAGTGCAACTGCCGAAAGGAGTGCATACAGTATAGGTTTTGCACGAAATTGTTTTAAATTAAACACCTTGTCGCTGGAAGAGATAAAAAAGACTCCAACGGTTATTAATATAAATAACGCCGCATTTGTCCAGGATAAATTAAGACCGACTGCCACTACGCTGAAAATCAACGTAAAGATTGGATAAATCGAGCCGATTGAGACTACTACTCCAGCCTTTCCCAAAGACAAGGCTTTGGTATGAAAGAAGTACGCCAGCATATTTATTAAACCGGCTAGAGCGAGAATTAAAAAATGCTTGTCCACCGCTACATCAAAGCCACGGTACAATACAAACGGCACTAATAAAACAAGCCCGGGAACTTTTAAAAAAACATTTGACACGTAAAGATTCAATTTTTTACTGCCCTTTGAAAGAAAATAATCACTCATACCCCACAGGAAGGCGCAGGCCAGGCCGAATAAGCTAGCTTCAAGCATCGTACTCTGCTTTACGGTTACGACATTGAATCGAATACATACTCACCCTGAATGCTGTCGCAGACTGATTGTCGATGATTTTGAAACATCAACGGTTCCTTTATAAAGCAAATGGGGAATAAACTGGTAATTAAATGGCCGCTCCCCGGTGCCGATTAGTGATTTGTAATAATTGATGGTGGCTTCTGGTACTTCTTGAATCTTGGCGAGGTCGACATCCCGCAGCCATTTGACTTCCACATTTTGCTCACCCGGAGCAGTTTTGAAAAACACGACAGTTTTGGTGGGGTCTAGAATACCTGGGTCAATTTTGAAAAATTTTATTGGAGAAACGTTTTTGATTAAACCAAGTTGCTTCTGAAAATCAAAAACATTTTGAGGATCCAAGGGTAAAAATTGGACAACATCGTTCCACAAGCAGTCCAGTAATGGAACTCTTCGCTCCATAATTTCTGCACGACCTTTATATTTGGCACTGTGTAATTTGTACAATTCTGGATGCGAAGATTGCATCTGGTTGAGCGGCATAAGCAGACTGCCCACCATCTGTTCTGGCGCGGCGTGATAGATGTAATTCATAGTTAAATTGTAGCAAGGCTAGTTAATTTTATATAGCTAATTAATAGACCCGAAAATTTTTGTGGCGTAGCATCGTTTTTATAACCTAATGCCCAATCGTTAGCGCCACTGAGTTGATGGAGTTAGGTAGATATTCTTATCGAGCTACAGCCATATCAGCATCAATTCTTTTGTCTAACTCATCCATGGTTTTCATAAATTCCTCCGACAAGTTGATGCCATATTTACTCGCCAAAACAAGAACTGACCATAAACAATCACTAAGCTCATGGGCTAACTTTTTGTCAACATCATCCATAGCTCGAAGCCCATGCTTTGCCATAATAATCTTTGATAAATCTCCAACATCGCCCACAAAACCTGCCATTAACTGTTGCTCATTCCAGACGACGCCACGCTTTTGCTGGTTTAACTTGTCGTATTTATTTCTAATATCAACTGCTCTTTGCTGAAGTTCATCAAAATTCATATCTTATATGATATCAGAAATGTGCAGGATTTATGGAGGGTTTATAAAATTAGAAAGGAAGTTATTGCGTCAATAAACCAGGTGCGGTACAGCACGATGTATAAAGTTAGGACTATTTATTGACTTAATAATTTACCAATTTGACCCGAAAGAAGCGTCACACTCTCGCCTAATGGTTTGTCATTAAGGTATGATAAATCTGCGATTTGCATACCTTCAGTTATTTCGGTTTCAGCTGATAAAAGTCTCAAATGTAGTTCTTCGGGGTTAATATCTGGATCTCGCAATTTAATACGTGTTTCGATTATGGACAAATCAGAAGGAATAATTTGTATTATTTTGGTATTAGGAAAGATATCTTTTAACTTTCGGGCAGCTTCAGGTAAATATATATAAATATAGTGTTGTGATGGCTCTAATTTTTGCGGCCACAATGTCAGGAAACGATTGCCATAAGATTGATTCGAAAATATCACATTTGGTGAGGAAAGTATATTTTCAAACTGAACAACGTCGACATGGGTATATTCATCTTCACCATGTCGTCTTTGGCGGGTCGTAACTGGACGATGGGCAACAAAACTATGTCCATCTATATCATTTCTACATATCTCATTGCGTAATGTTGATTTCCCCGATCCTGACGAACCAACAAAAACAAAACCTAAAGCATCTGTGGGCTGCTTATCTTTCTCTGGTGTATTAATTGCTTCCATAGTTTTACGTATATAATAACAGGCATTAAATAACTTATTTATACAACGGAAATGGTGCACCCGGACAGATTCGAACCGCCGACCCTCTGTTCCGAAGACAGATGCTCTATCCACTGAGCTACGGGTGCATATTACTGGCAGTTAATAGCTTACCACCTCTGTTTAATTAAAGCTAGGCAGCAATAATTACCGCCTAGTTATGCTGGTAAGTCTGTATACTTAAATAATATGGGTAATGTAAAAAATAAAACTATTGTTATAACCGGTGCAAGTGACGGCATCGGTGCGGCCGCCGCCCGGCAATTGCATGCCGATGGTGCCAAAGTGGTTTTGGTAGGCCGTTCAGAAAGCAAAACCAAGGCTATAGCCGATGAATTGAAGGCCGATTATTACCTAGTCGACTTTGCTCATTTGAATCAGGTTAAACCATTGGCGGTAGCTTTATTAAAAAACTACAAGACGATTGATGTACTGGCCAATAACGCCGGCTTAATCTGGAACAAGCGGACTGTAACCGGCGATGGGCATGAACTGACCTTTCAGGTCAACCATTTGGGACCATTTTTACTTACCCAGTTACTCAAAGAAAAACTGATAAAGTCCAAAGCAACTATAATCACCACGGCTAGCGCTGCCAGTATGGCTGGCCGGATTGATTTGTACAATTTGGAGAACGAGCAGAATTATGGCGCTTTCCGGGCGTACGCCGATAGTAAACTGGCTAACGTACTTTTCACGCGTGAAATAGACCGGTTATGGGGGCCGGATGGTGTGGCGGCAGCCGCTTTTCATCCCGGGGTCGTAGCCAGCGGATTTGGCAAGAATAGTAATAAGTTTTTTGATTTTGCTTATAACCTACCGTTTTCCAAGTATTTTCTGGCGACGCCGGAAAAGGGAGCCGATACGCTGGTGTGGCTAGCTTCGACTGTACCCGGCAAAGATTGGAAGCCTGGCCAGTACTATGCCAAACGTAAGCAGGCTTTAGCCCACAAACAGGCCGATGACCAAGCTTTAGTAAGTGCGTTCTGGGACGCATCAAACCAAATGATTCAAAAATATTTATAAGTTCTGATCGTCGGTAGAAGGAGCTGGTAAAATTTTGGGTTCGCTTTGGGATAGCGTGCGCTGTAAAACCTCCATAAGGCTTTTGGCGTGTTCGCGGCTCATACCCAACCGGCTGACTGCCAGTGGCTGGTTGCCCTGGCCAGTGTTTTGCATAAAGCTCAGTACCACGCCGTAGTTATTAACATTGGCATGGACCATATCAGTGTAGATAATGCGCGTATCAAGTGGCATTACGACCATCATTGGCTGGCCAACTATGGGGTCGGCTAGAGTACCTTGGTTTTCGAACCCGGGCAGGTCGTTATCTTTGTAGCCGGCCATTTTCCAGAGTTTAACAGCTTCGTCTTCCTTTAATGCGAAGTGGCTAATTAACAATAGTAGAATATCCTGACTGGGACGGTTTTGGCCTAGTTCCATTTGACTTAGACTATCGATTTCAATTTCGACCGCACCTGACACTTCGGCCAGGCTTTCTTTATGACCCAAGCGCATACGCTTTAAGCGGGCGCCTAAGGTCTTATAGGGGTTGGTTTGCTCTTTTTCACTCATACCATACTATGGTACGCCTGTCTGGTAGGCGGGGTCAAGACGTGAGATACTAAATATCAGCATGTATATCTTAGAAAATGTCCCCTTAAGCACTTACTCGACGATGCGCCTCGGCGGAACTGCCGCCTGGCTCACAGAAGTCCAAAACCGCAACGACATCAATCAAGCCGTTGCCTGGGCAAAGGCCCGCAATTTGCCGTTTATTACCATAGGCACTGGCAGCAATGTCGTCTGGCAAGACGACGGTTACCCGGGTCTGGTTATTATCAATCGAATTGGGGGCATAGATGTAGACGATTCCGATAGCTCATTCCGCTACGTAACGGCGGGCGCCGGCGTAGTATGGGACGAGCTAGTCGCCCACACCGTAGCTGGCGGGATGAGCGGGTTGGAAAACCTATCGCTGATCCCCGGTACCGTTGGCGCTACCCCGGTTCAAAACGTTGGTGCTTATGGCAGCGAGGTTTCATCGGTAATCTTGACAATCGAGGCTTACGACACCACTACCAGCCAATTTGTCGTATTAAGGGCCGGCGATTGTGAGTTTGGCTACCGGACCAGCCGGTTCAAAACTACCGATAAGGGCCGGTTTATTATTAGCAGCGTAACTTTTTTCTTGAATTTGAGCCCACCGACGCCGCCGTACTATACCGCTGTCGAAGACTACCTAAAACAAAATAACATTACCACGCCTTCAGTCAATGATATCCGGACGGCCGTAATTGCTATCCGGTCGGCTAAACTACCCGACCCGGCAACTTACCCCAACAACGGTTCATTCTTTGCAAATCCTATAATAAGCGACGATCAATTGCGTGAGCTGGCCGATAATTACCCGGAAATAGTCTATTGGAATGTTGACGGTCAAACCAGCAAATTATCGGCCGCCTGGCTGATTGACCAAGCTGGATTTAAGGATTTTCACGATACCGAAACCGGTATGTCAACTTGGCACTTGCAGCCGCTGGTATTAGTCAACGAACACGCCGAGACCAGCACTCAATTAATAGTTTTCCGCGACAAAATTATTGCGGCCGTTGAAAACAAATTTGGCGTACGATTAGAACAAGAGCCGGAATTGATTTAAACGTCACTGGGCAGCGGGTACTGCAGTGCAAATTGGGTGACCTCGGCTTTTAGCTGGGCTAGTTTGGCTTCATCGTCGCGGTTTTGGATGGCCAACAGCAGCCACTCGGCCAACCCGGCCATATCTTTTTGGATTAGACCGCGAGTAGTCAGGGCCGGTGTGCCTAAACGTATGCCGCTGGGGCGAAAAGGTGGCAGTGGGTCGTCCGCTACGGCGTTTTTGTTGAGCGTTAAGCCGATTTTATCAATCGCCTCCTCGGCAATTTTACCGTCTATGCCAAAGCTTTTGTAAACATCTGCCAATATCAAGTGGTTACTGGTGCCGCCGGTCAGCAACTGGAACCCGCGCTTGGCCATTTCATCGGCTAACACTGCGGCGTTATCTATAATTTGCTGACCATAAACCTTGAATGATGGCTGTAAGGCCTCATGGAAGGCGACAGCTTTGGCAGCCACCGAGTTCATCAGCGGCCCACCTTGGACGCCAGGGAAAACCGTCCGGTCTATCAGTGTCGGAATGTTTTGGATTGTTCGCTCAGGGGCTTTGAGTGGATTGCCCACGGTGCCTTTGCTTAATATCAGGCCGCCACGCGGGCCACGCAAAGATTTGTGGGTTGTGGTGGTAATGACATGAAAACCGTAATCGAACGGGTTTTTGGCCACGCCAGCGGCAATCAAGCCGGCAATGTGGGCCATGTCGGCCACCAGTAGCGCCCCAACCTCATTGCCAATGTCGGCGAACTTCTGGTAATTCAGTTCGCGTGGGTAGGCGCTAAACCCGGCCAGGATAATTTTTGGCTTATGAGTCAGTGCCAGCTGGCGCAAATTGTCGTAGTCTATCTCGCCGGTCGAAATATCTTTCATTTTGTAACGGACAAAGTTATAGATACGAGCCAATACCGTCACCGGCGCACCGTGTGTCAAGTGACCACCGTGACCCAAGTCCATTGCCAAAATTGTATCGCCGGGGTCGAGCCACGAATGATAAACCGACTCGTTGGCCTGGGCGCCGCTATGCGCCTGGACGTTAGCGTGGTCGGCACCAAATAGCTGTTTAGCCCGATCAATTGCTAGTAATTCGACTTGGTCGGTGTTTTCTTGGCCGCCGTAGTAACGCTTGCCGGGGTAGCCTTCGGAGTATTTATTGGTGTAAACGCTACCGAGGGCTTCCAAAACCGGACGGCTGACGTAATTTTCGCTCGGTATTAATTCGATTCCCTCACGTTGGCGTTGCTCTTCGGCCGCCAAGAGAGCGGTAATTGCTGTGTCATTCATAATATATACTCCAAAAATCTTATGTTAAAAAACGGGGAAAGAGAATATAATTAAACCATTACTTTATTCTAACAGCGGCCGCAATTTCTGACAAAAAAGTTTTAAATTAAACGATGAAGGCCTTGTTTTAAATATATCATAATTGATATAATAAACTCTTATGAACACAGCAAACGAAAAGATTGGTAACTTAATTTACCAAGTACGGCAAGAACGCGGCATGACACAGGCCGAATTTGCCCGCCAGCTAGGTACCAGCCAGTCGGCCGTTAACCGGATCGAACATGGCAAACAAAACCTTAGCCTGGACACCCTGGGCCGGATTAGCGAAGTGCTCAAAAAACCGCTAATTAGTATTAGCGGCGGAGCGGTCAACCTGCGGATCGAAGGCGGTCATGAATTATCTGGCAGCATTGCCACCAAGGTTTCCAAAAATGCGGCCGTCTGCCTATTGTTTGCGGCCCTACTAAACAAAGGCACTACCAAACTCAAGCGCATGCCGCGAATCGAAGAAGTTTACCGCATTATTGAGGTACTGGTAAGCATTGGCGTGGTTGTAAAGTGGCTGCCAGGTAACGACCTCGAAATTAAACCGCCCGACAGGCTAAACATGGCCAAAATGAACAAACCAGCTGCCCGCCGAACACGCAGTGTAATTATGATGCTGGGGCCGTTAATGCACTTATTTGACGAGTTTAGAATCCCCTACGCCGGCGGTTGCAAACTTGGCACCCGGACGGTTCAGCCCCACCTGTATGCGCTGGAAGAAATGGGAGTCAACATTGTTGCCAAAACCGGCCATTACAATGTTATCGTCGCCAAAAAGTTAGCCGGGACAATTGTCCTGTATGAATCGGGTGATACGACGACCGAAAACGTTATTATGGCCGCCGCCCGGTTTGACGGCAGTACTACAATCAAAATGGCCAGCGCCAATTACATGGTGCAGGACTTGTGTGTTTTTCTCAAGAAACTAGGCGTCCGGATAGAAGGTATCGGCACCAGCACGCTGACCGTCCACGGCATCCCGGATATCAAAAAAAATATCACCTACTACCCCAGCGAAGACCCAATTGAATCGATGACTTTTATTGCCGCAGCCGTAGCGACTAATTCTGAGCTGACCGTCACCCGCTCGCCCATTGAATTTCTAGAGCTGGAACTGCTGAAACTTAAGAAAATGGGGCTTCGGACAAGCGTTAGCGACTGGTACAAGGCCGATAACGGCTTCACCGATTTAGCCGACATTACCGTCCATAAACATGACGGTAAATTGAGGGCCTTGGAAGAAAAAATCTATGCCCGGCCTTTCCCCGGCCTAAACATCGACAACCTGCCCTACTTTGTGCCGGTGGCGGCCGTTGCCAAAGGCCGCACCCTGATACATGACTGGGTATACGAGGAACGCGCCCTGTACTACATTGAAATGCGTAAACTGGGTGCCAATGTGACCCTGGCTGACCCGCACCGGGCATATATAGACGGCCCCACCAGATGGACGGCGGCCGATGTAGTGTGCCCACCGGCTTTGCGCCCGGCGGTATTGCTGCTAATTGGCATGCTGTGTGCTAACGGCGTATCGGTTTTGCGCAACGTCTACTCCATAAACCGGGGTTACGAAGATTTGGCCGAACGGCTAAACAGCGTTGGCGCCAAAATCGACGTTATAAATGAAATCTAAACTAAAACTGGCCAAAGGTGATTATGCACCGGATTTTGACCTGGTAGATGTCAATGGCGACCAGGTCAAGCTGTCAAACTACGATAACGGCTATGTTTTCATAAATTTTATGCGCTACTCGGGCTGCCCATTCTGTAATCTAGCAATTCACCGCCTGACGATTGAGTCGCCAACTTTAAAAAAGAACGGCTGCCAAATTATAGCCTTTATGCAATCCGAAAAACAAAACATTGTCGACAATATTTACAATCGGCATTCCATCAAACCGCCCTTCCCGATAATTGCCGACCCCGGCGAGCTCCACTATGAACGCTACGGGGTTGAAATATCAGTATCGGCGGCTTTTCAAACCATCACTAAAATTCCCCACTGGCTGAAATCTGTGCGGGATGACGGCTACATTGACAGCCGGATTGAGGGCAATAAGTTTTTGGTGCCGGCGGCTTTCCTGGTGGACTGCTCGACCCAAAAGATAGTGATTGCCTACTACGGGTCTAATTATTACGACCATGCGACTTTTACTGATATTTACCAAGCCTTGACCTTTAAAGAACTTTAAATCTGTGGATAACTATTAATTTTCGTTGACGGATTTAATGATTTTTTAATATTTGCCTGCGATAGTAGTAAGTACTATGCGTATATTAGTTATTGAAGATAACCGTCTGATTGCCAAAGCACTGACCGAAGGTCTCAAATCAGATTACAAAGTCGATTTTACCCATAGCGGCCGGGATGGTTTGGCCAAGGCCACATCGACACCATACAATCTTATTTTGCTAGATCTAAACCTGCCGGATGTTAGTGGCGAATATATTTGCCGGACGGTCCGGGCGGGCGGCATACAGACTCCTATAATTGTATTGACTGGGCGCGATGCGTTAGCAGACAAAGTGGCTATGCTGGACTACGGGGCGGACGACTATGTTACTAAGCCGTTTAGCCTTGAAGAAATTCAAGCCCGGATAAGAGCAACGCTACGCCATCACCAGCCTGGCTCTAGTAAGTCGAGCAAACTCACTACCGGTGAGCTAACATTGAACAGTGCCAACCGGTCATTAACCCGTCAAAACAAGGCCATTCAACTGCGGCGTAAAGAATACGATTTGATTGAATACATGATGCACCACGTCAATCAAAGCCTGACCCGGGCCGTAATCATGGCTCACGTTTGGAATGGCAATGACAATTTATGGGCTAACGTTGTCGATGTCCACATAAAACATCTCCGCGATAAAATTGACCGCCCTTTCGAAAGTAACCTTATAAAGACAATACATGGAGTAGGCTACAAATTGGACATAACTGGAAAATGCGTAGCAAATACATGAAAGGAGGATAAAATATGAACGACTTACTAACTAGCGTGTTGACTGATGCTTCAGCCCGTAACGCTCAGTCAGCGACAGCAATCGCCTTGCAAGCCAGCGACTCATTTGCGCCCTGGCAAGTATAGGCATAAATTTAAAGCCCCTAGTTACAAAACTGGGGGCAAAAATTAAGGGTTAGTGATACTACATGCTTACAAAGTTCATAAAATGGATTTATGCAAGACTACTGGAACCTAAATCTGCTGACGTCGATGACCGACGCCGGGAGCTCATACTCAATATCTTACTGGCGACTATATTAGCGCTGGCAATATTAGCTTCGCTATCGTCATTAGTTACATTCGTTGGGCATTCAAATAATTATAATGGCGCCCCAGTACTAAGTATACTAGGGATGAACATATTTTTTGGTAGCTTATTAATAGCTAGCCGCCTGGGGTTTTACCGTTACACAGCCGGCTTCCTAATCAGCATAATTTTTATAGTTTCAAGTTATTGTATCTATAACTGGGGGATCCTTCTGCCCCAGGCAATCCTGACATTTGGCCTAACAATCATTATATCGGGCGCCTTATTAGGTAGCCAGGCCTCATTCTATATCACAGCCGCCGTAATTATTGCTTTGGTAACAGTCAAAACTTACGAAATTCACGGCATAATTTCAACCGACCGGTCGTGGGCATTAACAGCTGGCGGATACAATGACATCGTTGTTTTTGGCGGAACGTTTATGGCAATTGCAATTGTAACCTGGTTATCGAATCGGGAAATCGAGCGGTCACTTCATCGGGCGCTAAAATCTGAATCAGACCTTCTGAAAGAACGTAAGTTGTTAGAAATTAAAGTCCAAGAACGGACTGCTGAGCTTGAGAAAACACAAGTCGAAAAGATGCTTGAGTTGCATCGATTTGCAGAATTCGGACGGCTCAGCTCAACATTGCTGCACGATTTAGCCAATCCGTTGACATCAGTTTCTTTAGAGCTCGAGCAAATGCATGGTAAAAACGGGTCAGCCACGGTGCAGCGAGCTCGTCAAGGCTTAGCCTATATGGAGCAATACGTCACAGCTGCCCGGCGACAACTGCGTAATCAAAGTGAGCTGCGGGACTTTAACCCAGCCACTGAAATAAAACTAGTCGTAGGTTTTTTGAAATCCAAGGCATTACGTTGCCGGGTCAAAATAATATTGAGCCTTGACCATGATATAAATTTGCATGGTGACCCAATCCGGTTTAACCAAGTGACGGCTAATCTGATTGCCAATGCCATTGATGCTTATGAAAGTTCGAAACCTAGTCGCAAGAATAACGTCTACGTCCAATTGCAGCAAATTGGTACTTACCTAAGCTTAACCGTAAGCGACCACGGTGCCGGCATCGACCGTGAAAGCTTGAAACGAGTTTTTGAGCCATTTTACACAACTAAAGCCAGTTTGCGGGGTACCGGCATAGGCCTTAGCATTACCCGCCAAGCAGTTGAACAAGATTTTGAGGGTACCATCAGCGTCGTAAGTCAGGTTGGGAAAGGCACTACGTTTACTGTATGCATCCCACTAATTTAAACCAATTAATAAGTCGTGGGCTGGCTTTTATAGCTTCATCGCAGCCTAGTGATGGCGGGTTTCAGTCGGTTATCAGCCCCGACAAGTCACTGCGGCATAAACCAGTTTTATGCCGAACAACACTTTTTGCAAGCCTAATAATGGGTTCGTTGACTGAAATACCGGGGGCGGCAAAAATTCAACAAAATGCAGCCGGTTTTTTAAAGCAGCAGCTAAGCCCCAATCTATCTCTTAACTATTGGGACCGGACCTCCAGCTTATATAAAAGTCGACCATATCCGGATGACTTGGACGACACATTTATTGGGCTGGCAGCCCTATGGCAATATGATAAAAACTTCTTTAGTGGGGCCGACTATGCATCAATCGTCCGGCTACTGACAGCTGGAGAAGTGAAAACCGGCGGTCCCTATCGAACCTGGCTGGTCAATCCAGGCTCTTCTAAAGAATGGAACGACGTTGACATTGCGGTAAATACAAACGTCGCTTACTTTTTAACATTACTCGATGTAAACTTACCCCAGCTAGTAGAACTTATAGACAACGGGATCCTATCCCACCAACTGACCTCTCCTTACTACCCGAATATTTACCCTATCTTATATTTTATTTGCAGGAACTACAGGGGGAGTTGCAGTAAAGAATTATTAAAATTACTCGCAGACAGCCGACCCAACAACTCACACGATATCGCCTTGATCCTCAGTTCATTAATTAGATTGAAAGGTAACCCGGGTTTGTCGGAGAAGCTTTTTAACCGCTTACTAACCCAACAGCAAGCTGATGGCAGTTGGGATGGCCATTCCTTCTGTGTAGATTCAATTATTGACAAAGCCCCGTACTACAATGGATCGGCGGCGGCCACTACTGCATTGTGCCTAGAAGCACTTTACGCTTATCAGCAGACTTGCATTACAAAACCGATTCCAAAATTAGCAGCATATCAACCGGCCATCAATAATGTGACCATCAAACTTGGCAGATTACCCAATGCCGAACTTCGAGATAACTGTAACGATATTTTAGGTAGAGTTTTGAATGGTGAAAACGACGAACAAGTTTTGGGATTAGCCTGGGTTGTGGCCAACGCATGCGGATTAAAACTAGAACCATACATACTAAATAATTTCTCCCAGATTAGCTTATGGGGCTGGATGGCCTATACAATTTACGATTCCATTTTAGACAAATCCAGTGACACCAATCTGCTACCGGGTGCTAATGTTTGTTTGCGGAATCTAACCAGCTTGATTATAAACACCCTGCCAAATAACCAGGATTTTCAAAACGAAACCACCACTATTATGGATCGGCTTGACGCCGCCAACGCCTGGGAAATGACACATTGCCGCAATATTTTTACTAAAAGTAATTTAAAATATAATACGCTGCCTGATTACAGTGATAATTGGCAACTGGCCGATCGGTCACTGGGTCATACTATCGCAGCCCTGGGCGTACTGTATGCTGCCGGTTTCGAAAGTAACTCCGTCCAAATGGTAACGCTCCGTAACTTTTGTAAACATTACCTAATAGCCCGTCAACTGAATGATGACGCCCATGACTGGGAAGATGATTTGCAGGCCGGTCATATCAATGCCGCCGCCGTAATTATACTCAGCAAAAAGCCTAAACTTAAGCAGATCGAATTTAAGCGCCACTCTGCAATGTTAAGGGGTACATTTTGGAACGAGACTATTATTAATATGCACGATTTAATTTTTCAACATACAGCCGCAGCCCGGTCAGCATTGCTAATTTGCCCAAATTTTTTTAACGCTCAGGTGATGGATGATTTGTTATTACCACTTGAAAATTCCGCTAGTGCTGCACTTAAACAACGCTCGCTAGCCAAAGATTTCATCAAATCTATTTAACTGAAGTCCCTAGACTTATCCACAGCTAAGTTATTGACTAACCCTAGCCATAAGCATAAAGTTATGCTTACAACTCTAATTAAAGGAAACAAAATGAAAAACATAATAAATTACGGCCTTGTATCAGTTGCGGCTGTATTTGGCCTGGCGGTAATTGCGCCGGCCGTTAGCGTATATGCCCACGAAGACGAAGCCGAGCCCAAGCATGCAGCCCAGGAAGATGGCCAGTCAACCATCAAAGAAGTGGCGCCAACCATCAAAGACGGCCACCCAACCGTAAAACCCCGCCAAACTACCATTAAAGAAGGCCAATCAACCGCTCAAGCAGATGGCACCGAGCGTAAAGCCGAAGTCAAAACCAAACTGGCCGACAACAAGCTAAAAGTCTGCCAAAAGCGTGAAAAGAAAATAACCAATATCATGTCCCGCCAGTCCGACAGAGGCACCAAGCAAATTGCTGTATTTACCAAAATATCTGACCGTACCCAAGCCTTCTACGTCGAAAAAGGCAGGACTGTGGCCAATTACGATGCTTTAGTGGCCGACGTTGTAGCCAAAAAGGCCCTAGCCGAGGCCGAAATTGCCAAAGTTACCGAAAATACCGTCGCTTTCAAATGTGATGGCACCGACCCCAAAGGCGCCGGCGAAGTATTCAAGCAAAGCTTGAAGGCCCAGCATGCTGCTATCAAAGAATACAAGACAGCCGTCAAAAACCTAATAGTTGGTGTCAAATCTGCCAAAAGTAACACCGTTAAACCAGCCGAACCAACTGAAACCACTGAAGGAGCCGAATAATGAAAGTCACCTATAATAGTTCAGGCTTCTCAGCTGTAGCGGTCTTGTTATTGGTTGTTGTAGTAGGAGTGCTAGGCTTTGCCGGCTTTACGGTCGCTAACCGCCAGCCGGCATCAACCGCCGACGTTTCCGTCCCAAGCCAATCGGCCAATTACAGCCCGACGGCCGACGACGTAGTGGCCGCGCCCCCAATTAGCTCATCGGGTGATCTAACCAAAGCTGAAGCTGTTCTAAATTCAACTGACACCGAGAACGATAGCGATAATGCCCAGCTTGAGTCAGAGCTAGCCGCAATTTAAATAAGTTTAACAGTTGCCAGCAATTTTTGTTTGGGATAGCCTAGCCCCTTTTGGTATAAACTAACCCCAATTCGGATAGCCTAGTCCTGAAGAGTAATTAAAAGGTTGCGTAATATTCCTTAGCTGTCGCCAGACAGACGTCTCGAATGGTTGGTTCTAGCAAATTACAGTACTCAGATGCTTGAACGTCGCTATGGTAATAAGATATGAAATCTTTGACGGCTCCAATCGTACAATTAGTTACAGCTTCAGCTTCCTTACCTAGCATACAAGTGTCCCGGGTTTGGGCAGCGTTACTTATACTGCGCCCTGATGCATCACGGCCTAGGCTTTGGTAGCAGGTTGCTTGGAGGTTTTTCTCTATGCCAGCACAAAGCTGAAACACCTTTTCAAAATCGCCGTCTAAGCTAGTCAACGCCTGCGAAGTCTGCATCAGGTAACATTGCTGTTTGTATTTGTCTTTGACGGCAGTACATGGATATAAAGGTTGGTCATTAATTATATATTTAGTCGTATGATCCGGGTTAATACTAGCCATTATATTCTCCATAAAAACACCGCTATAACATGATTCCCGTTCCCAAGCATCGCCAAGTTTGTCGCGATAGTCTAATGATTTAAATAGTTCATGCTCATTTATAAGCATAACGCCGTGCCCCAGGCCGTGGACACAGTTATAATGTTCAAAATTATACGTATTATTTTGGCTGACGGACGAACAGACGGTATCGAGCTGGCCTAACATTTTGTCAGGTTCGATTTTAGACAGCATGGCCTCCATAACGCCGTGATAATAACCCGACCAGCAAAATTCATCGCCTTGGGCATATGCGGCCGCGACCGTTGCGGCTTTACTGCCGGCCGCCCGGCCAATGATGTGGGTTAGTGGATGGCAGCTGGAGCGTACGCTCAAATCAGATTCATAGTCAAGCCTCAGTTGTTTAAAAGCCGCTTCAACGCCTGATGCCTCGGTTAAAAGCTGATACTTTTGTTCTGTTTTGCATGTCATGTCACTAGCCTTGCAGACTGTTCCAGGCTTAGATACGCTATTAGCTGTTAATTCTGGTTTTTTTAAGTTAAGGTAAAGCAGCAGTCCCGCCGCAAGCGATGTCACAATTATAAATAATACCGTTAATCTCTTATATTTTTTGAAAAATAATTGTTTAGTAATTTGCATAGGTGTTTACTTCTATTTAGATTAGCATAAGATAAATTTACCAGTCTACGCCTACTGGCTAAATAGCACCGATTTAACCGGTTTTCGAGTGTCGCTAAATTCTGCTTTGAGCGCTTTTAAACAATCGTTCGATTGAACAAAAGCCATTTCACTACTGCCGTCATTAACAATCATCACGTCGCACTGCAATGGCGTAATAACCAATTGAAGGTTTACATTCGCCTCGGCTTCGGCTCGGGCTCCAAAAATATTTATAACTACACAAACGGCTACGACTAATAGAGTTATGTATTTTAATTTCATTAGTTTGCCACCATCGTCAAAGTCATACTAATACTGTAGGAACCTGGAGTCTGGCCACCTGGTAGGTTTTGGCTTACGCTGGTGTTGGTCAAGTCCCAAAAACAGCCGGTTGGCGCACCGGCAGCGGCACTCAGTAAAGTAATCGCATTGACCGTGCCTTCAACAAAAACTGCGGCCGCGCCTTTGCTTAGCCCGCTATTGCTACAGGCACTAACTGCTCGCGGCGTCAGTGTAGCCGCGCTGGCATTGATAGCCATTTGGCCGCCATACGTGTCACTATCCAGGCCGGCCGCACAGCCAGCCGGTGAGCCGGCGTTATCGTTAAAATCATACTTGGGAGTGCCGGCTGACCACAGTGCGGTTGACCCGTTGGTGGCAGCAATTGTTAGCGACCAGCCGGGTGATGATGTTGTATTAACGGCCCTTATTTTTTGCGAGCTGAGTCCTAGTGTAGCAGTTGAAGTGGCGCAGTTAATAGGGCTTTGCAAATTAGTAAAGCTAAAGGCCGGCGCCGGCACTGAACTGGCTGCCAGATCGACGATATCAACACTCAAATTACCAGCCGCCGATGTTACCAGCTCCGGGAAAACTGAGTACGTAGTAAGCGGCGTACCGTCATTATATGTCATCCTAAAACAGTAGGCCGTGTTCGGCAAAGCACCATTCCCAACTAACGCAATATCCCATAACCCGTCTTGGGCAACCGGTACGTTTGCGACCGTACTAAATGGGCTGGACTCATTATAAGTCTGCTGGACAATTGTGTCGGTGGCATGCTGCGGGTCCTGGGCGTTCAGTGTGAGATTAGCCCCGCTGGCCGGCGTTGGATTATTATAGTAGGCAATTTCCGAACTGGCCGTTACATCGGTATAACTTAGGCCGGCGCAAGTTGTAGTTTTTTGTGCTAATTGCAGCTTGAACTGCTGGGAGCTAGTCAACAAAGTGGTAGTCGTGACATGCAAAAGCACCCTTAATCGCACCCTGTCGGCCGGTGCGTACAGCGTAGGCGAACTATTGTTGCCAGCCAGCGGTGCGCCAACAGTTGTCGAATCGGTATTGTCATACCAACGGTAGGCGGCTTGTTCGTAATCCGGTGTGTTATAGGTGATTCGTACTTTAACGTAATCGAGGCTAAACGCAACACCCGCAACCGTACAGTTGGCACACCGGGCAGCCACGCTAGCCGCAAAACTGCTATTCAATAGATCACTTCTGGTCCAGCTCCGGCAAGCCGTAACGTCGGCTATAAAATCGGTGTCAACAGTCGGTTCGCTACCGCTTATCAACGGGCTGGCCGGGCAATTTGCGCCACCTACGACAGCCATCACTTCCAGCGTCGCCGTAAACAACGTACTGTTAACTTTATACTGCGGTATAATTTCGACTTTAGTAATGGCAGCGTTGAGTGGCAAATTAGTATCAAAGTTATAGTTATTCCAAATGCCAGAAACTCTGGAGCCATTTGGTGTATTGGCTGTCGCATATGAGTTATCATCGGTCGTACCCTGGGCCTGGATTGGGTTAGTCCATGCGTTGGCTCCCTGCCCGCCAGCACCATTTGTGATTACCAGGCCGGTCGATGCCTGGCCGACATTACCCAAATTGAAGAGTAAGAATACCAAAACAATCAGCAAAACCAAGAATTTAAATTTCATTCACCGGATTTATTAAGTTTGGATGGCAGTTTAATTGACTGGCCGGTGGTAAGCTTGTAAGGAGCCTTAATTTTGTTGGTTCGGGCAACAGTCCTCAAGTTTGTGCCGCGCTTTTTGGCTAAACTGGCTAGCGTATCACCCGATTTGACGGTGTATGATTGCCAAGTTTTGGAAACCCGGCGGCTTTTACGTAGAACATAGGCCATTAACAGCCCAATTAGTAGTGCCAATAGACCAACAGCCAACTCTATAACGGCAGCGACTGGTTGGGGCGGTATAAATATGTTTTGCGCTGGTGCTGTTGCCCGGGTGTTCTTTTTGGCCTGATCGCCCAATGACAGTTTAGGTTCGTTATTATAGTCGGCTGTACCAGTGATTTTATACCAGCCGCCCCAGAATGGCCGGGGAAATTCAAAATTCAAATCGATTGACCGCTTTTGGGCCAATAAGGGGTACACGCCACCATTTTGGTAAACCTGCCGCCCAAATCCATTTTTTACCACCACCGCTACATCAGTATCCAGTGATACGTTACCCCGGTTTTGCAACTGTGCCGTCAAAGTATATTTTTGGCTATCCGGTTTGACTAGCAAGTCGCTAAATACAACTTCTTTTTTTATATCACCCGGCACTGTCACAGCCATCCGGATAGCCGACCGGAAGCTAAGCTGGACGCCATTATCAGACTGTTCGGTCGGACCGTCTTTTTCTTGAATTACCAAGCAGCCGTTGTGCTCCCCTACGCTTACCCCGCTTGGCACCTGGACCTTAAATGGTACAACCTGGCTAGTAGCCGGATCCAGCCTAACCTCAGAGTTGTCCAGTCGAACCCATCTGCCAACATCCTTTTTATCATCAGCCTTTTGGCGGCAAGCAAACGAGCCGCCGCTGGCAACCTCAGAATCAGTAGCGTATAGCTGTATGGTTTTGATTTGGTTGCTATTATTGACTACCCTGACACCGTCCGACTTGGTTTGCCCGGCGGCCAAAGTGTATATAAAGATTGATTTACTGCGGCTATTGTTTGGATCGGGATTGGCCGGAACGCCGCCTAAGCCCCCATATTCTACGGCATGAGTAACAGGACTCTGCATAATAACGCTGGCGCAGAATACAATTACAAAAGATAAACCACCACTTAGTACAACCTTCACAATTAGTTGTCATTATACCTGCAATGGCAGGGGTAGGTCTATAGCTAAATTGCGGTGGCCGTCAAAGTCAGGTTGAGGCTATAAGCATCGGCCGGTGTTTCACCCGGAATAACCTGTTTAATGCTGCCGCCAGTCAAATACCCGCGCCAGACATCATCTGATGTTGCCCCAGCCGATAGAACAGTCACTGAATCGGTCACGCCCTGCGAATAAGCTGCCGACGCACCTTTGGTGACGCCAGTTAGCGTACATGATGAGCAGTCTGTTGTAAGCGTGCCGACAGACGGGTCGACTGTCATTTGACCAGATTGAGTATCGGTATCGGCGCCGTCGGCACAACCGGCCGGTGCACCGCTAGGATCGTTAAAATCAAACTTATTAGTGGCTCCGGCATTTGACCAAGTAGCGGTGGCACCGGCCGTAGCCGCCATAGTTAATGTCCAGCCATTATTAGCGCCGCTAGGGTTGATTAAGTAAACCCGTTCAGAATTAGTCCCCAACGTGCCAGATGAAGCATTGATGCCGGCTTGACAATCAAACGAGAAGGCCTTGGTTGACATAGTTACCGTCGGCGATGTGACCGGCGTACGGGTGGCGTCTAATATATCGGTGCTCAAAACACCGGCTGTAATTGTTTGGGTTAAAGTTGGGTTGGAGGCAGCAAATACACTGGACCCCATGCTCAAAACGAACACCATACATAGTGCTATCAGCTTCATTTTTTTTCCTTATAATTTTTCATTTTTTATAAACCTAGTGCTTACTTTAGTCGAGTGTTTGATGGTTGTCAATGGTAAAACTGGACTTTACGAGCCTAGTTATTAAGAAAGACCCTCAACTATCTTCAAAAGTTCAGGAAATTTACGGTACGACGGGCTGGCCTCCAGATTGAAGTGCCCTTGACCGGGAATAGTAATAAGCCTGGCATTAAGCTGGCCAGATAAATATTCGGCATGTGTTAGCGGACAATGAGGGTCATTATCTGAATGGATGAATACAAACTTGTTACTGTGGCATCTAATCTTGTCAAAATCTAAAGGTTCAGTAAACAAATCCGACAGTGCGTCCCAGCCTAAATT
>Ga0136611_10000067_pt1 | contig 53223 bp, 49 predicted proteins | sample AntDrymUQ2232306_2_FD_106645 | JGI IMG/M metagenome (GOLD analysis project Ga0136611, IMG submission 106645) | Polar desert sand microbial communities from Dry Valleys, Antarctica - metaG UQ223 (23.06) | ecosystem: Environmental > Terrestrial > Soil > Desert | place: Antarctica: Dry Valley... | reverse complement strand
GCATCACGTACGTCCCGGCCATCGCGTCCATTTCGTGATTCGGGCAGGGTGATGGTCTCCGTGGTCGCGTTGGCATCGGAGGTGTTTGCGGCGCTGGCGGATTCGATCAATGGGGCGGCCACTGGGGCGGCCTGATTTGCCGCCCCGGTCTCAGCAGTGTCCAGGCGATCAGCGCCGGCGTTCTCGGCTTCGGCAATCTCGGCCATCACGACATGCGTCTGGACGGCATCGTCACCGGCGGATTCCGGCTCGTCAACCGCAGCGGCTCCGCGCGGACGGCGGGTCGTCGCACGGGGCGCTCGCGGAGCACGAGCGGCGCGCCCGCTGGTAGCCGTCGCCGTAGTTGCCGGCGCCGTAGTTGCCGTCTTGGTGGCGGCCGGGCTATCCGTGGCGGTCGCGGCGGCGCCGTTGGTCGCCGCGATGGCGGCTGCGCGCGCCGGGGAGACTTGCATCAGCTTGAAGATCAATTCCTGGCGGTTGAGACCGTCCACGTCTTTCAATTCAACCTGCGCTGCAAGCTGTCGCAGATCGTCAATGTTCTTATGTTCTAGCTCGCTATATTGCACTCTGGCTTCTCCCGCGCCGGTCTTCGCCGGTGCGCAGATAATGGAAATGACCGGCGCGCTGCTGCGTTGGTCCAGGACGGACGCTTAAAGGCGCGACAGAGAGGGCTGGGGAGTCGGGGGCTCCGGGAAGGTTCCCGGCCTCACTCGACTTCTACCCGGTGCAACAGTAGCATCCCTACGGGGTGAAGTCAAACGAGATAGCTCAGATGGGGCTGCTGAAATCACCTGGCGACGGGCTGGCGTTCGATCAGCACTTCTTGCAGAGGCAAAGGCTGCTGGTCACCGTCAAGCGGTCGCTCGCGACAGGCTGCCAAAAAATCCCGGAATAGTGGATGCGGACGGTTGGGCCGCGAACGGAACTCCGGATGGAACTGCGTGCCGACGAACCACGGATGATCCGCCAGCTCAGCGATCTCCACAAGGCGGCCATCCGGTGAGAGGCCGCTGAACACCATGCCGTGCTCTTCCAGCGTTTCCCGATAGGCGTTATTGAATTCTAGGCGATGCCGGTGACGCTCATAGACCACGTCCGTGCCGTACGCCTCGGCGGCGCGCGTGCCTGGCTGCAAATGGCACGGATAGAGCCCGAGCCGCATGGTGCCGCCCTTATCCCCTTCTGCGCTCTGATCCGCCATGTAGTCGATCACTGGATGCGGCGATTCGGGTGCAAACTCGGCGCTGTTCACTTGATCGGTGCGTAATGCATGGCGTCCAAGCTCAACCACAGAACATTGCATGCCCAGGCACAGGCCAAGGAACGGCAGGCCGCTTTCGCGCGCGTGCCGGATAGCCAGTATCTTCCCCTCGATGCCGCGGGCGCCGAAGCCGCCCGGCACAACAAGCCCGCGCACGTCGCTCAGCGCTCGGGCGACCGCGCGGCCGGGGTGGAGTTTCTCCTCGGCCTCCAATTCTTCGGAGTTGATCCACTTTATGTCTAGATACCGGTCGTGGAAAGCGGCGGCGTGGCGCAGCGATTCGGTCACGCTCAGGTAGGCGTCATGGAGCTGCGTGTACTTACCAACCAGCGCGATCCGCACGGGCTGAGTGCTCTCCTCCAACCGGTCCAGCATGGTCTGCCAGGTAGTCAGGTCAGGAGGCCGCGCTTCTAGCCCAAGCTCCTCCACAATCAGGCGCGCGATGCCCGCCTCTTCAAGCACCATCGGCACCTTGTAGATCTCGTTCAGCGTAGGCAGCGAGGCGACGGCGTACGGTGGCACATCGCAGTACAGCGCGATCTTCTCTTTGATCTCCGCGCTGATGTCATCGTCCGACCGGCACAGAATGGCGTCCGGCTGGATACCGATCCGGCGCAGCTCCTGGACTGAGTGTTGGGTCGGCTTGGTCTTGAGCTCGCTGGTTGCGCCCAGCTTTGGCACCAGCGTGACGTGAATATAGAAGACGTTATTGCGCCCAATGTCTTTGCGCATCTGGCGGATGGCTTCCAAGAACCACTGCCCCTCCATATCGCCCACGGTGCCGCCCACTTCGACGATCACGACATCGGGCCGCCCGAGCGTGCCAACACGCTCGATGCGCGATTTGATCTCGTTTGTGATGTGCGGGATGACCTGGATGGTGCCACCGAGGTAATCGCCGCGCCGCTCCTTGCGGATCACCTCGGCAAAGATCTGGCCGGTGGTGACGTTGCTGTCGCGGGAGAGACTCTCATCGATGAAGCGCTCGTAGTGCCCCAGGTCAAGATCGGTCTCGGCGCCGTCGTCGGTGACAAAGACCTCACCGTGCTGGTACGGGCTCATAGTCCCCGGGTCAACGTTGATGTAGGGGTCGAGCTTCTGGACCGAGACGCGGAGGCCGCGGCTCTTCAAGATGGTCCCCAGCGAGGCAACCGTGATGCCCTTCCCGACTGAAGAGACGACGCCGCCGGTGACGAAAATGTACTTGGGACCGTTACGCACGCCTGCCTCCACTTTGGAACAACACCGACGGGACTCTTCTCAATTGCGAGCAGCTCTCACTCGCTGTCTTGCGTACTGCCTTGGGCGATGCCTTGCGACGCCAGTAGCGCCACGCGGGTTTGTGCCGCAAGCCCGGTTGCCGTGACGCTGACACGCTCTTCCACTGCGTTTGGATCGGCGCCGAGCTCCTTACAGAATGCTTCAAGCACTGCTATGTCGCTCGGCTGTCCGGCCGTCATCGGAACCAACAGCTTGGCCTCCAGCTGGCTGGCAAGCTGTACCGCGCGCGCCGCTGTCATGCCAAATGTGCCGCCCAGGGGGATCAGCAGTACGTCCGGCTGCCCAATCTCCTGCAGATGAGAACCGGTAGGCAGCGCCGCGGCGCGCCCAAGATGGCAGACCGTAATTCCATCCAGCACAACGGTGTACATGAAGGTCTTGCCTGCGGCGGCGCCGTCCGCTGCTTCGGCCGACGGCGCGGCAATCCCCGTGATTGGCACGCCTTTGATCTCGTACTCGCCTGGTCCATCGACAATCCGTCCGGCGCCCACATCTTGCAGCGTGGCGCGCCTGCTGCGGTCGCTGATAGTCACCATGTCAACCCCGATCAGCGCAGCCTGAGGCAGCGGCTGAAAGGGGTCGGTGAGCACAGTTGCCTGGCTTGATTGCAGGCGAAAGCAGGATTGGCCGAACCAGACAATGTCCATAGGTGGGGAATGGAAGTGGGGGTGGTCCGGGGACGAACGCACGTTCGCCCAACAAGAATCTTAGCAGGCCGCGTGCGCGGCGGCCGCGCTCATTTGTAACCTAGCTCAGCCAGCGCATCGTGAGCTGCGGCGCGCTCGTCCCAGGCAAACGTGTGCAGTCGTCCATCGATCTGTCCGAGAATGGACGTCTCGTGACCCTTGCCTGCGAGCAGTACGGTATCACCTGGCCTGGCGCGCGAGAACACCTCGCTGATGGCGCGACGTCGATCCGGCTGTCGAACATAATCGCTCCCCTCCACGGCGCCCATTTCGAGCGCCCCGGAAGCGATGTCTCCGATGATCTTCTCCGACCCTTCGAGGCGCGGGTCTTCATCGGTAAAGACGGCGAAGTCTGCCAGCTCGGCGGCGATGCGTCCCATCCACGGACGTTTCTGGACGTCTCGCTCGCCCGCGCTGCCAAAGACCACCAATACGTGGCCGCTCGACTGCTCCCGAAGCAATCGCAGCACCCGTTCAAGGCTGTCCGGCGTGTGGGCGAAGTCCACAATGACCGTAAACGGCTGCCCCGCGTCGATGCGCTCCATGCGGCCGGCAACGCCGCGCTGCGCCGCCAGCGCGCCCAAAGCGGTTCCAAAGGGCGTACCAAGGGTGCAGCCGGCGGCGATAGCAGCCAGCGCGTTGTACACGTTGAATTCGCCTGGCATGTGGAGGTCGAGCACCCCCTCGCCCCAAGGAGACAGCACGCGGCAGGCGGTGCCCCACGCCTTCCGTGTGAGGTCTACCGCGCGCAACTCAGCGCGATCTCCCAATCCGTACGGCAGCACCGCCACCGGCGAACGTGGCGCCATATACGCAAAGCTGGCGTCGTCCACATTGAGCACGGCAGCCTTGCTCACTGAAATCTGCTTGGGATGGCGCTCATCTGGCCTCAGGAGGTCCAAGAGCCTTGACTTGGCCGCCAGGTAGTCCTCGGGTGAGCCGTGGTATTCCATATGCTCGTGCGTCACGCGGGTCACCACGGCAACGTCAAGTTCGCACCCCGCCAGGCGCTGCTGATCCAGCGCATGTGAGGTTGCCTCCAGCACAGCGCGCGTGCCGCCCTCCAGCACCGTTTGCGCAAGAAGTTGTTGGATCTCGTCTGCTTCAGGCGTGCTGGTGTGATGCTTGTTGGGCACGGCCGCGCCGGCGGTCTTGGAGGCGACGGTCGTCGCCATGCCCGTGAGAAAGCCAGCGCCCTCCAGGACAGCGGTGGTCAGTGTGGTAGTGGTCGTCTTGCCGTCGGTGCCTGTAATACCCGCGATTCCCAGACGCTGCGATGGTAGGTCGTGCAGCGCTGCGGCCAGCCACCCAAAAGCAGAGGCGGTATCTCGCACCTGTACGACGGCGACGCCGTCCGGAACCTGAACGGGCCGGTTGACCACGACTGCGACCGCGCCGTTCTGTGCCGCCTGGGCAACGTACTCATGCCGATCTGCGGCGTAGCCCCGGTGGTAGACGGCAACGAAGACGGCGCCCGCCCCCGCGCGCAGGCCGTGATGGACTACCGATGACACTTCGGGATCGTCCAGACCCGTCACTGAGATAGGGGGCTCGGGGAGCGAGGTGAGCAGTTCAGAAAGGCGCATCAGGCGTGCTCGTTGTCACGGTCCGCCGCGCGCTCGCCGCGTAGGCGCCGCAGGAGCTTGATGTAGCGCGGCAGCGCGCGCTCCCAAAGAGCGTACAGGGCTGGGTTTACAACGTAGTCGTAGACGCCAAGCATACGGACGTGACGACCGCCGAAGCCCCGCTTGAAGTAATAGACGCCACTCAGCGGGTCGTCCTTATCGCGTGGATCGTCCGGAGCGCCCCACATGTCGTAGCTTTCGCAGCCGCGCTCGCGCGCCCACTGCATCGCGTGCCATTGGAGAAAGTAGGCCGCGCGGGAATCCTGTCCTTGCTTGGATGACGCTCCCCAGAGGTACCAGGCGCGTTTCCCAAGTGAGCAGGCAAACAGCGCGGCTTCCGTCTTCCCATCCACGTCTGCCAGGAAGAGCTCAGCCATCCCGCCCTTCGTCATGCGCGTGAAGGCGGAGCGGTAATAGTCGTACGGACGGATGATGAAGCGGTCCCGCGCGCCGGTTTCGACCGTGAGGTCGTAGAAGCGAGGTAGGTCGGCCTCTTCGCCGCTGCGGATCGTCACGCCATCGCGCTGTGCCTTATTCACGTAGCGACGCCAGGAGGAGGACATGCGACCCAGCAGCTCTTTATCGTCGCCGAGCAGATCGGTGATGACGGTGCTGCGCGTCTGGACCTGCTCGGATGCTGGTCGGAACCCGCGTCCGCGGAGCAGGGCGGCGGCGCCTGGCAGGGTGCTTTCGACGTCCGGATCGAGCTTCAGAAAGATGCAGCGCTCTTCACGCGCATGCTTTATCAATTGATCGAGCACGGTGCTGAAAAGCGCAGTGTCGGTGTAGTCGAGGGCAGGGCCTTTCTGGCAGTACGCGATGCCAAGCGGGCTGGCCGGCACAGGCCGGCGTGAGACCGACGCGGCGGCAACCGCCTTGCCATCTCTCTCGAAAATGAAGCGACGCGGCAGCCAGCCCGTCTCGCGCTTGAGCTCCGCCCACTCCCATGTCTGGAGAAGGTGAGCGTTGGGGATGGTGGCCAGCGTAGCGTTCCAGGTAGCCGCGTCCAGTACTTCGCGCCGCGTGAGAGGCTGAGGCTCCCTTTCGCTCTTATCATCCCGCCCGCGGGCGGGGAGCGCGGGCGGCGCGGAGCCGGAACCCGAGTGAATTGGGGCAAGGGTGGCCCCAGGGAGCGGCTTCGTCGCGATGTGAAGCGCGAGTGTGCCTAGCGCGAGGAGCTTGACGTCAATGTCTTGAAAGCCCGCCTTCGTAAGCATCTCCGCCAACCGTTTGGCGTTAGGGAAAACCTTCACGGAGTTGGGAAGGTAACGGTAGGCAAAGCCCCGGCCCGAGACAAGCCCGCCCACCAGCGGAACGATCCCGCCGAAGTAGAGGTCAAAGAGGCGAGCAAAGCCGGGAATTGGCGACTTTTGTACCGGCGTCAGCTCTAGGATGGCCAGCCGCCCACCGGGGCGGAGAACGCGCGCGAACTCGACCAATACTCCGGCAAGGTCGGTCACGTTGCGAAGCGTGAACCCCGAGACGATGGCGTCGACCGCTCCGGTCGCGACAGGGAGCGACTGGGCGTCGCCAAGGAGAGGTTCAACGTGCTTGCCGGCTGGAACGGCGGCTAGCTTGCGGGAGGCCAGTCGCAGCATGCCTTCCGAGAAGTCGGCGGCAAGGATGCGCGCGTCCGGCGCTCTGCGGGCCAGCGCCAATGACAAATCGCCCGTCCCGGCGCCAACGTCGAGGGCAACGCGCACCGTCTCTGGGTGTACGGCATCCGCCGCGAGCCGGCGCCACCGCTCATCCTGCCCGCCGGTCATGAGTCGGTTCATGAGGTCGTAGCGGGTGGCGATGGAGTCGAACATGCCGCGCACGAAGCGCGCCTTGCCGGCGCTCTCGCCAGCTTGCGGCAGATCAACCACCGTTAGTCGCGTCGCTCGACGGAATAGATGGCCAAACGGCGCAGCGTCTCAATGACTGGACCACTTAGACCGTCAAGACTCTTCACGGCATCCTGAGCGTAGCCGCGCGCGGTCTGGAGGGCCTCATCCACTGCCGACGACGCGCGGATGGCGTTCACCGCTTCTCCGGCGCGGTCTTCCGAAATCTCATCACGCTCCAGGAGGCCGATAACGATGCCGTCGCCGGGACGGCGGCGCAGGTAGTTGATGGTGGGAAGGGTCACGGTGCCGTGACGCAGATCGCTTCCCACCGGCTTGCCGAGTTGCTGTTCTGTGGCGGTGAAGTCCAGCACATCGTCGGCGATCTGGAATGCCATCCCAACGTTCATGCCGTAGTCCCGCAGATGGGCCACAAGCGCGGGGTCTCTCGCGTCAAGCATGGCTCCCGTTTCACAGCACATGGCGAAGAGCGACGCCGTCTTCCCCCGGATCTTGGCCAGGTAGTCACGTTGCGTGCGATCGAGATCACCATCAACAGTCGGGCGCAGCATCTCGCCCTTGACGAGCTCCATCGCGGCCCAGGAGAAGACGCCCATGATGGCGGGGTCGCCAAGCCCGGAGACCAGCTCACCCGACTTGCCGAAGAGGTAATCGCCGGTCAACACGGCGAGGGTGTTGCCAAACGTGGAGTTGATGGTGGGCCGCCCGCGGCGCGCGTCTGAGACATCAAGCACATCGTCGTGGATCAGCGTCGCCGTGTGCAGCAGCTCCGCCGCCACCGCGAGCTCGACGCGCCGGTGAAGAGTGTTCTCATGCAAATGCGCGGCAAGCACGGTGAGGGCGGGGCGCAGCCGCTTGCCTCCGGCCGAAAGGATCAGGCGAAGTGTCTGCTTCAGCAGCGGCTCGTTGACCTCGGAAACGTTGAGAATCGCCTGCTCTACCGCCGCGAGGTCGGCGGCGATGGGCGCGAACAGTGACGCGCTAGCGGCGCCGTTAGTCCCCGAAGCGCCCTTCTTCTTGAGCTTCGCATCTGGCTTGGTGCCCAGCCCCAGGCCGGGGATGAACGGCATCACTGGACGGCTCCTGCAACCATCTCTGCCGGATTGGATATCTCTGCATGGGCGGGCAGTCCAAACAGGCGCACGGCGTTGTGGGTGGTCTGCTGGGCCATCTGGTCGAATCCTACGCCTCTTACGCGTGCAACGGCCTGCGCGACCAGCCGAACATGCGCAGGCTCGTTACGCTCGCCGCGATGTCCTTCGGGCGTCAGGTAGGGACAGTCGGTCTCAACCACCAGGCGATCTTCCGGGACAGATGCGATGGCCTGCGCCAACGTCTGGTCCTTTCGATAGGTCAGCGTGCCCGCACACGAGATGTGCAGACCCAGCGCGATCACGCGCGCGGCGTCTTCACGCGTTCCGTCAAAGCAGTGCATGACCCCCTTCACGCCGGCGGCGTCTGTGGCATCAGTTGATCCCATGGAACCCCTGGCGGCTGGACTCCGGCGCTCTTCCAGAATGCTCAGGGTGTCCGGCATGGCGTCACGGCAGTGGATGATGACGGGCAGGTCGCGCCGCGCGGCGATCTCAAGCTGCGCACGGAACGCCTGACGCTGCGCAGCCGCCGGAGACAGATTGCGGTAGAAATCTAGGCCGCACTCGCCAACAGCGACCACGCGTTGCGCCTTTGAAAGCTCGTCCAGCCGAGACAGCGCGGATTCACTGGCGTCACGCGCGTTGTGGGGATGGATGCCAACCGCGGCCCACACATCTGGGTACCGCGCCGCTAAGCTGATGGACGCTTCGCTGGAGGCAAGGTCGTAGCCCACAACGACCAAGCGGACGACGCCGGCCGCGCGGGCACGTTGCATCACCTGTTCCAGGTCCACCGCGTAGCGGCGGTCGGTTAGGTGCACGTGCGTGTCAACCAGGGGCGCCATAGCGGCCACCAATTGGGGCTCCGGCAGCGCGTTTAAAGCGGGGGCCGCAGGGGTGAACGGGCGGGACCCGCGCGGAGCCACCGGCGGGGCTGCCATCTTGGAAAGGATACCAAGGTCTATTCCAGAATCTGGCGTAGTTTAGCCAGGCAGGCTTGCGCTTGATCGTCCAGGCGGCGCGGCAGATCAAGCAGACGTGACACAATTGGCCCCACGCCGGGAGGCAGCTCAAACTCCATGCGGTAGGTCACGTTGGTTGCGCTTTCGCTGCCGTCCGCCGCAAGCTCCGGCTGGAATGACCACGATCCGGCGTGGAACGGCCCGCTCACACCGCGGAACGCGATGTGCCGGTCTGGGACAAGCTGAACCACCTCGTCGGTCACATCCACCGGTATAGGCCCGATGCGACTGACGAAGCGGAAGCGCGTGCCAATGCGCGTCTCGCCCGGCGTAAGTCGCTCGCTGCGCTCCAGGTCAGGCACCCATTCCGAATTGCGCTCTGCCTGGATAATGAACGCATAGATCTTTGCTGGTGGCGCCTGAATGACTGCCGACCTGACGACCTGGGGCACCACTAATCCTCCGCGTACTTCTATAATGGGTGAGGCACCTTAGCAAGCGGATAGTGCAGGTTATCGCCTCGATCCCCCAAGGCCCTAGGATAGGCAAGCCCCCAGGGAGGGACTCATCGGCCGCGGCCCGTGGGATCCCCCTAAGCCCACCCACACAATGCACACCAGCGCCGCCGTTACGCGGAGGCGCGCTCCGTGCCGCGAGCAGGACGCATAGCGCCGCCGCAGCCGGTAGCAGACTGAAAGGACATCAGGAATACCGTGTCAACCGACCGAGATGACCGGCGCGGCGCCAGCGCCCCCCGGTCCGTAGCGCTCTTCATCGATTGGGATAACTTCGCGATCGGACTGCGCCAGGAAATGCCAGACCGTGCGGCCGACGTAGGACCTATCCTGCGTTGGTCCCGCCGGTTCGGCGTCCTGACGGTGTGCCGAGCGTACGGCGAGTGGAGAGATCCCGCCGAGCGCCTGGCAATCTACAACGCGGGCGTAGAAGTGGTGTATGCGCCCGTGCTTCCGCTGGGCGGCTCAGTGATGGCCCGCAACGGCGGCGGAGCAAAGAGCCTCGCCGATACCGCAATGGCGGTGGACGTCACGGAGCTGCTCAATCTGATGCCCAGTATCACTACGGTGATTCTGGCCACCAGTGACAAAGACCTCATTCCCGTACTGCGCTTTGCCCAGCGCCGCGGCCTGCAGGCCATCGTGGTCGGTTCCGACCGCACGGCAAGCGCGCTGCGCGATCTTGCGGACGAGTTTATCTCCTACCGTCAGTTGCTGGATCAGGAAGGTGGCGTCACCTCGCCTGTCTCCCGGCCCGTCACCGTGCCCGCCGTGCGGTATCCGCGCGCGCCGCGTTTTGGTGGCGTGTTGCCTCCACCTGCCGCGGCCGATGGGATTGACGATCCACCTCGCCGTGTCCGGGCTGCGGTGACGCGCACTCCTATTGTCACGCGAGCGCCGGCTGCGCCGGCGGCACCTGAACTAGCGCGGCCGTTACCCAGCCCGGCATTCGCCGCGGGCGAGGACGCGGCGGATGATGACGACGAGGGTGGCGACGCCGCTGCACGCCGTCGTCGTAGGGGTGGCCGCCGCCGCCGGGGGCGCGAGGTAAATGGCGCGGAAGTACCGGCCGGCGCCCAGGCTGACGGCGACGAGGCAACGGACGGCGATCCCACGAGCGGCGCCGTGTCCGTTGACCCCGGAGAGCTCGCGGCAATTGGTCCGCAAGCGGTGGAAGAAGCCGAGGCAGAGGCGGCTGGCCCGCCGCCTGAGCAACTTGCACCGCAGACCGGGATCGGCGCGCCACATGGCCTCAACGCCAGCGTCGAGCATCCCACCGAGCAAGCATCCCCTGGCACGGTCATGCCCACCGATCGCGGGCGCCAAACGGCGCAGGACCGGCCGACTGCCCCACCGCCAGGCCGCGTCCCCGTCGTTCTGCCCGGTGAGCGACTTCGCAAGCTGTCGAGCGCCCCGGTCCCAGCCGAGGAGCCGCGCCCAGCGGTAGTAACTCAGGAAGCGCCACCTCTCCCGCCATCACCAGAGCAAGCGGAACAACCGGCCGGAGTCTCCGAGACCGCTCCCAACTCTGAGACCAGCGAGGATGGGGCAGAGGCGAGTGCGGCCGGCGCCGCGAGTCGAAGCCGCGCCCGTCGCGGAGGAAGAGCCGGCGGCCGCGCAACCAGTGCTGCCAAATCCGCCGGTGCAGTCAAGTCAGCAACGCCGGACGAAGCCCCGGCGGCGACGGATGTCGCTGCTTCGCCCCCTGAGCCGGCCGTCGGAGAAGACAGTGACGCAGCATCTTCTGAGTCTGAACCGGCTAGCAGGACCGCGTCAGGCGCGCGTCCCCGCCGCCGGGGTGGGCGAGGGCGTTAGCCGCTCATCAGCCGGGCGTAGAGCTCCTTGCGGGGCATACTGGTTTCCGCCGCGAGAGCGGCGAGCGCGCGCTTGCGGTCGCCGTGCTTGGCCACCAGCGCGCCAAAACGTGCGTCAATATCAGTCTCGGTGCGTGCGGCTGGGGCAGGCGCCTCGCCCGGCAACTCGACCACGAGCGTGAACTCGCCGCGTGGCGGATGAGAAGTAAAGCGTTCGATCGCCTCCGGTATGGTTCCCCGAAACACGTTTTCAAAGAGCTTGGTCAGTTCGTTGCACACGGCAATCTGACGCTCGCCAAAGACTGTTTTCAGGTCTTCCAGCGTGGCAATCAGACGGTGCGGCGCCTCAAAGCACGCCAGCGCACCCGGCCAGGCGGCCATGGTCTTGAGCAGGCGCTGGCGCTCTGTCCGGCGTCGCGGTAGAAACCCGATGAAGTGGAGCACGTCCGACTGGATGCCTGAAACAGCGACCGCGGCCGTCAGCGCCGACGCACCCGGTATCGCCAGTACCTGATGTCCGGCGCTAGCCGCGGCGTGCACTAACTCCTGTCCTGGATCGGAGACGACGGGGGTGCCCGCGTCCGTAACCAGCGCAACATCGCCCTGGGAAAGTTCCTGGAGGAGCTGCCCAATGCGCGCCCGGCGGTTGTGGGAGTGGTAGCTGACCATGCGTGCAGAGATGCCGTGATGGGTCAGCAGCTTGCGTGTGTGCCGCGTGTCTTCGGCCGCGATGATGCCTACCTGTCGGAGCGTCTCAATTGCCCGCAGGCTGATATCGCCCAGGTTGCCTATGGGTGTGCTTACAACATAGAGGCACCCCGGTCCATCAGGCATGTGTCGTTTCCCGCACGCTTAGGTGTACCGGCGCCCCCGTTCCAGAACGGGAATGAATCACAGTCCAAAGCGAGACTCCTCCCGCAGCGAGTAGGGCGATCGCCCACAGCGATGAGGTGGCAATTGCACCCCAGTACGTGGAGTCCGAACGAAGCGGCTCCAGAAGGAGTCGCGCTATCCCAGATCCCATCAGGTACGTCGCCGTAGCGATGCCGGGCGGGAACCGCGAGTCTGACGGTGCTCGAACCATACGGAACAGCACGGCGAAAAGGATGGCGGCCGCGACTGCCTCGAAGAACTGGCTGGGAAACCGCTCAACCATAGCGCCGGTCGAGTCGGGTAAGAGCAGCGAAGGAAACCAGGGCAACAATTGATCCGCCGGCTTGCCGGCGCCACAGCCCGCGGGGATACAGCCAGGCCGCCCTATTGCCTCCGCCAGCGCCGCGCCTACCGCGCAGACATCCAACAGTGTGCGGGCCGGCGCGCGTGCCACGCGGGCCGCCAGAACTGTCGCCCCACCCCCCAAAACCTGGGCGCCGGGGAGTGCCAGTCCCCCCTCCCACAATGCAATGAGGGTGAGGGGATTCTGGTTGAACTCGTCCCAATGTAGGAGGCCATACCAGAGGCGACTTCCCACCAGCGCCGAGCCGAGCGTCAGGAGCCAAGCATCCAGGAAGCGGGTGGGGGCAATGCCGCGCTGCCTGGCGCCGCGCGTGGCGACGATGGTTGCGATGACAAGCGCGACGTCAAGAACCACCGCAAACACAGGGATGGGATAGCCGGCAATGCTGCCCAGATACGGATTCATGACCTAGTGGCGCGCTGGGGAGGATGAATGAGGGTGGTTATACTCGGCAAGCCGGGTATGGAGCCTCAACGCACCAGCGCGAGCGCTCCAGAGGTAGCCCCAACTCCACCTAGCGACGCTGGAGGCCCGACCCCCGGCGAGGCGCTTTCCATACCCACGGAGGCATCGACCCCACCGAAAACAGACACTGGTGGGAATGAAGATGCGGCCAGCGCCGCGCCTGAGCCTGCGCGCGAGAGCGGTGGCTGGCGTTACTGGCTGCGTCCCCTCGTCCTGAGCGTCCTGGTCATGCTCTTGCTTGGCCTCACGCTGTGGGATATGGGCCGCGTGCCGGACCGTCCGGCGCGGCCAACGGTACTGATGGCAACCCCAGCCGCGGGCGCAACCGTTTCTGCGTCCGATCCCGGCCTGACCGATGCGCTGGCGCGTCTCCGCCAGGCACTGGCCCGCCGTGACGCGCGCTTGCTCGCCACACTGGCCGATCCTGATGGCGTGCTACTGGCGGCGTACAGCGGCGGCCTCCCAGATTCCGGGTTCACCATGAGCGACACAACGCGATTTGCTCAAGACGTCCTGGGCGGCTCGCAACAGTTGACTATCCTGGGATGGCGGAACGATGGCCGCGGGCGGGTGATTGTGCTAACGGACGGTTGGGCGGGTAAGCCTCTGCGATCCTCTGCCAACAGCACGCTGGAGCTGACGTCACTCTCCGCTATCGGTCTGGTGCCTAAGAACGGCACCTGGTACTGGCGCTATTTGCTCCCGGATTCGGCGGGAAACCTCGCCCAGCAGGCGCGCAGCATGGGCTGGCAAGAGCTGGCGCTGCCGGCCAGCCGCTAGTCACGGCGGTCGTCTCACTGAGACACGCGGCGGCCGCCTGCGTTCAGGTTCATTGGAATACGCGCGCCAAGGACCCGAGGACCGCCATGCAGATTTCCAGATTGCCTCAGCCGCTCGTGCGCCGTGAGCACGGCATGCTCAAGGACCACGTGATCGTCATTCAGGAGGCGGGCACGCAGCCGCTCGCGCTCCGCATAAACGCATCATTTGCCGGGTATCTCGCCGGAATGATGGCCGAGCTCGTCGAATCGCCCGAAGCGATCGCAACCCTTGAACGGCGTCTGGGCAACGAAGCCTTGATGCCAGAGTCACGCACCATCTTCCGAGACATGGTCCGCACCGCCCGCCGCCGGCAAAGTGAGCTGCCGGCGGTGATATGACGCGCTAGCTGATGTTCTGAACGCCGGTCCACGCGCCGTCGTTCAGGCTGCTTTTCACCGCGGCTTCGACGAACGCCATGCCGGCCGCGCCGTCCACCACGTCTGGATGGGGGAAGGGGTCTGGCACATCCTCACCCATGCGCTTGCGAAGATGTAGCTGCTGCGTCATATGGAGGTTGGCGAGCGCCTCGTGGAAGCCTTCTGGGTGTCCACTCGGTAGGCGGAGATAAGGCGTGATTGAGTCGGGGAAGTAGCTGTAGTCTGCGCCAAGCCGGTACTGCGCCACTGGCTCACCGGGCTTGTAGACATAGAGTGACATGTGGTCCAGCATGGACCACTCTACGCGGCCCTTGTCGCCGGTGACGCGGAAGCCGTTGTCATTCTGCGCGCCGATCGTGATCTGTGAAGCGGTGATCGTGGCCAATGCGCCGTTGTCAAGCCTTGCGAAAACCGCGAAGTCGTCGTCCAGACGGCGACCCTTCACAAAGGTATGCAAGCGAGCCTGCACCTCCACCGCTGAAAGCCCGGCGACAAAGCGCACGAACTCATACGCATGCGTCCCAATGTCGCCACCCGCGCCCGATGCGCCGGACTTGTTTGGGTCAACGCGCCAAGACGCCTGCTGCTGCCCGCTCTCTTCCAGTGGGGACGCAAGCCAGCCCTGCGGATACCACGCCTCAACTTTGCGGATCTGGCCAACCTCTCCACCACGCACCAGCTCGCGCGCCAGCATGACCATAGGCAGGCCGGTGTAGCTGTAAGCTACGGTCAACGGGAGGCCGGTCTGCTTCACTAGGTGCACCAGATTCAGTGATTCTTGAAGCGTGAGTGTCAGCGGCTTTTCGCACAGTACGGCGATGCCCGCCTCCAGCGACGCCTTTGCGATTGGGTAGTGCGAGTCATTTGGCGTGACGACGGTGACGTAGTCGATCCGCTGGCCGGCCGGCAACGCGGCTTCCTCGCGGAACATGGTCTGGTAGTCCGGATAACCGCGAGAGAAGAACAGCTCCTTGGCGGACTTCAGCGACCCCGCCGGGTCTGATCGCAGCGCACCCGCCGTCAGTTCGGCCGTATTGTCCATCAAGATGGCGCGCCGGTGCGGCCCGCCAAAGAAGTTGCCGGGACCGCCACCGCCAACCATGCCTACCTTGAGCTTGCGCTGCTCAGCCATCGCTGTCTCCCTTACCCGTTGAATGCCGCGTCAAACGCGCGACCGGATGCCTTGAAGTCAATTCGGCGGCAAAACTGCGCCGCATCGCGCGCCCCGTGCTCGCGGTCCATTCCGGCATCCTCCCACTCCACCGAGAGAGGCCCCTGGTACCCAATGTCGTTGAGCGCGCGGATGAGCTCGCCGAAGTCGATCTGTCCGTGGCCGGGAGATCGGAACTCCCACCCGCGGCGAGCGTCGCCAAAATTGATGTAGCTCCCCAGGATGCCTGCTTTGCCATCTCGCCGGACAAAGGTGTCCTTGATGTGCGTGTGGTAGATGCGATCCGGGTAGCCCCGCGCAAACAACGCTGCATCCACACCCTGGTGATACAGGTGGCTTGGATCAAGGTTGAAGCCAAAGGCTTCACGCCGTTCCACTGCGTCAAGCGCGCGCTCGGCAGTGTAGTAGTCAAACGCAATCTCAGTGGGATGCACTTCAAGCCCGAAACGGACGCCAGCCTTATCAAACTCGTCGAAGATGGGGTTCCACTTCTCAGCGAATAGCTTGAAGCCATCCTCAATCAGCGTCTCATCCTGCGGTGGGAAGGGATAGATCAGGTGCCAGATGGACGATCCGGTGAAACCGTTCACTATTTTCACGCCCATGTTCTTGGCCGCGTGGGGGACAAGCATCATCTGGCGCGTTGCCCACTCCTGCACCTGTTCCCAGCTCCCGCGCGTCTCCGGCGGCGCAAAACCTGCGCCGCGCGAATCTTCACGGTCCAAGATGAGCTGACCTTGCAAATGGGCGGACACGGCCCAGCAGTCGAGGCCGCTGTTACTCAGGACATTGCGCTGCTTCTCGCAGTAACCGGGATCCTCGGCGGCCCTTTCGATCTCAAAGTGATCGCCCCAGCAGCCTAACTCAAGTCCGTCATAGCCAAACTCCTTGGCTTTGGGCGCCAACTCCTCCAACGGAAGGTCTGCCCACTGTCCAGTAAAGAGCGTCACGGGTCGCGCCATTGCTGATGTCCTCCGGCCCGCGATGCTAACGTAGGGACCGCACCGAGGCAACCAGCAAGTGACGACGACCGCCAGCCATCCCGCTCTCCCGACCTTTGAAAACGCCCGCGATCTGGCGTGGCAAACCATGCGCGCCGCGTTGCGCGCCGTCGATCCCGCCCAAGCAGTCAGGAATGCGCTACGCCTGGATGGCGACATGCTCCAGATTGGCGACACCTCCTATGACCTGACCCGCTTCCGTCGCGTGCTCGTCGTAGGCGCGGGCAAGGCGAGCGCGCCGATGGCGCGTGCGGCAGAGGAGCTACTGGGAGACCGGATCGAGATAGGGTTGGTTAACGTCAAGTACGGCTACAGCGACCACACCAACCGCATCCAACTGCGTGAGGCGGGGCACCCGCTACCCGATGAGAACGGCCTGGCGGGCACCCGTGAGATTGTGCGTCTGATGGAAGGCGCCGGCGAAGACGATTTGGTGCTCTGTCTGATCTCAGGCGGCGGCTCAGCATTGATGATGCTGCCGGAGGACTCAATCTCGCTGGCTGACTACCAGGCGCTGACGCAGGCGCTGCTGCGCTCTGGCGCGACGATCAACCAGATTAATACGATCCGTAAGCACATTGAGCGGGTCAAGGGCGGGCGTCTGGCGCAGGTCGCCGCGCCCGCCACTATCGCCACCCTCATCCTCTCGGACGTGGTGGGCAATCCGCTGGACTTCATCGCGTCTGGCCCAACCGTGGCGGATACCACAACTTTCGGCGATGCGCTCGACGTTCTGCGCCAGTTCGACCTGCTGGACACTATCCCTGACTCGGTGCGCATCCTGCTGGAGAGCGGCGCTGCCGGAAGCGCACGAGAGACACCAAAGCCGGGCGATCCCATCTTCAACCGTGTTTCGACAGTCGTGATTGGCAGTAACGACATCGCGGCGGAAGCGGCGATGGCCGAGGCACAGCACCTAGGGTTTCAGACGCTGCTACTTACCACGTATTTGGAAGGCGAGGCACGCGACGCCGGGAAGTTCGCCGCAGCGATTGCGAAGGAGCTTGTGACCCGCGGTCAGCCCCTTACACCGCCCGCGTGCGTCATCCTGGGCGGCGAAACGACGGTGACGGTGCGTGGCGAGGGGATGGGCGGGCGCAACCAGGAAATCGCTCTTTCAGCGGCGCTCGCCCTGAATGGATGGGAGCGCGTCCTTGTGGTGGGTCTGGCAACTGACGGCTCGGACGGACCAACGGACGCATCGGGCGGGTTTGCAGACGGACAATCGATCAATCGCGGGAAGGCAAAGGGGCTCGACGCACTCGCGGCCCTGGCGGCAAACGATTCGTATGCCTACCTCAAGCAAACGGGGGACCTGCTAGTGACCGGGCCGACCAACACCAACGTCAACGACCTCCTCTTTGTGTTCGCTTTTCCTGTCTGACACCGCGGGCCGTTATCGTCTTCACTGTATGGGCTCAACGCGGCGCCGGCTGTTGACAGGAACCGCGGCCGCGCTGGCGGCGCTAGCCGCGAGTCCGCGCCCAGCTAGTGCCTTCTGGCAACCGGGCGGACTGAATGGTGCTGCCGTCCAGCAGCTCTGCGCGGACGGCGCGAATCCGGGGGTGCTGTATGCCATTGCCCGGCCGGGCGCCATGGGAAGTCGTACGGGGCTGGTGAAGTCGCTGGACTCAGGACGGAGCTGGTTTGGGCTGGAACGCGACCTCCCAGCAGGCTTCCAACCGTCTGCGTTCGCGTTATCTCCTAATGATGGCCGGGTGGCGCTGGCGGGAGGCGTGGAAGGGATCTACCGATCAACCACGGCCGGCGCAACATGGTCCCGCGTGACGGCGCAGTTGCCGCCCGTCTCGGCGTTCCTTTTCGATCAGCGCCAGCCACGCACCGTGCTGGCGGGCACCGAGCTCAGTGGCAACTTTCGAAGCGTGGATGGTGGGGCTACTTGGCGCCCTGCAAGCCGCGGTCTTGCGCGCGACCGATACGGCGTCACATTGGGGGCGGTGCTTATTGCGCAGCACCCCACCTCGGCGGGAACCTATCTCATGGCGGCAAATGAGCCTGGAGGCGTGTATCGTAGCCGGGACGCGGGTCTCACATGGGAGGGCGCCTGGGCGGGTCTGCCCAAGAGTCCCATACTGGGACTGACGTTTGCCGGGAAAGACTCCATTGCCGCCTTTGCGCTTACGGAGCGCGGGGTGTTCCGGTCGGCGGATGGCACGGACTGGACAACGGTAAGCGGGGTCAGCGGCGCCGACCTGGCCGCGCTGCATGTCGATCCTGGTGCGCGCGACATCATTTACGTGGCGGCGGCGCGCGGCGCGCTTTATCGGTCCACGAACGCCGGGGCTAGCTGGGTGGACCTGCCCGTGCTGCCGCGCCCAGTGCGGGCGCTCACGTCGTGGGCGGAAGCACAGCAGCGCACACTTGGCGCGGCGGCCGGTGAAGGCGTCTGGCAGATGGCGCTGCGCCCGACGCTACCTGCATCGCCCGAGCCGGCGGCGCGAAACCGAGCCTACTACACTGAAACCGGGCATAACATCTCGCCAACCTTCCTGCCCTTTTTTCTGGCGCGTGGCGCGCTTGACCGCTTTGGCTTACCTCGCACGGAGGAGATGACGGAAGGCGATGTGCTGGTGCAGTACTTTCAGAAGGCGCGGGTGGAGTACCGGCCTGAGCAGCGCGGAACGGCGTACGAAGTGCAGATATCACTGCTAGGCGAACAGTTGGCGGGATCGGGACAGTCAACGCGCATTGAGCCGTTCGAGAGCAGTGCCGACCAACGCTACTTCGACGAGACGGGCCACAGCGCGAGCTACGCCTTCCTCCGCCACTTCAACGCACGCGGCGGCGTGGACTCGTTTGGCTATCCCGTGACTGAAGAGATCCAAGAGGGCGGTAGGCCGGTGCAGTATTTCCAACGCGCGAGACTGGAATACCGGGCGGACTTGGCCGGGAGGCCCGATGAGGTGGCGCCGGGCGCCATCGGCGACGAGATCCTGCGCCAACGGGGCTGGCTGGACCGATGACGCGCACGCGAATTGTCGCCACGCTCGGGCCAGCCACGGATCAGCCGGGCGTGCTGCTCGCCGTGCTTCGGGCCGGGACCGACGTAGTGCGGCTCAATGCCTCCCACGGCACCCAGGAAGACCACCGGCGGCGCATCGTGGAGGTACGGGAAGTGGCGGCGTTGCTTGGCCGCCCGGTAAGCATCTTGCTGGATCTTCAGGGGCCAAAGATCCGCGTGGGAAAGCTGCCATCCGAAGGCGTGATGCTGCGTGATGGCGCAACATTTGTTCTGACGAGTCGCCTAGTACCGGGTGACGACGGCATGGCGACGGTCGATTACGCGGCCCTGCCTCGCGAGGTGAGGGCCGGTAATCGTCTTCACCTGGACGACGGCAATCTCACGCTGCACGTGCAGGCGACCGACGGCACGGACATTATCTGCCGCGTAGAGCGCGGCGGCGTGTTGACCTCTCATAAAGGGATAAATGCGCCAGGCGCGGAGATCAGCGCGGCGGCGATGAGCGACAAGGACCGGGCGGATGCACGTTTTGGCGTCGAACAAGGCGTTGACTTCTTTGCCTTGTCGTTTGTGCGCCGTGCGAGCGATGTTGAAGCGCTGCGTCAGGTGGCGGGCAACACCGCTATCGTCGCCAAGATCGAGCGCCCGGAGGCGCTGACTGAGATAGACGCGATCTTAGACGCGTCCGACGCCATCATGGTGGCGCGCGGTGACCTGGGAGTTGAGATTCCGCTGGAACAGGTGCCCATAGTCCAGCAGCGCCTCCTGCTTGCCGCAAACCGTGCCGGCAAACCGGCCATCACGGCGACTCAAATGCTCGAATCAATGGTCACGCATCCGCGACCGACCCGCGCCGAGGCCACCGATGTACACGTCGCCGTGATGCAGTTGACCGACGCGGTGATGCTCTCCGCTGAAACTGCCGTCGGCAAGTACCCCGCTGACGCGGTGCGGGCGATGGCGCAGATCGCAGGAGCGGCCGAGATGCAGCCGGACTTGCTAGGCAGCCAGCGAGCGCGGACCGACATCGCCGGGAACCCAACGGAGGCGGTGGCGCAAGCGGCGTGTGAGATTGCATCTGAGCTGGGCGCGCGAGCGATCGTCTGTTCTACATCCTCCGGCTTCACACCGCGCATGGTGGCCAAGTACCGGCCCCAGGTCCCCGTTGTGGCGCTGTCGCACGATGAGCGCGTCCGGCGCCGGCTGATGCTGACGTGGGGAGTTCAGCCAATTGCTTCGCCGCCCATACGATCAACCGATGAGATGCTGGCGGTTGCGACGCAGATGATCCTGGCTGCCGGCATCGCGGAAACCGGCGACTTGATCGTCATTACCGCCGGCGTTCCCGTCGGAACACCAGGGCACACTAACCTCATCAAGGTGCATCGCCTGGGCGAGCCAGTCACCTCTGGTATCTGACACGGCTAGCCGCCTCCGTATACTCGGCGTGTGTCTCAGATCACCCAGAAGCTGCTTGAGCTCCAGGCGCTAGACATCGAGATGGGGCGACTGTCCCAGCAGGTGCAGCAGCTCACAGCAGCGATTGGTGACCAATTCAAAGTCAAGGCGGGCGAGCTTGCCATCCGCCAGGCGGAAGAGGCGCTGCGCAAGGCTCAGTCCGACCAGCGCGATCGCGAGTTTGAGCTATCCACAATTGAGACTCGCATCAAGGAGCATGAAGAGCGGTTGTATTCTGGGAAGGGCAGCCCGCGCGATCTTGAGGTGCTCCAGCGAGACATCGAGCATGACCGGGAACGGCGGACTGGCATCGAAGAGCAAGCTCTCAAGACAATGGAGCTCAGTGAAAAGGCTCGCGCCGAGGTCGAACGCATGCGAGGCGCCGTTGCGCGGGTGCTCTCTGGTGTCTCCGCCGGTAAGGAGAAGCAGGGCGCTGAGCGCGAGCAGGCCCTCATCGCGCTCAACCGGCGAACGGCGCAGCGCGAAACCCTCGCCGGCGGCATCTCGCCGAATGCAATGCAGCTCTATGACCGGCTGCGCCAGCGCATGCCAGACGGCTTGGCCGTAGCCGACGTGACGCAGTTGCGCTGCGAGGGTTGCCGGACCAATCTCCCGAGCGCGGAAGTGCAGCGCGCGCACCATGCTTCGACGCCGGTGCAGTGCTCCACCTGCCAGCGCATCATCAACGTCCGCTAGCAGAACGCCCGTGGGGTGCGAGTCTGTGGGACTTACTCACTAATATTTGCCGGCGGGCGCAAAAGGTCTTGACCGGATCTGGAGAGGCGGGCGTATAGTGGCGTCAGACTCGCCAGCTCACCGACCTGTACTCCTTAAGGAGGTGTTGGAAGCGCTACGACCCGCTTCGGGTGGGACGTACGTGGATTGCACGGTTGGCGCCGGTGGTCATGCTGAAGCCGTGTTGGACGCCTCGGCGCCAGACGGCACCGTGTTAGGCATAGATGCCGATCTAAGCGCGCTTGACCTCGCCGCCGCATGCTTGCGGCGTTTTGGCGAGCGAGTGCGCCTTGAACAAGCCAATTACCGGGAGCTGGATGTGGTACTCGCTCGAACGCATACCCCACTCGCGGACGGGATCCTGCTGGATCTCGGCGTCTCCAGCATGCAGCTGGACCAGCCTGCGCGGGGATTCTCGTTCCAGGTAGACGGACCGCTGGACATGCGCATGGACCGGTCCACAGGGCGGACGGCAGCGGACGTGATCAACACCATGCCCGAACGCGAGCTGGCCAACCTGATTTTCGAGTTTGGCGAGGAGCGATTCTCGCGCCGCATCTCACGAACGATCGTCCAGCGCCGCGCGCGCGCGGCCTTGGTGACAACGTCAGACCTCGCCCGCGCCGTGGCGGCCGCAGTCCCGGGCCGGCCCGGTCGGGGAATCCATCCGGCCACGCGCACGTTCCAGGCGCTACGCGTCTTTGTCAACGACGAGCTTGGCGGACTGGAGGCCGTGCTTCCCAAGGCGGTGACGGCGCTGAAACCTGGCGGACGTCTGGCCGTGATCTCCTTCCACTCGCTTGAAGACCGGATCGTCAAGCGGTTCTTTTTGGCCAACCGGGAGCGGCTTGAGATTCTGACCAAAAAGCCGTTGGTGGCCACGGGGACCGAGCAGGGTCAAAATCCGCGCAGCCGCAGTGCCAAGCTTCGGGTTGCCGCGCGCCTAGCAGACGATGCCGCAGTTGCTGCGGTTGAGCAACTTCGGACGAGGGGAGCCAGTTAGTGATGGAAGTGGCGAAACCTCTTCACCTGGCAAAGCAGCGGCGAGCACGCGCGGCGTGGGTCTTTGACCTACGCCCTGAGATGCTGGTCCTGGCGACGATTGTGATCATCGCCTTAACCAGCCTGTTGTATCTGACTCAGGCATCCAATGTGGCCGCCACCGGATATGACATCACGTACGCCCAGGATCAACGCGCCAGGCTGGAGCGTGAACTCCAACAGCTGAAGCTGCAGTCCGCGCGACTCCAGGCGCTGGACAGGTTGGAGAGTGACGCGACAACGAAGCTCAGCATGGTGCCCGCCCCGCCACCCCAGTACCTCCCTGAGAAGGAGGCGCCGGTTGACGTGGAGGCCGCGCTGGCAAGGGCGCTGCGGAAGGCGTCACATCAGCCGCCAGACTGGCGCGAGCAGCTTGCCGTGCTCCTGCGCCTACGCAGCGGCCGCGCCTAAGCGTCTCAATCCATGGCCGCCACTACCCTTCCAGTCGCCGCACTCTCGCCGCGGCCGCTGCGCCTTGCATTCCTGTTCGGTGTGTTCTGCCTGCTCGGTGTCGGACTGGTAATTCGCCTCGCCTACTGGCAGCTGACGCAGGCGGCGCCGCTGCAGAAGAAGATCGCTGCCCAACACGCGCTTGACGAGCCCGTGCCTGCCCAGCGAGGCAGCATTTATGACGCGAATCTGGACCTCCTGGCGGGCAGCGTCTCAGTGGACTACGTCTACGCCGTTCCCAACCAGATCAAGAAGCCGGCCGAGGTGGCGGCGAAGCTGTCAACTGTGCTGGAAGTGCCGGTGGACCAGCTACTCCCGGTGCTTTCCGACAAGACCCGCGCGTATGTGAGGCTGGCTGGGGGGCGCAGGGTAACGCCCGAGGTATCTGAGCAGATCGCCAAGCTGCGCCTGGGCGGAATTTTCCTGGAGCCAACCACCAGGCGAACGTATCCCGGTGGACAGCTTGGCGCCCACGTACTCGGGTTCGTCGATAACGAGGGCGCCGGCTGGTACGGCCTTGAAGGTCAGTACGGCGGCCAGACGGGGGGGCCGGTGGGCGGAAAGCCGGGCCGCTTGCGCGCCGAGCGCGATACGGCCGGCAACGAGATCGCGTTTAGCGAGCGCAATTGGCAGCCCCCGGAAGACGGGCTGGATCTCGTGTTGACCATAGACCGCACGGTGCAGTATGTCGCCGAGCGTGAGCTGGACCGCGCCATCGTGCAGCACCGTGCATCGGGCGGCACGGTGATCGTGATGGATCCCAAGACCGGCGCCGTCCTGGCGATGGCCAGCCGTCCGGGGTTCGACCCCAACAAGTTTGAAGAGAGCGCGCAGCAGACTGAACTCTTTGCCAATCCGGCGGTAACGCTGCTGTACGAGCCGGGGTCCACCTTCAAGGTCATCACCATGGCAGCGGCGCTCAATGAGCGCCTCGTGACGCCGCAGACGACCTACAACGACACCGGCGTTCTCAACATCGGCGGGTTCACTATCCGCAACTGGGACTTCAAGGCCAACGGCGTCACTAACATGACGCAGCTGCTGGAGAAGAGCAGCAACATCGGCGCCGCCTGGGTTGGCCGGCAACTCGGTCTGGAGCGCTTCTATCGTTACGTCAACGCATTTGGCTTTGGTCAGAAAACCGGGATCGATCTTCAGGGCGAGAACGGCGGGATCGTGAAAGACCCCAAGGCCAAGGACTGGTACGAGGTAGATCTGGCGACCAACTCGTTCGGTCAGGCGATCTCGGTTACACCGATGCAAATGGTGACCGCGGTGTCGGCTATCGCCAACGGTGGAATACTCATGCGACCGTACGTGGTGAGGCAGGTACAGCATCCTGACACTAAGAAGGTGGTCAGCCAGACCCAGCCCCAGATCGTGCGCCAGGTGGTCAACCGCGAGACAGCGGCCACCCTCCTGACAATGATGCACAGCGCTGCCGAGAATGGTGAGACACGAGGCACGCTTGTGCCCGGGTTCAAAGTGGCTGGCAAGACCGGGACGGCACAGATCCCGGACCTGGTCAAGGGCGGCTATGAATCGCAGTGGACCATAGCGTCGTTCGTCGGCGCTGTTCCGGCGGAGGACCCACAATTTGTGATCCTGGTCAAGATCGACCGGCCGCAGGACGAGCCGTGGGGATCGCTGATCGCTAAGCCAGCTTTTTCGATAATCGCACAGGAGCTAACCCGCTACCGCAAGCTGCGCCCCACCGAGCCTATCCGCACTCCCACGGCAACCCCAGTCCCGCGCGCCACGCCAACGCCCCAGCCTCGCGCCGCGGCAGCAACCCCGGCGCGGCGATGACCGTGCCGTCAAGCGGCGATGGAACAGGGAAGCTATTCAGCACCGGCGATCTAGCCGCGTGGCTGAATGATGGCGACCGCGCGCAGCCGGTTGCACGGGGCGCGCGGGGACATATCTTTTCTGCAGTCACTATGTCCGGCCTTGCCACCGGTAGCCCGCCGATGCAGCCAGGCGGTCTATTTGTCGCAATTCAGGGCCGCCGCGACGGGCACGACTTCGTGTCGCAGGCACTGTCCAATGGCGCGCAAGCGGCGGTCGTTTCACGCGTGCCGGACGGTCTTACGGGGCGCGTCGAAGCTGGCCAGGTGAAGATCTGGCGGCGCGGCGATCCCAGCCTGAGCACCAGCGTCCCAACGCTTTTTCTGGCTGATGATCCCATGGTGACCCTGCAAGGCTGCGCCGCCTGGTGGCGACGGCAGCACGCGGCGCGAGTGCTCGCGCTAACAGGCAGTGTCGGCAAGACGACGACAAAGGATCTGTTGACGGCGATTCTCTCGCAGCGCGGCCCACTCATCTCGACGCGGGGCAACCTGAACAACGAACTTGGACTGCCCTTCATGCTGCTGGAGTTGACGCGAGAGCACCGCTACGCCGTAGTGGAGATCGGTATCTCGGCCATTGGGGAGATGGAAGCGTTTGCGGCAATAGCCGGACCTGATGTTGCGATCGTGACGCGCGTCGCCGCGGCGCACATGGAACAGTTCGGCGACATCGACACGGTCGAGCGCGAGAAGGGGCGCCTTGTGGAGGCGCTCAACCGGGCCGGTGTCGCGATCCTGAACGCGGATGATCCACGCGTAGCGCGAATGGCGGATCGGACCACCGCGAAGGTAGTGACGTACGGCGAAGCGTCGGACGCCTCCGTTCGCGCGGCGGAAGTGGAGTTGCTGGGCTTCCAAGGACTGCGCTTTCGACTGATTCGGGGTGGGGAAGACCGCCTCGTGACTGTGCCACTTATCGGGCGTCATTTCGTCGCCAGCGCACTCGCCGCGGCGGCTGCTGCGTTCGAGGAGGGCTCCAGTTGGGACGACGTCGCCGGTGGGTTAGAGCGTCCGATCGCAGCGCGGCGGCTCGACCCGATCGCGCTGCCCAATGGAGTCACGCTGCTAGATGACACCTACAACGCCAGCCCCGCCGCAATGCAGGCCGCGCTCGATGTTTTGCGTGCCTGTCGCGGGCGCCGGATAACGGTGCTGGGAGACATGTTCGAGATGGGCAACGCAGGGCCACCTCTCCACCGCGACGTTGGACGCTACGTCCCGTCGACCGCCGATATGCTCGTCGCCGTTGGCGAGCTTGGAAGAGAGATCGCGTCTGGGGCGTTGGAGGCCGGGATGGACGCCGCCAGTGTCACCTGGACTGCCACGACCGAAGCGGCGACGGACTTCCTGCGGCCACGACTTTCAGCCGGCGACTACGTTCTGATCAAGGGATCACGAGGCATGCACATGGACCGCATCGTAACCGCACTTGCTGGAGAGCACCTCCCGGCAGGTCACGGGGCGCACTAGGCCATGACTGACACGATTCCATTTGCGCTTGTCGCGTTCGCGCTGGGAATCATCTTTGCTCCGCAATGGCTGGGTCTCCTGAAGGCGCGGCAGATGGGGAAGCGGCTAAATCCAAGCGAGGTCAACCCGGAAAACCCGGCGGAACACGCCGGCAAGGAAGGCACGCCCACAATGGGCGGGATGGTCTTTATCGCTCCCATTGTGGCGATCACGCTGGCGTTCCAGGTGTTCGCCACGGGCAGGCTCATCATGCTTGTCCCGCTCGCCTTCATGCTCGGTTTGGCTGGGCTTGGTGCGGTTGATGATTTCCAGACGCTGCTTGGTGGCGACAAGCACTCGGCGGGAGTCCGTCCGGCGGCGAAGTGGGTGGCGCAAATCCTCCTGGCGCTTGGCGTAGCGGGGGCGCTGGCCTGGTACGGCATCACACAAGTACATGTGCCGTTCGCTGGCAGCTTCGACCTGCCGGCGTGGGCCTACGTGCCGTTCGCCGCGTTTGTGCTGCTTGCCACCACTAACTCGGTCGCCGTGACGGATGGAATGGACAGCCTGCTTGGCACCACATCGCTAATCGCCTTCGCGGCATTCTGGATCATTGGCATTACGCTTAGCTATCCGCTCTCCGCGACGCTGTGTGCCACGATTGCAGGCGCGCTCCTGGCGTATTTGTGGTTCAACGCACATCCGGCGCAGATGTGGATGGGGGACACGGGGTCGCAGGCGCTTGGTGGACTACTGGGTGTCGTGGCGCTCTTTCAGAGGGAGCCGTTCCTACTGCTGCCGATCGGCATCGTGTTCGTCATCGAGGCGGGCTCAACCATCCTTCAGGTGCTCACCAACAAGCTCACGTCAAGGCGAATGTTCCGTATCACGCCGGTACACCAACATTTCCGTCGCGAATCAAAGGGGGATCGCTGGGTCAACTGGCCGGCGGAATCATGGCCCGAGACGTGGACGGTCCAGCGCTTCTGGATTGTGGGCGCAATAGGCGCGCTCGTGGGTCTCTGGCTGGCAGTGAGCAGCTGATGGCAGTGCTCGCGCTGCCGGGACGTAGGCGGTCGGGCGTCTTGCGTCGCCACCGGTTTCTGGACGTCGCCGCCTCGGCGGTACACCAGGCGGCTAAGCCCATCACAGGGAGGATGGACTACCCGCTTCTCCTGGCGATCACGGGACTTCTGGCCTTTGGGCTGATCATGGTCTACAGCTCCAGCGTGGTCACGGCCTACACCGGATACCGGAACCAGTTCTATTTCTTGATTAAGCAGGGCATTTCGGCCAGCATCGGCTTGACGGTAATGTTGGTTCTGACCCGGGTTGACTACCACCTGCTGCGCGCGCTCTCGGTGCCCGGTCTCGTCATCGCTGTTGGCCTTTTGGCAGCCGTGTTAATTCCCGGCGTTGGCTCAGAGGTTTATGGCGCGCAGCGCTGGCTTCCACTAGGCACCTTCCAGCTTCAGCCAAGCGAGCTCGCCAAGCTGGCGCTCATCATCTACATCTCACACTGGCTCACCACCAAGCGCGAGCAAGTTAGCGATTTTGCCTACGGCTTGATGCCGTTCTCCGTGCTGATGGGCATCATCGTCGCGCTCCTAATGAAGCAGCCAGACATGGGCACCACCATCGTGCTGGTCACCACCGCCGTGGCCATCTTTTACGCGGCAGGCGCCAGCCTGCTTCACCTCGGGCTACTCTCCGCCGTGGGAGCATTCGCGGGGGTCATATTGATCCGCATTGCGCCATACCGCATGGAGCGCTTCCTGGCTTTCATCGATCCCTGGGAGAAGCCGCTCGCGACTGGCTACCACGTTGTGCAATCGCTACTTGCGTTTGGCGCGGGTGGGATTACCGGGGTTGGGCTGGGCGTGGGGCGCCAGAAGTTTATGTACCTCCCGTTTCCGCACACGGACAGTATCTTTGCCGTGGTAGGAGAAGAGCTTGGCCTGCTGGGCACCATCGGCGTGGTGCTGGCATTCGTGTTCCTTGCCTACCGTGGCCTGCGGATTGCCTGGTACGCTCCAGATCAGTTTGGTCGTCTGCTGGCCGTGGGCGTCACATGTGGTATTGCCTTCCAGGCGATGATGAACATGGCGGTCTTGACCAGCTCGGTGCCATTCACGGGGATTACGCTGCCGTTTATTAGTTATGGCGGGTCATCGCTGATTACCACACTGGCCGGATGCGGCATCCTCCTTAATGTCTCAAGACAAACCGCCTTCGCTGCGCACAATGGAACTGCCTCAAGCGGATCCGAAGGGAGCGGCGCCGCCGGCGGCGGTTCGGCCGGGCCACGAGCGGCCCGTGAGAGTGGTGATCGCCGGCGGTGGCACGGCGGGGCATATCTATCCCGCCTTGGCCGTCGCACACGCGCTGCAGCAGCCTGACACTGGTACCGGCAGCGCCGGGGATACGCCGAGCGCGGAGCTGCTCTATCTTCACGGCCCAAGTCGCCGCGACGCCGAGGTCATGGCGCACTCGGGGATTGAGCACCGCCGCCTGAACGTGGGCCCGCTGCTTGGTACGGCGCCCCACCGTCTGCTGCTCAACATACTGCGACTTGGATGGGGAATGATGCAAGCGGCGTCCAGTATCCGCCGCTTCCGCGCCGAAGCGGTGATGGCAACCGGCGGCTACGTCAGTGCACCGGCCATCCTGGCCGGGAGGTTGCTGGGAGTGCCGGTAGTGCTGTACCTGCCGGATGCGTCGCCGGGGTTGACCATCCGGCTTCTAGCGCCGTTCGCGCGCCGCATCGCACTCTCGTTTCCAATTACCAAGAAATACTTCAAGACAAGCCGGGCCATCGTGACCGGCTATCCGGTGCGACCCGAGTTCCTACATGCCGACCGCGAGCGGGCGCGCAAGGCGTACGACCTGCACGAGGACTTTCCGGTGGTGATGGTGATGGGAGGCAGCACGGGCGCGCAGAGCCTTAACTTGGCGGTACACGATGGATTAGAGCCACTGTTGCACCACGCGCAGTTGGTCCACCTATGCGGCGAGTCGGACGAGCAGCTCCTGCGTGAAGCGCGCGCACGGCTAGACCCCGAGCTGCGCCAGCGCTACCACCTCTTCCGCTACCTCCACCGCGGCGTCGCCGACGCGATGGCAGCGACCGATCTGATGGTCTCGCGGGCAGGCGCATCCACCATGGCCGAGCTGCCACTCCTGGGACTACCCGCCATCCTGGTGCCGTATCCCCATGCCGGGGCGCATCAGGAGAAGAACGCCGATTTCTTGGTGGAAGAAGGCGCCGCCATCAAGCTGCCCGATTTTCAACTTTCTCAAGGGGCGCTGCTGCCGGCGGTTCTCTCGCTCCTGGAGGACAAGGAGAAACTGGAAACAATGGCCATGGAGATGCGCCGGCTGGCTCGTCCGGAGGCGGCGCACAACATCGCGTCGCTCGTGCGCTCGGTCGCGCGTAGGCGCCACAAGTGACCTTCCAACGCTCTCCCCTGGAAGGCGTCCGGCGGATACACATGATCGGCATCGGCGGTGCTGGCATGAGTGCGCTCGCCCGCCTCTATCTCCAGCAAGGAGTCACCGTCAGCGGCTCTGACAGTGCGGCGTCCACTGCTCTAGATGAGCTGATACACCTTGGCGCCCACGCATACGCCGGTAGCCAGCCGGCCCGGCTTACCGGGGCCGATCTAGCCGTCTACTCCTCGGCGGTGCCGGCGACAGACCCCGAGCTGCGTGAAGCGGAACGCCTTGGAGTACGCGCTTTGAAGCATGCCCGTGCGTTAGGCGAACTCTTCAATACGCGCCGCGGCATAGCGGTGGCCGGTACGCACGGCAAGACGACCACATCATCCATCGCCGCATTCATCCTGACCCGCTGCGGCCTTTCGCCGACCTTTCAAATTGGCGGTGAAGTACTAGACCTGGGCACCAGCGCTCAATGGGGGACCGGTGAATGGATGGTCATCGAAGCCGACGAGTTTGACCGCCGCTTTCTCGAATACGAGCCTGAGATCGCAGTGATCAACAACATGGAGCCAGATCACTTTGAATATTTTGGCGACTACGAAACCATGCGAGGAGCTTTCGTGGACTTTCTGCGCCGCGTCCGACCCGGCGGGACGGTGATCGCCTGGGGTGAAGACGAACGCCTCGCGGGCCTCCTGGCGGAGGTAAACCCGCCTCGTGTGATTCGCTTTGGCTTTGACGCGGACGGCACATCGGATTGGGACCTCCGTGGATCGGAAGTACAGCTCGCCGCCGGTGGGTCGAGCTTCACCGTGAGCATGGCGGACGGAGTCAGAGCGCAGGCGCAGGTAGCGATTCCCGGGATCCACAACGCGCGCAACGTGCTCGCCGCGCTCGCTGCAGTCACTACCACGGGTGTTCCACTCGCGGACGCCGTGGATGCGCTGGCCGGGTTCAACGGTGCGCGTCGCCGGCTTCAGTTGCTGGCCGATGCCGGTGGCATCCGCGTCTTCGATGACTACGCTCACCATCCCACCGCGGTTTCGCTCATGATTGAGGCTTTACGCCGCCAGGTGCCATCTGGCGGGCGGCTGTGGGCTGTCTTCCAGCCTCATCTCCGAACGCGCACCGAGGAATTATTCGACGATTTCTCGGGCGCGTTTGGCGGTGCGGATACTGTCTTACTCACGGATGTCTATTCACCGGCCGGGCGCGAGCCCGAGGGCAGCTACCGTGGCACCCCGGAGCTGATCAATGCGATGGGCCATCCCAACGCGCGCCATGTTCCTACGCTCGATGACGTTCGTACGCTGCTGCGCGCTGAGCTGCGGTCGGGAGACGTGGTGCTGATGATGGGCGCCGGCTCCATCGAGCGCTTGATTCCGCTGGTGGCGCAAGACGTGAAGGAGCGCGCGGTCACCGGCCATGCCGGCTGACGCACTCTCGCTTTCGTACGTCACTGGGATCGGCGTCGAGCAAGACACGCCACTTGGCCCCTACACGTCACTCAAGGTGGGCGGCCCAGCAGATCTCTTCGTGCGTGCGCGCTCGGCGGCCGAGCTTTCGCGCTGCCTCAGTGTGGCTCACCAAGAACAGATCCCGTGGCTCCTTCTGGGCGGCGGGAGCAACATGCTCATCTCCGACCGGGGATTTCGTGGCCTGGCGATCAAGGTAGAAACGAGCGCCGGACACCGAAATCGCGGCGAGGTGCTCTCAACATCGAGCGATGGCGTTCGACTGCGTTGCGATGCAGGAGTCCTCTCAGCCGGATTGTCGCGCTGGAGCGCATCGCTCGGCTTCCGCGGCTTTGAGTGGGCGTGCGGCATCCCAGGTACTCTCGGCGGTGCGGCAGCCGGGAACGCCGGCGCGTACGATGGCAACATGGCCTCGACCGTACAGTGTGCCCGCGTCTGGTTTCCCGCCGGCGAGCAAATCCTTGGCGTGGAGGATCTTGGCTACGCTTACCGCGCGAGCCGCTTCAAGCGCTCGGGCGAGCAGTCCGCCGTGCTTTCGGTTGACTTGAAGCTGACACCCGGCAGCAAGGAGGAGGCGCTGGCGCAGATAGAACAGCACGAGACGAAGCGCCGCGCAAACCAGCCGTCTGAGCGTAGCTGCGGCTCCGTCTTCAAGAACCCTACACCGCACTACTCCGGGCAGCTCATAGAGCAAGCTGGTCTGAAAGGCGCCAGCCACGGTGGGGCGCAGATCTCCGAGAAGCACGGCAATTTCTTCGTAAATCGAGGCGGAGCCACCGCCGCAGACGTTGTGGCCTTAATGCGCCTGGCAAAGCAGCGGATTATGGACGCGCATGGCATTCCGCTGGAGGTGGAGATCCTGCTGGTCGGTGAATGGCCGGTGGAGGAGATCCACGACCTATGATCCGCCGCCGCCGCTCCACCCGACCTCCCAGTCAGATCCAACGCGCGTTACGTCGATCACGCTGGCGCACGGCACTCGAGTGGCTACGCCCGCGCTGGCTCTCCATCCTGGGAGCGCTCGGCTGCTTCAGTGGAACGCTTGGGCTCTTCATCTCGCCATCGTTTCGCGTGGAGCAGGTAACGATTCGCCGGGATACGGGGTCCGCCGGCGAGGAGGTGACGCGCGCGACGCAGCTGGCGCAGGTGATTGGACAGAACATCTTCCTCGTCAATACGCAGCGCGTGGCCCAGGAAGTGGCTCAGGTCCCAAGCGTGAGGTACGCCCGCGTCACGCCGCGCTTCCCCGGCGGCGTGGAAGTAGAGATTGTTGAGCGCGCGCCCATTGCCCTGTGGCAAACACCACACGGCGGATTCCTGGTGGATGACCAGGGCTACGTCCTGGCGGAAGCGGGCGAGAGCGCGCCACCGTCCATGATGACCGTGCGGGATACAACGGGTCGCGAGCTGCGTCTGGGGGATCAGGTCTCACAGCGGGCTCTGCTGGCGGCGCGCGAGCTGGTACAGGCTATGCCCGCCGCGGGAATAAAGGTACGGGAAGTTGAGCTCGGCGCGCAGGGGTTGGTCTTTGTCACCGAGGCGGGCTGGAAAGTGATCTTTGGCGAAACCGATGCGCTGAACGCCAAGCTGGCCAACCTCGCGGTTATGACCGAACAAGCCCAGAAGCAAAACCTGCGAATCGCCGTGTTTGACCTGCGTCCCAAAGACCGGCCCTTCTACCAGCTCCAGCAATAGCCAGCAGTAGGGCTAGCTTGTTGCCATAACGCAACATGCGGCTGTCTAATCCGTTCACTCTCACAGGCGCCAAATGGCGCCCTGGCGTCAAGCCTCAAGGGGGAACGTGGGCCGCGAACGGTTGCTTGCCGCGCTGGATATTGGCACCACCAAGACCTGCGTCATTGTGGCGGAGCAGGGGAGGAGTGGCCGCCCACAGCTGATAGCCGCCGGCGTGGCGCCGTCCCGTGGACTGAAGAAGGGCGTAGTAATTAGTCTGGAAGAGACCGGCATCTCTATCCAGTCGGCGGTAGAGCAGGCGGAACGAATCGCCGGCAGGCGGATTGGCTCAGCCGTGGTAAGCGTCGCCGGCAGCCATATTGAGTCCGTCAACTCTCGCGGCGTTACCACCCTGCCTAACCACGGGCACGACGTCTCCAACGTGGACTTGCAGCGCGCGCTGGATTCGGCTAAGGCAGTCTCGCTTCCGCCAAACCGAGAGATCATTCACGTGGTGCCGCGCAGCTACGTCCTGGACGGTCAGGAGGGAATTAAGAACCCCATCGGCATGAGCGGCCAGCGTCTTGAGGCCGAGACACACATCATCACCGGCGCTGTCGGCTCCATCCAAAACCTCATCAAATCTGTGCGGACCACTGGCCTAGAAATTGATGACCTCGTATTGCAACCGCTGGCATCCGCCGAGGCGGTCGTGACGCAGGAGGAGCGCGAGCTCGGCGGTGTGCTGGTGGACATCGGCGGCGGCACAACCGACGTAGCCGTCTTTCTGGACGGGAGCGTCTGGCACACCGCTGTGCTGCCAGTCGGCGGCGCCAGCGTTACTAACGACATCGCCATCTGCCTCCGCACGGCGCTTGCACATGCAGAAGAGATCAAGATCGCGTACGGTCACGCAAATCCCGACATGGTGGCCGACCTGCCGCCGGTAGATGTGCCAACTTTCGAGCGCAACCAGCTTCAACCCGTTCCACGTGACTACCTGGCTCAGATCATCCAGGCCCGCATGGAAGAGATTCTGGGCATGGTGGCCGCCGAGATCCGGCGGAGCGGCTACGGCGGCCTGTTGGGCGCGGGCGTGGTGCTGACCGGCGGTGTCGCCGAACAGGCCGGGCTGCGCGAGCTCGCCGAGTCAATCCTGGACCTGCCAGTGCGCATCGGCGAGCCCCAGGGTGTGGATCGCCTGGATGAGCGCCTCAGCGGTCCCGCGTTTGCCACTGCGGTAGGGCTTCTCCTGTGGGGCGAGCAGCATGCGACGTTGGCGCGACCCGGATCGACAAATGGCTACCGCGTTCCGGATGTGGCTGGCCGCGCCGGCCGCTGGCTGCGATCCTTTCTCCCCTAAGTACACTTAAAGCGCCGCCCAGGGATGCGTCTCGCAACTCCCTACCATGCTTGGGCGTTCGGCTACCAGTGTGCTATCTGAATAGCGGTAACTGAAACGAGGCATCAAGCATGTTTCCTGAACGGCTTCGCGTGGGTCGCGCGGCTGAAGAACGCCCCGACAACATGAGCTCCCTCCCGAGTGTCGAAGCATTTGCGCAGATCAAGGTGATCGGCGTCGGTGGTGGCGGTAGTAATGCGGTGGACCGGATGATCGAGGCCGACGTGCGCGGGGTCGAGTTCATCACCATCAATACCGATGCTCAGGCGCTCCTGCGCTCGGGCGCCCCCGCGCGCATCCGCATAGGAGATCGCGTCACGCGCGGCCTTGGTGCGGGCGGCAACCCGTCGGTTGGCCAAAAAGCCGCCGAGGAAAGCCATGAAGAGCTGACCGAGGCGCTCAAAGGCGCCGATATGGTCTTCATCACCGCCGGCATGGGTGGTGGCACCGGTACGGGCGCAGCGCCCATTGTGGCCGGGATCGCGCGCGAGCTTGGTGCGCTCACCGTTGGGGTTGTCACCCGGCCGTTCACCTTTGAAGGGCCGCGCCGGCGCATGAACGCCGAGCAGGGCATCGCCGCGCTGCGCGAACGCGTAGACACGCTTATCACGATCCCCAACGACCGCCTCCTTTCGGTCGCCGACAAGCGTCTCCCGATGGTTGACGCGTTCAAGATGGCCGACGACGTTGTGCGTCAGGGCATTCAGGGCATCTCCGAGCTAATTACTGTTCCCGGCCTGATCAACCTGGACTTCGCCGATGTGAAGACCATCATGGCCAACGCGGGGTCGGCGTTGATGGCGATTGGCCATGGCAGCGGCGAGGGCCGCGCCGGTGAGGCAGCCCGCATGGCGGTCGCCAGCCCGCTGCTGGACATAGACATCAATGGTGCCAAGGGCATCCTCTTCAACATCACCAGCGGCGAGGATCTGACGCTCTTTGAGGTGAACGAGGCGGCTGAAATCATCACCAAAGCGGCCGACCCGGAGGCGCAAATCATCTTTGGCACCGCCATCGATCCCCGCATGCAGGACGATGTGCGGATCACGGTCATCGCCACTGGCTTCGACTTGCGGCCGCAACCGCCGCAGCGCGGTCCTGAGGGTGCCAGCCGCCCACCGTTCCCCCCGCGTGACTTCCCTCCTCGGGAGCCACGTGAACCGAGAGAACCGCGCGAGCCAACCCCGCGCGAACCCTTGGACCGAGGTGAGCGCGCGGCTCGACCAGATCCCCTCAGCGGCCAAACCGACAACCTGGACATTCCACCCTTCCTGCGGCCGCGCACCCGCTAACGGATCCAGACACTGAGCCGATAGAATCGGCGTATCTCAATGAGCATTGCGGCGGCGGGGCAGGCGTCAGGTGTCGCCGTCCGGCTGGATGCGGTGCGGCAGAGGATTAAAGACGCCGCTACGCGCGCGGGCCGCGACGGGGGCGGCGTGACTCTGGTGGCGGTCTCCAAGACTTTCAGCGCGGAGCAGGCACAGGCGGCGGTGGGTGCCGGTGCCACGGACCTAGGCGAAAACCGGGTCCAGGAGGCCGAGCAGAAGTTCCCCGACGTGCGGGGCAATGTCCGGTGGCATCTGATTGGACCGCTCCAGACCAACAAGGTCAATAAGGCGCTGGAGCTCTTTGACTTGCTGCACGGCGTTGACTCGCTTGAGCTAGCCAGGGCCATCGGCGTCCGCGCTGAGCGACGCGAAAAGCCTGCGCGAGTGCTCCTCCAGGTGAACGTCGCTGAAAAGGATTCTCAACATGGCTTTCCTGAGACACAGCTCAGGGAGCAGGCTCGCGCGCTGGCGGCCATTGAGGGGCTTCACTTGGACGGACTGATGTGTATCGCGCCGTTGTCCGAGGACCCGGAGCAGACGCGTCCGGCCTTCCGCGACCTTGCAAAGCTGCACGCGGAGCTAGCGGACGTCATGCGGGACGCTGGCCATCCGTGGACACACCTGTCCATGGGGATGACCAACGACTACCCGGTGGCGATTGAAGAAGGGGCAACACTGGTGAGGGTGGGGCGCGCCATTTTTGGGGAACGAGGTAACGCATGATATTTGGCTTCGCAATTCAGTTCGTGAACCTCCTGGTCTACGCGCTGACCACCGCGATCTTCCTGCGCGCGATTTTTTCGTGGTTCGTGCAGCCCGGCAGCGACAACCCCATCATGCGCATCTTGATGGACGTTACCGAGCCCGTTATCGCGCCATTGCGCCGTGTTCTGCCTCAGATGGGCATGCTGGACCTCTCGCCCTTCGTCGCCATGATCCTCATTCAGGTCGTTGGCAGTCTGATCACGCAGGTGCTTACTCGCGCGGCGTTCTCGTCTGGCGGAATCTAAGAATCCCTCTGAGGACTCTATGACGACAATCGCGGTAATTGACTACGGGGCCGGGAACCTCCGCAGTGTGGCGCACGCGGTGGAGCATGTTGGACTGCCTTCAGTGGTTACCGACGCCGCCGAGGCGATCCTCAAGGCGGACGGTGTGATCCTACCCGGCGTGGGAGCCGCAGCGGATACGATGGCCAACTTGCTGCGGCTCAATCTTGTGGAGCCGGTGAAAGAAGTAATAGCCCGCGGCACGCCCTTTTTTGGCGTGTGCATGGGCCTCCAGGCGCTCTTCACTACTAGCGAGGAGGGTGGGGAGCACCCGTGTCTCAATGTGTTCCCTGGGCGTGTCAAGCGGTTTCCCGGTGGGCTGAACATCCCACACATGGGCTGGAATCAGGTGCGCCAGCTCCGTCCCCACCCATTCTTTGACAGCGTGCCCGACAACGCCAACTTCTACTTCGTGCACTCGTATTACGTCGAGCCGGTCGACCGTACACCTGTCGCCGGTGAGACGGACTATGGCGTTGCTTTTGCGAGCGTGGTCTGTCACGCCAACGTGGTGGCGACGCAGTTCCACCCTGAGAAGAGTGGCAAAGATGGGCTCCAGCTATACCGAAACTTCGGCCGGATTGTGACCGGTGACCTCCCGTCCGTTTGAGATCCTGCCGTCAATCGACGTGCGGGGCGGCAAGGTTGTTGACCTGTATCAGGGTGACTTTGCGCAAGAGACGGTCTATAACGATGCCGCAGAAACGGTCGCGCGCCGCTTTGTGGACGCCGGATGTCGGTGGATCCATATGGTGGATCTCGACGGCTCGCGTGACGGGACTGGAAGGAACAAAGGCATCATTCGCCGTGTGTCCGAGGTTGCCAAGAGATCCGGCGTGCGTCTGGAGCTCGGAGGAGGCATACGCTCACTTGACGCGGTGGCGGCGGCGCTCGAGTTGGGCGTGGACCGTGCGGTGATCGGCACTGCAGCCGTGGAACAACCCGAAATGGTTGGCGAAGCCGTGGTGCGCTTCGGCGCGGACGCGATTGTGGTCGGCATTGACTCACGCGACGGTCTGGTAGCAACGCGCGGCTGGACTGCTGGCTCCACCGTGCGCGCGGCCGCGCTTGCGCGCCAGATGGTTGAGCGCGGCGTCGTGCGCTTTGTCTGCACCGACATTACACGCGACAGCACGCTCACCGAGCCGAACTTCGCGTCGCTCGAAGAGATCGCTCTAGCCGTCGCGGATTCGGGCGCTCGGGTGATTGCATCCGGGGGCGTGACCACAGTTGAGCAGGTGCGACGGCTTAAGGATGCAGGGTTGGAAGGGGCCATCATCGGCAGCGCGCTCTACGTTGGCAAGATGCGCCTGGAAGATGCGCTGGCCGCGGCCGGGCATGACGGACCAATACAGCAGCAGGCGGAGATACGGTAGTGCTGACGAAGCGCGTGATCCCTTGCCTGGACGTGGCGAACGGACGGGTAGTGCGTGGGGTGAAATTTTCAGCCGATAAGGACGCGGGCGACCCTGTAGGGTTGGCGGCTTTTTACAACCAGCAAGGCGCGGATGAACTGGTCTTTTACGACATCACCGCTTCTCATGAGAAGCGCGGGATTATGCTGGACGTCCTCGAACAGACAGCGAAGCAGGTCTTCATCCCACTGTGTGTTGGCGGCGGTCTGACGAACGTGGACGACATGTGGCGCGTGCTACGTGCCGGGGCAGACAAGACCTCAATTAACTCACGCGCCGTCACCAATCCGGAGATCATCAACGAAGGTGCCTCGCGGTTTGGCTCCCAATGCATCGTGCTGAGCATCGACGCTAAGCGGATGGCCGAACCGGACGGCCGCAAGTGGTGGCAAGTCTTCCTAAACGGCGGCCGGGTGGCAACGGGCAAAGACGCCATCACCTGGGCAGTAGAGGGTGCTGAGCGCGGCGCTGGGGAGATCGTGATCAACAGCATTGATGCAGACGGCACGCGGGAAGGCTACGACCTTGACTTGCTGCGGGAGATCAGTGGGCGCGTTGCGGTGCCCGTCGTGGCGTCCGGTGGCGCCGGCACCCTTGAGCACTTCACGGAAGCATTCGCCTCTGGCGGCGCCCACGCCGTCCTCGCCGCAAGTGTCTTTCACTATGGCACCTACACGGTCCGCCAAGTCAAAGAACACCTCCAATCGAACGGCCTACCGGTGCGCCTATGAGCGACGTCACGTCCGAGGCTCAGCCGATACCGCTGTCGTTGGGCGGCATTGACGAAATAGATTTTGGGGCCGATGGGCTTGTCCTGGCGGTAGTCCAGGATATCCACACGCGCGAAGTGCTGATGCTCGGCTTCACCAACAAAGAAATGCTCCGCAAGACACTCGAGACCGGGAACGCGTGGTTTTGGAGCCGCTCCCGAAAGGCGCCTTGGCTCAAGGGCGAAACTTCTGGCAATTTCATTCGCGTACGGGAGGTACGGCGCAATTGTTACGACAACTCGCTCCTGTACCTATCCGAGCCGGTCGGACCTGCCTGCCACACCGGCGCCGTCAGCTGCTTCTACCGGCGACTGGACGGATCAGACGTTGGGGTGCCTGGCTCCTACGACCAAAAAGTCATCGAGCCAAGCGACAAACCCGGCTCAGTTGAGTGGCTCTGGGAAGTCATCCAGCAGCGGGTTAGAGACCGTCCGGAAGGCTCGTATCCAGTCAAACTCCTGGATCAGGGAACCGACCGGGTGGCAAAAAAGGTAGGCGAGGAAGCCGCCGAAGTTATTATCGCCGCCAAGAACCGCTCATCCGAAGAACTGGCAAACGAGATGGCCGATCTCTGGTTCCACTCCCTGCTGCTCCTCCAAGACGCCGGCATGCGCCCCGCGGATGTCTTCCAAGCGCTGGCGTCACGCCACCGGTCGGGTAGTGGCGCGCGGTAGTACAAAAGGGCGTTTGGGAGGCGTGCCTGCCGCCGTCGCTGTACCATTCGCCCACGGCGCATTTGCCCGAGATCCTACGACGAGAAGGAAAATGGCACGGAGCGATGGACGAGGGTAAGGTAGGTAACGAGCCTCAGCAGGTCGCCGCGGGTGAGGTGGTGGCCGTGCCCGCGCAACAGGTGGCGCCGATCACACGCCACGAAGTGGAGCCGACGGTCCAGTACGCCATGGTGCCAGGCCCGACGCGAGACACATTCCTCTTCTATCACATGGAAGCGTCTTCCAAAGACGTGAATGGTCTGTGGGACTACTGTCGTTTTTGCGTCTCCAACCTAGTCTGGGTCAATGACCACTTTGTGGTTACGCCGAATCCCTGTTACCTCAATCCCTCCACCGACATGGAAGAGCGGTTCGCCAAGATCAAAAAGGTGCTGCTCAATTGGTACGGCGCCAAGAAGATGGTTGGCGTGCTCGAAGTCTCCTTCAACTAGCGCGCGCCGGCGGCTACGCAGGTGGCTTCAGCACATCCCCGGCGACCTTGATCAGGTCGTCTAGCGCGTAGCGGGACACCAGCACGGTGTCCCGTCTCTCTTCCCGGCGCACGTAATAAAGCGTCTCATCCGGGTTTAGCGCCCCCACGGTAAGCGTGAGAGGCTCCCCCGCCTTGGGGACTACCTTGAGCGTGAGGCGCGGCGTGCTCAGGCCAAACTCAGTAGAGCTTTCGGGTCCAGTGGAGAGCACGCGGTCAATGCGCAGGGTGGCAAGCTGACCCACCACGCTCTCAACGCGCGTGGACGGTGCAATCACCACAGGCGCCGGTGTCGCGCCGGCCGCAGGCGGCGGAGTTGGCGTCGGCGCCGGTCCTTCCACAGCCATCTTGCCATCCGCGCCGCGGCTGAAGGAGGCGCGGCCGTCAGGCGTCACCATTTCAATCGTCTGTACCTGCTCCGGCTTGAACGGAATTACCAGCTTCGCCGCTTCGGCCGGCGTGGTCTCAAAACGGCCCTCAAACCACCACGCGGCCCCAACCGCGCCGGCGAGAATTAGCACCAGACCCAACGCAATGGGAGAGAACGGCAGCGGCCAGTCCCGCCCGAGGTACGTGCGTCCCGGCCGTTCTCTCCGGGGCGCGGGTTGAGCGCGCGCCTGACGAGGCATGTCGCGCAGCGGCCGGTTAGGCCGCGCGGGTGTAGCGGGACGGAGGTTCGATGATCGTTTGGTGGCCATATGCCTTAGCGTCGCTGCCACCAGATGGCGCCGCCGAGCAATAGCACGGCCAGCGGGATGAAGATGACGGTGGCGTAAAGCACCAGCACCTGCGTCTGGTTGGTCATCACAATGGGCGGTGCCTGATTGGGCACGGCGCGGATGGAGATCAGATCCTCTTCCTCCGCCAGCCAGTTGACGCTGTTGATGAAGAAGTCACGGTTGCCCAACACCTGCTGGATGTATGTGTTGGACGCGAACTCGGCGTTGCCCACCACCACCAATCGCCCCTTGGCGTCCGGCGATCCGCTGGCCGGCGCCGGAGTCGGAGCCGGCGGCGCGCCAGGTCCGAATGACTGTGTTGCGTTGTTGGTCTTGTTGATCGCCACCGCCATGGTGAGCGGTCCGGGCGTGTCTTCACCGGGTGTGAGCTGTGCCTGGGCGTTGAAGTTCGTCTCGCCCCACGCGCGGTCGGTGGTCCGCAGGAGCGGCACGGCGGCGAGGTCGCCAACCGGGCTGGCGCCCTGCTTCACCGTCATGCTTCGCGCGCCCGGCAGGAGCACATCGGTCAAACTGGTAGAGATGCGATGCCCCGGTTGCGGCAGCGGCGCCGGTGTGAACGGATCGTTCGGCAGGCTGCGACCTGGATCCACAACCAGGTCGTTCCCCAGCGTTACGTTCCAGGTTTCCAGGAGTGAGGTGAGACCAACGTCCTGACGCGGCTCGGCGAGGAAGAGCACGTGCCCGCCGCGCGCCAGGTACTCATCTAGCGCCTGCCGCTCTGAATCCAACAGAGGCGCCTTTGGTCCAGCGATCACTACTACTTGCGCGTCGTCGGGCACCCTTGGGCTTGTCAGCAGTGAGAGCTTCTCGACGAGGTAATTCTCTCGCTTGAGTCCTTCTGCGGCTTGCAAATACCCGCCCTGCTGAGATGATTCGGGATCGCGCTCCTGGTGGCCCTGGAGGAAGTACACCTTCTTCTTCTCGGTGCGCGTGACCTTGAGCAGCGAGCTGGTGAAATCCTGCTCGGTGACGCCGGTGGTCTCCTCGCGCCGCTCGCCTATCTGGAAGATGGTGACCGGGTAGCTCTGGATGTTGAACTGCCGCGCCATCCCCGGCTCAACGTCGGGATCGATGAACTGGACGGTCACCCGCTCCGAGCGACGGTCGTACTGGCGCAGGAGGTCTTTGGTGCCGCGGATGTAACTGTCTTCTTGGCGGCTTGGGAAGAAGGCGATGATCTTCACATCCTGCTTCAGGCCGGTCAGCACCTTGCCGGTCTGATCCGAGAGCGAGTAGCGTTTGGCCGCTGTGAGATCCCACTGTGGCGAGTGACGGTTGGCGAACCAGTTGCCCACCACCAGGATGCCGATGAACGCCACAGTGAGCAGCGTGGCGTTGCCACCCTGACGCGCGGTGCGAGAGCGCAGCGAGCCCGTGATCTCATCAAGGCGCGGGATGGCGTAGAGCACGCCCAGGATAGCCGCGATGACCAGCAGCGAAACGACGCTCCGATCAAATGTGCCGGCGACGTTGAACCAGACCATGGCGCCGGCAAAGAGCACCAGAGCGAGGATTCCCAGGAGTGCGCTGAACCGGTAGAAAGCCGATCCGTCCGAAAGCTCGTCAGTAACGGGTTCCGACTCAGGTGGCGGTGCAGCGGGAGGTGGGGTCACCGGCGCCACTCGCCTACGGTTGTCTTGCCCGGTCACGCGCGCCACCTCGCGGACTCAAAGACTCGGATAGTGAGGAAGAGCGCGCCAACCGTCATGCTGAGATAGAAGACCACATCCTTGAGATCAATGACGCCCTGCAAGAAGTTGTTCAAATGCTCGTTCACCGAGAGATACGAGAGCACCGCACCGAGCCGGGGTCCAAGCACGCTGCCGGCCGATCCCAGCACCCAGAGCATCAGCAGCGCGCCAATACCGATAACTGCCGCCACAATCTGGCTGCGCGCAAACGATGAGCTAAGCATGCCGATGGAGATTACCGTGGCGCCGAACAGGATCAACCCCAAATACGCGGTGAACAACGGCCCCCATTCCGAGTTGCCAAACGCCTTGAGGATGAAGACGTAGGCCAGGGTCGGCACAAGCATCAGGCAGTACACCGCTAGCGTGGCAAGGAATTTCCCGACGATCACCTGCGTATCGGTGATTGGGAAGGTCATCAGAAGCTCCATGGTCCCGGTGGACTTCTCCTCCGCCAGGAGGCGCATAGTCAGCACCGGCAGTACCAGCAGCAGCAGGAACGCCGTCGTGGGCAGCAGTGGGCGGAGATTGGGCTCCGGGAAGCCGCTGGACAGGATCAGGAAGAAGATGAAGCCATTGATCAGCAGGAATACCGCGGTCACAACATACGCCATGGGCGACATGAGATAGGAGTACAGCTCCTTGCGCGCCATAGCTGCGATGGCGACCGTGCCGGAAGTAAGCCGCTTCATTTCGTCACTGCCCCGACTTTCCCGGCCGCCTCGGTGGGTTCCGATTCATCTATGTGGACAGGCCCCGGCTCAGCGGCGCGATAGCCCTCCAATTCATTCTCGTCAGTGGTGAGCTGCAGGAAGATGTCCTCCAAGCTGAGGCTCTGAGCGCGCAGCTCCTGCAAGCCCCATCCCGCGCCGACGATCTCGGCCGCGACCTTCTCGCGCACATCGTTGCCTGGACGGGTGTCGACGTCCACGACAACCACCCCTTTGGGGGCTGGCCGTGTTGCAACGTCGATCACGCCGGGAACGCGCGCCAGCCGCTTCTCAATCTCCGCCTGGGGTCCGCGTACGGTAACGGTGAGCCGGTCAGACCCGGTGAGCTGGCGCGTGAGCGCCTCGGGTGTGTCAACCGCGACGACCTTGCCTCGGTTGATGATGACTACCTTGCTGCACACCGCGCTCACCTCGGGCAGGATGTGCGTGCTGAGGATGATCGTCCGATCGCCGCCCAGTTCTTTAATGAGCTGGCGAGTCTCGATGATCTGATTAGGGTCAAGTCCCGCGGTGGGCTCGTCCAGGATGAGCACCTCAGGATCGCCGAGCAACGCCTGGGCGAGGCCAACGCGCTGGCGGTACCCCTTGGAGAGACGACCAATGATGGTGTCCGCCACATGGTCAACACGCGCCGCGTCCATGGCCCAGTCCACACTGTCCTGGCGGCGCTGGACTTCTTTCACGCGCCCCACAAAATCCATGTACGCCCGCACGGTCATGTCCGTGTAGAGTGGCGCGTTCTCCGGCATGTAGCCGATGCGGCGCCGGACCTCAATGGAGTCCTCCACCACGTCATAGCCCGCAACGCGAGCCGAGCCGCTGGTGGGCGGAAAATAGCCGGTCAAGATGCGCATGGTGGTGCTCTTTCCGGCGCCGTTGGGGCCAAGCAGCCCCAGGATCTCGCCACGCCCAGCGGCGAAGCTCACATCCTGGAGCGCCACCTTGGGTCCATAGCTTTTGGTCAGGTTTTCAACTTCAATCATGTGGTGAATGTTTTCAAGGGCACGGCATTAGGTATACGGCCGATACAGGCGGCCGGTTGGGTGTGTCATTTCAGCGTTTCGTAAGAAATCGGGTTTTCCGTCAGATCTTGAGCACCGCCAGGAACGCTTCCTGAGGGATCTCTACGTTGCCAACGCGCTTCATGCGCGCCTTTCCTTCTTTCTGCTTTTCCAGGAGCTTGCGCTTACGCGTGATGTCGCCGCCATAGCACTTGGCGAGCACATCCTTGCGCATGGCTCTCACCGTTTCACGGGCAATCACCCGGCTCCCAATGGCCGCCTGGATGGGGACCTCAAAGAGCTGGCGCGGAATGAGCGACCGAAGCTTGCTCACGAGCTCCCGGCCCTGATAGTAAGCCTTGTCTCTGTGGGTGATCAATGAAAGGGCATCAACGGGCTGGTTGTTGACCAGCACCTCAAGCTTGACTAGCTCCCCCGCTTTCATCTCCTCAAACGAGTAGTCGAGCGACGCGTAGCCCTGCGTGCGCGACTTCAGGTGGTCGTAGAAGTCCACCAGGATCTCAGAAAGCGGGATCGAGTACTGGAGCAGCACACGACCTTCATCAATATATTCCATCTTGCGGTACTCGCCGCGCCGGGTGGTGACAAGTTCCATGATCGGGCCAATATAGGTTGACGGCGACACTACCTGGATTTGCATCCACGGCTCGTAAATGGCGTCAATCTTGTCAGGCGTTGGCATCTGAGCCGGATTGTCTATGCGCGCGACGTCGCCGTTGCTCAACAGCACCTCGTACTGCACGCTGGGCACCGTCGCCAGCAGGTTGAGGTCATAGTCACGCTCCAGGCGCTCTTGCACAATTTCCATGTGCAGCAGCCCGAGGAAGCCGCAGCGAAAGCCAAATCCCAGCGCGACTGAGCTTTCCGGTTCGTAGATCAGCGCCGCGTCGTTGAGCTTGAGCCGATCCATCGCGTCGCGCAGCAGCGGATAGTCCTGGTTCTCCACCGGGTAGAAGCCGGCGAAGACCATCGGCTTGGCGGGGCTATAGCCCGATAATGGCTCGGGAGCGGGCGAGGCAGCGTCGGTCACGGTATCACCAACCCGACACTCCGCGACCGACTTGAGGCCGGTGGCGATGTAGCCCACTTCGCCGGCGGCGAGCACGTCGATGGTGGTCATGCGCGGCCGGAAGACACCGATCTCGAGCAGGTCTGCGGTGGCGCCGGTGGCCATCATGTGGACGCGCTGGCCGGGCTTGAGAATCCCTTCCATGACTCGCACGTAGGCGACGACGCCTTTGTGGATGTCGTAGTGTGAATCGAAGATCATCGCCTGGGTCAGCGCCTCTTCGGTCCCAGAAGGAGGCGGAACCTTGCGGATGATGGCTTCCAGGATTGCCTCGGTCCCAACCCCAGTCTTGGCCGACGCGCGGATGCATTCTTCCTTAGAGAGGCCCAGCACGCGCTCCACTTCACCGGCGACGGTATCAGGATCTGCGCTGGGCAGGTCGATCTTGTTGATGACGGGGATGATGGTGAGCTCGTGCTCCATGGCCTGGTAGGTGTTTGCCAGGGTCTGCGCTTCTATCCCCTGCGACGCGTCCACGACGAGCAGCGCGCCCTCGCAGCAGGCCAGGGCGCGTGACACGTCGTAGGCGAAGTCAACGTGGCCGGGAGTGTCGATCAGGTTCAGTTCGTAGCGCAGGCCGTCGGCGGCGTCGTAGAACATGCGCACCGCTTTGGCCTTGATGGTGATGCCCTTCTCGCGCTCCAGGTCCATCTGATCCATGACCTGTTCCTGGAGGTCGCGCCCGGAGACGGTGCCGGTGAATTCGAGTAGGCGGTCGGCCAGCGTGGACTTGCCGTGGTCTACGTGGGCGATGATGCAGAAGTTGCGAATGAGCGATTGATTGACCAAGACTTCTAATTATCGCCCCAGACGCGCGCGAATCAGCGCGATCCCAGATGCCGGGTCTGGCAAGAAGATCAGCGGCGAGCGGATTCCCGGCACACGCCGGCGCAGAAGCAGCCACATGATTACGGCTTCCACCACCGTTGCGACGGAAAGGCCGAGCGGGATAGCCAGGAAGCCGAGCGTCCCTACCAGGGCGTAGGCGAGCCCAACATTGAGCGCCATGGCAGCCACCCCAATGGAGACCGGCGTGCGCGTGTCCTGGAAGGCGTAGAAGGTACGCGTCAGGATCTCCAGCGCCCCGTGGGCGGGCAGTCCGGCTGCATAGAGCGCCAGGGCCTGCGCCGTCCTGGCCGCATCTTCCGCGGTGAACTCTCCCCGGCCGAAGACGAACAAGATCAGCGGATACCCCAACCCAATGAGGAAGAGGGCAGCCGGGATGACCATGAGCATGATGGCACCAAGCGTACGTCTGGCGGTGTGTCCTACCCCGCCGAGGTCGCCACGAGCGGCCTGTGCGGACAGTGTGGGCAGCGCGGCGCTGCCTACCGCCATGCCGAAGATGCCCAGTGGCAGCATAGTGAGCACCCAGGCCAAGTTGAGAGCAACAAGACTGCCTTCCGGCTGTTGGGACGCAAGACGTGTGGTGGCAATGAACGAGAATTGCACGGCACCCTGCCCCACCATGCGCGGGATCATCAACCGGCCAATCTGCGCCAGTGCGGGATCGGCCAGACTAAGGGAAGGAACAAAGCGAAGCCCACGCTTGAATCCGGCGGGCAGCTGAATGAGCAGGTACGCGAGCGCGCCGGTGACAACGCCGATCGCAAGGCCGGCGCTGCCTAGCGAGCGACCAAAGACGAGCGCCGCGACGATGATGGGGATGTTGTAAACCACCGGCGCGAAGGCAGGCGCGAGGAAGTGGCCGGTGACATTGAGGTAGCGGGTCACCACTTCGCTCACGCCCAACAGCACGGGTTGCACCAGAAGAATGCGGATCAGGAGGGCAAGGCGCTGTTGCTCGGATGGAGCGAAGCCCGGACCGAGCAGCGACGCGAGCGCGGGCGCGAGCGCAATCCCTACTAGCGCTGCACTTGTGGCAGCGAGCGCAATGAGATTGAAGACGGTGCCGGCCGCCTTGCGGCGGTACGGCCGTCGCCTAGCTCGCGGCGCTCGGTGAAGACGGGAACGAGCGTTGAGCCGAGCGCACCGCCGGCTACGAGCGTGAAGACTACGTCAGGGATGCGGAAGGCTGCGATGAAAAGGTCGTACTCGGCGGTGGCGCCGAACAGCGCCGTGAGCACGACCTCCCGCAGGAAGCCGATCAGCCGGCTCAGTGTGAAACCGATCAGCAAGATGCCGGCGGCGCTGGCGATGCGGCTCACCTGGGTACAACGCTCCGATACACTCGCCGGACTGATGGAAAGCGTGCAGTTCCGCCGGTTCTCTCCCGACAACCTGGAGGTTGTGCTGCTCTGCTTTGAGGGGCCGGACCAGCCGTATTCAATGGCCGGCGGGCTGGGCGTGCGCGTGGCGGAGCTTTCCCAGGCGCTCGCTGAGCTTGGGTTCACGACGCACCTGATTTACGTTGGTGACCCCGCCCTGCCGGAGCACGAGGTGCGCGAAGGCGGCAAGCTGCACCTGCACCGCTGGTGCCAGTGGATTAGCGAGTATCACCCCAACGGCGTCTACGACGGCGAGGAGCAAAAGCTGGCCGACTGGAATGAGTCGGTGCCGTGGTACGTGGTGGACCAGATCGTGCGACCGGCCGAGGCGCAAGGGAAGGTGGTAGCCGTCCTGGCCGAAGAGTGGCACACGGCCGAGGCGACGTGCCGGATCAGCGACATCCTGCATGCGGCCGCGTTGCGCCACCGGTGTTTGCTGCTGTGGAACGCCAACAACATCTTCTCGTTCGCCCGGATCAACTGGGGCAGGCTCTCGTACGTAGCGACGATCACCACCGTCTCCAAGTACATGAAGCACATCATGTGGACGCTGGGCTTGAATCCGCTCACCATCCCTAATGGCATCCCTAATCGCTTTCTTGAACCGGTGGATCAGGGCGAAGTGGCCCTGCTAAGGAAGGCGGTAGGTGGCACGCCCATGCTGTTCAAGATTGGGCGGTTTGATCCGGACAAGCGGTGGATCATGGCGGTGGAGGCGGCGGCGCGGCTCAAGGAGCGCGGTTTGCCGGTCAAGCTGCTCATCCGAGGTGGGATTGAGCCGCATGGCGGAGAGGTGGTTGCCCACGCCTACCGGCGCGGGCTGCGCATCCAGGACGTGCATGCCACGGGGCGCGACAACGCCGCGATGCTGACGGCGATAGCGGGCGCTGCGCCACACGCCGACCTACTGAACCTACGCAGCTTCATCACGGATGAGTTCAAGCGCGTCTGCTTCGCCGCGGCGGATGCATCGCTGGCAAATAGCGGCCACGAGCCATTTGGAATTGTTGGCCTGGAAGTGATGGGAGCGGGCGGTGTGGTGGTGGTTGGCGCAACGGGCGAGGATTACGCCATCTCCTTCCATAACTGCCTAGTGACGGAAACTGACGACGCCGAGGAGATCGTGGGCTATCTCATGCATCTGAGCGCCAGTCCAAAGCTGGAAGCCGAGATCCGGCGCGAGGCGCAGCGTACGGCGGCGCTCTTCACCTGGGACGAAGTGATAGAGAACCTGCTTGGCAAGCTGGAATATCTGGCCATGACGCGGGGCGTGGCGTTCACGGCGCCGCACCCCATAGAGGAGCCGCCGCCTACGGTGGCGGAGCTGCACGAATGAACATAGGGTTTCACTGTTGGGAGTTTCCGCCGACGATTGTGGGTGGGCTGGGGACGTATGCGCAGTGCGTGACCCAGGCAATGGCGGCGCAGGGCCACCAATTGCGGGTCTGGGCGCCGGAACAGGCGTGGGCGCATACGGTGCCTCCGGTGGACTCGCCGCGCGTTACCGTGCGGCGCATTCCGCTGTTTGACGCCACTCCCGCGTTCCCATACGTGGTGACGGAGGAGATGCGCGCCTGGGGCCGGTTCTTCTCCGACGTGTGGACGTTTAGCCTGCTGGCGGCGGCTGAGACGCGCCAGACCGAGGGGCTTGATCTGGTGGCGATTCAGGACTGGCTTTCAGGACCGGCGGGGCTGATCCTGGCGCAGGAGCGTCGCACGCCCATTGTCTTCCACGTTCACAGCACTGAGTGGGGGCGCCAGCCGGGCGGCGGCGCGCCGGCGGTACATCACTTTGAGGGCGCGCTGGGGCACGAAGCGGACGCGGTTGTCACCGTGAGCGAGGCGATGCGCGAGGACCTGATTGCGCACGGCTGGCGAGCGGACAAGATCCATGCGGTGTGGAACGGCGTTGATCCTGAGCGCTACCGGCCGGATGCCGTGACGCCGGAGCGCGCGGCCGAGATCCGCCACGCGTATGGGATTGAGCCGGCCGATCAGATGATCCTCTTTGTCGGCCGGATGACGCAGGTGAAGGGTGTGGTTGCGCTGGTAGAGGCGATGCCCGAGGTGCTGGCGTCGAATCCTCGTGCGCGTCTGGTGATCCTTGGCAAGGGGGAGCTGGAGGAGCCGGTGATGGAGCGTGTCCAGCAGCTGGGGATAGAGGGGCGGGTGAAACTGCGCTACGAGTTCGTCAACGAGCAAGAGCGGATTGCTCACTACGCGGCGTGCGACGTGACGGTGTTCCCTTCAACCTATGAGCCGTTTGGCATTGTCTCGCTGGAGGCTATGGCGATGGGGAAAGCGGCGGTGGTAGGCGCGCGAGGCGTGGTCGGCTTTAAGGAGCAAGTCGTACCGAGTGGGACCGGGCAGACCGGAGTTCATGTGGATGGGGCCGAAGCAGGAGACATCGCGTGGGGCCTCAAGGAAGCGCTGGATGATTCCGATCGATTGCGAGCGTGGGGTGCAGCCGGCCGGCAACGGGTGCTGGATACTTTCACCTGGCAACACAGCGCCGAGAAAACGCTGGCGGTGTACCGCACGGTGATTGCCAGCAAGTGAGTCTGATAGGAAGGGTGTGGCGGGCGGGCATCATCGGGTGCGGCCGGATTGCGGACTCGATTGAGGATGAGATGGCGAGCGCACCGGGTTGGAACCTGCTCCCGTTCTCCCATGCGGGTGCCTACCAGCGCAGCCCGCATACAGCGCTGGTAGCGGCGGCGGACCCCAACCCTGAGCGCCGGACGCAGTTTGGCGCGCGGCGCGGTGTAGACCGCCTCTACGCCGACTATCGCGAAATGATTGAGGTTGAAGCGCTGGACGTTGTGAGTATCAGCGTGCCAACGCGCGCGCATGGCGACGTGGCGATTGACGTGGCGGCGCGCGGACTCAAGGCGATCTTTCTGGAGAAACCAATCGCGCAGAGTCTGAGCGAAGCGGATCGGATGATAGAGGCGTTCCAGCGTCACGGAACAACGGTGGCGATCAACCACACGCGTACATGGGATCCGCTCTATGGGGCGATGCGCGACCTGATCGCAAACGGTGGGATTGGTGCGGTTCACAGCGTGATGGCGCACGGGCGCGAGGGCGCGCTGTTTGGCGGTACCCACCTCTTTGATTTGATTCGATCGCTCCTAGGACGGGAACCCGAGTGGGTCAGTGGTGAGCTGGAGCCGGGCAGGGTATTCGATCCGGGAGCGCGCGGTGTAGTTGCCTTTCCAGACGGTATCCGGGCTTACGTGAACGCCTCAGAGTCTGACCCGACGGGGCTTGAGGTGGACATTGTTGGCACAGAAGGTCGCCTGCGCGCGGGCAATGCGCTCTACCCGGAGTGGTGGCGCGTGGACCGTACTGAGAAGCGCTCAGCGTGGGTACGGCGCGGATTTCCGGGGGTGAATGACGGCCGCAGCGCGATGGTGCGCGCTGTTGAGGACCTGCTGGACTGCGCGGAGAGCGGAGGCAAGCCATTGTCGTCGCCTACTGACGCGCGAGCTGATCTTGAGATCGCCGTAGCCTTCCACCTTTCGGATCGGGCAGGTGGACGGCGCGTGACGATACCGGTGACCGAGACCGAGTACGTGATTGAGGATCGTTGGGGTCGCGACCCGGCTGGCTGAGCATGGCACGGGGCGGGCACACTTGGCGCGAGGGCGTATTGAACTAAGGATCTCTTTGAGTTCTTCCTCCAGAGGGGTCCCAAGTGGTCGGGATCGGGAAGGATGGAGGCGGTAGGGGTGAGCTGTGTTTGGTGGATGTTAGGGACGGGTTGGATGGCCCAGGAGGGCGAGGGCGGAGAGGAAGTCATCGGGCGCGCGGTGGTCTGGGACGTAGAAGGAGAGGAGGGCGTTGGAGCGATGAAGGGGGAGGAGGAGGTACTGGGTACGGATGAGTGGGTGGGAGGCGGCGAGGCGGTCGATTTCAGATTGGACGAAGGAGCCGTACAGCGGGTTGGTGGCGGCGCCGTGGGACCAATCGAACTCGAAGTCGCGTGGGAGGGAGTCTTACTGCTGGAGGCGGAGCTCTATGGCCGTCGGATTTCGCGGTTTGCGGGACGGCGGTGTTGACTGTATGGCAACAGAAGCGTCCGGCGAGGCGTGCAAAATGCGGCATTTTGTGTGTGGCAACGGGCACAATGGCGGTTTTTTGTAGCCCTATGTAGCCCTGTGTAGCCGGAGGCGTCCGCATGATGTTGTCTGACTGGCAACACAACCGGGAATGGGCCGCGGGCGTGGGGTGCACCATTCTGCACCATGCGTTGGGGCAGCAAATGGCGCGGGAGCGGTGGCGAACGATGTTTTGTGGTGAGCGCAGTTGGGTTTCATGTGATGGCCCTGCGTATTGGTTGAACAGCCAAGTGGCGAAATTCTGCGGGTGAGCCCGGAACCGGCGTGGAATTGAATCTGCAAGCGGGCCTTCTCCTCCTCTCTATATAAATTAACGGAGTTGGAGGTTGCGACCGGAAAACATGCAGACGCCGCGCGCTCATAGCCAATCCCGCGCCGCAGCGCGGCGTACGTTGCGCGCCCCGTTCGTCCCTCACCGCCGGGGCCTCTCGCGGCGACTTGGTGCTGGCTGCCATGAGGCGGAAGTCGCGGGTGTAGCTATCGGGATCGACGTCCTGGGCTTCGTCTATTGCATGGGGTAGGGACGCGGTGGCGCCCATGACGGAGGATTCGGGCTCGGCGGAGAAGAAGAGGGCGCGGGCGTGACCGGGGGCGATGGTGTAGCCGTGCTCGCGCCTCTATTGGCTGTTGAGCTGATGGGAACGACGGAGGAGAGCTTCCAGGCGCATGAAGGAGGTGGTGACCTGGTGGCGGAAGAGAGAGGCGGCCGTGACGATGGAGCCGCCGGTGGTGATGAAGCCGCGGAGGAAGAAGGCTTCCAGGTGGGTGGAGAGCTCGTTCTTGCCCATCTGGCGAGCCAATATGACGGTGAAGGAGAGGCCGAGGCCGCAGACGATGGAGCGGAGGATGAGGACGACGACGAGCTGCTGGTAGGCGTGGAGAGGGCGGGAGAGGGTGTGCTCAGAGAAGCCGCCGACCGCTCGCGAAGCCGCTCATAGCCTTGGCTCAGCTCGTTCTTCTCGACCGCCAGGTCAAATGACGTCCTCTTTCTAGACGCGGTCTTGGATATCTCTTCGGAACTCCACGCTCTCTTGCTCTGGCACATTCGCCTCGCGTGCGACAACCTCTGCGGTATTCGCGACAACTCAGCGATGCGATGTGCGCTCTGCCTAGAACCTGGCGATCATCCCAAGCAGCGATGTCTCCGGCCAGCGGACGGATGACCTAAGCCTGTTTTGAGACGCTATGGGAGCTCGACGGGAGTTGGAGGAGCATAAGTGCGCTCTTGCGCGGCACCTCATCAATGCAGCCTCCGACTGCTGGCTGTCGCTTGATGCCTCATTGCTTCGGGCGCACGACAGCGGCCCGATGCCTATCCAGTGTGGAACGACGCCACGAGTAGTGACTTGCAAGGCCCAAAAGTTCGATCCAGGCCAGGTCCTGACCGTCGATGACCATAGAGAACTGCGGGCCATAAGAGCGAGCGATTTGGCGTCTCAATGCACGCCGCCCTGAAGAACGGCCGGCTCAGAGTCGCAGGATACGGGCATGCGGGAGAAGAACGTCTAGCGCGGCCCTGATGTTCGATATGTTGCCTAGCTCCAGCGGCATATGTTGTCTGGAATTAGGTAAAATCTTGCTTTCCAGACCTGAGAGAGTTGGACTAGGGGACTACCGGGAATTCGGAGGGCCTAGCCCAGAGGCTCTTATCTGGAGATCCGCGGGGGTAACTCAGTTGGTAGAGTGCCTGCCTTCCAAGCAGGTTGTCGCGAGTTCGAGTCTCGTCCCCCGCTC